>Ga0228700_1000377_pt1 | contig 41637 bp, 39 predicted proteins | sample McNCre317_Aug_MG_FD_178019 | JGI IMG/M metagenome (GOLD analysis project Ga0228700, IMG submission 178019) | Freshwater microbial communities from McNutts Creek, Athens, Georgia, United States - 3-17_Aug_MG | ecosystem: Environmental > Aquatic > Freshwater > Creek | place: USA: Georgia...
ACAGCACTCGCAGTGGCGCACATGGTCCACTGCATTTTGCAAAGCCGCTGCCAATTGGCGGGCCGTGGCCCTGTCGTTTTGCAGCAGCTGAAAAGCCATGCGCTGAGCCGACTTGATGCCCACCCCTGGCAAGCCCTTGAGGGCTTGCACCAAAGTGGCAAGAGCGTGGGTATCGGCCATGGCTGCGTGAGGGTGCGCTGAAAATCAGAAGGGCAATTTCATGCCGGGTGGCAAACCTGCCGTGAGCTTGCCCATTTTTTGCTGGGACACTTCTTCTGCGTGACGCACGGCATCGTTGAACGCTGCCGCCACCAGGTCTTCCAGCATGTCCTTGTCATCGGCCAGCAGGCTCGGGTCGATGGTCACACGGCGCACATTGTGTTTGCAAGTCATCAAGACCTTGACCATGCCGGAACCCGATTGGCCTTCGACTTCTACATTGGCCAATTCATCTTGGGCCTTTTTCAAGTTGTCTTGCATGGCCTGTGCTTGTTTCATCAAGCCCGCGAGTTGTCCTTTGTTGAACATGGAATTTCCTTTGATTTCAGTTGTTTCAGAGAGAAAAGGTCAGATCACCTGCAAGCTGCCGGGCACGATGCGCGCACCGAAGTCCCGCACCATGGTCTGCACCAGCGGATCGTTTTCAATCAATTCCTGAGCGGCCACCATTTTGGCGGCTGCCGCAACTGCCAGACGTTTCGCCGGGCAGTCCGCCACCGGACCCAACTCGATCTGCAGGCGCACCTGACCGTGACCTGCTGTCGCCAAGGCCATTTGCAAGCGTTCACGGCTGGCCGGATGGTTGAGGGATTCGCGTTCAATGCGCAGCATCCATTGATCGGCATCACGCGCCACCAATTGCGACTGCAACGCCAATTCACGCACCAGTGCGGTGATGGCCTCTTGCGCCAGCAAGCCCTGCACCACGCCAAACCAGACATCGCCTTCTGCCGTGGTCAGCAAAGGTGTTGAGGGCACGGCTTTGGGCACATCCACACGCGCAGAATCAGAGGCCTCACGCACAGGCAAAGCGCGCAGACCCACTCCGGCAGGTACAGACGGCGGCAAAGACGCCACAAACGCCTCTGCGGCATCGTCGCTGGCATAGTCGGTGGTGTCGGGCAGGTCTTCCCAAGGAGGGGGCTCGGACACCGGCGCTGCTGAAGGAGGCGTACTGGGCGCTGGCGCTGGTCGTGCTGCTGGCTTGGGCACTTGAGGGGGCTGCGGGGCAGCTTCAGCCCTGGGCGCAGCCGGCACAGCGGGGAGCGGAGAAGGCGGCTGAGAAGTTGCCGCAGCGACTTCAGTTACTGGCCGAGGGCTGATTCGCGGACTTTTTTTTTCAGCCGTTCCTGCTGGGGGTTTGAACGCCAGCAAGCGCAACAAGACCATCGTCAAGGCCGCATATTCGTCAGGCGCCAAACCCAACTCTGTGCGCCCATGCAGGCACAGGCTGTAAAGCAGTTGGGTTTCTTCTGCGGGCATGGCCTGGGCCAAATCGGCCAAACCCTGGGTATCGGGGTCATCGCCATCTTCAGCCATGCCCGGCACCATCTGCATCACCGCCATGCGCTGCAGCAGCATGGCCATGTCTTCCAACGTGGCCGCAGCGGACACCCCTTGCAGGCGCAAAGCATCAACCTGCCCCACCACGGTCGCACCATCGCCTTCGGCCAAAGCGCGAATCAGTTGCAGCACATGGGTCCGGTCAACGCTGCCCAGCATTTGACGCACACCCGCTTCTTGCAGCTGCCCGTTGCCAAAAGCAATGGCCTGGTCGGTCAAGCTCAAGGCATCGCGCATGGAGCCACGCGCAGCGCGGGACAACAAGCGAAGCGCCTGAGGCTCGGCACTCAATTGTTCTGTGGCCAACACCTGGGTCAGGTGCTCAAACACGGTCTCGGGGGCCATGGGGCGCAGGTTGAACTGCAGGCAGCGCGATAGCACCGTCACAGGCACCTTTTGCGGATCGGTCGTGGCCAGGACAAACTTCAGATACTCCGGCGGCTCTTCAAGCGTCTTCAACATGGCGTTGAACGCGGTGTTGGTGAGCATGTGCACTTCGTCGATCATGAAGACCTTGAAGCGCCCCTGCACCGGCTTGTAAACCGCCTGTTCCAGCAAGCTTTGCACCTCGTCAACGCCGCGATTGGACGCAGCATCCAGCTCGGTGTAATCGACAAAGCGACCGGCATCGATGTCACGGCAAGCCTGGCAAACGCCGCACGGCTCAGCGGTGATACCGCCCTGCCCGTCTGCCCCCTGGCAGTTGAGCGATTTGGCGAGGATCCGGGACACCGTCGTCTTGCCCACGCCCCGGGTACCGGTAAACAAATAAGCATGGTGCAAACGCTGTTGCACCAAGGCATTGGTCAAAGCCTGGACCACGTGCTCCTGCCCCACCATTTCGGTGAAATTACGGGGGCGGTATTTGCGCGCGAGAACAAGGTAAGACATGCGTCTGATTCTATCGGGCCGCCAAGCCATTCCAACGAAGGCCGCCATCAAAGCTGCAAGTCCTGCGCATAAACAGGGAAAAAGTGCCGCCTGACCCAGAAAAATCCACAAGCTCGCCTACAATTGCCAGTGACGGGCCTTCCCGCATGGTGAAGCGGCCAACCGGGTCAGGTGGGGAACCAAGCAGCCCTAACTGTGGAGCCAGTGCCGGGGTCAAGGCTCGTCAACTTCCCCTACTTTTTTGCTTTAAAATCAACAACTTACCGTTGATTCAAGCCTAATTTCTCTCATTTTGTAGCACATTGATGTAGCACTTTGTCTAGAAAGTGTTGGCATCGTGAGGCATGCAACTGGTCTGTTTCGTCGTGGCGGTTCTTACTATGTAAGAGTCATCCTGCCACCTGATCACCCGCTTAAAGCGCGTTATCGCAATGGCCGCTACGTGGTCACGCTCGGTCAATGCTCATTTCCTGAAGCGAATCGACGAGCAGCACTCAAGCGAGCGGAACTGCTTTACGGCTTCAAGCCTGTAGCACAAGCAACTGAGCCTGTCAGACTTAGAGCCGTCTACGAACGCTGGTGCAAAGCAGCCGTGCGCAGCGATGACACAGCAGCAGCCATGGCACGCTCATTGAGACTGTTTGAAACCGTGCTCGGCGACCGTGACATTCAGTCCATCACTCGGCAAGACGGTGACACATTTCGCTCCTGGCTGACAGCGCAGTCAACGACAACGAAGACGGCGAGAGACAGATTGAACTGGATCAAGTCGCTGCTGAAATACGCTAGCCAAGATCTTGAACTCATCACGAAGAATCCATGGACCGGTCTTGAAATCAAAACCAAGACCACGTTGACAAGACGTCCATGGGACAGAGAACATCTGACACTACTTTTCAGCCATGAGATCTGGCAAAAAGGTGCGATACCGACCGTCAAGTTTGCAGGCGGCATATGCGCTTATTGGATACCACTTCTTGCACTCTACACAGGCGCTAGGCTGTCTGAAATCTGCCAATTAGAAGTGAAGAACATTCAAGAGATTGATGGACTTGCAGTTATAAAAATCACTGACACCGGCGAAGGGCAAAGCGTGAAAAGCAATGCAGGACACCGGATCATTCCTATTCACAGCAAACTGATTGAGCTTGGATTTATGAACTATGTGCAGAGTCAATCCGGATCTTTGCTCTGGCAAGATTTACCAAGAAGAGACGGAAAGGCAGGTGGATTTTTCAGTCGATTTTTCGGCGATCTACGAAAGCGCCTTGCTATACCAGCCGACATTGTTTTTCATAGCTTTCGGCATACGTTCAGATCTACACTGGCCGAGAGAGGCATCTCTGAATTGATCATTGACCAACTGCTAGGACATGAAACATCGGGCAGTGTAGGAGCGAAGGTCTACACACATCTTTCTCTGGCAAAACTCAAAGAAGCCGTTGAAGCATTTGACGATCCATTGAGGTCAACAAATCTGGCCATTTACAGGCACAAAACTCTTCCTGCAAGACCTAAATCAAGCTAAATTTTGTGAACGGACCTTTCGTCACGACAGCAGCTCAACAGCGTTGCGCATGCTTTTTGGAGAAACTTCGCAGTAGATCATTGTCGTCTGCAAGTTGCGATGACCGAGCAGCTTCTGAATGATCTTCGGATTCACTGAGTTCTCGGACAGGTGCGTTGCAAAAAAACGTCGACCGCTGTGACTTGAAGCGCCGGAAATGCCTGCTTCACGATAGATGCGAGCAAACCACTGCGACAGCGTGTTCGGATCAAAACCGTCTTTCATTGACTTCTGTGAATAGAACAATGCGCGTGAAGTGTCTGTGTAGTGCAAGACATGCAAATCAGCTGCCTTCAGCTTGAAACGAACGGACAGGTACTCAGTGAGTTCTTCACGCAGCTTCTCAGGCAGCAAGACAGTGCGGCCGCGATTGCCTTTCGTTTCGTCGGCAGTCAGATACATCTCATCTTTGATCGTGCCGTCGTCATTCAGGACGTGCTTGAGCGTGAGACTTGAGATTTCGCCGACACGCAGACCAGCGAGATGCGACATGTACAACATGCACTTGTTTCGTGCGTGATGCATTTTCTTTGCGATGTTCAATAGGACTTTTCGGAACTCGCGATCAGTGAGAATTCGTGCTTGACTCATATATTTTCCTTACGAATGTTTATATTTATGCAATGGACTCTATTTGGAAACATTCGGTTGGACAAGTGGTTCACATAAATAAGCTGGTTTTCTTTTAAATCAACTAGTTAGCTCATGAATGTTGAAGAATATCTATTAGTAAACATTCTCCGACATCTCAGAATCGGCACTGCGCCAGCATGAGATTTCATCATCCACGCATCACTGATCTACACACTGACAGTGAACCTGCGGTTCACTAAGTGCTTTCGCAACTCATTGCGCTGCGCTTATTCGTTTGCTCAGCACTTCGAATTGAATAAAAATAGAAATATGATAAGAAGTTAAATCCGTCTCTGTACTTGAGCCATAATCACCATATAAATCAGATGATTAGCTTTCGCCTTGTCCGTCGCCACGTGACAATCAGTCAGAATTCATACATAGCTGTTGTGAAAACATTGTCATAACATGCAATGCATGTTTTTACGTATGAATATTATTTGTGTAGCATTTTGTTCGATCTAGGCTCTGCTCCTTACCTATACTGACAGCGATTTTTAAGACATCTTGCAGGTGTACTGATGTCATGGCGAACGTTTTGAAGTTGCTATTCTTGGATGCTTGTTACCAAGCAGGTTACTATTACGATGTGAGAAATGTTGCAATGTTTCATTGCTCATTTAAAGCGTCTCTGCGGAGATAGTCTCACAAAGCGTGTGCTGAACTTCACACTGTCTACAGCTACACCACGGATGAGAGCTTGGTTTACGGCATTCTTTGAAGCGATGCTAGCTTTTTATTCAGAAAAATATAAATTGCACGAGTATTTATCACAATGCGCATATTTGATTTAATAATATTTATATTCAATGCATTGCAGCTGAATATTTTACAAATCGACTAATATGCAATGCAAGAATGAATTTTCTGAATCAATCAATGGTATGAAGAATAAAGCGATGGAGTAGATTTGACCAATTGTCGTGTAACACGACATCCACGCAAATCTTTAAACTAATGATATCAAATACAAATTCGGCCGTGCTATTTCGATGCTTTTGATTTAAGAAAGCGATCCTCTGATTCCAGCAGTGCCTCGTATTCCGTTAAATGCGGTTTCACTACCTTTATTGCATTAACTCTCTCCCTGACTTGTTGCTCATAATCTTCTTCAAGATCAACACCAACGTCGATTTTCTTGATTTTCTTATGTGTTTTAGACGGATCAAGAAGTGATGAGTATTTTTTCTCATCACTCTTTGCCGCAAGCACTTCCTGCCAAAGCAGCTTCGTTTGAAGTGCATCAATTCGCTTGATGTTCACATAGTCGAATTTAAGAAATGACTCAGATGACTGAAGACTCGGAAAATGTCCTCTGGCCGCATTCTCAGCGATTGTGAGTGCATCTTTCAGATTCTTACTGACAAGAATGCTCAAGTAATCCCTTACCGGAGCATTGGTTGCGGTCTTTTTGCTGTCCAGACGGATGTGCTTAGTCCATTTCGAAGCGATTCGAATCGATTTCCCTATGGCCCACAGCCGCTCTTTCTTGACCTTGTTCTCTATGAATAACGCTCGCTCAGTCACGAGATAGCGCCGCTGGAAAAGGGATGTGAGTCTGATCTTGTTGACGTGAAATTGAATGAGATCTTTCTTCACCGTTGACTTCTTCTTGGCCTCAAGTTGATCAAGAAAATTTTCATAGTCGCGCATCAACTGCTGCTTGCCTTTTGACAGGTCAACGGTAAGCCAGACCTTGTGCGTTTTTTCAGTCTTAGAGAACAGGGAATGGCCTCCATCGCTCCACCAACTTTCGAAGGTACGGGAAAACACATCACCAACCTTTTTGTACAACGCTACGACTTCGCTGAAGTCCTCAGGTAGTTCATTTCGAGGGATTTTTTCTTTAAGCGCAATCTTCCTGTGTGCCAGCCAGTAGCTTGGACTGATCTGTAAGTACTTGAAGAAGTACTCATGCTTGGCGGTCACTCTATCCGCAGCAGCGTGACCGACGATTGAGCTAGCTGAATTTGGCATTTATTTTCTTATATTAGATGGAGTTGTCTGCATTTTATATAAGTTACAAAGAATTTGAAAGATTTTACATTTCATCCATCGCAACAACAAACATAAATCAAGTTGAAGCGATGGCCGCAGCGGTGCGGTCTTTATCAACCAGCATTAAGGAGAAATCAAATGCAAAACACCGTTACCACTCTCGTCCAATCCAACGCAATCGCTATTGCTGCCACGCAGCAAGGTGCAGCAGTGTCGTGTAACACGACAGTTGCTGCAGCGGCCACTGCTACTGTCAATGTGCGTCAGCATTTTGAGCAACTTGCGGCCGAACGCGAAGCTTGGGAAGTCAATGTTTACCGCACAAGCAACGAGCAGTTGTATGTGCTGCTGCAGAAGTGCTACAGCACCTACGCCGCAATGTTGGCAGACTCGCCTGATGCTGCAGCTTTGCGCTCTGGCTTGAAGGACTACATCAACACGAAAGGATTGAAGTTCAACGCGAGCACACACACGATTGTGAAAATTGTGAAGTGTGTGTTTGGCAACGACCGTCGTCGCGTTAGCGCATACGGCATCGTTCTTTGCACAGCTCTTGCGCAGCGAATCTCCGTGCTGGATATTCCTGCCTTCATTCGCAACAACGGTGGCGTGGAGGAAATTCGCCTCGCTAAAGCATCCAATGCAATGACAGCCAAGCAAAAGGCCGTCGCTGCAGAAACTGCTGTGCAAAATGAAAGCATGGGCGTTTTCGCGAGTGACGCTCTGAGCTGCAAGCTTGACGCTGCAAATATTGGCAAGTCTGTGGTGCTTATTGGCACATGGCAGGCTGATGGCTCGGTAGTAGTTCGCGGTGCCGTGCAAAACGACACTGCTGTGAATGCCGCTCTCGCAAGCTATTACAGCTCGAACAAGGCTGCCGTAAATGCGCAGGCCAAGCAGAAAGTCGCTGCCAATGATGCACAAGTCGCACAAGACGCTATCGCAGCTGCAGTAGCTTCTGCTGTGATCACCGGCTGAACGTATTCGGGCAGCACAAGCTGTTGCCCGTTTTTATTTAATTTAGAAAGGACATACCCTATGTGGAACCCAAAAGACTTTGAAGATCGTTACACACCGAAAACCATCGGTGACATTGTTTTCCCCAACGAAGAGAGTAAGACGCTGATTGAGCAGCTGAAAAGTGGGCAGCGGCCATTTCCAATCACTGAGGGCAAGTGCGGCATCCTGTTGTATGGGATTCCCGGCACTGGCAAGAGTGCGCTGGCAAAAATTCTGCCTGATGCAATGGAAGAGGTAAGAAGCGGCAATCCTGTCGGCAACGACGGCATGTATGTCCAAGTGCAGCCCGGCAGCAATGGCATGAACTTACTGACGAAGATCCGTAGCCAGGCAGAATTGGTCCCGGTACAAGCCAGTAAGCACTACTTTGTCCTGGACGAAGCTGACAACCTGAATGCTCAGGCGATGGCGGTACTGAAGTCCGTGATGAACATGCCGGGCAGCGTGTTCATTCTGACAACTAACAAGTTTGATCAGATTGAAGAAGGAGTTCGTAGCCGCTGCCACTGCATCCCATTTAATGCGGCACCTGCACAAAGGTGGTTGCCACTGGCTCGTCGCATCATGTCCGATGCAGGTATTACTGGCATCAGCGATCAGCAACTGCTGGCAGTGATTGCTACTGGCAAAGGCAGTGCGCGCGATATTACGGCTGAATTGATCAGTATCGTGTTGCGCGTCATTGCCACGCAGTCTAAGCCCGAAGATCGCGATTAGTCGTGCAGTCTAGTGCTGCTGTGCTGCTGTGCTGCTGTGCTGCTGTGCTGCTGTGCTGACACTTGAGGACGGGAATGACCATGTGCCACATGGCCATTCCTTACACCGACTTCCCGGCACCCCAACAGGTCTTGTACGCCTGCTGGGATGTTCAGCATTGGGTGCTGATGCTGATTGGAGAGTATTGAGGGTCTTCACTCGATTTTCTTTTTCATAAAAACCCCGGCTAATCCACAACCAACTGCATACTCTATGCCAGTTAACACTGCATAGGAAATTCCGTAAGTTGACCACGTAAATATTGAACACAGCACCAAGCCACCAATCGCAACAACTTTAGCGGACTCCCCCTCTTTTAAGTAATATGCATAAGCAACAAAACCTGCTGCGATAAATAAAATGGCGTACTTCATACTAAAATGCATATCATCTCCAATATCCTCTGTGTCAAATTCTGCCTGTCCTCGCAATAATGCAATGGCAATCAGTGCTCCCACAACATACCAAACTGGTTTCCAATTTTTATTTTTGACTATGTTCCAATACAAAAAACCAAGCACAAAGCCAATCAATGTCCAGATAGTCACAACTACTAGCATTCGGAGAGCTGCCTCAAAGTAAATGTTACTAGGGCTGTAGTAATCATCTCCAGATGTCCACGGACTTTTGAAGAAAAAGGCACTTGCCATTGCCGCATAAAAAATCGCATTAGAGGCAACTTTCTTGCCCTGTTCCATTGCATTTTCGGCGATCTTTTTAGGATCCCATATAATTCTTTTCAGTAAATAACCAATAGTACCAAATACCACCATCATTCCAATACCACCAACAAGTGCTACTTGAGCTCTATCCATATCAATCCTTTAAAAATTTATGCAGAAAATGAAATGCCATCAGCATTTCTTATACTTACTGTTTTGACATTCTTTTGCCAAATTTTGAGACATTTCAATCTGTGCTGCACTTAATTTTGCAGCAACCAAATCCCTTTCTTTTGCAAGCTTCACGTCTCCACTGGCAGCAGCAAGATTTTTCCACATATATGCTTTAATATAATCAACCTCAACCCCACGACCATAAAAATATAAATCACCTATACTGGATTTTGCATTTTTATCATCAATTTCTGCCGCCATTTTCCACCATTTCATAGCTTCCGCATAATTAACTTCAACGCCTTCGCCAATCGAAAAATAATATCCCAAATCATATTGGGAAATAGCATCCCCTTTTTCGGCGGCCAATTTGTAAAGGCGAATTGCTTCAGCAAAATTTTTTTCTTTAAAATACATTTGTGCTAGATTAGTTTGCGCCTTCGTAAATCCACTATCGGCCGCAAGCTTATACCAATAAAAAGCCTTTTCATTATTTTTTTCTACACCTTTGCCATTTGCAAATGCCACACCAAGATTGTTCTGTGCATTTGCATAGCCCTGTTCTGCAGCTTTACGAAACCACTGAGCTGCTTGGGCTTCGTCTTTATCTACACCATCGCCATTAGTGTAGGCTATTCCAAGCCTGTTTTGTGCATATGCATAGCCCTGTTCTGCAGCTTTACGAAACCACTGAGCTGCTTGAATTTCATCTTTATCTACACCATCGCCATTAGCGTAGGATATCCCGACTATTGTTTGCGCGTTTGCATAGCCTTGTTCCGCTGCTTTTCGAGCCCAAAACGCTGCTGCCGCCGCATCTTTAACTATTCCTAAGCCTTTATAATATGCTTCACTCAGCTTAAATTGTGCATTTGCAAGGCCCTGTTCTGCAGCTTTACGAAACCAGTAAACAGCCTTTTCATTGTCTTTCTCTGCACCTTTTCCAGTTTCATATGCCAATCCAATATTAAATTGTGCTTGTGCATTTCCTTGCTCTGCTGCCTTAATGAACCAATAAACTGCTTGGCTTTCGTCTTTGACTACGCCTTTCCCATTTGCGTAGGCTATTCCAAGACTAACTTGCGAAATAGTATCTCCTTGCTCTGCTGCTTTGCGGAACCAAGAAACCGCTTGGGTTTCGTCTTTGACTACACCTTTGCCATAGAAATTTGCATAGCCAAGCCTGTTTTGTGCATATGCATAGCCCTGTTCTGCAGCTTTACGAAACCACTGAACTGCTTGGGCTTCGTCTTTGGCTATGCCTCGACCCTCTGCGTACAGCACGCCCAAGTTGTATTGCGCAATTGCAAAGTCCTGTTCTGCCGCTTTGCGAAACAAATAAACTGCTTGAGCTTCATCTTTGGCTATTCCTTGTCCATTTAAATACATCACACCAAGATTGGCTTGTGCGCGAACATCTCCTTGCTCTATTGCCTTGCGATACCATCGAATTGCAAGTGCATGATTTTGAGCCACTCCAATCCCGCTCTGATACTTTTGTGCGATTGTGGTTTGTGCTTGAACAGAGCCATTTTCTGCAGCCAACTCATACCATCGAATTGCTTCTGGAATGTTTTTCAATAAGCCCAATCCATTTTCGTAGAAATAACCAATTTTAAATTGAGAAAATCCATTATTTTGCTCGGCAGATAGTTTGTAATATCGAATTGACTCAGCATAATTCTGAGTCACTCCTCGCCCATATTCATATGCAAATGCAACATTTGCCTGAGAATCAGCATCTCCTTGTTCTGCGGCCAATTTATATAATTGGACTGCTTCTGCCAAGTTTTGCGCAATACCTGTACCACTCTCGTACATTATTCCTAATTTAATTTGCGCACTCTTATTACCTTGTTTGGCAGCCAGTTTATACCATTTCACTGCTTCCGCATAATTTTTGGAAACGCCCTCGCCTGCGTAATACATCATTCCAAGTACATATTGGGCAGTGGCATCCTCTTGTGCCGCAGCCATTTCCCACCAGCGAATTGCTTCTCTGGGGTCTTTATCAACACCTTCTCCTTTGTAATAAGCATAGCCAAGCCGATATTGGGCATTTACATTTCCCTTGGCTGCTGATATTTTCAAATTCGATATCACCTCTGCATATTTTCCGTTGTCGTAGACTGATGCATTTTTATCATATTCACTCGCGAAAACTGCTGTTGCCACTATGGTCAGCAGTGCAAACAAGGTAAGATTAGTCTTTATATTCATCATTGTAGTTTAATGAAATGCATAGTTACAGTCAATTCGCGGTGTTGGATTAAAAGGATGGGTCGCTTCTTCACACAACACATAAGCTCACTTGACTGACCTCAAGAGGCATAAGGATGACTCGAGTGAATTTCACCTGCTGACGCGACAGCTATACATACCGACAGGATCACTATACGCAGAGGATTTCGGAAGCAAGCTTCCAGCTTTGTGAAATAAGAAACGTTGTTACGTGTCATAGAACCCTCCTTCTTTGTTACGGTAATCTGGTTGTTTGTGTGCTTAGTGTTATCGCGCTGCTGCCTAAAGACAGTTAGCGGCTTCTGACATTGGAGCGTGCGATTTGTCGCACCATTTTGTGGGTGGTGAGCCTGCCGCGCACATTGATCCTGTCCGATTTTGCCGTCGAGTCCAGCCTTATGCCCCCTGATCGAATCGTTACAATAATTATATCAAGTGTCAGATTTGTCGTTTTAAACGACACCTCAAGCCAACATGTCCGCTGCCATCGTGACCCTTAATTTTGAGTAATGCTTTTCTGTCATTTCCGCAAAGTTGCCTCATCGACTGTGACAGCAGTTTTCTTCATGCATAGCTAAATAGATGCATGAAGATCAACGAAGTCACCAGCTCACTCAAGACGTACATTGCCACTGTTCGCGTCATCTTGCAAGACAGCACAACCACGGCAACGACATCAATCACTGCGCAAAGCTCATCGCAAGCGCACATGATGCTCACGCGCATCTATGGCCGTGGCAATGTCATAAGCGTGAGTCAGTCTGTTTCTGAAGCGTCTGAAACTGATCAGATCAACACTCCAGCGTCTTTTTCACAGCCGAGCAGACACAGACAGCAGCACGCAAAGAAAAACGCTCCTGCCGTGTTTTCCTGCGTTGCTGAGACTGAAAGCACGACCAGAGTGCTGAGTCCTGCAGAACTGCAAGTGAAGTCGCTGTCTGACAAGGCCAAGCAGATCAATCAGCAAGCGAAACAGATGAAAGCGCGACAGTCACTTGCGAAGGCACAAGAAAAATTGCGTCAAGCTAGCGCAGGTCCAAAGTTGTCTGCATGAGGACCATCTTGTTGCACCGTTATAGAACGCTTACACTTTCATTTTTTGTGACACATCAGTGTGACACTTTGAGAGTAAAGTTGAGCATCGTTTGATGATGTTTTCACTCTTAGCATTGCCTACTGTCTGGGCAGTGTTGTGGGGTCAAGGCTCGTCAACTTACACCCACGAAAAATGCGCCCTGCGGGGCGCATTTTTGCTTCTGAAGCGACAGGCTCAGAAAAAGCTGTACAGCACGCCCACGTTCACGGTGCTAGCAGTTTGACCTGCGGCACAGAGCGAATCAACAAAGTCTGGGCATCACAAAGGCATCTGACCCTGCTTTGGAAAAAGGAAAAGGCGCCACATGGGCGCCTTTTTAAAAACACCTCACCGAGAGGTGGAGCCTTCTGCGATCAAGCCATGCGGCGACGCAGAGAAGGAAATGGCAAGGCTTTGACCTTGTTGGAGCTCACCAAGCGAGGGGCCTGGGGCGCTGCACGCAGCAACTCGGCGACCAGCGCGTCGGCATGGGCATGTGCGCCAGTTCGGTTGGATTCAAAAGCCAGACGGGTTTGCTGGGCCATTTGCGCCACAAAATTCTGAGGGTAATCCCGAACACTGAAACCACGCAGGGCCATCACTTTCATGAAGGCATTGGCAGCCTCTTCAACGGCACACTGGTATTCCTTGGATGTATCTGGAGTCATGTCGACCTCGTTCATTGGATGAAGTTACTCACACATCCACAACGCAGCACAAGACCATTAGGAATACATCGATCTCAAGTTTTTTTGAAAATATTTTCCAAAACACCCTGCGCAGCCTGTTTTCCACTGGCCAGACAGGCCGTCAGCAGGTAACCGCCGGTGGGCGCCTCCCAGTCCAGCATCTCCCCTGCGCAATAGACATTGGGGCGATTTTGGAGCATCAAGCCTGCCGTCAAGCCTTCGAAGGCCACCCCTCCTGCCGTGCTGATCGCTTCGTCCACAGGCCTGGCCGCCTTGAGTGACAAAGACAACCCTTTGATCTGGCCCGCTAATTTCTCGGCTTGGTTGAGCACCTCCGGAGGGCAGAGCTCGTACAAAAGGCCCATCTTGACCCCATCCAGTCCCAAACGGCTCTTGAGATGGCTGGACAAACTGCGACTGCCACGAGGCCATTTGACCGCAGACAGCACCTGATCGATGGACTTGTCCGGCAGCAAGTCCATCACCAGTTCGGCCCGGCCATGGGCTTGCAGCTCATCTCGCAACCAAGCGGATGCGGAATACACCAAACTGCCCTCGATGCCAGACTCGGTGACCACGAACTCGCCTTTGCGGGAAAACCGGGCTGGCGCCCTGTCGTCACCCACCACCGGAACAGAAACCGCCACGGACTTCATGGGGTGCCCGGCAAACCGGGTCCGGAAGTGATCGCTCCAACCGGAACCGCCCCGGCCCAAGACATCAAAGCCGCAATTGGCTGGCTTCAAGGGGTTGACGGCAACGCCTTGAGCCCCCAGCAAAGGCACCCAGGCGCCGTCCGAACCCAGACGCGGCCAGCTCGCACCGCCCAAAGCCAACACAGTGGCACGGGCACGCACGGCCAGCGCGGTCAAAGGCGCAGAGCACTCAAACAGCAAATGCTCCTCTTGCCAACCCACCCACCGATGGCGCATGTGGAACTGGACAGGTACACCCGAGGCAGGGTGGCGCAGCCGGTGAAGCCACGCCCGCAGCAGCGGCGCCGCTTTCATCTCGGTCGGGAAAACACGTCCAGATGTCCCAACGAAAGTCTCAATGCCCAGGCCATGGGCCCAATCCCTGACCCCTTGCGCATCCATCACATCCAGCCAGCGCCCGACTTCGCCAGCCTTTTCGCCATAGCGCTGGCGAAATGAAGCAGCATCTTCAGAATGGGTCAGGTTCAAACCACCACGCCCCGCCAGCAAAAACTTGCGTCCCACAGAAGGCATGGCGTCAAACAGATGCACACGCACTCCGGCCTGAGACAAGACATCGGCGGCCATCAGGCCCGCAGGCCCGCCTCCGACAATGGCGACATCCACAACAAGATCGGACGATGGGACTGCGGGGGGAGTGAGGGTGATCAAAGACATCAAAACAAAGGGTGGCAACACACGCGTGACACATGCGCATGTCTGGATTCTGTCAAAATAGCCGCAACTTTAGCCGCATCTTCAATGTTCACAAGGAAAAGGCCATGGCCAGCGATTTGATCAAACACATCACCGACACCAGTTTTGACGCCGACGTGCTCCAGTCGAGCCAACCGGTGGTGGTGGACTTCTGGGCTGAATGGTGCGGCCCCTGCAAAATGATCGCCCCGATCCTGGACGAAGTGGCTGGTGCCTACGAAGGCAAGCTGCAAGTCACCAAGATGAACGTGGACGAAAACCGCGACATTCCGGCCAAGTTCGGCATCCGCGGCATCCCCACGCTGATGATTTTCAAAGATGGTCAACTGGCCGCCACCAAGGTCGGTGCCATGAGCAAATCCCAGTTGACGGCATTCATCGACCAGCAATTGGCCTGATCCCAACGGGCCTGCGGCACGCGCCACAGGCCACACCGAAAAACCGGGTCATTCGTGCCCGGTTTTTCTTTTTCTGGCCCGACCAAAAACCTGTCATAATTTCTCACAAGGCACCCCCAACAGGGAAATCCGCCTTGACCACCGGTACATCCTGCCCCTGACCCCGGGCGACCTCCGGTTCTGAACACCTCCACCCGGTTTACTGATAACGATCCACGATGGACCGTTGATACACAGGCCAAATCCCATGCATTTGAATGAACTCAAGGCACTTCATGTGTCCGAACTCCTGAAGCAAGCCGACACGCTCGAAATCGAGAACACCGGTCGCATGCGCAAACAGGAGCTGATGTTTGCCATCATCAAAAAGCGCGCCAAAGCGGGTGAGCAGGTGTTTGCTGACGGCGTGCTCGAAATCCTGCCCGACGGTTTCGGCTTTTTGCGCAGCCCCGACTCCAGCTACACCGCCAGCACGGACGACATCTACATCAGCCCCAGCCAGGTGCGCCGCTTCAATCTGCACACTGGCGACATGATCGAAGGCGAAGTGCGCATCCCCAAAGACGGCGAGCGCTACTTTGCATTGACCAAGCTGGACAAGGTCAACGATGACCTGCCCGAGAACAACAAACACAAGGTCATGTTCGAGAACTTGACGCCGCTGTTCCCCAAAGAGCAGATGCGTCTGGAGCGTGACATCAAGGGCGAAGAAAACATCACCGCCCGCGTGATCGACATCATTGCCCCGCTGGGCCGTGGTCAACGCGCCTTGATCGTGGCGCAGCCCAAATCGGGCAAGACCGTCATGATGCAGCAGATCGCGCATGCCATCACAGCCAACTACCCCGATGTGCACTTGATGGTCTTGCTGGTCGACGAGCGCCCCGAAGAAGTGACCGAAATGCAGCGCAGCGTGCGCGGCGAAGTGATCTCCTCCACCTTTGATGAACCTGCGGCCCGCCATGTGCACGTGGCCGAGATGGTCATCGAACGCGCCAAGCGCCTGGTGGAATTGAAAAAAGACGTGGTGATCCTGCTGGACTCGATCACCCGTCTGGCCCGCGCCTACAACAACGTGGTGCCCTCCTCTGGCAAAGTGCTGTCCGGCGGTGTGGACGCGAACGCCCTGCAACGCCCCAAGCGTTTCTTCGGCGCAGCCCGCAATGTGGAAGAAGGCGGCAGCCTGACCATCATCGCCACCGCTTTGGTCGACACCGGCAGCCGCATGGACGAAGTGATCTTTGAAGAATTCAAGGGCACAGGCAACTGCGAAATCCACCTGGAGCGCCGCCTGTATGAAAAGCGCGTGTTCCCGGCCATCAACTTGAACCGCAGCGGCACCCGTCGCGAAGAGCTGCTTTTGCAGCCCGAAGTGCTGCAAAAAACCCGCATCTTGCGCCAGTTCATGTACAACATGGACGAAATCGAAGCCATGGAGATGGTCTTGAAGAGCATGAAAGCCACCAAGAACAACTCCGAATTCTTCGACATGATGCGACGCGGCGGCTGATGCTCTATAATTGATAGGTTTTGCGGAAAGTGCACTCAGATGGTCTGAGGTGTGGCTACCGTAGCGAAAATAAAAGGATTCCCCCATGAAAGACGGCATTCACCCCAACTACCGTGAAATTTGCTTCCAGGACATGTCCAACGGTTTCAAGTTCGTGACCCGCTCATGCGCTAACACCAAAGAAATGATCACCATGGAAGACGGCCGCGAGCTGCCTTTGTACAAGTTGGACACGACCAGCGAGTCGCACCCCTTCTACACCGGCACACAAAAGTCGGTCGACAACATGGGCGGTCGCGTGGAGAAATTCCGCAACCGTTTCGGCAAGATTTCCAGCGGCAAATAATCTGCTGGTCTCCTTCCCCGCAAGGGCAGCCCGGGCAACCGGTCTGCCCTTGTTGCATTGGGAAATCCTTTTTGTGATCGCTCAGACCTGCTATCTTCTGAATCCGTGAACCACCCTACCCCTGCCATCGTTGCCCAAGATGCCGTGCGCCGACTGCCGCGCCTGGCTTTGGTTTTGTTGTGTATCGCCTATGTACTGCCAGGTTTTTGGGGACGTACGCCCTGGAAATCCGAGGACATTGAATCTTTTGGCTACATGCTGCAATTGGCTCAGCCCGCAGTCGGTGAAGCAATCAGCTGGCTCAAACCCACTTTGCTCGGCCAGCAGGACGACAGCCTGACACTTCTGCCTTATTGGTTAGGTGCCGCCGCGATCCGCCTAGCGCCTGTAGGCTGGGAGGATATTTTTGCCCGGGCTCCTTTCATGGCCATGCTGATGCTGACGCTCGCATCCACTTGGTATGCGGTTTATGCCCTGGCCAGTCACCCTGCAGCGCAGCCTGTTGCCTTCGCTTTTGGGGGTGAAGCCAAACCCAAGGATTACGCCCTCGCATTGGCCGATGGCGGCTTGCTGGCGCTGATGGCCTGCCTCGGCCTGGCGCGACTTTCGCATGAAACCACGCCGGCATTGAGCCAACTGTGTCTGGCCTCGCTACTCCTTCTCGGTCTGTCCACCTTGCCACGTCATCGCATCCCAAGCGGCCTGGCCATTGCCGTGGGCATGTTGGGGCTGACATTGTCCGGCGCGCCCAGCTTGGCACTGTGGCTGGGCATTGGCGGCTCATGGATCCGGGCGATTGCACAACCCGATCCAGCACAGCGGCGTTTGAACATGCTCGATTTGGGTCTGCTCGCCCTCATTTGCCTGCTGTGCATCACCACCGCAGGCGCGCTCGATTTGTGGCGCTGGCGCTTGGTTCCCCATCACATGGTGGACGTGCACATCCTCGCCCAGTTGATCATGTGGTTCACGTGGCCTGCATGGCCTCTGGCATTGTGGTCCTTGTGGCGCTGGCGTGGTCAACTCTCGCAGGGCTGGCGGTACCCTCACCTGGGCCTGCCGTTGTGGTTCGCCCTGGTGACTATTGGAACGACTTGGTTCACCGGCCTGTCGGATCGAGCTTTGCTGGTCTCGCTACCGGCTGTGGCAACGCTCGCCGCTTTTGCATTGCCCACATTGCGCCGAAGTTTAAGCGCCTGGATTGACTGGTTCACATTGCTGTTTTTCAGCATATGCGCCTTGATTGTCTGGGTTGTCTGGATCGCTATGCAAACTGGCGTCCCCGCCCAGCCTGCGCTCAATGTGGCACGACTGGTGCCAGGATTCACCGCTGAATTTTCACTGACCACCTTTGTACTTGCATTGACGGCAACGCTGGCTTGGTTTGGGCTGGTCAGGTGGCGAATTGGCCACCACCGGACCGCCATCTGGAAAAGCATGGTGCTGCCCGCCAGTGGTGCCGTGCTGTGCTGGCTGCTGGTCATGAGTCTGTGGCTGCCTTTGCTTGATTTTTCACGCAGTTATGCCCCCATGGTGAAGAAAGTCACAGAGGTCACCGGACCCGTCGGTTGTTTGCAATACGCAGGCATCAGTCGAGCGCACGGCACGGCTTTCAGGTTCCACGCCAAAGTCCAACTCATGCCTGCCCAAGTGCCCCTGGCAGACTGTCGTTGGCTGATCGTTGATCGGGCCAATCTGTCCTTGCTCTCTGCCCAACTGGAAAAGCTCGGCTGGACAGAAGCGGCCAAGGCCCCTCGCGTCCAGAACAAGGAAGAAAGCATCGTCATCTTCAAGCCAACCGTGGCCTTGCCTTGAGTGATGTCTGAACTGAGGATCATCGCCCGTCATGCGGGCACTGTTCTCATTGGTCAATTGGCCGTCATGGCCTTTGGCGTTGCAGACACTGTGATTGCAGGACGGTACAGTCCGCAAGCCCTGGCGGTGCTGTCGCTGGCATCCTCGATTTACATCAGCATTTACGTGGCACTCAACGGCCTGCTGCAATCGGCACTGCCCGTCTGGGCCCAATTGCGCGGCGCAGGTCGCCTGGCCGAGATTGGCGCATCGGTGCAGCAAGCACTCTACATCTGCGCAGGTGCGGCCCTGATCGGCTTTGCCGGTTTGTGGTTTCCACAACCCTGGTTGGCCTGGACCGATGTGCCGCCAGCGCTCTGGCCAGAAGTGCGCAGCTACCTTCAGGTGCTGGCTATTGCCTTGGTGCCCTCTTTGCTGTTTCGCTTGTACAGCACACTCAACCAGAGTTTGGGTTACCCCCGTTTGGTGACCGCACTCCAAGCGGGCGCCTTGCTGGTGAAAATCCCACTGTCCTACGCTTTGACCTTTGGTGTTCAGCTGGGCAATGTCCACATCGATGGCATGGGGGTAGTGGGCTGTGCCTGGGCCACGCTGGGGGTGAACCTGTTCATGTGCCTGACAGGTCTGTATTTGCTGCGCACACAAGACATCTACCGCCCCCATCAACTGTGGCGAAAAATGGAGGCCCCGCATGGCCCCACGCTATGGCGCTTTTTGCAACTGGGCGTGCCAGCTGGCTTGTCCATCATGGTGGAGGTCACCTCGTTCACCTTGATGGCCTTGTTCATCGCACGCCTGGGCGCAGTGTCCTTGGCCAGTCACCAAATCGCCGCCAGTCTGGCGGCTGTGTTGTACATGGTACCTCTGGCGCTGGGCATCGCCAGCAGCGCACGCACGGGTTATTGGTTGGGCGCATCACAAGCGCACAAAGCACGGCAAGCCGCAGGCATGGGCATCGGATTGGCCGTGTTGGCTGCCCTGATCGGTGCGGGCTTGCTGAACGCATGGCGCAGCGAAATTGCACAGGCGTTCACCACCGATGCAGCCGTTGCACAAGCTGCGACGGTGTGGCTGGGCTGGGTCGCCCTGTACCACCTCGCGGATGCTGTGCAAGCGGTGTGCGCATTTTTGCTGCGCTGCTACCGCATCACTTTGACGCCCTTGATCCTGTACACCGCCTTGCTTTGGGGGGTGGGCCTGTATGGCGGCTATCGCCTGGCTTACCAAGGCATTGGACCTTGGACGCAACGTCCCAGCGTGGACACCTTCTGGATGACCAGCACAGGCGCACTCGCCATCGTATCCTTCTTGTTTGCGGCAATGGTTTGGCGTGCATCACGCCCAATGCGGGTGCCCTGAACAAGCCCTTGGCGTTGCCCAGTCACGCAGGCAACCTCAGTACCTGGCAACACCTGAAATTTGCGTTAAGGTCTTGGCTTTGCAACCGCCTGATGGAGCACCCCATGATCCTTGAAATCGCCGACATCCGTATCCAGCCCGGCCAGCAAGCCGCTTTTCAAAAAGCCATCGAACATGGCCTGAGCACGGTCGCCAGTCAGGCCAAAGGCTTTCGAGGTGCCAAGGTCAACCACGGCATCGAGAACCCCGAGCGCTATGTGTTGCAGATTTTCTGGGACACACTGGAAGACCACACCGTCGGCTTTCGCGAATCCGAGCTGTTCACGCAATGGCGCGCCATCGTGGGCCCTTTCTTTGCGGCGCCACCTCATGTCGAGCACTTCGCGCTGACGTACCAATCCGCCTGAACCTGCGACCCAGCAGGCCTTACTGCGCCTCGTGCCCCGCCACCAGTCGGCCCAGCAAATCCACGAACAGTTTTTGCTCATCAGGGCTCAGCGGCGAGAGGATCTGAGCCTGCACCTGGGCCACTGCGGCTTGCATGTTCGCCAGGGCCTGAACGCCTTGCGGTGTGATGACCAGCAATTTTCTGCGACGGTCCGTGGCGTGCGGCTGCCGACTGAGCCAACCCTTGGCCTCCAGACGACCGATCACCGAACCCGAAGTGGCCGGATCGAATGCCACGCGCTTGGCCAAACTCACCTGATCAATCTCGGGTGTATCGCGCAAGGCATTCAAGATCGCAAATTGCACCGGTGTGATGTCTGCCTCGGCCAAATGCTCAGCAAAGATCGCCACGGCGATCTGCTGCGCTCGGCGAATCAGGTGCCCTGGCGCCGTGGCCACATCCAAATGCTTCATCATGCTCTCACTGCTTGCGTGTTTCTAGGGTTATTGCGGGTCGGCACTGCGAGGCCGACCCCGTATAGTAAGCCCGCTTACGACAGCCTACTGGCAACGTCCTTTCACCCCCCTTCCTGAAAGCCTTCCATGAGTTTTGTATTTGAACCCACGCCCACCGTTTCCTTGCCGGTTGTGGGCCAACCTGAGCGCTTTCCCGTCCACCGCGTGTATTGCGTGGGCCGCAACTACGAAGAACATGCCAAAGAAATGGGCTTCACCGGCCGCGAACCGCCCTTCTTCTTTCTCAAACCGACCGACAGCCTGGTGGTGGTAGATGCAGGTCAAACAGGCAGCATGCCCTACCCCAGCCTCACGCAAAACCTGCACCACGAGATCGAACTCGTCGTGGCCATTGGTGTAGGCGGGAAAAACATCCAAGCCGCTGATGCCGACAAGCACATTTATGGTTACGCCGTGGGCTTGGACATGACACGCCGCGACCTGCAAAACGAGATGAAAAAACAAGGTCGCCCTTGGTGCATTGGCAAAGCCTTTGATCAATCCGGCCCCATTGGCCCGATCACACGAAAAGACATGGCCGGTGACGTGAACCATGCCGAGATCAGTTTGCAAGTCAACGGTGCCGATCGCCAACGCAGCACCGTGGCCAAATTGATCTGGAACATCGCGGAAACCATCGAACACCTGTCGGCCGCCTGGGAACTTCAACCCGGCGACCTGATCTTCACAGGCACACCGGAAGGCGTAGCAGCAGTCGTTCAGGGCGATCGACTGGTCGGCCAGGTAGCAGGCTTGGGCAGCTTGACCGTTGAAATCCGACAATGAAAAAAAGTGCATGAATTTCTGAAATACCGGTATTTACCCGGATAAATCTCAGATCAACTTGCAACATAATTCATATCAATTCACCCTTGACAAGGATCAACTTTTGATCCGTTATGCATCCGGATTAGAACGCTTGTTTGTGAAGATCGCATCAGGAAGACCTATGAAATTATTGACTTTTTTTGCACAAATCTGTGCCGTTCTTGCAGGTGTTTTGCTCACGGGCATCACCGTGATCACCTGTGGAAATTTGATCCTTCGCAACACCACGGGCGACGCCATGGCTGGCGCTTTTGAACTGACCGCCATGGCATCTGGCGCGGCCATTGCTTTGTTCATGCCGCTGTGCCAAGTTCGCCAAGGCAACATCATTGTGGACTTCTTCACAGCCAAATTGAGCGACGCAGCCAATGAACGCTTAGATCGCTTGGGCGCTCTGATTTTGTCCAGCTTGTTCCTGTTTCTCACTTGGCGCACAGCCTTGGGTGGCCTGAACGTCTTTGAGAGCCACTCAGAAACTCAAATCATGGGCTTTCCAGAATGGATCGTGTACGCATCCATGGTGCCACCGTTTGCCTTGACAGGTTTGATTGCACTGCGTCAAACATTTTTTGGTTTTGAATTCACTGCAGAGAAACAAGCATGACCTCAATCCAATTGACGCTGCTCATCTTCGGCAGCATGTTGTTCTTCATGGCCATCCGTGTGCCCATTGCCGTGAGCATGTTCTTTGCAGGGGCCATTGGCTATGTGCTGCAAACCGGATGGGCGCCATTCGCCAGCTTCATGAACTCGCAAGCCTTCGCGCGCTTTGCGGGCTATGACTTGTCGGTCATTCCTTTGTTCATTTTGATGGGCAACTTCGCCACGCACGGCGGCATCAGCAAATCGCTCTTTCAGTTTGCGGCCACGGTCATGGGCCGTTTCAAAGGTGGATTGGCCATGGCCTCGTTGATGGCTTGTGCCGCGTTTGGTGCCATCAGCGGTTCATCTGTGGCCACAGCGGCCACGATCACAGGAGTCGCTTTGCCCGAAATGCGTCGACACGGCTACTCTGGCCGTCTGGCCACCGGAACCCTGGCTGCAGGTGGCACGCTGGGCATCCAATTGCCCCCCTCTGTGGTGCTGGTGATTTATGCCATTCTGACCGAGCAGAACATCACAAAGCTGTTCGCTGCAGCCGTTGTTCCTGGCATCATCGCCTTGGTGGGCTACATGACGGCCGTGGCCATTTATGTGCGCGTCGTTCCTGGTCAAGCGCCGGAAGTGGCAGACAAACCTGAGTCGATGACATTGGCCAAAATCATGGGCGTACTGCCTATTCTGATCATCTTCACATTGGTGTTTGGTGGCATTTATGGCGGTCTGTTTACGCCCACAGAAGGCGCAGCAGTCGGTGCGGCCACAACATTGATCACAGCCATGCTCAAGCGTGAAATGAGCTTCAACAAATTCAAGGAAAGCTTCTTGGGTACTGCGGCCAGTGCTGCCATGATTTTCCTGATTTTCGTTGGTGCCGACCTCATGAACGCGGCATTGGCCATGACACAGGTTCCCAACCAATTGGCCGCAGAAGTGGGCAGCTGGGGCTTGTCGCCACTGGCCATCGTTGCAGCCATTTTGGTGTTCTATGTCATCTTGGGCGCGGTGATGGACGAAATGTCCATGCTGCTGCTGACCATCCCGATCTTCTTCCCGATGGTCATGGCGCTGGACTTTGGCATGCCCAAGGAAATGACCGCCATCTGGTTCGGCATCATGGTGTTGATGACCGTTGGTTTTGGTTTGGTCGCACCGCCCGTCGGACTCAACGTCTATGTGGTCAACAGCATTGCCAAGGATGTGCCCATGTCCGAAAGCTACCAAGGTGTCATGCCCTTCCTCATCAGCGATGTCTTGCGTACACTGTTGTTCTTGTTCTTCCCGATCATTCCGCTTTGGCTTGTCGGCTTTGTGGGCTAAGGCCGCGCACTCAGACTTTTCATCGCGATCAAAAACCATTCGATCCATTTTTAAGGAGACACACATGATTGACCGTCGTTCCATCCTCAAGGCAAGCGCTGCTGCAGCCCTTGCAGGCCCGGTGACCAGCGCACTGGCACAGCAAACCGTGACACTCAAGTTCCACACGTTCATGGCCCCCATGTCCAATGTGTGGATCGACATGCACAAAGCCTGGATGGCCAAAGTTGAAAAAGACTCGGGCGGACGCATCAAGTTTGAAGCATATCCAGCCATGCAATTGGGCGGCACACCTGTCCAGCTCTACGACCAGGCCAAAGATGGTGTGGTTGACGTGGTCTGGACCTTGCCAGGCAACACGGCCGGACGCTTCCCCCGTGTTGAAGTGTTCGAGCTGCCGTTCATGATGAGCAATGCTGAAGCCACTTCACGCGCATATTGGGAGTACGTGCAAACCATGGCACCCGATGAATTCAAAGACGTCCATGTCCTGGCCTTGCAAGTACATGGTCCTGGCGTGATTCACACAGCCGATAAACCCGTCAAGTCCGTGGCTGACATGAAAGGTCTCAAACTGCGTGCGCCCACCCGCCAAGTGACCAAACTGCTGTCTTCTTTGGGCGCTACGCCAGTTGGCATGCCCCTGCCCAGCATTCCCGACTCCCTGAGCAAAGGCACCATCAACGGTGCCGTCATTCCATGGGAAGTGGTCCCCTCGGTCAAGGTGCATGAATTGACCAAATACCACGCTGAATTTGATCCAGCGGGCGGCGCGCTCTACACCACCACATTTGTGATGGCCATGAACAAAGCCAAATACAACTCACTGCCGCCTGATCTGAAAAAAGTCATCGATGACAACTCCGGCATCGAAACATCGGCTTGGTTAGGCAAGGTTCAGCAAGGCAACGACGCATCCGGTCGCAAGGTTGCCTCAGAACGTGGTAACTCGATTTTCACCATCAGTGCTGACGACAGCCAAGAGTTCCGTCGCAAATCCCGCTCCATTGAGGTCGAGTGGGTTGAAGACATGAACAAGCGTGGATTCGATGGTCGAAAATTGTTGGACACCGCTCGTGCATTGATTGAAAAGCACACCAAAGCCCAATCAGCAACAGCTGCTAAAAAGGCACCTGCCAAAAAGTAAATGACGCCTCCGGGCTCATGGACAAAGGCCCCTTCGGGGGCCTTTTTCATGTCAGATTACACTGTGACGCATGCAACGCACCCTCATCAAACACTGCCGCGAATGTGGCACTTCAGTGCAATACCGCCTGCCAGATGATGGCGACACCCGAGAGCGCGCCATTTGCACGGCCTGCCACACCGTCCATTACGAAAACCCGCTCAATGTGGTGGGCACCGTGCCGTGGCTGGGCGACAAGGTTTTGCTGTGCAAACGCAATATCGAACCACGCAAAGGCAAATGGACCTTGCCTGCTGGCTTCATGGAACTGGGTGAATCCACCTCACAGGGCGCCGCCCGCGAAACCACCGAAGAAGCCGGTGCCCAGTTCATCATGGAAGACCTGTTCACGGTGATGAGCGTGCCCCGTGTGGGTCAGGTGCATTTGTATTACCGCGCCCGCCTGACCAGCGACCAGTTCGATCCCGGTCACGAAACGATGGAAGCACGGCTGTTCAGCGAATCCGAGATTCCCTGGGATGAACTGGCCTTTCGCACCGTGCGAGAAACACTGGCGCATTACTTTGCGGACCGCGCACGCGGTGCATTCGACACGCACGCTTTCGACATCGAATAAAAAAATCGCACGGTTTGAAAATTTCCCTGTCCATGCTCTCATAATGAAGCTGTTGACTTCATTTTTTGACATTGAAAAGGCTTAGCATGATCAAGTCCATCTCCGCCCTCCTGACCAGCCTCTTGGCCGCTGTGGCCATGGCCCAAACGGCAGCGCCTGCGCCAGCCGCGACACCCGCTGTTGTGCCTGCCGTGACGGCCGCTCCAGCACCAGCCCCTGCAGCAGCTCCCGCAGCCAAAGCCGAAGCCCCCGCCAAAGCAAAACACGCCAAAAAAGCCGACAAAAAGGCTGACAAGAAAGCCGCCAAGAAAAGCAAAAAGAGCAAAAAGAAAAACAAGAAGTGATCGCCAAAGCGATCGCTGACCAAGCCAGGCGCTGACAGCGCCAGCTCAGAAAAAAAGCCACCGCAAGGTGGCTTTTTGCATGGCGACAGTCCTTGACCTGTCAAACGTCGATGGCTGCGGCAGACCCCGCCAGCTTGCGCAGCTCGAACTTCTGGATCTTGCCGGTGCTGGTCTTGGGCAACTCGCCAAACACCACCGCACGCGGCACCTTGAAACCGGCCAGGTGCTGCTTGCAATGCGCCACGATGTCCTCGGGCGTGACCTGGGCGTCCGCCTTCAGTTCCACAAAAGCGCAAGGGGTCTCGCCCCAACGCGCATCGGGCTTGGCCACCACGGCCGCGGCCAGAACGGCGGGGTGGCGGTACAGCACGTCTTCGACCTCGATGGACGAGATGTTCTCGCCCCCCGAGATGATGATGTCCTTGCTGCGGTCCTTGATCTTGATGTAGCCATCGGGGTACTGCACTGCCAGGTCACCGCTGTGAAACCAGCCGCCCGCAAAAGCCTCTTGCGTGGCCTTGGGGTTCTTCAAGTAACCCTTCATGGCGATGTTGCCGCGGAACATGATCTCGCCCATGGTCTCGCCGTCTTGCGGCACCGGCTGCATGGTCTCGGGGTTGAGCACGCGCACATCGCGCTCCAGGTGGTAGCGCACGCCCTGGCGGGCGTTCAGGCGGGCCCGCTCACCGATGTCGAGCGCATTCCAGTCTTCATGCTTGGCGCAGACCGTGGCCGGGCCATACACCTCGGTCAAACCGTACACATGGGTCAAATCAAAACCCATTGCCTCCATGCCTTCGATCATCGAAGCCGGTGGCGCAGCACCGGCCACCATGGCCTTCACACCGGCAGGCACGCCCACTTTCATGTCAGCGGGTGCATTGACCAGCAGGCCATGCACGATGGGCGCGCCGCAGTAATGGGTCACGCCATGGTTGCGGATGGCATCAAAAATAGCTTGCGGTTCAACACGGCGCAAGCAGACGTTGACAGCTGCTCGCGCTGCCAAAGTCCAGGGGAAGCACCAACCATTGCAGTGGAACATGGGCAGCGTCCACAAATACGCCGCGTGCTTGGGCATGTCCCATTCCAGGATGTTGGAGATCGCATTCGTCGCCGCCCCCCGGTGGTGGTACACCACGCCCTTGGGGTTGCCGGTGGTGCCGCTGGTGTAGTTCAGGGCAATCGCGTCCCATTCATCGGCAGGCAAGCTCCACGCAAATTGGGCATCGCCGCTGGCCACAAACGCCTCATAGGTCAAAGAGCCCAGCTTTTCACTGGCCCCGGTGTAGAGCGCATCTTCCACGTCGATCACCAGCAAAGGCGTCTTGGCCTGGCGCAGTGCTAACGCTTTTTTCAAGGTGCCCGAAAACTCGGGGTCCACGATCACCGCCTTGGCTTCGCCGTGGTCCAGCATGAAGGCGATGGTCTCGGGGTCCAAACGGGTGTTCAAGGCATTGAGCACCGCTCCGGCCATCGGGATGCCGAAATGCGCCTCCACCATGGGCGGCGTGTTGGGCAGCATCACGGCCACCGTGTCGTTCTTGCCAATGCCCGCCTGCGCCAGCGCGCTGGCCAGCTGGCGGCTGCGGCGGTAGGTGGTGGCCCAGTCCTGGCGCAAATCGCCGTGCACGATGGCCAAACGGGTGGGGTACACCTCGGCTGTGCGCTCGATGAAGCTCAAGGGCGACATGGGGGCGTGGTTGGCGGGGGTCTGGGGCAAATCCAGGTCGTAAATGGAGGTCATGACTATTCCTGTGGCGATCAATGGGCTGATTGGACCCCGTTTGCCTGACCCGAGGCTGAAACCCCATGAGGGCCATCCCGCAGGTGCGGTCCGCTTATCGGCGAAAATAGCCCGATGGCCATCCCCCAGTCTTTCATCCAGGAGTTACTGTCCCGCGTCGACGTGGTCGAGGTCGTGGGCAAATACGTGCAGCTCAAGAAAGGCGGCGCCAACTTCATGGGCCTGTGCCCCTTCCACGGCGAAAAGTCCCCCAGCTTCAGCGTCAGCCCCACCAAGCAGTTTTTCCACTGCTTTGGCTGCGGCAAGAATGGTAACGCCATCGGTTTTCTGATGGAGCATGCGGGCATGACTTTCATCGAGGCCGTCAAAGACCTGGCCCAGCAAACCGGCATGGTGGTGCCTGAAGAACAGCAGTCACCCGAAGACCGCGCCCGCGCCGCGGCCCAGAAAGCCAAACAAGACAGCCTGAGCGATGTGCTGGAAAAAGCTGGCCAGGCCTACCGCGAGCAGCTCAAAATCACCCCGCATGCCATTGACTACCTCAAGGGCCGAGGCCTGTCAGGCCAGATCGCCAAGCGCTTTGGCCTGGGCTACGCGCCCGAGGGCTGGCGCAGCCTGGCCAGCGTCTTCCCCAAATACGACGACCCATTGCTGGCCGAGTCGGGCCTGGTGATCGTCAACGAAGAAGACGACAAACGTTACGATCGTTTTCGGGACCGCATCATGTTCCCGATCCGCAACATCAAGGGCCAGTGCATCGGCTTTGGCGGGCGGGTGATCGGCAGCGGCACGCCCAAGTATCTCAACTCGCCCGAAACCCCGGTCTTTCACAAAGGCCGCGAGCTGTATGGCCTGTACGAAGCCCGCGAAGCCTTGCACAGCGCCGGCTACGTGCTGGTGACCGAAGGCTATATGGACGTGGTGGCCCTGGCCCAGCTGGGCTTTGCCAACGCCGTGGCCACGCTGGGCACGGCCTGCACGCCGGACCATGTGCAAAAGCTGTTTCGCTTCACCGACGCGGTGGTCTTCAGCTTTGACGGTGACAGCGCAGGCCGCCGCGCCGGCCGCAAGGCGCTGGACGGTGCCCTGCCCTACGCCACCGATGTGCGCAGCATCAAGTTTTTGTTCCTGCCCGCCGAGCACGACCCCGACAGCTATGTGCGCGAGTTCGGCCAGGACGCCTTTGCCGAGCAGATCAAACAGGCCATGCCCTTGTCACGTTTTTTGATCGAAGCGGCCAGTGCGGACTGCGACCTGCACAGCGCCGAAGGCCGGGCCCGTTTGTCTAGCCAAGCCCGCCCGCTGTGGCAACTTCTGCCCGAAGGCGCGCTCAAGCAGCAACTGCTGTCAGAGCTGGCGCAACTCATTCAGCTGGAGACCGCGGGGCTCGAAAAACTCTGGGGCCAACAAGCCGCCACCGACCAACGCTTTGCGCCCGGCGTACGCAGCGCTGCAGCCCCAGCACCTGCAGCGGCCCATGCCGCTTTCAGTCAGGCGGCCAGCACAGGGCACGACGAATACCCGCACTTTGAGCCCCATTACGGCGAGCCCCCCGCCTGGTCGGGCAACACCGGTTTTGCGCCGCCCTACGGCAGCAACTGGAAAAGCAAGAACCCGAACTGGAAAGGTGGCAACAGCCGCTTCAAGCGCGATCAACCGCCCCCCTACACCGGCCCGCGCACCATCCCCGCCAGCCGTGCCGACCATGCGGCCCGCCTGCTGCTGGGCAATATGGCGCTGTGGGAAACACTGGCCGGAGAGGACCACGCCATGCTGTGCGCCCTGCCCGAGCCGCACGGCACCTTGTTCGCCTGGCTCGAGTCGCAGTTCCATGAACACGGTGCCCTGGGCTGGTCTGCGCTGCAAAGCGAAATGCAAGGCCAGGCCTTTGCCGATGACGCCAAGCGCTGGATGGCACAGGACAATCTGGCCACCGTGGCGGTGCAAGAAGACGCCACTCCGCCTGAGCCGCAAGAAGCCCGGCAAGAGCTGCGCAGGCTGCTCAACATGATGTTGATCGACCGCTTGAAGCAGCTCGAAACCGAAGCCCTCGCGCAAGCCAGCTCAGGCCAGGACCCCGACGCCCAGCAACGCTGGCGCAGCCTGCACGAGCGGCGCAAGGAACTGATGGCGGCATCGGCGATCACCAGCGCGCAGTGATCTGGTCATCGCGAGTGTCTTCCCTTGTCATCGCGAGCGAAGCGCGGCGATCCAGTGCGTGAACGAGCCTACAAGCGCAGCTTGCCGGATTTTGACGCTTACTTGCCAACCAGCTGATTGAGCTTGTCCGCCTCAAAGCTCTCGTGCGTGGCGGCATCGCGTGGCAAATGCACTTGCTGGTGCTCGCACAGCTGCTCCAGCGCTTTCCAAATCATGGCGATCTGGTGCTCCTGACCGGCGGCGTTGTCGATCAGGCCACGCATGGCCTGGCTCAGCGGGTCGTCGTTTTGCGTCACACCGTAAGCCGAAAAGCCCATTTTGGAGGCCACTTCTTCACGCTTGGCATCTTGTTCGGCCTGGATGATGCGGGCCGGGTTGCCCACCGCTGTGGCCCCTGCAGGCACAGGCTTGGTCACCACCGCGTTGGAGCCGACCTTGGCGCCATCGCCCACGGTGAAGCCGCCCAACACCTTGGCGCCAGCGCCGATCACCACATTGCGGCCCAGCGTCGGGTGGCGCTTAGCCCCTTTGTAAAGCGATGTGCCGCCCAGCGTGACGCCGTGGTAAATCGTGCAGCCCTCGCCGATCTCAGCGGTCTCGCCAATCACGATGCCCATGCCGTGGTCAAAAAACACGCACTCGCCAATCTGGGCACCCGGATGGATCTCGATGCCCGTCAGCCAACGCGACATGTGCGAGATGAAGCGCCCCAGCCACTTGAAGCCATGGTTCCAGCACCAGTGCGCCCGGCGGTGCAACACCAAAGCGTGCAAACCCGGGTAGCAGGTCAAGACCTCCCAAGCGGTGCGGGCCGCAGGGTCTCGGTCAAGAATGCACTGGATGTCGGAGCGTAGGCGTGAAAACATGCTTGTAGTCTATCGCTTGGCTTGCGCCGTCTGGATCATGGCCTTGGCCACCCCACGCAGGATGTGGATTTCTTCGGGGCTCAAATCGGCGCGATTGAACAGCTGGTTCAAACGGGGCATCAGTTTTTTGGGCGCGGCCGGGTCCAAAAAACCAATGTCGGTCAACGCCTGCTCCCAATGAGTGAGCATGCCCGCGACCTGCTGCGCATCGGCCTTGTCTGCCGGTGCGATCACGTCTTGCACCGGAAAACCGCCCAAAGCCACGCGCCAGTCGTACGCGATCACCTGGATGGCCGAGCCCAGATTGAGCGAGCCGAACTGCGGATTCGTCGGGATCGACAAGGCGACGTTGCAGCGGTAAACGTCCTCGTTTTTCATGCCAAAGCGCTCGGAGCCGAACAAGAAGGCCACGCATTGCTCGGGTGCGCCGGGCTGGGTCAGCTCGGCAAAATGCTCGCGCGGCGAACGGGTTGGCGGGCCAAAATCGCGCGGGGTCATGGCGGTGGCGCACAGGTGGGTCACGCCCTCCAGAGCTTCGTCCAGCGTCTCCACCACGCGGGCTTTGGCCAGCACATCGTTGGCCCCGCTGGCGCGCTGGATGGTTTCTTCCTTGCGCAGCACGTTGGCCCAGCGCGGCTTGACCAGCACCAGGTCGTCAAAGCCCATGACCTTCATGGCCCGGGCGGCCGCCCCCACGTTGCCGGCATGGCTGGTTTCTATCAGGATGAATCGCGTTTTCATGCCCCGATTGTCCATGCAAGACCCGCTGCCACCGGGACAAACCACCCCATCTGGCGCAAAAGTGCGCCACAAAAGTCCAATTTCATGGGAAAATCTCTGCTTCGCCTGCGTGATCGTGCGTGGGCCCATCCCGTTCTTCACACAATTCATGTCGTCCAATCTCCACCCCATGCTCAACGTGGCCGTCAAGGCTGCGCGCGCCGCTGGCGCCATCATCAACCGCGCCGCGCTCGACGTTGAAGCGGTCCGCATCTCGCAAAAACAGGTCAATGACTTCGTCACCGAGATCGACCATGCGAGCGAAAAAGTCATCATCGACACCTTGCTGACCGCCTACCCTGACCACGGCATCCTGGCCGAAGAGTCGGGCAGCCAGCATGGCAACCCCAACGCTGACCACATCTGGATCATCGACCCCCTGGACGGCACGACCAACTTCATCCACGGCTTCCCCGTTTATTGCGTGAGCATTGCCCTGCAAGTGCGCGGCAAGATCGAGCAAGCCGTCATTTACGACCCCACCCGCAACGACCTGTTCACCGCCACCAAAGGCCGTGGCGCGTTCATGAACGACCGCCGCCTGCGCGTGAGCAAGCGCATCCGCCTGCAGGAATGCATCATCTCCACCGGTTTCCCCTTCCGCAAGGGCGACAACTTCAACCAGTACCTGCGCATGATGGGCGACGTGATGCAACGTACCGCCGGCCTGCGCCGCCCAGGTTCCGCCGCCCTTGACCTGGCCTATGTGGCTGCTGGCTTCACCGATGGTTTCTTTGAAACCGGTTTGTCGCCCTGGGACGTGGCTGCAGGATCGCTGCTGGTGACCGAAGCCGGTGGCCTGATCGGCAACTTCACCGGTGAGTCCGACTTTCTGGAACAAAAAGAATGCCTGGCCGGTGCGCCCCGCATTTACGGCCAGCTGGTCAGCATCTTGGGCAAGTTCAGCAAATTTGCCAGCGCGGGCGACAAGGCCGCTGTGCGCAGCGCCGTCGAGACGCTGAGCCGCGAACGCGCCTCAGACCGCGATGAACCCGAAGCCGAGGCCGCTGCCGACGCCGCCGAAGGTTCCGAACAACCCAAAGACGCGCCCTTTTAAGCCATGTCAGCGCTCGACCTGAGTGCCCACACCCCCATGATGGCCCAGTACCTGGCCATCAAGGCGGAGTTTCCTGACACGCTGGTGTTCTACCGCATGGGCGACTTTTACGAGTTGTTCTTTGCCGACGCCGAAAAAGCCGCTGGCCTGCTCGACATCACCTTGACGCGCCGCGGCCAGTCGGCCGGACAGCCGGTGGTCATGGCGGGCGTGCCCTTCCATTCGGTGGAAACGTATTTGGCCCGGCTGATCAAGTTGGGCGAATCGGTGGCCCTGTGCGAGCAAGTGGGCGACGTGGCCACGGCCAAAGGCCCGGTCGAGCGCAAAGTGGTGCGCGTGGTCACCCCCGGCACGCTCACGGACACCGAGTTGCTGCCCGACAAAAGCGAAGCCATCTTGCTGGCCGTGCACCAGGCCGCCAAAAACCGCTGCGGTTTGGCTTGGCTGAGCGTCACGCAAGGCGTGGTGCACCTGGCCGAATGCGCACAAGACGAGCTGGCCGACTGGGTGGACCGCATCAGCCCCAGCGAACTGCTGGCCAGCGCGGGCATGACGCCCACGTTTGAGCAAAAACTGCGCGCCCTCAAGACCAGCGGGCGCGGCAGTTGGGCCCTGGCCCTGCGGCCTGATTTTCAATTTGACGCGGGCTTGGGCCAGCGCAAACTGCTCGAACAACTGCAAGCCGCATCGCTGGCCGCCTGGAGCGCCGAGGCGCTGGCCGACGCCCACGCAGCTGCTGCCGCCCTGCTGACCTATGCCGAACACACCCAAGGCCGCAGCCTGCCGCACGTGCAGCGGGTGCAGGTGCAGCGCTCGGACGCGCTGATTGACCTGCCCGCCAGCACCCGCCGCAACCTGGAGCTGACGCAAACCCTGCGCGGCGAAAGCGCGGCCAACTCGCCCACGCTGTTTGCCCTGCTCGACACCTGCATGACCGGCATGGGCAGCCGCTTGCTCAGAAACTGGCTGCTCAGTCCGCCGCGTGACCGACAAGCCGCCATCGATCGCCTGCACGCTCAGGCCGTCTTGCGCGGCGAGAGCGGCGCTGGCCCCTGGAGCAGCCTGCGCGAACAACTCAAAGGTGCCAGCGATGTGGAGCGCATCACCGCCCGCACCGCGCTGCGCCAAGTGCGCCCGCGCGAGCTGGTGGCCCTGCGCCATGCGCTGGCGCGTGCGGCTTCGCTGTCCACGCAATTGCAAGCGTTGAGCCCTGAGCCCGGCACCTTGCTGGCCAGCATGGCCCGCTGGCTCACACCACCGGCCAATTGCGCAGAACTGCTGCAAATGGCCCTGCTCGAAGAGCCCGCCGCGCTGGTGCGCGATGGCGGCGTGATCGCCGACGGCCTGGACGCCGAACTGGACGAGCTGCGCAACATCCAGACCAATTGCGATGCCTTCTTGCTCGATCTGGAAACCCGCGAAAAAGAACGCACAGGCATCGCCAACTTGCGGGTGCAGTTCAACAAGGTGCACGGCTTTTACATCGAAGTCACCCAAGGCCAGCTCGACAAGGTGCCTGACGACTACCGCCGCCGCCAGACCCTGAAAAACGCCGAGCGTTTCATCACGCCCGAGCTGAAAACCTTTGAAGACAAGGCCTTGTCGGCGCAAGAGCGAGCTCTGGCCCGCGAAAAGTGGCTCTACGAAGGTCTGCTCGACCAGCTGCAGCCCTATGTGCCCGCGCTCACCGCTTTGGCGCAGGCCATGGCCTCGCTCGACGTGCTGTGCGCCCTGACCGAGCGTTCGCTCACCCTGAACTGGTGCGCGCCCGAATTTGCCAAAGAGCCCTGCATCGACATCCGCCAAGGTCGCCACCCGGTGGTCGAGGCGCGTCTGGCAGAAATGTCGGGGGCCAGCTTCATCGCCAACGACACAGTACTGGGCCCGCGCCAGCGTTTGCAGATCATCACCGGCCCCAACATGGGCGGTAAATCGACCTACATGCGCCAGGTGGCACTGATCGTGCTTTTGGCCAGCATCGGCAGCCATGTGCCCGCCAGCCGCTGCCGACTCGGCCCCATCGACGCCATCCACACCCGGATCGGCGCGGCCGACGACCTGGCCAACGCCCAATCGACCTTCATGCTGGAGATGACCGAAGCCGCGCAAATTTTGCACAGCGCCACGCCCCACAGCCTGGTGCTGATGGACGAGATCGGGCGCGGCACCTCCACCTTTGACGGCCTGGCCCTGGCCAGCGGCATCGCCACCCACCTGCACAACAAGACGCAGGCCTTTGCGCTGTTTGCCACGCACTACTTTGAGCTGACCGAGTTCCCGGCCACGCACACTGCCGCCGTGAACATGCATGTGAGCGCGGCCGAATCGGGCGCGTCCATCGTGTTCTTACACGAGTTGCAACCCGGCCCCGCCAGCAAAAGCTATGGCGTGCAGGTGGCGCGCCTGGCGGGCATGCCTGCGGCTGTGCTGAGCCACGCCCGCCACGCCCTAAGCGCATTGGAGGCCGGTGCCACGGAAAGCCGCCAACAGGTCGACCTGTTTGCTGCGCCACCCGAGGCCGAAGCCGCAGGCCCCTCACCTGTGGAGGCGGCGCTGGCCCAAATCAACCCCGATGCACTCAGCCCCCGCGAAGCGCTCGACGCCCTGTATGCCTTGCAGCGCTTGCTGGCCAAAAATTAACGAAGAGTTGAAGTCATGACTTATTGCGTTGCCGTCAAGACCCGCGCCGGTTTGGTGTTCCTGTCCGATTCACGCACCAATGCGGGGCTCGACCAGATCAGCACCTTCCGCAAAATGATCGTCTATGAAAAAGCAGACGACCGTTTCATGACCTTGCTGTCCGCAGGCAACCTGAGCATTTCGCAATCGGTGCGCGAAGTGCTGCAGATCGAAAAACTGGTCGAGCCGGGCCAGGACGAGCCCCTGACCATCTGGAACGCCAAAAGCATGTTCGATGCCACCCGTGTGCTGGGCGCGGCCGTGCGCCGCGTGTACGAGCGCGATGCGGCTGCCCTCAAAGCCTCGGGCGTGGAATTCAACGTGTCCATGATCTTCGGCGGCCAGATCGGCGGCGAAGGCATGCGATTGTTCCAGGTCTATTCACCCGGCAACTTCATCGAAGCCACCGATGAAACGCCCTACTTCCAGATTGGCGAGTCCAAATACGGAAAACCCGTGCTCGACCGCGTCATCACCCCCGACACCCCGCTGGACGAAGCGGCCAAGTGCGCCCTGGTGTCGATGGACTCGACCCTCAAATCCAACCTGTCGGTCGGCCTGCCGCTGGACATGGTAGTCTACAAAGCAGGCAGCCTGCAAACCGACCGCATCATGTGCATCGACGAGCACAACCCTTACTTCCAGATGCTGCGCTCAAGCTGGGGCGACAAGCTGCGCCAGATGTTCGACAGCATCGAAGACCCCATGTGGAACGGCGGCGCAACCGACATCCCGCTCATGGTGCCGCCGGTGCGCAACGCTTTGCTCAAGAAGATCACCACCCCCGAAGAAAAGCTGATCTGATGAGCGCCCGCATCATCTTCTCGCACGGCAACAGCTTCCCGGCCAGCACCTACCGCGTCATGCTGGACAACCTGCGCCAGCGCGGCTTTCAGGTCGATGCGGTCGAGATGTACGGCCATGACCCGAAATACCCGGTGACCAACAACTGGCCTCACCTGGTACAGCAGCTGGCGGACTTTGCGCGCGACAAAGAAGGCGATGGCGTACCGGCCTTTTTGGTGGGTCACTCGCTGGGCGGCATCCTGAGCCTCATGTGCGCAGCCCGCCACCCCGAACTGGCACGCGGTGTGGTGCTGATCGACTCGCCGGTCATCGGCGGCTGGCGTGCCACCACCTTGGGCCTGGCCAAACGCACACCGCTGATTGGCTCACTCTCACCGGGCCGCATCAGCCAGAAACGCCGCAACCATTGGCCCAGCGCCGAAGCGGCGCTGGACAATTTTCAGCACAAAAAAGCCTTCACCCGTTGGGACCCACAGGTCTTGCGCGACTACATCGAACACGGCACACGCGATGAAAATGGCCAGCGCGTGCTCAGTTTTGACCGCGAGGTGGAAACCGCCATTTACAACAGCCTGCCGCACAAACTCGACAGCCTGCTCAAGCGCCACCCACTCAAATGCCCGGCAGCCTTCATCGGCGGCACGCACTCGGCAGAAATGCGCCAAGCGGGGACAGAACTGACCCACACAGTGGTCAAAGGCCGCATCATGATGCTTGACGGCTCCCACCTGTTCCCGATGGAAAAGCCTCTGGCTACCGCCGCCGCCATTGAAGCCAGCCTGCGCAACATCGGCGCCTGACGCATCGCAACAAAGTCGCTACCCTGTCTTCTGTAGGAGCCCACCCTGTGGGCGATAGGCCTCAAGCCGCCCAGGTCACCAAGCCGCTGTAGCTGGTGCCCAGCACCACCAGACCGAACACGATCCGGTACCAGGCAAATACCTCGAAGCTGTGACTCGAGATGAACTTGAGCAGCCAACGCACGCACACCCAGGCGCTCAAGAAAGACACCAGTAGGCCCACACCAAACAAAGGCGCATCGGCCATGCTCAGCAAGGCGCGCTCTTTGTACAAGCTGTAAGCGCCCGCACCGATCAACGTGGGGATCGCCAAGTAAAAGGAAAAATCAGTCGCGGCCTTGCGTGACAAGCCCAGCAACATGCCGCCGATGATGGTCGCGCCGCTGCGGCTGGTGCCCGGGATCATGGCCAGGCACTGCACCAAGCCCACTTTGAGCGCATCACGCCCGCGCATGTCTTCCACCTCGTGGATACGCACCGCGCTGGCCGGGCGCCGCTCGGCCCACAAAATGATGAAACCGCCCACGATGAAGGTGGTGGCTACCACCCCAGGTGTGAACAAATGCGCCTTGATCGCCTTGCCCAGCAACAGCCCCAAAATCACGGCAGGGACAAAGCCAATGAACACGTTGAAAGCAAAGCGCTGCGCCGCTGCGCTGTCCGGCAAGGCGCGCACCGTGGTGCTGATCTTTTGCCAGTACACAATGATCACGGCCAAAATGGCGCCCGTCTGGATGGCGATGTCAAACACCTTTCCCTTGTCATCGTCAAAACCCAGCAAGGAACCGGCCAGGATCAAATGCCCTGTCGACGAAATCGGCAAAAACTCGGTCAGACCTTCGACCAGCCCCATCACGGCGGCTTTGAGCAGCAAAACAGTATCCACAAGCACTCCTGAAATTTGTCCCGGATTATCGCTGCACCACGGGTGCTGACATGCCAAGCCCGAAGGCACGGGTCACGCGCAGCGGCAACCATTCACACCCTGCGGACATCGTCTCGCACCCGGCTGGGTGGCTTTCGTCGCAAGACCATTTACCGAATACCACACCACCGGCACATTACGGCCACAACACCACTTCACGAGGACCTATGCAACTGTCGCCCACCATCGCTGTCCACATGAGCCTGGCCCTGACAGCAGTGGCCATTGGCCCCGTGGCGCTTTGGGCTCGCCTGGGAACCACCACCCGGCCGCAGATGCACCGCGCCTTTGGCTACGCTTGGGTGACCTGCATGCTGGGCGCGGCATTTAGCAGCCTGTTCATCCGCGATTTCAATCTGACCAACCTCTGGGGCTACACCCCCATTCACTTGCTGATCCCGCTGACCCTGTTCAGCCTGTACCAAGCCTTCCGATTTTTGGCCCAGGGGAACATCCCCGGCCACCGCAAAAGCATGCAGTGGCTCTACGTCAATGCCTGCATCGTTGCAGGTGCCTTCACCCTGCTGCCTGGGCGCTAGCTGGGCCACCTGCTGTGGTCCGAGCTGCTGGGCTGGGTTTAAAAATTTTTCGATCTTGATTCAAGGACACACACACCATGCAAACACTCCAACACATCCCCGTCTGGGTTTTCGCCCTGCTCATCGGGCTGATCGCGCTGGGCCTTCTGCAAACCCGCACCCGGCATGTCCGCGCACGACGACTTTTGGGCATCAACATCGCGCTGACCGTGTTCGCCCTGGTGGGTGTAACCCAGCAATGGCGGCCCACGCCTTGGCTGGCGCTGGCCCTTCTGACTTGGGCCGCTGCCTGCCTGCTGGTGACCTGGGCACTCGGCCAAGGCGCAGCGCCTGGCGGCGCCAGCTACGACCCCGCCACACGACGCTTCGCAGTGCCCGGCAGCTGGCTACCTCTGGCCCTGTTCATGGGGATTTTTGCCTGCAAATTCGTCGTGGGCATGGTCAGCGCCACAGCACCAGGCAGTCTGCACAGCGTGCAAGCGGCCATCGGCATCAGCGCCTTGTACGGCTTGTTTTCGGGGGTGCTGAATGCGAGGGCCGTGCGGCTTTTGAAACTGAAAAAACCGGATTGAGAGACACAGCACGAAAATCACTCTGAACACAACCCAAGTGCGTGGTGGCTTGATCAACCCGGCTTTCAGAGACGCCGCCCGGCAGAAAGCTTTTGACCAGATCGCGTTATTCTTCAAGCAGAAACTCTGAGCGCCACATGCCCCTTCACTGCCTCTTCGCCTGGCTGCCCGCCGGCCAGCGCAAACCCTTGTTGCAGCGCTTGCTGATCGTGTGGTCGGTGTCGCTGCCTATTGCGGTAGCCACCTGGATGGGCCACCAAAGCGATGGCCTGCCACACCGCTTTGAGGTGTCGCTGGTCTACGCCTACGCCATCTCGACCTTCATCTGGTTGTTCACCGATGTGTCGCGCTTTATGTTCAAGCGCCTGCTGCGTGCGCAAGGGCCGTTTTACTGGCCGTCTGCTGTGCGCGCCAGCCTGATGCTGTTGATGGGCATTCCATTGGGATATGTATTGGGCACGCTGGTGGGCGATGCGTATGCAGGCTGGTCCACCTGGGATTTGTGGCATTTCAACCGGAACCGCTTTGCCGGCATGGTGGTCAGCGCGGTGGCGATCAGCGCTGCCTATGTGGCTTACTTCTACCAACGCGGTAAAGCCGAGTCACTGACCAGCCAGGTCACGCAGTCGCAGCTCATGCTCCTGCAATCGCAGCTGGAGCCGCACATGCTGTTCAACACACTGGCGCATTTGCGGGCATTGATTGGCCACGACACGGCACGCGCCCATGCCATGCTGGACCACCTGAACGACTACCTGCGCACCACGCTGCAAGCCTCTCGCCAACCCATGCACCCATTGGCCGACGAGTTTGCGCGCCTAGGCGACTACCTGAACCTGATGGCCATCCGCATGGGGCCGCGTCTGGCGTTTGCGCTGGATTTGCCGCCCGCACTGGCGGCGGCGCCCGTGCCCAGCTTCGTTTTGCAGCCGCTGGTGGAAAACGCCATCCGCCACGGGCTGGAGCCGCTGGTGGCCGGAGGCCGCATCGAGGTGCTGGCCCGCGCCGAGGGGGCGCAACTGGTGCTGACGGTGCGCGACAACGGCAGCGGCATTAGCGAACTGGCGCTGGCCGAATCAGCCTGGCCGCTCACACCCGACACAGGTCGCCCCGCCCCATCGTGGGGCCTGGCCCATATACGCCAGCGCCTGCACACCCTGTATGGCGCGCGCGCAGGCATGCACATCAGCCCCGTGACCACGGGCGGCACCTGCGTGGTGCTGACTTTGCCTTTTGAAATCAACGCCAACGCATGACCACAGCCCCCACCGCCCTGATCGCCGAAGACGAAGCCTTGCTGGCCCAAGCCCTGCAAAGCGCGCTGCATGCCCTGTGGCCCGCGCTGCAGGTGCTTGCCACCGCAGGCGACGGCCTGAGCGCGGTGCAACTGGCTTTGCAACACCGCCCCGAAGTGCTGTTTTTTGACATCCGCATGCCCGGCCAAAGCGGGCTGGAAGCCGCTGCCGAACTGGCCGACGAATGGCCCACTGATACGCCCTTTCCGCTGCTGGTGTTTGTGACGGCCTATGACCAATACGCGATTGCCGCCTTTGAAGCGCAGGCGGTGGACTATGTGCTCAAGCCAGTGCGCGCCGACCGGCTGGCCCAGACCGTGACGCGTCTGCAAAACACCTTGCGCCTGCGGCAACCCGCCCAGCACGCCAGCAGCGATCTGGACCCGATACTCAGCCAGCTGCGTTCACTGCTAAGCGCGCCCACCGACCACGCGCGCACCCAGCCCCCCTTGCAACTGCTGCAAGCCAGCGTAGGCAACCAGCTGCGCATGGTGCCGGTGGAAGATGTGCTGCGCCTGGAAGCGGCCGACAAATACGTGCGCGTGTTCACCCATGACGGCAGTGAAGTGCTGCTGCGCACCCCGCTCAAGGAACTGATGCAGCGGCTCGACGCGCAGGTCTTCTGGCAAATCCACCGGGGCAGCGTGGTGCGCGCCACCGCCATCGAATCCGTCACCCGCGACGAATCCGGGCGTCTGAGCCTGCGCCTCAAAGACCACCCCGACCAACTGGGTGTGAGCCGCCTTTACGGGCACCTGTTCAAGGCGATGTGAACGCCCTCAAACGGAGGCGGCTCCTCAACCCGCCTTCAGCCGGTGTGCATGCCGGCGCAAATGCCAGACCGCCATGCCCAATGACGCCAGCTGCAAAGCGGCGCAAAAGTAAAACGGCGCGCCCATGCGCCAGTCACCCCGGGGCAGATCAGACACCGCCGCCAGCAAAGGGGCACCCAGCATCGGGTCCACCACGGCGGTCAGGCTGGTCAGGGCGCTGACCGCGCCCATGGTCTGACCCTGGCTCTTGCTGTCGGCAGCCGACGAGATCAGGCTTTGCACCGAGGCCGCCACCGTGCCGCCCAGCAAATTGAACGCGATCACGGCGTACATCATCCAGCCATCGGTGGCCGCGCCAAACAGGATGTAGGCCATCGACGACGACAGCAGCCCCATGATGACCAGCTTGTGCACCGCGAAGCGTTTGAGCAAACGCCCCATCAACAGCCCCTGCACCAGCACCGCCACGATGCCCACCACGGCCAGCGACCAGCCGTTTTCTTGGGGGCCCCAGCCAAACTTGAAGTTGTTGTAAAGCACCCAGACGGTGTAGAGGACAAACTGCGCCAAACCACTGAGCGCCACCACGCCCACCAGGGGCCCCACGCCTTTGAGCTGCGCCAGCTTGTGCAGCGACGTGACCGGGTGCGCAGCGGCCCAGGTGAAGGGCTTGCGCTGCGCCACGGGCAAAGACTCGGGCAACACGAAATAACCATAAAGCCAGTTGAGCAAGGTCAGGCTGCCCGCCACATAAAACGGCAAGTGCAGAT
>Ga0228700_1000378_pt1 | contig 41629 bp, 46 predicted proteins | sample McNCre317_Aug_MG_FD_178019 | JGI IMG/M metagenome (GOLD analysis project Ga0228700, IMG submission 178019) | Freshwater microbial communities from McNutts Creek, Athens, Georgia, United States - 3-17_Aug_MG | ecosystem: Environmental > Aquatic > Freshwater > Creek | place: USA: Georgia...
GCCGCACGCCGCGCCAGCGTGGGCGACTTGTTGATCATCGCGTCGTTCGCCCAAGTGCATGAAGACCAAGTGGCCAAGCATGAGCCACAACTGGTGTTTGTGGATGAGCACAACCAACAAGTGGGCCTGCGCCACCATGTGCCCACTCAAGCTGCGCCAGGGCACGGCACGGATGAATGCTGATTTGACTTGGTCAACACACACGCAACCCGCCCCCCGTGAGCGGGTTTTGTTTTTGCTCTATCAGTTGGCCACGTGGGTGACTTTCAGCGCCTTGGATGATGCGGCCATGATGGCGTTTGCATTGAGTTAATCAGCTATTTCTCAATTGCCCAGCCCACTTTCGCGTGGGCATTTTTGTGGGCGCAAATTAAATCTACGCTTGTCCTTGAGCGTTACTTCGGCAACGCTTGCTGACGCTAACCACCTCAGCGATGGATTTACTGACCCAGCCTATAGTCCATAAAATGATTAAATTGAAAAACCTATCTGGTCTAGTATGAAAAATATTTTGGCGTTAATAGCTTTAGCAGTTCTGCTCACTGGATGTGCTCACAACTCGACGACAGTAATTGTTGAGCGGAAAATTGATGGGCCCAAAGTCATCGCATTAGATGCCCCTAGAACTCCTTGGGTCGTTGAAATTGAAAATCGACTTCGTCAAAACGGGTTTCAGATTTTGCGATGGGCAAGTCAAAAAAGAGTCCGTGAACAAGTGAGCGGTAACAAAGTTGAAGAGTTCAGGGAGTCTACGGCTAGATACGTGTTGGTGATAGATGGTTACGCACCGCTGGATCCAATGACCAGATGTTTTGGTGGAGGTTATAGATTTAGCCATCTGACAGCCGAGTTAGTTGACGTACAAACGAATGAGACTTTGTTTAACGTTTCCGGCTCTGGCTATTCCGAAAACTGTCCACCCATGTCGGGAGAAATTTTTCAAAACGTAACTACAGCTGTTGTGAACGCTTGGCGGAAGTAACTCAGAATTCATCCTACAGATACTGCCCCATAACTTTGCAATAACCGTACGACGTAACCCATCGTGCGTTTTTCTTTGTGAGCTGGCAGTAGGGTAGCTGGCGATGCTGAAGTTGCGCTCTAGGCTACTCGCAAGCCCAGCAAAAAAACTAGTTTGCAAACTATTTTTCAATGTCGATTTAATCTACGCTGGCGCGAAAACCTTAAGTTAAGGTTTACGAAAACAACCGACCAGCGTTTGAACTCTGCGTCAGCTACTCTGCATACCCCAAGTGCTTGATCTCGCGTTGTAGATCTCCGCTCGCGCTTAGATGTGTGTTCGCAATATTTGCATGAAATTCGCTCTCTTGGTAGTCACTCCAAATTTGCAATGACAGAATTAGCGCAATCATGCCAAAAACAAAGCTCCAGCTACCACCTCTTGCATTTGGGCAATACAGATCTCAAGTCGATTTAGACCTTGAGCAAATGCAATCACGAGTCAACGCAATCACAAATTGGGTCAGTGAATACGACACGCTTGGAAAGGAAAGTGCCTTTCAACACCGCACGTCTGTGTACGCCAATGACGGTGTGCGAGTTCTTGCTGCCGCTAGCTCACCCACTGTCATGCGTGTGAACGATCCTGACTACACAATTGCAATGCCAATTAGGGGATCAATCGAATCATGGATACGTCAAGACCACTACATCGCCGATGAAAGCGGCAGCGCACTGTTTGCTTCCAAAGGACGTAGACACACGGAGGGAGGCAATAAATCTTGTTTGCTAATCAGTGTTTCTGAGAAGCGATTGTTTGCAACTGGACGCACCATGTTGGGTGAGCGATTTGAAGACATCTTGCGTCCTGAAAAACCGCGAGTCGTAAATACGAAAATTCATAATGTTGATTTTCGTGGTGTCATGCAGCAAACCTGCAACTTAATTGATCAATTCAATGGTGATTTGACGCTTCTGAAAAGTTTTAACGTGGATGAAAACATCACGCGATTGATGGTTATGTTACTTGCACCACACCATTTTGTGAAGTCCGAAAACGATTCTTCGACCAAAGGCAATCGCAAAGTGATCGATCATCTGTGCGGCTTCATCGAGCAAAACCTTGAACGATCGGTGAGTCTGACAGAGCTTGAATCTGTCAGTGGCATGTCTTCGCGGATGTTGCAAAAAGAATTTCACAAACATTTTTCATGCTCCCCCATGCAATGGGCACGTCAGCAGCGACTAGCCTTGGCAAAAAAATTATTAACTGAAGCCACTCCTGGCGTTACTGTTGCTCACATAGCAACGACCTGTGGCTACAGCAACTTCAGTGAGTTCTCTCGGCAATACAAAGAGCGTTATGGCATGCTGCCCAGTGAAATACTTAAATTGACAAGGAATCGATAACCGTCAAAAAATTACAAATTTGTTCGCTCAACTTGTACTGAGTTCGCAATTTAGGTAGATCGGAAATTGATCGTCCAAAACAATTCCCTCAAACCTCTGGAGATGGCTTCTGAGGAACGAATGGGAATGTATGAATCACGTTTATCGCCTTGTCTGGAGTCACCGTCACTCCAAGTTTGTTGTTGCACATGAAAAGACACGTACCTCAGGTCGTGCATCATCAAAAGTTTGTTCTAGCGTCGCCAGCGTATTGCTCAGCGGCTTGCTTATGGCTTCCAGTGCTTGGGCAGCCCCACCTACTGCGAATGCCTTGCCCACAGGGGCTCAAGTGACTGCAGGCACAGCAGCCATCAGCACCAGTGGTAACACCATGAACGTGCAGCAGTCCACGCAACGTGCGGCAATTAACTGGACCAACTTCTCTATTGGCAGCAACGCCACTGTGAACTTCCAACAGCCCAACGCTTCTGCTGTTGTGCTGAACCGTGTGGTGGGCAACGAACAATCGGTGATCAACGGTGCGTTGAATGCCAACGGACAAGTGTTTGTGTTGAACTCCAACGGCGTGTTGTTTGGACAAGGTGCTCAAGTCAACGTGGGTGGTTTGGTTGCATCTACGCTCAACATCAGCGATGCAGACTTCATGGCGGGTCGCAGCACGTTTGAGCGCACAGGTTCGCAAGCTAGCGTTGTGAACTTGGGAACGATCAATGCAGCTGATGGTGGCTATGTGGCTTTGATGGGAAATCAAGTCAGCAACCAAGGCATCATCAGTGCTCGCTTGGGTACAGCTGCCTTGGCTGCAGGTGACAAGATCAGCTTGAACTTCAACGGCAACTCGTTGGTGGGTGTGACGATTGATCAAGGCACACTCAATTCGTTGGTGGAAAACAAGCAAGCCATTCACGCTGATGGTGGTCTGGTTGTTTTGACTGCCAAGGGATTGGACACAGTGTTGGGTAGCTTAGTGAACAACACGGGTGAGATTCGTGCTCAGACCATTGGCAGTAGCGAAGGCAAGATTTATTTGCTGGGCGACATGGACAGCGGCACTGTAAAAGTTGATGGCGTGTTGGATGCCAGTGCGCCTAACGGTGGCAATGGTGGTTTTGTGGAAACCAGTGCAGCACATGTCAAAGTTGCAGATGCTGCACGTGTAACCACATTGGCTACAAACGGCCAAGCAGGTACTTGGTTGATTGACCCCAATGACTTCACGGTTGCATCGAGTGGTGGTGACATGACAGGCGCAGCAGTTGGAACTGCTTTGGCTGGTGGTAACGTCACTATTCAAAGTAGTCAGGGTGCGACAAGTGGCAATGGTGACATCTTCGTCAATGACGGCATCACTTGGACGAGCGGCAGCACACTGACGTTAGATGCAGTACGAAATATCAAAATCAATGCCACGATTGATGCTTCCGGTGGCAGCGGTGGTGTTGTCACTTTGAAGTACGGTCAAGGTGCGGTGTCTGCCAGCAATACAGCCACCTACGATTTTGCGATGACTGCGACGGACTTCGGTGGCAAAATCAATTTACAGGCAGGCCAGAAATTCAATACCAAGTTAGGTTTAGATGGAGCGACCACCAACTGGACAGTGATTACACTACTCGGCTCTGCTGGTGACGAATCCATTAGCACCAGTAACAGCCTTCAAGGTCTGAACCATAGCTCCAAACTGGCAGGGAATTTTGTTCTTGGATCAGACATCTTGGCCGGTTCAACCAGCGGCTGGAACAGCGGCGAAGGGTTCACCCCGATTGGACACCTCAACCCCGCTAGCGCAAATCCCGTTAACCAAACCGGTTATGCATTTTCGGGGAAATTTGATGGCCTAGGGCACAGCATTAATGGGCTTACAGTTAATAAACCGGTAGTTTGGAGCTCGTCTCCTCCGAATGACTTCAATGGTTTGTTCGGAGTGGCTTCAAGCGCGAGCTTTGCAAACCTTAAAGTTGCTTCAGCCAGCATCAGCGGTTGGGATGCTAATGGTATTTTGATCGGTATCGGCTACGGCGTTAACGTGACAAATGTCCTCGTCAGTGGAACCGTCAACGGTCACAACCGATTAGGAGGGCTGATGGGTGGCGCAGAGCGTGATAACACGTCAAATGCCAATCGTTTTAGTTCAATTAATAACGTGATTTCTGCAGTAGACATCACTGGCAATGACTCTCTTGGTGGCCTGATTGGTTCTGTTCAAAGCTCCACGGTAAACCATACAACCAGCTCAGGAACGATCACATCAAGCGCAGGCTTTGCGGGCGGACTCATCGGCTTGGCTGACGGCTACGTCAGCATTTCCGATAGCAACTCATCTTCTAGCGTATTGATAACAGGTGGCCCCTTTGCCCCAGGAGGCGGCTTAATCGGGCTTGCAAATAGATCTACTGTGAATAATTCAAGCAGTTCAGGAGCCGTAACCTCAAACGCAGGCATGGTAGGAGGATTGATTGGAGTTGCCGACGGCGACGTCGCTGTCTCGAACAGCCATTCGTCTTCTAATGTCACGACCAGTTCACAAGACCCTTTTACCGGGGGGCTAATTGGTCTCATGGAAAAAGCATCGACAGTAAGCAACTCTTACGCAACTGGCACTGTCAGTGGCTATGACAGCGTTGGAGGCTTGATTGGAAGCACATTTTCTTACGATGCTACAGGAAGTCAAATTACCGATAGCTATGCCACCGGTAACGTGATCGGAAACAGCAACGTAGGAGGCTTAGTGGGCACAGGTCAACACTTGATTTTGACACGCACTCACTATGCAACTGGCACTGTCACCGGCGTTTCATCCGTAGGTGGATTGGTTGGCGGAGGCGATGGCGATCTTCAGATCAGTAATAGTTATTCAACTTCTAACATTATCGCCACCGGTGGTTCTGTAGGCGGCTTGGTCGGATATATCGGCAATGGGGCCGCCAATCGAAGTATCACAGACAGCTATGCCACAGGTAACGTCACAGGTGATCAAGCTACAGGGGGGCTTGTTGGCGACGGGTATGTGAACATTACTCGAAGTTACGCGATGGGCAACGTCAGTGGTGGTAGCAAGGTGGGCGGCCTGATCGGGGCGGCCTACTGGGATTCAGGGGAGGTCATTGAAAAATCCTTCGCCACCGGCAATGTTTTGGCAACAGGAGATCGTGCAGGGGGCCTAGTAGGCCATAACGAGCTCAGCCTTAACGATGTATTTGCAACAGGCTCGGTCACTGGTGTCAATCAGGTGGGTGGGCTGGTCGGAAAAAACGATTACGGCAGCCTAGCACAAGGGTACTCGACCGGCTTGGTCACGGGAAGCGGCAGCGTGGGCGGGTTGATCGGATACAGCAGCGGTGGGTCGGTAACGGGCGGCTACTGGGACGTCGCCACATCCGGTTTGGGTGCGAGCGGCCAGACCGGCAGCAGCGCGGGGGGTACAGGAACAACAACCGCCGAACTGAAAAACATCTTGACTACCGCCACTTGGGACATCGTGGAAGACTCATCGCTTTCGCAGGTTTACCCTCAGCTGCGCTGGGCAACCTCGGGATTGAGTGCTGGTAACTCTGTCTGGGTCATCGGACCTGTCGCTTCTTCTTCGGGAAGTGGCTCCGGCGGTAACACCCAAACAAGCGATGTAGAACGCCAGGCTGCCAACGCTATCAATGCGCCGTTCAGCGTAACCCCGCCACACTTCCATTTCCGCAAACCAGAGGATAAAGGTGAAGCCAAATCTTTCATCAACGTCTTGACGGCCCCCTCCAATCTGTCGGTTGCATTCAGCAAGGAAGAACCTTTGGCCATTTTGTCTTCTCCGGAGGTAAATGAGCCGACTCAAACAGTCACCTTGAGTGATGCCAAGAAGATGCTTAAACCATCTGCATCTTCAAGCAGCGCAGAAGGTGGCGGTGGTACAGGTGGTGACCGTGAAGTGCGTGTTCCAGTCAGTCGTAACTCTCTTGCTGAGATCGTCAACGGTGGCGTAAAGCTGCCCACCGGCGTTGAACAGCAATTGTTTGTGGTGAAAGCCAACTAAGGGAGTTACAAAAATGAAATACACAAAACACAAATTCACACTTATTACAGCCGTGGTCGCTGCTTCTTTTGCCAATGCACAAACAGTGCCCAACATCGGCAGCGTCTTAAATCAATCTCAAGTACCTGCTATCCAACAACCAGAAAGCAAGTTGCCCAACATTGGTGGTATTCAAATCGAACCGCCGATGCAAACGCTCCCCAATAACCTACCCAAAATTCATGTGCGTGAGTTGGCGGTTGTTGGTAATCGTGAAATCGACGCAGATGTTCTGATGCAGCAGATTCAGGGCATTGCTGGCAAAGACATGAGCTTGGCTGAGTTGGAAACAGTGACCTCAAAGCTCACGCACTTCTACCGCGTCAAGGGCTACTTTGTTGCTCGTGTGTATGTGCCAGCACAGCAGGTGGTGGATGGCAAGGTGACATTGCGAGTGGTGGAAGGCAACTACGGTCAATTCATTTTGAAGAACAAATCGCTGGTGCGTGACGATGTTGTGCAAGCCATGTTGGACGATGTGAAGAAGTACGACATTGTTTCGCTGGATACGCTGGAACGTGCCATGCTGATCATCAACGACACACCCGGCGTGCAAGTAACCCGTGCCGATGTGATGCCAGGTCAAAAGGTGGGTACTAGTGACTTTGCTGTGGACACGGAAGCTACCAAAGCACGTAACGGTTTTGTGACTTACGACAACTACGGCAGCGTCTACACAGGTGAGCATCGTTTGAGCTTTAATGCCGACTTCAACTCGCCCACAGGCAGTGGTGACCGTTTGAGCTTGAGTGGCATGACTACCAATCGCACAGGCTTGATGAATGGCCGTGTGGCTTACTCAAACTTGCTTATGCCCAATGGTTTGCGTGGTGAAGTGTCCGCAGCACATACGCAATACAGCTTGGGTAATACCTATGCCTCGTTGGACGCCAAAGGTACGGCAGACGTGGTGGATGCCACATTGACTTACCCCTTGCGCCGCATTCGTGCTCAAACAGTAGAGTTGAGTTTGAACGTCACCAGCAAGAGCCTCGAAGACAAGATCAACTCAACCAGCACAGTAACGCCCAAAGCCGCCAACACCATGACTGCAGGTGTGAACGTGCGTGATGAACGAGCTGTGTTGGGCTTTGATGGTTTGACTCAAGCCAACTTTGCAGTGACTGTGGGTGATTTGAAGATCAACAACGACACAGCATTGGCAAATGATGCTGCAGGTGCACAGACAGCTGGCAACTTCAGCAAGGCCGTGCTGTCACTGAGCCGCACTAACTTGCTGCCTGACAACTTCACGTTCACAACCTCGTTGCGTTCACAAGCCTCTTTGAAAAACAAGAACTTGGACAGCAGCGAACGCATGTCTGTGTCGGGTAGCTCTGGTGTGTGGGGTCACCCAGCAGGTGAACTGATGGGCAGCAATGCAACACTGGTCAAGTTTGAATTGGCACGTCCACTGCCAAGCTATGAAGGTTTGCAGCACAACTGGTTTACCTTCTATGACTTTGGTCAAGCGTCAGCCCAAGTGCCAGTGAGCGATGCAGATAACCGTCGCAGCATCAGCGATGTGGGTTTTGGCTGGTCAGGCAACTACCAAGGCATGTTCTTCAAGGCACAGGTCGCACACCGCATTCAAGATGCAGCACCTACAAGCGAACCCTACTCACGCAATAAATTCTTGTTGCAAGTTGGATACAGCTACTAATTTGCAGACAGGAAGCATTGAGCTTGGCCTTGTCGCCTAAACCCAATCAGTGCAGCAGTTGTGCGTATGTGATCTCAACCGAAGGTGCAGCATCAGGACTGCGCTGTGGTGTGAGTTATTACGAGCAACCTGCATTGACTAGACAGCAGCAGCGTTTGAGTAACTACCCAGCTGTAGTTGCTGATGGTCTCTGCCCCAAGTGGGCAAGCAAAATTTCAGGAGTACTAGAGAAATGAACAAAACAGAATTGATCGAACACATCGCAGCCAAATCCGACATCAGCAAAGCCGCTGCTGGTCGTGCACTGGAAAGCATTGTTGATGCAGTGAAGAAGACCTTGAAGAAGGGCAACACTGTGACCTTGGTGGGTTTCGGCACTTTCAGCGTGGGCAAACGTGCTGCACGTACAGGTCGTAACCCACGTACTGGTGCAGCTATCAAGATCAAAGCAGCCAAGGTGCCCAAGTTCAAAGCTGGCAAGGGCTTGAAAGACGCCCTGAACTAATCACAGCGAACAAATAAAGACAACAGGTTGGGCTGCTTCGGTGGCCCTTTTTTATGAGTACAAGCAGTGTGATCTTGATTAAGGATGTAATTGGTACATCATTGGCTAAGCTGAACGGCTTCCAAGTAGATGACCAAGTGCAAGCTGTGAACGGGCATCCAGTTACGTCATTGAAGGCTGTTTTTAATCAACTAACCCTTGCGTGTGGAAGTGGTGGGGTTAATGTGTTGGTTAAGCGCAGCACCAACTTGATTACGGTTCAGTTGAAGATTTAGCTGACACGTGAATTGGCTGCGAGCGTTGATTAAATCTACACTCAATACCAGCACATTGACTAGCTTTGGCACAAACAAAAAGGATAGCTATGACTAGAAAGCGCAATATTGACTCCGATCGTCGTGCAACCAATCGCATCATGGAGCTTGTTCGACATGGGCAAAAGGGTGAACTAGATGTGACGCCCAACTGGCTTGGGCACACTCGTGGCAGCAACAGATTGGACAAAGCACTTTTAATGGGTGCAACCATGGCTGAACTCAAGGCAATTCGTGGTGCTATTCACGAACACTTTAATCATTTGCGCGAAGAACATGGCTTGGAAGTTGTCCGCAATGGTGACGTGTATCGGATCACTGTTCCTAAAAAGTAGTTTGTAAACTACTTTCTGATCGTTGCATCTTTTCATTCGCCAGGAATCTGCCATGAGTAAATTTACATTGAGAGAGTTAGACACAGCTCACAAAAAAGCGTTTCAGAATGAACCACTTGTAAAAAGTGCAAAGGATTGTGCTTGCTTTGGATGCCTTGAGCACTTTCCGCCGTCTGCAATCACCGACTGGGTAGATGACAAACTTCACCGAACTGCAATTTGTCCTAAGTGCCAAATTGACACCGTATTGACTGAAGAAGTTTTAGACAGAGTTCCTGATGACCTTTTGAAGGCAATGCAAGATGAGTACTGCCCAGTAATTACCGACAATACGAAATCAATTACCTTTGATAGTTTCGACGCAGCGTTCGAACACATGCTAAAGGAAAAAGAAATCCGGCTTTTCGAAGCTGACCTGATTCACGCAGACAGGGACGAGAAAGCGAAAAAGTGATTTTTCGTTTCCAAACGAAGTACCGATAGCAATTACTTTAAGTATTTGTACAAGGTATCGCGGCTGATTCCGTATTTGGCTGCTATGCCCGTTTTGTTAGCTCCAAGCGCAGTGGCCTCTTTAACGATCTGCGCTATTCGTTCGGCGTCTTCAAACTTTCTGGGACGCCCACGATAAACACCCCTCTCTTTGGCCTTGGCAATACCCTCGCGTTGACGTTCACGTATCAACGTCCGCTCATACTCGGCAAACGCCCCCAGCATGGACAACATCAGCTTGTCCATCGCGTCCGTACTATCTCCCCTGAATGTCTTGCCCTCTTTCACAAAATGCACAGCGATGCCACGTGCTGTTAACAGCTCAACTATTCGCAGCAAGTCACTGAGACTTCGTGCCAGTCGATCCATGCTGTGTACGACTACCGTGCTGCCCTCAGGCCAATTACCTGCCAGCATTGCTTGTAGCTGTGGCCTGTCTGCATTCTTGCCGCTGGCTTTATCGGTAAAAACTACCGTTAATTGTTCGCCAGATAGTTGACGATCAGTATTCTGTTCAGCTGTACTGACGCGGATGTAACCGATACGAATAGGGTGTTGTGTATGCATGATGCAATCAAGTAGTTGTTGTCAGCTCAAGTCTGGACCCTACCTTGCATCGTGTCGATCAATTCATTTACCAACCCTGTGCTTACACATTACAGGCGTCTTGCTAGGGTGTACTCAAACTCGACACTCATAGGCTTGCACTTGACGTGCAATCCAACTCAATGCACTTATCACTCACTGTCGCTCGCTCAAACTGCATTTCGTAATTGCTACGCAGTGATTGATTTGATGGAATGAATGATTGAATTAAGAAGCTGAATGCGACGAAGTGGCATGAAGTGAATTGGTTTTACGGGGAATGCTTCGAGCATAGGACGGCTATGGCGGTTACTTGAATAACCGACCATCTCCGTCCGAACCTAGCTTTACGGTAAAAAGTCCGTCGCACTAGTAGCAATAAGAGTTCTATGCAAGACGTACATCCTAAAACTTGCAACCTGACTTAGCATTGGCTTGCTGTCCATCAGTCAACTCTGCGGCATTTCCACTCTGTTGTAACAAGCTATTGCTTCGACCTGTTACGAGTGCGGGGGCATTAGCCGTCATATTCCACCCCGCGTTTTTGTCCTTTGTGCAGTGACTTATCTGCTTTGTTTTATTTAGCCTTGCTTATTTTCTTGCCTGTGCTTTTTGAAGATTTTTCGATTGATTGCACTGCCAATGTTCATCACCTTGTAGCAAGCAGTGAGCGTCAGCTTTTGGCGAAGTTTGCCATTGCGTGATGCCTTCAAAAAATTGTTAAGAGACTCTGCTTCATTTCGTTCCAACAATCGTCCGTGATGGCGCAAGATGTTTGTAGCAATCATCTGCGCTTGCAGTATTTGGAGGTTTAAGTCGCTGAGGATGTCAGGGTCAATGCCGTTATCGCGCAGCCAGTTGTTAGTGAGTTTGATGGATTCGTAGTTATTCAGTGCCATCAACTATTTATCGTCGCCAAAAATTTGCTCTGTCAATCTTGATTTCGTTGTTTTCTTCTGCCTGATCGCCACCTTTTTAGTTCGACCTCGCGCAAAGACCTGTCCAGACTTACGACTGTCATTAAACAAAGGAGTAAACAAATGGCAGTCTTAACAGCACTCAAGCTAGTCACAGCAACCCGTACCAATGTGGTCAACCCCGTAGCCGTTCGTCGTGCAAAGCTGGTCAACAAGCTACAAGACCAATTGCGTTTGGTTGAAGCCCTGCAGGCTGGTCGTAATTACATCGCCACCCGCCTTAAAAACGTAACTGATGCAGAGACAGGTGAGCGTAAAACTATCGAGTTGCCCAAGAAAGTGCGCCAGTGGTTTTGGCAGAACGAAGCTGGCAAATACATGCTGCACATCAAGTACGGCCAAAACGTGCTGTATTTGAATGGCAAGAACGCCACTGCCATTGAGGTCAACAGCGCAGATGACCTTGCCAATGTATTAAAGACCCTGCAGACCGCAGTTATGGAGGGAGAACTGGACAAGGCCATTGAAGTTGCTTGCGAGACCACAAGCAAGAGCTTTGGCAAGTAATGCAACAGGGGTTGTTGTGTAACGCATCAACCCCATTTTGTTTAGGAGTTCAACATGTATCAATACGAAGCAATCATTCGCGTTGGCACACAGATGCTCAAAACACGCATCTACGCATCCAACACATTCGATGCCAAATCGCTGTTGCAACGTCAATACGGCGCACACAATTTGGTCGGGTTTGTTTATCAGGTGCATTAAGCATGAGCAAGTCATTTGACCCTACTATGCTCAGTCACTTCAAGGGCACAGAGAAGTACTGGCGCATCAACCCCCGCACTGTTTTGACGGATGGCACGAAGTACTTGGCTGAAGAGGCTGGTGCGTACTGGTTGATGGACGCAATCGCAAGCTACTTGCCACAGTTCACGGGACGTGAAGATTTCATCGTTGCAAAACTTGTTCGCTCAACTTCCAACTGCTCCGCACAACTGACCTTGGACGATGGCAATGGGCGTGTACTTGATCAACAGCACATTGACTACACCGACTTCCCCATGACCAGCATCCAGCTCTATGCTTGCTGGGGTGGTGAGTTTTGGGTCATCATGCTTTGTAGCGAATACTGAATGCTGTTGATGCCTCTCGTGTAAATACTGGGAGGACCACAACATGCGATTACAAGAAATATTTACTGAGGAAGAGTGGCAGCGACTGGAACAGCTGATTTACACCAGCGCCTACAAAGCATTGACTGCTTACCAACAGCAACGTGCAACCCAGCAGGCTATTGCTATCAAGTCGGCTGCGACGCTAAAGCCACAAGCTGCAAAGAAAGCCAAAACACTTGCACGTAAGGCTAAGCGTATACCCCACGCTGCCCCACCCAAGCCATTACCCAAGCCCAAAAAGCAGCCACAAGCCAAAGCTGAAACACACGCAGCTTATCGCCCTGTCAAAACTGCAACCCCATTACCACCCACATCACGTATCGCTGCAGATCGTGTCCAACCTCGTGTTGCACAACCTACCCCCAAGCCATCTGCACCAACCCCAGTTATGAACCTCGGTGACGTGGACCAAGCCACACGTCAATGGTTGCCACCAGATAAGCGTGGCCTCAACCCCATTGATCTCATTTCGCCATAACCAAGAACGGGGCTAGAGAAGCGGCAGAGCGGTTTTTCTCAAGACCGTGTCCGTGTCGATAACCTAGCTCTCGGCACGGCAGAGTCTATGTGACGATGAATGCCCTCAAAAACTAGTTTGCGAACTAGTTTTCTTCTCCATCTGCTGGTGGAAGTGGGGCATATGTCCGTCTGTGCTTCAAAAAGTTTTCATGTGCATCATGCATCAGAGTCCTGCCTTCATCTTTCTCAATGCGTTCACGCCTTCTGTTTATCCCTGCATCGCGCAGCAAAAACTCGTTCGCATATTGATGTTGCATTCCACGCTCTTCTAACTGTCGCGATAGATAGCTCGTATGTCGTCTTAACAATGCATCTTCAAATTTCGCCTCTATTTTTTCCCCACTAGCCTTACGCTGATCTTCGTCGTTTAAGGGAAATTTGCCTCTTGCTGCGTTCTCCGCTATTACATATGCGTAACGCTTGTAACGTCTCAACACTGTGTGAATGCTCATGTCGTAGTTGGGCTCATCGCCGTAATCAACCCGCGTGATGCCCTGTGCTTTCTCTGCTTCTCTCAATTTAATTGCTTGAACGCTTTTGCTGCACACACCCAGACATTCCGCAAATTGCCATTCGGCGTAATCAGGGTTCTGAGCTTGGATTAGCACTAGGTTGTATGACTTCTCCAGTGCATCTAATCGCACTTTTTCGGTAGTCATTTGCAGGTTGTCCAACTTTGGAGGCGCACTTTTCGCGTTTTCCAATAGGTACTCATGCTGTTCCAAGGCCTGTTTTAGGAACTCGTATAGATTTATTTTTTTTATTTTGAGTGGAACTGACACAACAAGCCGAGGTTCATGCCCCGATTGCGCCCAAGACATGTCCAGATAGTTAATGAATTTCTCTGCTATTTCCCCCTTTTTTTGACTTTTTTCTGGGCTAAGCATTGACACGATTTCTGGCGTATTTGGACTTTCTAGGTGGCGGCCAATTTCGTAACTATTTGCTGTCAACCAGTCCAAGGGATTTTTTTTCCATACATCCCCAAAGTTTTCATACGTTTGAATTACTTTTTCAAGATCGGGCACTAACTCTTTTGCTGCCCGATGCGTCAGCTTGTCTTCTCTATACGCAGTAGCAACCCCGTATGACTTGCTAAGACGCAAAAAGGCATACCAATAAATTAATTTCGCAGTTTTTGCTTCAAAACCTCGTAGCGACTTTGCCATGAAGAGCCCCACCAAATAGCAGTTAATGTTTTTGAAATTTTAGCAAAGTGACGATTACTGTTTTTGTCTATTTAATTGAGTCCATCGCAGCAATCGTGCTGTGCCAGCAAAGCAGTTAGCTGCCGTGCATGTTCTTTAAAAACTCAAATTAGTTAGTAACCACTTCGACAAACCACTGCCATCGCAGCGTTCTTTGCGGAGCCTTTTTTAAACATTCATTTTTTTACAGATTGGAAAACCAAATGACTTTCGAAACAAACACTTTTTCTTCTTCAACAACTGCTGACACAGGAGCAAACATGCAAACAGCAAATCTCACCCCGACAGCTACAGCTACACGCACTATCGTGGAGCGAATTCAAGACGCAAACCTTGAACTTGTAAATTTGACGATCTGCGAGCTGGACACTGAGCAGCGTCTTATTACTGCTTTGGGAACTTGTTTTGACATCTGCGAGTTTTTGGGAAGTGGGCGTGACACTAATGCGCTTTACACGTTTGAGGCTTATTACAAGGGAACGGGGTACAAAAACACTAGCAAAGTGTCCCTTGTTTCTAAAGTGCTCAATTGCACATTCGAAGACCTCAACGTCAGCAAGCGTTCTGCTTACAAAGCAGTTATTCAGTTTGCGATTGATCAGGGCGTTACGCAAGGTGAGTTTGTTGCGTTCGTCAATAGGTACGAAGGCCTTCAAAAAACCCGCCTTGCAAAATATGCCGTAGCCCGCGCTAAAAGCAATGCGCCTGATTACGGAACACGCTTGCAACAAACGCAAAGCTATTTCACACAGCAACAGTTGGCCTCAGTGCCCGATCTTGTGCTGGGGGGTGTTGTACCTACCGATCAAATTGGCGAGCAGTTTGTGCTTATTGCTCAACGCACCGCTGACGGCAATGTTGTGTTCAACGTGGCAACCGCAGAAAGCAAAGCAGTCAACGCTGTACTCAACATCATGTATAGCGGCAACAAGCAGCAAATTACCAACGCAGCAAAAGCTAGTTTGCAAACTACTTTTCCGCCAACTGGCACGGCACCTATCCCACCCGACAGCTTTGCCGCAGGTTCTTACAGCACTGACGCTTCGAGCAACGGAAGTGTGCAAGACCTGATTAACAACGCTGAGGCACGCATCGCAGCTGAGGAAGCTCTCGCCTAAGTACAAAGTGGGCGGTTAGTCCCGCCCATTTTAAAAAGCAAACATCAAATACAGAGGATCAAATATGTCAGTAAATTTTCAAAACTTCGATGCGACTTATCAACCTCGTGCTCTTAATGATTTTTTGTTTGAGAAAGATGCGGATCGCGATCTTCTCAATAACATCATTACTGGCGCTCTACCATTTCCAAGCTCTAACAAATATGGGCTGATTTTTGAAGGACATGTCGGCATCGGCAAATCCACACTTGCCCGTGCGCTGCCTGACATGATGGAAACAGCTTTTAATGGTGGCACTGCAAACTGGTGCAATGTGTACAACATCAAATCCGGTATGAACGGTGCACCATTGTTCGAGGACATTGAACAAAAATTTGAAAGGCACCATGCATTCAATCGTTGCCGCTACATCATTCTGAATGAGGTTGATCGTCTGACTAAAGGGTCGATGGGCGACCTCAAAAGCCTTATGGACACGGTCGCAAAGTCAACAGTCTTCATCATGACGACAAACAACATTCAAGCAATAAATGTTGCAGTTGCAAGTCGCAGCTACCAAATCAGCTTTAACAAAATCCTGCCATCGGCATACCTTCCCTTGCTTAAGCGTGTTATGTCCGACTACCAAGTTGACATTTACACAGATCAAGACTTGGAGCGATTAGTTCGTGTCAAGCAAGGCGATGTGCGCAATGTACTTTCTGGAGCACAACAGATGATCGAGGCTTTTTACGAGGCTCGACCACTCTTAACTCCACCAGTTTTGCCAGCACCTTAACCATAAAAAGCCAGTTTCGAAACTGGCTTTTCTTTGCATCTTTTTAATTTTTCTAGGAGATCACCATGTCATTCATCAGCGACGTTCGTAAAGTTTTTATCCCAGCTTTCCACCAATCTGTTCAAGACGTACACGAGCGTCTTGCTGTGCAAACATATCAACCTGTCAAAGACTTTCTCAACAAGCCAAACCCTGAACTAGAAAGCGATTTGTTTGTTGAGTGTTTTATTACTGACGACGAACAAACTTTGCCAGTGTCAATTAATGGGGCTTGGGACGAAGATGCTTGGGTAGTTGAATACGTAACTTTTGGAAAACTGGCAAACGTTCATACTCGCGTTATGTACTCTCAGTCTGTACCGCCTGTTGTCGACCCATTCATCATCGTAGAAACACGCGACGATCAGTCTCACTAAATTTTCTAATTTGCAAACTAGTTTTTAAGCCACCTTTGGGTGGCTTTTTTTTCGTCCAAAATTTCACATCCAATCCAACATATCGTCGCGGTACATCTCTTCAAATTCCGGATCAGCATCCTCAGGCAATGGAGATGCATACCAATGCTGCCCTCGCTTGGTCACACCCTCAGTCGCAATCTTGTTAAAGCGACGAACACGACTTTTTACCCATTGGTCTTTGTCAAAGCTTTCGCGCACAAGACTTAACCATTGTTGGGCGACCTCACGCTGGGCTTCATCCCTACCAGCCAATTCACATTCAATTTTCTTCAAGTACTCATCTAAGCGCATCAGTCCCTCATGACGCTCAGCCTCTTTCAACGCGATCTCAAACTGCTCTTTGCGTGACGTTGCAATCAATTCGTTGTACTGTCTAATCTTCTTCTGGCGGTCGTATTCTTTTTGACGAATCTCCGACTCCTTTGTGCTCTCTATCTCCGCATCCAATTTCTCTTCGATGTACTCCACCATCTTGTCCAGCTGCGCTTCTAACTTTCCTTTCGCATCAGTAAAAGTTTTACCGTAGTAGTGCCCACCCATGATGACCGTCAAGACACCTTTGGGAATCTCCATGTAATCCCTGTAATAGTCATAGCCAGTGCCCAGCTTCTCTAACTTTATAAGCTCCTTGGTTGCACTTCCTTTTGTCCACGGCTCACGAAATTCGATTTGATACTTCTCCCCTTGTTTCTTTGCGTACATCTCTCGTCGCTGTCTGTACGTGTTCTCAACTAGCTCAACTTCAATGTCAATCTTTTCCAATCGTTCGATAAGTTGATCTGCCAGACACACTGCCCGCAGTGCATGTCTCGCAGTCGCACGGATTGGTATTTGCTCTTTTCTGGCGTAAAAATACTTGAATGCAAAGACGTTGTTAGGAGGCCATTTGGCAGGTTTATCTTTCACACTGTCATAGCTCTCGCGACTTCTTTTTTCCAAGTCAGCGATGAAGATACTTATTGCCTCTGCCGTACGAACGCATCGCAAATCTTTCAATTCATCAATCGTTCTAACCTCATAGTTTTCCAGTGATTTCAAAAACTTCTCGCGCTCTTTACGCTTGATCTCTTTGACCACTACATCTAGGGGTTCACCAAACTCAATAACTGGGTTGAACTGCAACTGGGTTAGTTGCGGTCTTTCGTCAGCCTTGCCCATCTGCTTACGCATCCAATAACCTCTCGGCGGTAGTGGGATGCCATATTTCACGCAGATCTTTCGCAAACCCACATCACTCAGTCCAAGTTGGCTACCCAAGTGCACCATCGGCACTTCCCAAACCAAGTCAAATAGCTCTTGCCTTGTCTTGTTCATCACTACCTCCTGTTGGTTGTCGAATGCCTCAATTTATCCACATAGGCATCAACACTCAAGCAGCTACAGCGCAAGCAAATTTCTAGTTTGCAAACTAGTTTTTGGGAGACTTACGAAAACAGCCGACAACGCACGAATACCCCTGCCAGCTACCCCAGCGCACAGCAGACACAGACAAGCGCAGCTCGGGTGTTTTCGCGCTTTCGTGGGCAACACTGATAGAGTGCATTTTTTGCTATTAACTAACCTCCATGGCATTAGTTCATTTTTGTTTTGGCTCAGACTCTCGTGAAGGGGACATTGGTAGGCAAGTTGAAAAGACATGTGCTTTGATTCTTGGCCCCAAACGCCTGAAAGCATCGTCTTGTCCTGAGTTCCTACCAACCATTAACAATCCAGGTGCTTTATTTGCACGACCTAGCTCGGCAAAACTGCAAGCTGATGGATCAATAGTTTTGGATGATTGGACTTCGTCACCTCCAGTCACCTTGTTGCCCATGGATGTACATATGATCTGTTTTGCTAATTTGTCACTCAATCAAATTAAAAATTGGACTTGCAAAGAGCATTACGGGCGTTTGGCCATTGCTTTTACTGACCAATTTAGAGCCAGAGTCGGAGCAAAAAACGTTTGCTACTACAACTGGCTTGACTTGCCTCATGATCCTAAAGTTGTTGCTTACACCCAATCTGTAAAAGCTCAGAACCCAGATCGCTGTTTGGAAAGTGAACTACTTTCATACAGAAAACCTCTTAAGCTTTGGAGAGCATTCAAAGAATACTTTTCTGTAATTTCTGTTCAAAACACTAATGGAATACCTAGCTTGGAAGTTTTACCTTACAGCAGATATCCAACTGGTTATGAGTTTGTTAAAGAGTGCGAAGCTCGCATTGTTTTAGAAGCTGATGCCGAATTCTTGTCTTTCTTGCCCACTGATGTATTAAAGATTTATGCACCAACGGAGAAAGCACGTGTTGATATTGAAACGTATTTGAAAACACATTGGGATTGGCAGCCGCCCGTTGAGTTGTGTCCTTAAACACGCCCCCTCTTGCCTTGCAACAACCCAATGTTCATCTCAGCCGTTAAGTTGCTGCTGTAGTAGGTCTCAATCATTTCCACGCTGGTACGGGCGTTTCTTGCCAGCGTCAGCAGGTCAATGTTTCCACCGTACAGCAATCGCAGGGTGATAGCGGTGTGACGTAGGCTGTACAAAGTGCGCTTCATGCCATTGCTCTTGTTAACACCCACCCCCGCCACTTCCTGCACACGCTGCAATTGGTAGCCATAACGCATGATCATCACAAGCCTGTCCCACAGCTCGGGCATGAACACATAGTCTTCTGGTTTGCCATAGCCCCTTGCTTTGTCACGTTCAAGCAACCGTTCATACGCACGTACAGCAGGGCGCATGGTCACAATGGGTTTGTCGTGCTTCTTGCTCTCGGGCAAATTCAATCTCAAATACACATGCTCGCCACGAACAATGGTCACATGCTCGTGCTTCATGTTCTTTAGGTCAGTGGGGCGTATGAAACTGTTGACCATGAACACGATCAAATACTGCAAGTCCTCGCGGATGTATTCATAGCGACCAATGCGGGTTGGGCCATACTTGCTGCGCTGTGTTGCATGGATGGGAATAACGTCACCAATCAATCTCCGCGCATGTGTGACCAACAACCTGTATTCCTGCAAACTAAAACTTCCACGGGGTTTGGACTTGATTGTGATGGTTGGGAATTTGGGTAGCGCAGTTATGTGTCCAGTTGCCATGGCGTGTACCAAGACCTTGCGTATTGCTACGAGGTACTGCTGGATGGTCACACTGCTGTTGCCCTTGGCACTGAGCTTTTGCATGTAGTCAGCTGCGTGTTGGTAGCTGAACTCGCGGATGGGCACTTGACCTAGTACTGGCACCACATAGCGTTGCAAGCGGTTACGCATCATTCGCAAGCTGTTTAGTGTGAACTCGCCACGGTCAACACGCCCTTGATGCATTGCTACTGTGGCGTCCACAAGATCAGCAAACACGACTTCGCGGTGCAAGCTCTTTTGCAAAGTCACGCCATACAACTCAGCCACTTTGCTGTGAAAGAAGTCACGTGCTGCGCTTAATGCTGAACGCTTGGACAGTGTGCGTGTGCTTTTTGTGTAGGTTTTGCCCTTGAAGAAGCACCGCACTTGCCAGAACGGACTGGCAGGTATTTTGTAGATGCGTAACTTGGCTGGGTAATCGGGGACTTGTGTGATGGTGTCGATGATTGGAAGGCTACGATGGCGCTGGCTGTGAAACTCTTGGTCATTGGCAGCGTCTAAATTTGGTGACGTTTCAGGCATAAGGTCAGTCTGCTGTCGCAAACCCGTCTTGTCGATCTGCCCTGCTGCAAATTATTTTTCACGCACCGCCTTGACACACCATCGAAGCACCTTTGCTGCATCCTGCAACCCACCGTGCGTAGTGCCATTCAAAAAGTTTCATTACGCACCTGCGAAACAGTAGGCCAAGCCTCTATTTCTGTCGCGAGCTGTAGACCGTGCGACCGTTGTCTCACAGTCATGGCGGCTTCACTGGACTGTCGCTGGCGTGGTCTGCAAAAATGTCAAAACCCCAGTGCGAATTGCACTATGAAGGCTCCTGCGCCATCGATGAAAACCTGCTCGACGCCGCCAACATTTGTGAGAACGAACAAGTCCACATCTGGAACATCAACAACGGCGAACGCTTCATCACCTACGCCATCAAAGGCGAACGTGGCTCGGGCATGATTTCAGTCAACGGCTCTGCCGCACGCCGTGCCAGCGTGGGTGACTTGTTGATCATTGCCTCATTCGCGCAAGTGCACGAAGACCAAGTGGCTGGCCATGAACCGCAACTGGTGTTTGTGGATGAGAAGAACCAACAAGTGGGCTTGCGCCACCATGTGCCCACGCAGGCTGCGCCTGGGCATGGGACGGATGAGTGTTGATCTGATTTAACCCAATCTCTCCACAACGCACGATCTAACCATCGTGCGTTTTGCTTTGTGTCAGCATTTAGCGCATTGGTTCTAGAGCATTTTTATTATTGAGCGTTCAGAGTGTTCGAACTACGATTTTGGTTGTTCTTAATTCAACCATTCACATGAGATTCGCAATCGTTACATCCTCAATTTCAGTGGTGCTTATTGCGGTCGTCAGTGCACTGTCTATCGCCACCCTCTCTTGGGTTTATCCAGCAGTTCAGAGTTATGAGTCAAGCCCCGAATTGAAAATTGAAATCTCTTGGGGTCACGGTTCTGAGGCCGGCGTGCCTGATGCCGCGATTCATAAATAAAAATGCTCGCGCTTCATAGCGCATTCGTTCTAGAGCATATTTTCTATTGAGTCGCCGAGTACCTGTCACTAGCATCGAAGACATCTTTAAATCTTCGGTTGCAACCTGAAATGAACAACGCACACACCATCAACGGTAGCCTTAAATATTGGGTACGTTTGCTTGTCAGCATCGCCTTGCTTTCTAGCTCCTTCGCTTGGGCGGCGGAGACTGAAAAAAGAAAAATTCAATTGGGCAATGACGAAGAAACGTTTGTATTCGCAGGCGTGTGTCCAAGCGGTGAACCCTATCGACTGTTCTCATATCAGAGGCATGTCGGTGGTTTGACTCAGCCTTACTACGACTACGACGGGCCTGTTGGCAAAGGTACGGTTCAATCTGAAACGCATCCCAAAGTGATGGCTGTGAGAGTTTGCCGCCCATCGGCAGAAATCATCAGCGCCAATTATTGGGAAACATACTGACATGCTTCAGTTGTCGATTGAGTACAAATTCTCAAAGGAACCTATACGCAATCGGCTAGAGCATCCGTTGATCGAGATTCTCGAAAGCGTCCATGAGTCGCGCTCTATCGGCAGGGCCGCCAAACAGTTGGGACGCTCTTACCGCCATGTTTGGGGTGAGCTTAAACACTGGGAGTCTGTACTCAATGCACACCTCATTGTTTGGGGCAGAAACAGCAAGGGCGCCGAGTTAACACCACAAGCCATCGAATTCTTACTTGTGGTTTCTAAGACTCAAGTAGATTTAGCGCCCCAATTTGCACACATCCAAAATCGCTTTCAGCAGTGCATCACCGTTCTAAACAATGCTAATAAGGCACAGCAAATGTGTTCTTAATGCGGCATTTTGACTTCATAAAAAATCAAGATTGGGATGATGACGCATCTGTAACTAAAGTTTAGTTGATGCATCAACTGCGCGTCTGTAGCATGGCTTAAACATGAATGCAATTGTCAAAAAATCCCTGCTCATCATCGATGACCATCCGGTTTACCGAGATGCGTTGAGCGAAAAACTTGCACATGAATTTGCTAATGATGGAATTGACGTTGCAGTTGCGAGTAGCGCCAACGAAGGCATAGAAATTATTGGGAACACCAACAAGCACTGGGTCATTTTGCTCGACATCTTGATGCCCGGGTTGAGTGGCTTGGCAGGAATCAAAGTATTCAAAGAGTTGAACAACGTTCAACAAGTCGTCGCAATTTCTGGACTAGACGAACACGCTTGGGAGCCCAAAACAGTGTCGGCAGGTGCTTCGATGTTTCTGTCAAAAAATAACACGGCCGAATTCATTATTCGCAAGCTAAAGCCGCTCATGAATCTTCAAGCTGACGACGTTGCGAGACGTGAGGACGTGGAGCCTAAAGGGTTCCGCCTCACGCAACGGCAATTAGAAGTGCTTGATTTGATTTCGCAAGGCCATCCAAATAAATTGATCGCCGACTATTTAGACATCAGCGAACAAACCGTCAAGATTCACATCAATCAAATTTTCAAAACGCTACGCGTCTTTAACCGGACGCAAGCTGTGCTTAAAGCGCAAAAGCATCAACTGTTGTCGTGAGCTTGAATTGATAGAAAACGAGATCAACAACGTTTATCTGCTGCGCGAAAAATCGGCACACATCACCAAGGCTGCGCGCTCAGCCACAGTCGCCAATCTGTTGGCACCTATGCTTTGCATTCCGATGTTCAAAGATGAGGTGCAACCTTTAAATTTAGCCATCTGGCTGGGCTACATGTTCATTGCTGTGTTCATTCGAACATGGATGATTTTTCAGTTGGCGCATGAAGCTGAAAAAATCACCAATCCCCAGCGTAATTTAAAAATCATGACCTATGCCATTGGCATTGTTGGTTTTGGCTGGGGCTTAGGTTGGGTTTTGATGGCCCCGGATTTGCAGATGGTCAATCGCATGATCTACGTCTACATGACAACGGCTGCGATGATTTCGAGCATGTTTGCATACAGTGTGAATACGGCTACTTTTTTTGCATTCACATTGCCGATCATGATTCCATCGCTAAGTACGGTTTTATGGTCCGTCCAAATTTTTCCATGGCCATTCTCTGTAGGCTTAGCGTCGCTGTACATCGTCGTTCTTAGCATTGCTAAAAACTTTGCCAAAACTTTTGAAGACTCTGTGCGACTTAGATTTCGCAACGAACGCCTTTATCAAGAGTTGGCAACAGAGCGCGATCAATCTATTGCGGCTAACGTGGCCAAGTCCAAATTCATTGCGATCGCAAGTCATGATTTGCGCCAACCCATGCATGCCGTGAACGTCTATCTAGAGCTGTTCAATCTAGACAACTTGCCAGCCGTTGAAAAGAAATCACTGTCTAAGATCAAAAACAGCATTCACGCGTTGAACGCCATGTTTGACTCGTTGTTGAACATCAGCAAGCTGGATGCGGATGTGATGCAGGTGAACCATCGTGTGTTTAACTTATATGAACTGGCATCCACGATTCACGACCTGACAGAAGCCAAAGCAACTAGCAAAGGTTTAGTTTTTAATATTTCTCACCCTGACTTAGTGGTGCGCGGAGACAAACTACTGCTCCAGCAAATCATCAGCAACCTCGTCTCAAATGCGATTCAATACACAGAAAACGGACGTGTGGACGTGCGTTTTGAGTCTGAGCAGGATTGCTTGGCCATTGAGGTGACCGACACTGGATGCGGGATAGCAGCCTCCGAGCAACCACACATCTTCGATCAGTTTTATCGCGCAGACAAAACGCGCGCCTTGCACGACGGACTGGGCCTAGGGCTATCCATTGTTCAGCGCTTATGCAACCTCATCGGTGCCGATATTCGTGTGACCTCGGAACAAGAACGAGGCACGACATTCCGAGTGAGCACATCTTTCAGGGTCTCTGAAAATGAGGAATACATTCCCCCAGAGCAACCAGCACCCAAGACGAAAAATTCACATCGAAATCTTCAAGGCAAATTCATCGCAGTGATTGAAGACAATCCCGTCATCGTTGAGGCATATCGGCAAACACTTGCAAACAAAGGGGCATATGTCCATGTGTTGTCAGAATTCGTGAGCGAGCTTGATGAGCAACTTGCCACCATCGATCGCATTGACTGCATATTGAGTGATTACCGTTTGAGCCACACCACTGGCGATCTGTTGATACAAAAATTAAGAGATAACTACAACGAAGAAATACCCGCCATCATCGTGACGGCTGACACATCGCCGTCTCACATTGACTTGTTTTCAAAGTTAAATGTGCAAGTGCTGCATAAGCCAATTAGTTTTTATGATGTAGCGGCAACCATTGAAAAAATATTGGTGTCAAATGATCGACACGATGAGTTCAACAAATCATTTCATTTTTAAATTCACCAAGGACCATGCCACCTAAGTTGCTGCAACGTTTTTGGCCTGCTGAGCTGCATATTTCTCATCAAGAAAAACTGCGCATGGTGCTGGGTGCGGGTCTGGGTGTTTTGTTTGCTGGCGTTCTGAGCCAGTATGCAGAACAGGGCGTTGGTCCTTGGTTGGTCGCACCCATTGGCGCAAGTGCTGTTTTGGTATTTGGCCTGCCCTCAAGCCCACTGGCGCAACCTTGGTCCGTGATCGGTGGTAACACCCTGTCTGCCCTCGTGGGCACAGTGATTGCCTTCATATTTCACGACAACTTGGTAGTCGCGGCGCCACTCGCTGTCGCGTTGGCAGTTGCCGTCATGCTCTGGGGGCGATGCTTGCACCCCCCTGGTGGCGCATCGGCATTGCTGGTGGTGTTGATGCACCAACCATCTTTCAACACCGTGTTGTTTGCCTTCTTGTTGAACTCTGTGGTTTTAGTGATCGCGGGTCTGATTTACAACAATTTGACGGGGCGCAGCTATCCTCATCATGCCAAAGTTGATCGAGGCGACTTGGATGCAATGGATCGGTTCACGCAAAGTGACCTCAATGTTGCACTGGCTCACTACCAAGAGCTCATCGATGTTGACCCCACTGATCTAGCGCAATTGCTTCAGCATGCTGAATCGGCTGCGTATCAACGCACATTGGGCGATTTGCGTTGCGAAGAGGTGATGTCCCGATCCCCGCATGCCGTGGAGTTTGGTTCATCTTTGTCCGAGGCGTGGGAGCTGATGCGTCGTCACCATGTCAAAGCGCTGCCCGTTGTCGATCGCTCTCGGTGCGTGGTGGGCATCATCACTCTGGCCGATTTTCTAAAGCACGCACAGATCGATGCGTACACAGGGTTGTCCGAACGACTGAGAAACGTTTGGCAACCTTCTGGTTTGTCGCACAGCGACAAACCAGAAGTCGTCGGGCAAATCATGACGCGTCGTGTTCGGGTCGCCAGCGCGCAGAGCTATTTGGCGGAACTGCTGCCGTTGTTCTCTCAAACGGGCCACCATCATTTACCAGTCATCAATTCAGAGAATCGTCTGATTGGTATCTTGACTCAATCGGATGTGGTGAGCGCTTTGGTGAAAGCTGTGAGGCCTAATTTACGAGCCTAGTCGGGTTAGTCGACAAGGGCAGACGCGTCTCGGGCGCGGGATGGGTGAATTCTGATCTGAGTTATAGTTTACCATTTGTTACTATTTAATCGATCATGAAGTACAAACCATTAATTGCCTTTGGCATTTTGATTGGAAATGAAGCTGCATTTGCGCAAACCATTATTAATGCTGGCGATGCGGTACTGACATCTAGTGGTACCTATGAAATTAGCGCAGGTGTCACGCTTAATGGCACAAATACCGTCAGTGTGGATTCGGGCGTATTAAATGCCAACATCACAAACAATGGGGTTTTAGACTCATCCAATGCCTCTTTGTACTTCAAAGACAACACCACCGGAACATTTGTAAATAACGGGACCGTCACTTCATCTGGGTACTACGGTTTTTTGACCGTCGGAAATAACGCATCGGTTGTTAACAACGGAACGATTACCAAAACAGTTACCGCACCTTCGGGTGGGGCTGCATTTGCGCTTCAGTCTTTTGCCACTCGAGGGGCTGTCACGGTCCTCAACAACGCGGGCACCATTTCCGCGTATGCCGTCAACGACATCGCCTTGTTGAATTACGGAACAATTGGCTCTGTTTTGAATACAGGGACAATTTCATCAGATGCGGGCACTGCGATCTCTAATAACTATGTGATTAACACCATCACCAACACTGGCACTATCAATACATCGTCCGCAGGGTTTTATGCCATTAATAACAATGGCGCTGGAACAATCGGCACCTTGAATAACGCCCAAGGCGGGACAACGCCACTCACATATTACGGCGCCTTACCTGCTAACTACAACATCATTTTGGGCAGTAACGCAACGACATACGGCAAATTGACTGTTAGCGCGCCGACCTATGCTGACTACGGATCAGCCACAACAACATTTGGTATTCATAGCGGCACCGTGTCATCGGCACGCTATGTGGGCGTGATCTCTGGTGTCACGACAAGTTATTTGGGGACCACTCAAACAGGCAGCTACGGTGGTTACACATGGACACTCGAACTTGAAAGTGGTTCAACCACTGTCTGGGATTTGCTGTTTGCTGGCTATTCACCAACGCCACCACCTCCGACCCCGCCCTCAGGGCCCACGGCCGCAGACACACAAGAGGCCTTGCTTCAATCGGCAGCGGCTTTACGAACGGTGTTCAATTAACAAACAGCCGTGGTGAACAACAGTTTGCACTACGACTGCGCTGTGTTCGCTGCCAACGGCGTGTGCGTGAGCGGTGGCGGCCGTTTTGCCACGACCAGCAGCATCACCGGTGATCAAATGAGCACGTTGTTGGTTGCCTCTTATAAGGCCACGAAGGATATTCGTATAGGCGGTGTCATTGATCAAAACGTATCTGCCAACAACGTGGTGGGTGTCAGCATAGACAAGCGCCCCATGTACGGCGTGTTTGGCGTGTGGAACCAAAATCCAAATCTGATGGGCTATGGGGTTCGCTTGGCCACCAGCTGGAGTGACCAAAACATCACCCAAACTCGCCATGTCGTCGGTACATCCGAAGCGGGTGTGGGTACCGCATCTTTGAAATCACAAGCCATTTCTGGTGTTGTGAGCTATGCCATGCCTGTGACCAACAGCGCATGGGTTGCAAGCCCTTACGCAGGCATTCGCAAAACCAGAGTCGCCCGTGGGGGTTATGCAGAAACCAGTGCTGTGACCACCCCTTTGACCTACAACGATTTAAGTCAAGACGTCACAACTGCGATGGCTGGTGTTCGCATGAACAAAAAGTACAACGACGATTTGTACGTCATGGCCAGCGTGGGACTGGAGCACAACATTGGTTCAAAAATCAGCACACTTGACGTGTCTGGTATCACTGGTTTAACGGCCACCGATTTCGGTGCTTACTACGCCAAAGCACGTCCCGTGGCATCGGTGGGGTTGAGCTATTCGATCGCCAAAAACCAAAGCATCAGCTTCAGTGCCATGTATCGCAAAGAGGCATTTCAATCATCAGGCTCTACAACTGGCTTGTTGATGTATCAGGTGGGTTTGTAACCCTAGGAACAAAAAGGCCCGCTCATTTCTGAGCGGGCCTTTTGTTTTGAGCGCAGTGATTACTGAGCCATGGCTTCGATGGCGATGTCGATGCGCACGTCGTCACCCACGTAAGGAGCGTACTTGCCAGCGTTGAATTCGCTGCGCTTGATCACGGTGAATGCGTTGGCGCCCAAGGCTGGCTTTTTCATCATGGGGTGAGGCATGGCTTGGAAGCTGGTGACGGTCAAGGTCACAGGCTTAGTCACGCCTTTGATGGTGAGCTGGCCTTCGATGCTTTGTGGCTTATCGCCTTCAAACACCACTTTGGTGGATTTGAACGTGGCTTGTGGGAACTTGGCTGTGTCCAAGAAGTCTTCGCCTTGGATGTGTTCGTTGAAGTCAGCAAAACCAGTGCTGACCGATTTCATGTCGATCACGATGTCCACAGAACCTTTTTTAGCTTCGGCATCAAACACCACTTTGCCTGTGGTTTTGCTGAAGCTGCTCAACTGTGTGGAGTAGCCAAAGTGTGAGTACGAAAAACGTGGGAAGGTGTGTGTGCCATCCACGCCGTAGGTCACGGGTGCAGCGACGGTAGAGGCCAATGCGCCCGTGAATGCCAAAGCGGCGGCGATGCGTTTGATTGATTTCATTTGAAAGCTCCTTTTAAAAAATCATTTGCCAGAGATGGCGGTAAGTTGGAAATTCACTTGGATATCGTTGGCCACCACATCAAACTTGGCCCAGATGCCTTCGCCAATGGCAAAGTCTGCGCGACGCATGACGAAGCTGCCGGTGAACACACCCGCGTTGCCTTGCGTGGCTAACTTGAGCGGGAATTTGATGTCTTGGCTTTTGCCCTTGATGGAGAGTGCGCCCGTCACTTCAAACTGGTTGGCACCCGTGGCTTTGATTTGTTTGGCAACAAACGTGGCCTTAGGAAACGCTTTGACGTTGAACCAAGTTTTGCCCACCACTTCGTCATCGGCGTCAGATGAACCGGCGTCGATGCTGGCCAGGTCGATCTCGATGTCTGCCTTGGCCGCCGCGGGTTTGGCAGGGTCGAAGCTGAGCTGAGCGGCAAACTTCTTGAAGCGGCCATCCATCGCCACGCCCATTTGTTTGTACTGAAACGTGACTTTGCTTTTCTCGGGCTGAATGGCTTTGTATTCCACAGCCAAGGCACTCGTAGAGATGCTCGTGGCCAACACAGTGCCGAGTAAAAAGGTGGTGAGGTGTTTCATGCGTGGTCCTTGGGTGTGCTGCGCGCAGGCAGCATGCGTTTCAAAATATCGTCTTTGTCAATCCAGTGGTGTTTCATGGCAGCGCTTGCATGGCCCGCCAACAAAAACAGCAACACAAAGTTGAGCACCTCATGCACCTCATGCAGCAAGTGGCCCAGCTCTTTGTCTTTCTCTAACAAGTCGGGCAGTGGCAGCACGCCAAACCAAACGGTGGGCACGCCTTTGGCAGAGCTGAGCAACCAGCCAGACACGGGAATGACGATCATCAAACCGTACAAGGCCGCATGGCCCAAATGCGCCACACCTTTGACCAGCGGTGACATGGTGTTGGGGTACGCAGGCGGTGGGTTGAGCACACGCCACACCAAGCGCAACCACACGAGCAGGAACACAGTCACGCCCGCCCATTTGTGCCACGAGTAGTACTGCAGTTTTTCGGGTGACAAAGACATGTCGGTCATCACAAAGCCCAAAGCAATGAGGCCTGCAAAAACAAGGGCCATGCCCCAATGGAACAGTTTGGCAATCGCGGTGTAGCTGTGGTTCATAGGTGGTTCCTCAATTCACAAAAGCGTAGCCGTCCATGGCGATGACGTAGTCACTCACACCACGGTAAAAGGCTTGGGGGGTGGCACCGGCACCTGCGGCACCCAGCGCCACATAGAGCGGCAGCAAGTGGTCTTCGCTGGGGTGGGCTTGTCGGCCATCGGCGGAATGTTGACGGTAGTTGAGCAAGGCCGCGACATCGTTGGCGCTTACTTTCTCAGCCACCCAATCAGCAAAGCGGTGTACGTAGGCAGGCGTTTGGCCGTTGGTCGATGCCGCCACCTGCCAGTCACGCAGGCTGTGTGTGATGTTGCCAGAGGCAATCACCCAAATGTTTTTCTCAGCCAACCCCGACAAAGCCTGGCCCACGCGATAAGCGTGTGCGGGCCCTTCGTGGGTTTGCATGGACAAGGGCACGATGGGCACATCGGCATCAGGAAACATTTGGCGCAAGGGTTGCCACGCGCCGTGGTCTAAGCCGTGCTGGCTGCTGTCGTCCACCTCAAAGCCCGCAGTGCGCAAGGCGGTGGCGACTTCTTTAGCCACCTCTGGGCAGCCAGTGGCTGGGTATTGAATTTTGTAGAGGTCTTCGGGAAAACCGTAAAAGTCGTGAATGGTTTCCAGCTGCGTGGCCACGCTGACGGTGGGGATGCGGGTTTCCCAATGCGGGCTCAGCACCACGATGGCACGTGGAGTGGGCAGCTTTTGCACCATGTCCGACATGGCCGCACCCGCAGCCCCTGGATTCAGGGCAAAGGTGGGGGCGCCGTGCGGCACAAAGAGGACGTTACGAAAGGTCTGCATACGAGTTCTCGGGTTTGGAGCACGTAATGTAGAAATGATTCGAAGATAGAAAAAGCACCGAATCTTCAATTATTTGTTGCAAAATTAGCAACAATGGACAAACTCAACGCAATGCAACTTTTCATGCGGGTGGCCGAAACCGGCAGCTTCACCGCCGTGGCCGACCAGCTGGATGTGGCGCGCTCGGTCGTGACCCGTCAAATCTCGGCGCTGGAAAAACAACTGGGCACCAAGCTGATGACGCGCAGCACGCGCAGCCTCACCCTCACCACCGCAGGCTCGGCTTACCTTGAAAAATGCCGCGTCATCTTGAACATGGTGGACGCCGCCGAGTCGAGTTTGCTGGAAGAAAAAACCGAACCACGTGGCCGCATCCGTTTGGGCCTGCCTTTGAGTTTTGGCTTGCAACGCTTGATGCCTGCGTTGCTGGAGTTTGTCGAAGCCCATTCACACATTGAATTGGTGATGGATTTTTCTGACCGCCGCAGCAAACTGATTGAAGAAGGCATTGATTTATCCATCCGCATCACCAGCCGCTTGGAGCCGGGTGACATCGTGCGCAAACTGGGTGAGTCGCGCCTGCTCACCGTGGCCTCGCCGCAATACTTGGCCGAGCACAGCCACCCCAAACACCCACGCGACTTGGCGCATCACGCATGCTTGGTGTATTCGCAAGATTTTCAATCCACCACTTGGCGCTACCGTGCCAAGGATGGCGATGCCAACGTGACCATTCGTCCTCGCTTGGCCGCCAACAATGGCGAGGCATTGTTGCAAGCTGCGGCGCAAGGTTTGGGCATCACGCGTCCGCCCGACTTCATGGCGCAACCCTATTTAGACAACGGCAGCGTGGTGCCTGTGCTGCCCAAGTTTGAACCCGAGCCACTGGGTATTTATGCTGTGTTACCCAGCAATCGGTATATCCCACACCGTGTGTCGGTGTTGATTGATTTCTTAGCCCATGCCCTAAGAGCGCGCTGATGGATGTGGCGGATGTTAGAAATTTTTGATGTCGCCCGGTTTGAGCACGAACACATTCAAGCGTGAATCTTTCATGAAGCTCTGAAACTCCTGAGCGGTGCCTTTCGCAAGAGGATTCGCACCGTAATGCATGGGGATGATGTTCGGGATGTTCAGCATTTCACGCGCAGCATACGCAGCATCCTTAGGCCCCATCGTGAAGTTGCCACCGATGGGCATCAACACCAAATCTGGCTTGTAATAGCTCGCGATCATTTTCATATCGCCAAACAAGCCGGTGTCACCCATGTGGTAAATCTTGAACCCGTTTTCTAGTTCAATGATGTAGCCAACCGGCTCACCACCTACATGAATTTCATCTTTGTTCGTCGCTGGATTTTTCCAATTGATAACCGAAGAATGCTCCGCGTGAACGGCCGTCACTTTGATTCCTCGGCTCGGTTCCACCATGCCGGTTTTGTTGAATCTAGGTGCCAACTCGGGTGGAAGAATGCCCAGCGCAACAACAGACGCGTTCATGTCACCGGGCGCATACATCGGGATGTTGTTCAACTTCGCAATGGCAGGTGCGTCCGCAAAATGGTCTAAATGACCGTGCGTGACCAGCAACACATCAACCTTCCCCAAGTTCTCCAGCGTTTTGAATTCCACGGGTGTCAAAGGGTTCGCCTTCAACCAAGGGTCAGTGATGATGACTTTGCCCTCTGGTGAAGTGATTTTGAAAGTCGACTGGCCTAGCCACTGAATTTTGATGGGCTGCGTTTGCGCTTGAAGGCTAAAACAGCTCAACGCCATGGCAAAGACTGCAAAAATTTTGAACTTACTTTTCATGCTGACCGCTCCTCATGAGTGACGTTAGTTTGGCAAAGAATGTGTTTTGCATTGTGCCTCTGCCAACTCCGTTGTGAAATACTATGCGGCATGCTTCAGTACGAAACCGTCCCCGTCACCCCCTTCCAACAAAACTGCTCCATCGTCTGGTGCGATGACACCATGCAAGGTGCCGTCATCGACCCCGGTGGCGACTTGCCGGTGCTGGAAGATGCATGCAAGCAATTGGGCGTGACGCTTGAACAAATCTGGCTCACCCACGCGCACATCGACCACGCAGGTGCCACAGCAGACTTGGCCGACAAACTTGGCCTGCCCATCATCGGCCCACACGAGGGCGATCAGTTTTGGATTGATGGTTTGCCGCAAGCAGCGGCCAACTACCGCTTTCCGCCTGCACGCACCTTCACGCCCACGCGTTGGTTGCACGATGGCGACACCGTGACACTGGGCAAGCACACGCTGCAAGTGCGTCATTGCCCCGGCCACACACCGGGCCATGTGGTGTTTTATTCACCCGAGATCAAGCGTGCGTTTGTGGGTGATGTGCTGTTTGCAGGGAGCATTGGCCGCACCGATTTCCCACAAGGCAATCACGAAGATTTGATCAACAGCATCACGCAACGCCTGTGGCCTATGGGGGATGACACCGTGTTCATTCCAGGCCATGGCCCTGAGAGCACCTTTGGCCGCGAGCGCAAAACCAACCCGTATGTGGGCGGTACCTAAACCAGCACCCTCAAGCCCTGCTTACTTGGTGCGCTCGTACAACGGCATGACCTTGGGCAAGTTGGCCTGAATTTCTTCAATACGCGTGTTGCCTGAAGGGTGGGTGCTGAGCCACTGGGGTGGTGCACCTTTGTTGGCCGCACTCATTTTTTGCCACAGCGTCACACCCGCACGCGGGTCGTAGCCCGCGCGCGCCGCGATTTCCATGCCCACCAAATCGGCTTCGGTTTCATCGTCGCGACTGAACTTGAGGTTGAGCAAATTGGCGCCTTGGCGGGCCACCAAATCAGTGAGTTGTGGATTGACCCCAAAGAAGACCGAAGCAATCGTGCTACCAATGGCAGCTGCACCGTTGGTGGCCGTAGCTTTGCCCATGCGCTCGCGGGCGTGTTCGCGCAAGGCATGGGCAATCTCGTGGCCCATGACCATTGCCACTTCGTCGTCCGTGAGGTGCAACTGCGTCAAGATGCCGCTGTAAAAAGCGATCTTGCCGCCGGGCATACAAAACGCGTTGATTTGGTTAGAGCCCACCAAGTTGACTTCCCACTTCCACTCTTTGGCACGGGGGTTCCAGTCAAAGCTATGGGGAATGATGTCTTTGGCAATGCGGCGCAAGCGAATGACTTCAGGGTGGTTGTCAGGCGCCAATGCATTTTTGCTGGCGGCGTCTTTCATCATGTCGCTGTATTGTTTGCGGGCCGATTGCTCCACCTCCGAAGCGGGCACCAGCCCTGCAAACACCGATGCTTCTCGATTCACCTCCACACCATCGCGCGCCAGCAGCGCGCCGCTGCCTAAGCCGCATGCGCAGCCGACACAACCGTAAAGAAAAGCGCGTTTGGTGAGCATGGCAAAGTCTTTGTGTGAAAGCCTGAAAATAGAGGCATGAACGATACAACAAGTCCAGCATCCACATCGACCTCTGCCGCGAATAAACCCAGTTGGTGGGCTGCTTTTCATGTGTACTTGGAGCCTGCCTCTTGGCGCATGTTGTGCCTTGGTTTTTCTGCAGGCCTGCCTCTGTTGCTGGTGCTGGGCACGCTGAGTTTTCGCTTGCGCGAAGCTGGCATTGATCGCAGCACGATTGGGTTTTTAAGCTGGGTGGGTTTGGCTTATGGCTTCAAGTGGGTGTGGTCACCCTTGGTCGACCGCCTGCCACTACCACTGCTCACACGTTGGCTAGGCCGCCGTCGCAGCTGGCTGCTGTTGGCTCAAGCCACAGTGGTGGCGGGCTTGGTGGGCATGGCCTTGCTGGACCCGCAAGTGGCGCTTGAGCCTGTGGTGTGGTGCGCTTTGGTTGTGGCATTTGGTTCGGCCACGCAAGACATTGCACTCGATGCGTTTCGCATTGAATCGGCGGATGCACAGCACCAGGCGGCCTTGGCGGCCACCTACCAAACGGGCTACCGCCTCGCCATGATTTGGGCTGGTGCAGGTGTGCTGTGGGTGGCAGCGCGTGTGGCCGGTGCGGGCGAAACCGCGTACCTCCATGCTGCTTGGCAAACCGCCTACTTGGTGATGGCCGCGTCGATGAGTTTGGGCGTGTTGACGGTGTTGCTATCGCCCGAGCCCGCACAGCGCGAGATGCCTCCTGCACGCAATGCCGCCGAATGGCTGCGTGGGGCATTGATTGAGCCCTTTGCCGAATTCATCCGACGCTACCGCTGGCAAGCCGCGCTCATCTTGGGTTTGATTGCGGTGTACCGCATCAGCGATGTGGTGATGGGCATCATGGCCAATCCGTTTTATGTGGACATGGGTTACACCAAAGACGAAGTGGCGGCGGTCACCAAAGTGTTTGGCGTCCTCATGACCTTGACGGGTGCCTTCATCGGCGGCGTGTTGTCCATGCGTTTGGGCGTGATGCGCATCCTGATGTTGGGTGCGGTGCTGAGCGCCCTCACCAATTTGTTGTTTGCTTGGCTCGCCACACGCGGACACGACTTGACCGCCTTGGTGTGGGTCATCTCCGCCGACAACTTGGCCAGTGGCATCGCGTCTGCGGCATTCATTGCGTATTTGTCGAGCCTGACGAATGTGAATTACTCGGCCACGCAGTACGCGCTGTTCAGCTCCATGATGTTGCTTGCGCCCAAATGGCTGGCGGGCTTCTCGGGGGTGTATGTGGATGCGCACGGCTACGAAGCCTTCTTCACCAGCACCGCGCTGCTGGGGGCGCCCGTGCTGTTGCTGGTGTGGTTGGCCTCGCGTGTCCTGCCGGTGAAGGTCTGATTTACTCAGTCTTTACGTTGGCTTTAGACAAGCGCCGACTTTGCTAGGCATGATGACCCCACCATGAATACCTTGCTCTTGATCGAAGACGACCACCGCCTCGCCCACATGGTGAGCGAGTACCTTGAGAAATCTGGCTTCTCGGTGCAACACGCCGCCACGGGTTTGAGCGGCCTCAACGCCTTGCAAGATGTTGCACCTGCCATGGTGCTGCTTGACTTGATGCTGCCCGACATCGATGGCCTGGAGGTGTGCAAACGCATCCGCGCCTTGCCCGGTGCGTTGGCACAAACCCCTGTGCTGATGCTGACCGCCAAAGGCGATCCGATGGACCGCATCGTGGGCTTGGAGTTGGGGGCGGATGACTACCTGCCCAAGCCTTTTGAACCGCGCGAATTGCTGGCGCGTATTCGCGCTGTGCTACGTCGCCACGCACCGGGTGAAGCGGCCGAAACCTCGCACCAAACTTTGAAATTCGGCTCGCTCGAACTAGACCGCGATGCCCGCACTGTCAGCGTGCGCGGTCAGGTGTGCGACCTCACCGCCTACCAGTTCGATTTGTTGTGGGTGCTGGCTGAGCGGGCCGGTCGCGTGTTGTCACGCGACCAAATCATGGAAGCGGTGCGCGGCAAAGAGCTAGAAGCTTTTGACCGCTCCATCGATGTCCACATGGGCCGCATTCGCGCCGCCATTGAAGACGATGCCAAAGCCCCCAAACGCATCCTGACCGTGCGCGGTGTGGGCTATGTGTTTGCCAAACAACAAGACTGACGCCATGACATCTACCACGCCGCCCAAGCGGGCTTTGCACCTGCCTTTGTATGTGCGCATTTGGTTGGCCGTGGTGTTGGCCGTCGCTGTGCTGACCCTGCTCACAGGTTGGATCATGCGCATGACTGCCGAACCACCTTTGCGTGAAGTCTTGGTGCGCAATGCCGAAGGCGAACTGGTGGGTCAAGGTCGCGCGCGCCTGCGTCCACCAGATGGTTTACCCATTGAGGCGCGCCCCCTCATGGGCCCCGACATGCGCCACCCACCGGGCTACTTTGGATCAGGCCCTGAGTTCATGGTGCGCATGCAAAACGGCGAATTGATGCATGTGCATCTGCCTCGCCCGCCGCACAGCTTTTGGTCACGACCACCGTTTGGGTTTGCATGGACGCTGGGCTTGGTTGCGCTGGCCGTGGCCTTGGGCACTTACCCCATCGTGCGCCGTCTGACCCGTCGCTTAGAGAACTTGCAAAAGGGCGTAGAGCAATGGGGCACCGGCAATTTGTCGGCCCGTGTGGCAGAACAAGGCGATGACGAAGTGGCTTATCTTGCACAGCGCTTCAACCACGCAGCGGAGCAAGTGGAGCAACTGGTCACCTCACACAAATCATTGCTCGCCAATGCCTCTCACGAATTGCGCTCACCCCTCACACGCATTCGCATGGGTCTGGAGTTGATGGGTGACTCGCCCTCGCCCGCGATGAAGACAGAAATTTCGCGCAGCGTGGGCGAGCTAGACCAATTGATTGACGAAATCTTGTTGGCCAGCCGACTCGATGCCAAAGAAGCCGACCTGGGCACCGTGGAATCCGTGGACTTGACGGGGCTTGCCAGCGAAGAATGCGCCCGTGTGGATGCGCATTTGGAGCTGGGTTTTGACCCGCACAGCATCGTGGTGCCGGGCGTGGCCAAACTGCTGCGTCGCATGCTGCGCAACTTGCTAGAAAACGCCCGACGCTACGGCACCTCCGACGTTGAAGTGCAGCTGTCCACCCAGACCGAGAATGGCCAACACTGGGTGCGCCTGTGCGTCTGCGACCGTGGCCCAGGTGTGCCTCCTGATTTGCGCGAACGCATCTTCGAGCCCTTCTATCGCCTACCCGGTGCCAGCGAGCGCGAAGGCGGTGTAGGCCTAGGCTTGTCACTGGTGCGCTCCATCGTGCAACGCCATGGTGGCAACGTGCGCTGCCAAGACCGCGAGGGCGGTGGCGCGCAGTTTGTGGTGATGCTGCCTGCGGGCTAATCACGTCACAATATTGGGCATGACACACGCTGCCCTGAACACCCGTTTTACCCAACGCTTTCAACTGAGCACGCCAATTGCGCTAGCGCCCATGGCGCTCGCCACAGGCGGCGCATTAGCAGCCGCTTGTGCGCAAGCCGGTGCACTGGGCTTGGTGGGCGGGGGTTATGGCGATCTGGCATGGACGCAACGCGAATACGCCCTCGCGCACGAGTTGTTGAAAAACGATGCGACCAGTCATGCACGTTTGGGCTGCGGCTTCATCACTTGGAAGCTGGATGAAAACGCCGAAGCCCTCGATTGGGTGCTGACACAAAAACCCTGCGCCATCATGCTGTCGTTTGGCGACCCTCGTCCTTACGCCGCACGCATCCATGCCGCAGGCGCTCAGCTGATGTGCCAAGTGCAACGCTTAGACCAAGTGCCACAAGCAATTGAAGCCGGCGCTGCGGTCATCGTGGCGCAAGGCGGCGAGGCCGGCGGACACGGTGCCAATGCCCTCGAAGGGCGCAGCACTTTCACCTTGGTGCCTGAAATCGCAGACTACTTGGCTACCCATTCGCCCACCACTTTGCTACTCGCCGCAGGCGGTGTGGCCGATGGCCGTGGACTGGCGGCCGCATTGATGCTGGGTGCCGATGGTGCCTTGGTGGGCTCGCGCTTGTGGGCCACCCAAGAGAGCTTGGCTGCAGCAGGCGCTAAAACCCAAGCCACGCAAACCAGCGGCGACGGCACAGCACGCAGCGAAGTGTTTGACATCTTGCGCCGCAAAAACTGGCCCGCCCCTTACGACTTTCGCGCCATTCGCAATGACTTGCATCGCACACTTGAAAACGATATCGCGGGTTTAAAAGCACATCCAGACGCAGCACGCGCTAGCTACGATGCAGGCGTGAAAGCGGGCGACTTCACACGTGCCCACGCGACCGTGGGTGAAGGCGTGGGCTTGATTGCCGACATCCCTACGGCGCGCGCACTCATTACTCGCATCACCGAGCAAGCACAAGACTTGCTCACCCCATCGAAACACGCATGACCAAACGCATCCTCATCTTGTCGCACGACAACAAAATTGGCGATGCCATTGTGGTCACCGGTTTATTCAAACCCTTGCGTGCGCATTGGCCCGATTGTGAAATTGGTGTGCTGTGTGGTGCCAGCAATTCGGCGCTGTACCGACACCACCCCGATGTGAAATACTTGCATGTGTCGTCTAGCCGCAATGTGTTTGCGCGCCTATGGGCCAGTTTGAAAGCTCGTCTTGTCGGTTACGACATGGTGGTGCACTTTGGCTTAGACCTCGCCAACCCCTCGGTGCAGTTGGTGTTGAACACCGTCAAAGCCAAACAACGCTTTTTGTTTTTGAAGCACCCCACAACCCCCTTGCCCAACGATGTGGTGATGGAAGGCAATTGGGGCTACAGCCCAAACACCAAAGCACAACACTACTCAGCGCGCCATCTGCGGCTGTTGCAAACCTTGGGGGCCACCCCTGAGGCTTACCACTACGACATTCATCTGGAACCTGACGCACACGCAACGTCACCTTCAGGCGACGGCCAATTGATGGTCATCAACAGCCAAAGCAGTGCTGCCAACAAATCATTCTCTTTGCAGTGGTTGCAGGCGTTTGTGTCTGCGGTTTACACGGAGCATCCCAACATACGCATGCAGTTACTCAGCGCCAGCCCTGCCTTAGAGGCAGCCATGCGTGACATGTTCAGCACACAGGCCGACCGCGTATGGGTAGCGCCTTTTGCACCCACTGTCACGCCCTCTCTGGCTATCATTCAAAGTGCTGATTTGGTGGTGTCGCCCGACACTTATGCCGTACATGCGGCGAGCGCTTGGAACAAGCCCGTCATTGCGTTGTACGAACCAAGCGTGTTGTCGGTCGACTCATGGGAGCCGTTGTCTGACACCTACGCCCAACTCATCGCGCCCCCTGGTCAGAGCGTGAGCGACATTGAGGTACCAGATGTCATGAAAGCGCTGTCCCACATGCTGGCCACACCCAAGTCACGCGAGCGCGTCTTCTTGAAATAAGCTCAGTTTTCAATCAGCAGTGCACGCTGCTCGGCTGTCCACTTTTGGTCAAGTGGGATGAGTTTTTCTTTGTCCACAAAGGGTGGGTAACCACCCTTCATGGTGAGACGGATGTAGTGGTGATTGAAGCAATCCAAAGCAATGTGCATCGGACGAATGTCACCCACATCACGTGCGCGCATGGCCGTGCGTAAGAACAAATCAAAGTCGGCTGCCTGTTGAGTTTCGTCCCAAGGGCCCAAGAGCTGTAGCGCACGACGCGAGAACATCACGGTGTTGCCCACAAAGCCTTCAACCGCTTGGTGCTTGAAACGCGCTTGGCGGTCTTTGCAAAACGCAGCCCAGTTGCCATACATCCACTTGTGCATGAGTAACAAACTGTTGCGACCTGTACCAAACAAGCCAACCAAACCGCGGATACGGTTCCAACGGCGACGTAACTTCTTGGTTGCCGCTTTGCTTTCGATGCGCTCGATGCCACACGATGTGATGACGTCGAGTTGGTTATGTTCAGCGTTGGCAATGAGTGTTTCGTCCCAACCTTCACTGACGATGATGTCGTTGTTCAAAAATGCCAACCATTCACCTTTGGCGATGGCGATGCCTTGGTTCTGCGACACGGGGTACGAGTAATTGCCGGAGTTGCGAATGACGCGCGCCCCCACAGATTCGAAAAAATCTGCACTTGCATCGGTGGAGGCGTTGTCGATGACGATCAACTCGAACGAATGCTTGGTGTGCTTGACCAAGTTCTCCCAGTAAATTTGATTCATTGGCAGCTGGTTGTAGACCGCTGTGATGATGCTGAGTTTGGGATTTTGTTCGGTCATGGCCATAGGTTCACAACAATCGGTACACACGCTCAGCCGACACGTCTTCTAAACAACGTGTGTGGCCCAGCGGGCACGTGCGCTCATAACAAGGCGCGCACGCCAAAGGTGGCTGGTAGTTTTTGTCCACGCGCAGCCACACCACGCGTGCACGCTCGTTCAACGGAGGCGTGTGCTCGGGGCTGGATGAGCCAAACACCGCCACTTGCGGCACGCCAAAGGCGGCGGCCACGTGCATCAAACCGGAATCATTGCTGACCACGCGGTGTGCGTAGGCAATGAGTGCGAAGGCTTGCATCAGGTTGGTTTGACCTGCCAAGTTAAAGCAGTGACCGGGCTTGGCAGCGTTGGCTGTGGTGGCGATTTCTTGGCAGATGTCGAACTCTTTGTTGGAGCCCAACAAAAACACAGGGCGGTCAATCTTGCTCGCCAGCTCAGCGAAGTGTTTGGCGGGCCAACGTTTGGCAGGGCCGTATTCGGCACCCGGCGCAAACACAACATAGCTGTGCTTGGCCAAGGTGGGCAACGTAGGCATGTTGGTGGCCAACTCTTCAAGGGCTTGGTCCATCACACCCACACCCGCTTTGAGCACGGGGCGCAAATCACCCACCAACTTCATGGGGCCTGTGCGGGTTTGACCCACGAGGCTCAAGGCCGCGTACCACTCCACCATGGGAGGACGTTCTTCGGTGTCGGGGTTGTCCAAGCGGTCGGTCAACAGACCAAAACGCATTTCGCCTGTATAGCCCACGCGTTTGGCAATGCCTGCCATCCACGGCAACAGCGCGCTCTTCAATGAGTTGGGGCAAACATACGCAACATCAAACTTGCCGCGCAATTGGTTGGCAAGTTTGATGCGCCCCATCAATTGCAAGCCACCGTGTTTGAACGGCATTTCAATCACCTCGGCCACGCCTGGCATCACGCGGTAAACCGGTGCAATCCAAGGCAAGGCAGCGACAGTGAGGCGCTCGCCACGCGCAATCAAGCGGCGCAGCAAGGGCTCGGTCATCACCGCATCCCCAATCCATTGGGGCGCAATGATGAGCGCGTTCTTAGTGATGGCCGCCAACGTGCTCGCCGGCTTTCAGTTTGTACACAGTGCCGCAGTAAGGGCACTTGGCTTCACCGGTGCTGGCCACATCCAAGTACACCTTGGGGTGGCTGTTCCAGAGTTTCATGTCGGCTTTGGGGCTGGGACAAAACACGCCGCCGTGGCCATTGAGGTCTTTCGCCAAGAGTTCAACGGTGTTGCTCATTTTTAAACCTTTGTCAACCAATGTGCGTACTTGGGGTTGCGGCCGTTGACGATGTCAAAGAACGCGGTTTGGATTTTTTCTGTGATGGGGCCGCGGCTGCCTTCGCCCAACTGGATGCGGTCGAGTTCGCGAATAGGCGTCACTTCCGCGGCTGTGCCTGTGAAGAAGGCTTCATCAGAGATGTACACCTCGTCACGCGTGATGCGCTTTTGCACAATCTCAAGGCCCAAATCTTTGGCGATGTGGAACACGGTGTTACGGGTAATGCCGTTCAAAGCGCCGGCCGACAAGTCGGGCGTGTAGATGACGCCGTCTTTGACCACGAAGATGTTTTCGCCAGCGCCTTCAGACACAAAGCCTGAGGTGTCGAGCAACAGGGCTTCGTCGTAACCTTCGTCGGTCACTTCCATGTTGGCCAAGATGGAGTTGGTGTAGTTGCTCACCGCCTTGGCTTGCGTCATGGTGA
>Ga0228700_1000380_pt1 | contig 41601 bp, 32 predicted proteins | sample McNCre317_Aug_MG_FD_178019 | JGI IMG/M metagenome (GOLD analysis project Ga0228700, IMG submission 178019) | Freshwater microbial communities from McNutts Creek, Athens, Georgia, United States - 3-17_Aug_MG | ecosystem: Environmental > Aquatic > Freshwater > Creek | place: USA: Georgia...
GTCAGCGGAGTGGCTGCAGCCGATCCCGAAGTACTTGCAACCTGTGTCATCTTCACCGAAATGCTCGGGTTGCTGAAGGTGAAACCGTGCGCATAGAAGTGATCCCAATCGCCTTGTTCGGAGAAGCTAGCGTCGGCTACGTTCTCGGTGCCGTTATCGGTGGTTACGCTCACCGATGCCGAGATTGGCGCACTGCTGAATTTATAAAGGCACCGGGCGGTGTCCTTGCGCATGACTAAGTCGTAGGTGCCAAGATTCAAGGTCGTGCCGTCCGGCAGGTAGTGGTAGCTGCCGACCTTGTAGGTAAGTTGACCGTTGTTGAAAGCCGGAGCCTGGCCGTCGTAAACCGTCGCGTTGGTGGTAACCAGACCCTGGACCTTTGAGGTGTCCGACAGACACGGGTTGCCGAAGGAACTGAACGAACCGAACGACCACTGAGTTAGCTGGCCCTGAACTTTATCTCCGGCTGCTGACCTAAATGCGTTGATTCCGTCGAAGGCGTTTGGGTAGTCAGCGCGTAAATTTACGCCGCCTCCAGCCCACCCGTTCATCGGCACAAAGAAGTTTTTGATTGCATCCGAGGCAGTTGATTTAGCTGCGGCCACCACAATCTGAGGAACGGTTGCCGGCTGGCCTGTAACAGTCACAAGGTTGGAGCTACTGCCTGCTTTTATCACCTGAATGTCTGGGTTGTTTAGGCGTCCGCGGAACCAACCACCGAGGGCCGAGTCGAGGCGGATCGAAAGCTTTACTTGGGTGCCCGGGGTGAAGTCTTCCTGGACGCCACAGGTTCCAGAGTCGGCCCACACACAGTTGCCGTCTGGCCCGCCAGAGGCGATTGCGGTTCGGCCGTTTGAAAGTTTGGTATTTGTGTCTGGGTGAGACTTGAAACCTCCGGTGATTTCCGAATACGGAATCACGGCGGCTGTAAGGCGGTGCGGCACAAATTTGCCGTTGTTCCAGTCTGAGACGACCTGAACAAATACCTCATACTTGCCGGCTCCACCTGTGTTGCCGATGGCTGATGACCAAAGGCTGGGGTTGCTTCCGACAGGCAGATTTTCCGCGGCATTTGCGGCAAACGTGGTTCCGCTAACTGTGCGGACATAGGTGGCCCGCTGGAAGGTGCCGTCGGTGCCAGACAGTGAGAGCCCGTAAATGCAATCGGTGTCTGAAGCCACCTTGCAAAGCGGCATTATGGTGAATGCCTGAGCACCATTTGGCGTGAAGTCACAGACCCCGGTTCGAGAGTCGTTGCAAAGATACTCGTTTGGCATTCCGCCAATTTGATCTTTGGACAGCACCTGGATTCGAGAGGTGCCTTCACCGGTGGTGATAAACGAGTCCACGATGTTGATTCCGTATTGTCCATTAGCGAAATCGACCGGCGGCGCCCAGGCCGCGGCATGAACGGTGGCATTGCCAGCCACTACCGTTGTGGCGACAACACCCAGAACAAAAAGAATCTTGCTGACTGCGCGAATGCGACTCATCGTTTCCCCCAAAAACAAAGCGCCTAAATATCAAGGCGACAGGGTAATTCTAGGCGCTGAGACACAGGCCGTTTGCCAGGTTAACTCGCTTCTTCAGGTTGCCGCTCGAAGCTACTTCTTCTTGTAGCCGGCCGGGCACTTTGGTGCGCTGCCGGTTACCTGGCGCACCACTTTGCCTTTGACGCAGAGCAGTGATTTGGTGGCAGTTACCGGGAGTTTCGAATCGGCTGGCTTATTCGCAATCGGGTCCGTAGCTTGCGTCAACTTAGCGCTAATAGTTGGGTTACTAAAAGTGAATCCTTGAGCGGTCAACTTTAACCAGTTTCCGTCATCGGTGACATTTGTATACGCAACATTCTCGGACCCATCTGCGCTTGTTATGGCGATTGTGCCTGAAATAGGTCCTGATCCCTTGAAGCCATAGAGGCACCGCGCAACAGTATCTTTCATGATGAAGCTATAGGTGCCTTGGAACACCTTGCCATCGGAGTCATAGTGCAATCCCGCGACGGAATAATTGAGGAATCCGTCTTTATATTGCGGCAATTCGGCTTGATAGGTCATTGCATTCGTTGTGAGGACGCCCTGCAGCGAGCTGCTTTCTCTCATGCATTGGTTACTGGAGTTTAGCTTTTGGAATTCCCAGTCTGATATAAACCCTTTGGCCTTCTCACCCAACAGTCTCGAAAACAATCCGAACGGCTTTGTGCCTTCGAATTGACTCCAACTTCGCGAACCAAATCCACCAAGGCCTGACGCCTCGTCCTGCTTCCATTTAGACATGAACGAGTCGTTCGCATTGATCATTGCATCAGCGATGTCTTTATTTACTGGGTCAAAAATCGCATAGTCCGTCGCAGTTATCGGCACGACGGTTGGCTTGGCCTCCAAGGTGACCAAATTTTCACCCGAGCCGGCACTCTCCACGGTGATGTTTGGGCTATCCGCACGGCCTTGGAACCATCCGCCGATAGACACTGGCAACCTAAGTTTTACTTTCACAATTATGTTCTTCGGGAACTGAACAGCATAACCAACCGAATTTTTGTCAATGTATGCAAGTTCATTTGTATTTCCCTGAACTCCGGTTGTAGAAGTTGAAATGCCCGGGTTGCCATTAGGGTAGGTCCATTGGTAATTACCCACGGCACCAGACTTCGACTTGTCCACAACCACTGGACGTACTTTGATCTGGAAATTCCCAACCGTGCCGTTAACTTTTCCAGACGAGTCTTTTTGACCATCAAAAGTGAATGTCGGTTCCACTAAATATGTGTCCGCGCCACCCGAATTTGTTGCCCCAGGAAATGAGTACACGCTTGGCCCACTGGCGGATGCGGGGACACCTGGTATCTCTATTGAGGTCCAGCCAAATTTGGTTTGAACGGCAGTTACCGTCTTGTCGCGCCTCATAAATTCCGCAACTTGCGAGCCCGAAGGCGCTGGGTTCGCTGTAAACAGTTTGACTGCTGGGGTGAATTCTCCCTCGCCGACTTTGTACTCGATTCCTTCGACACAAGGGGCAACCCCCTCAACAGAACAGACTTCAAAAGCTCCATCGGCATGGAGCTGGGGGAACGTGGAGCTCAGACACGAAAGTGTCGTGTCACAGAGAATCCCGCCAGTGTCCGGACCAATGCCATGTGCCGAAATCATCGTTGTGAATCCCGTGTATGAAATCCCGCCCAAGAAGGCATATCCCATCCACTCTTTACCGCCGAAATTCGCCGGAGCATTCTCAGAAAAATGTGGGAATTCTTGTTCCGTCCAAACAATTTGGCGATCGGCGATAGGAATTGGGTTGGCATCGTTGGCTCGCGCCGGATTTACGAATATACCGACCAACACTGCTGGCAGAACGAGCAGGGACAGGCCCCGACTCCACTTTTTTCCCATCATCAAATTCCCCCTACTTCGATGCCCCCAGTTTATTTCCGAGAAAACACCCGGTTATCCCCTGAAGCCGCTTATTGCCCGTTCATAAATCTCAATTGACCGCTTATAGAGCTGGCTCTGATACATCTGCCCGCGCAAGTCAATCTGCTTGCTGCGTCCGGCCAGAATGTCCGCGTGTGCCACCCGAATCGCAGCCGCCAAAGCTTCAACACTCTGCCCGTCAACGCGCCAATATGAATCATCCGGCAGGTCATCGGCGATGTTCCAGTCGCACAAAATGGCCGGGGTGCCAACCACGCCCGCCTCATAAACGGTCATACCCTGGGTTTCAAAACCCACTGAGGTCTGAACCAGCGCGTGACTTGCCGCCAACCGCCGCAGCATTTCATCGTGAGCAACGCGGCCCACAATCGTGACGCGATCGGTCAAACCCTTTTCGGTAATAAACGCCCGCGCCTGTTTCTCAAGCGGGCCGCCACCAAAAATCTGAACCTGGGCAGGCACATCGGCAAGCGCAAAGGCCTGGAGGAACTCCATCATGCGCTTTTCGTGGCTGAACCGGCCACTCCACGCAAACTGGACGGGAGCGCCAGGGCCGGCGGGCTGACGGCCGTCAAACAGGCCGTGCAGAGCAACATCATCCACACCCGTTGGAATCACCACGGGGTCGGCCGCCACCGCCATCTCGCGCACCAACCGGGCGAAGTGGCCGCTCGGGGCAATAACCACCGCGCTGCGGCTGCAAATCTGCCGCAGGTAGCGCCAGCCGTTCACCGAGCCCTGCCACGCACGCCCAGACACTAGACGCCCGAACAACTCCGAGTGCAGCCAGAACAAGAACCGCGCACCCACAATGCCCACAACCTTGTTGACACCGATGATCAGGTTGGTGTGCAGGGTGTTCACCAACGGCAGGTTGTGGCGGGTGGCATATGTGACGCCAAGCAGCGCACCCCACCAGTCGGCCTGCACGTGCACCACGTCCACGGGTTCCCCCATGGCATCAATCTCGGCCGCAATCTGACGCAAGGCGCCAGTCAAGTTCAGGCAGGCGTTGTATTCGCGGTTTGGGGTAAGCGCAATGGACGGGTAGATGATCTGCCCGGGGACCGACTTACGGCCAAAACGACTTGCGGGGGCGGCCACTGTGACCTTGTGCCCTGCCAGCTCTAAATACTTTTGCTGCAGCAGCACACTAGCCTGAACGCCCCCCAGCGATGCTGGATTTTGATCCAGAAATATCAGGATGTGCACCCGTTAAGGTTAGCGGGTGTAAGTTACACACCCACAGCAGCAACTCCGGCTTAAGCCATCCGAAAGGTGGCTAACCGTTGTTAGTTGACTAGGTCCGCCACCGAGTTGAGGATTTCAGTCGGACGGAACGGGTAACGCTCAATCTCGGCCTGGTCGCTGATGCCGGTCATCACCAACACCGTGTGCAGACCGGCCTCTATGCCCGCAATCACGTCGGTGTCCATGCGGTCACCAATCATGCCGGTGCTCTCCGAGTGCGCCTTGATCTTGTTCAGAGCACTGCGGAACATCATGGGGTTTGGCTTGCCAACCACGTACGGCTCTTTGCCGGTCGCCTTGGTAATCAACGCAGCCACCGAGCCGGTAGCCGGCAGCACGCCTTCCTGCGATGGTCCGGTTGCATCCGGGTTGGTGGCGATAAAACGAGCACCATTCACAATCAGTCGGATCGCCTTGGTCAGGTTTTCAAAGCTAAAGTTGCGGGTCTCGCCCAGCACCACATAGTCCGGGTTTTGGTCGGTCATGACGTAACCAATTTCGTGCAGCGCGGTGGTCATGCCGGCCTCACCAATGACATAGGCGGTGCCGTGGGGCTTCTGCTTGTGCAGGAAGTCCGCGGTTGCAAGCGCGCTGGTCCAGATGCGATCCTCCGGAACGTTCAGGCCGCCGGCCTGCAGGCGGGCAGCCAGGTCTCGCGGGGTGTAGATGCTGTTGTTGGTTAGAACCAGAAACGGAGTCTCGGTGTCAATCCACTGCTGAATCAGCTGGGCCGCACCCGGAATCGCGTGACCCTCGTGCACCAGCACGCCATCCATGTCGGTTAGCCACGCATTGATTTTGCTTCTGTCTGCCATGCCCTCAAGCCTATCGGGCTAGTTTGCGCCAAACTCGTGCTGCATAACCCACCGATGCATGGCAATCGCTGCTGCTGCCGATGCATTAATGCTGCGAGTCGAACCGTACTGCGTGATCTCCAAGACCACCTGTGCCGCTTCAATCGCGGCCTCCGACAACCCCGGCCCTTCCTGCCCAAAAAGCAAGACGCATTCCTGCGGAAGCGCATAACGCTCAATCTGCTGGCAACCAGGCACGTTGTCGATGGCAATCACCGGCAAGCCCTCGGCCGCAGCCCAAGCCACAAAATCCTCGACCGTCGGGTGATGGCGAACGTGCTGGTAGCGGTCCGTCACCATCGCCCCACGGCGGTTCCAACGCTTATTGCCGATGATATGCACCTCGGCCGCCAAGAACGCGTTGGCGGTGCGCACAATCGACCCAATGTTCAGATCGTGCTGCCAATTCTCGATGGCAACGTGGAACTTGTGCCGGCGCACATCGAGGTCCGCCACAATCGCGGCCATCTTCCAGTAGCGGTACTTATCCAGAACGTTGCGGGTGTCACCGTGTTCCAGAAGCTCCGGATCCAGCACCGGGTCCAATACCCCAGCCTCATCCAGCGGCCACTCGCCCTGCCAGGGGCCAACACCCCAGGTGGTCAGCTCCGGTGATGGGTTGGCCTCGGGGTTGGTGGATGGCGGCAGTTCAGTCACCGTATAAGCGTATTAGGCAAGACCTTCAACCAGAGCACCAAGCAAACACAAAGCCGCCACTTACCAGAGCAAACGAAAAGCGGGCCGCCGGCCTAAACCGACGACCCGCCCGCAGCAGGAGGGACCCACTACGTTCGTAAACCCTTGCTACTTCTTGGTGTAACCCTTAGGGCAGGCAGCAGTAGCTGGAACGCTCTTCACAACCTTGCCCTTCACGCAGGTGATGGTCTTCTTGGCGGTGCCGCTGCCAGTCGAAGGCTTGTACGAAGGGTTCTTCTTGATCTTGAAGGTTGGCTTCGAGTACTGGTAACCGGTGCTCGAAATGATGATGAAACCATTCTTCACAGCGATGCTCTTCACCGCGTTTACCTCGGTGTTGTTGGCATCGGTGGTCATGCTCACCTGAAGAGCCGAAGCGGCGTCGTTCGGGTTGGTCAGACCCCAGAGCAGCTTGGCGTCGGCCACAGGAATCAGAGCCTTGTAGAAGCCCTGGTTGATGGTCTTGCCATCGGCAGCAAAGTGAGGCGCAGCCGCGGTCCAGTTCAGGGTCTTGGCAGCCTCATCCCAAACCGGGGTCGACAGGTTACAGATACCGTTCGAAGAAACGGTCATGTCACCGGAGACACCGTCAACACCGAAGCCGGCGGTTGGGTCGTTCACTGCCAAAACCAGCGCACCAAGCGAGTTGCTGGTGTAGGCGGCAATACCGGCCTCACCCTCGCAGTCCTTGACGTTCTTGGCCATGGCCAGCGGGGTGGCGCTACCGGTGATTGTCAGGGTGTTGTTGGTGCCGTCACCCTCGCGGTTAACGGCAACGTTGTTTCCGAAGCCCATCGAGACACCAGCCTGGAAGTTCTGAACACGGATCTTCACCGAGACAATGTCGTCCAACGACTGCAGCGCCGGCGCACCAATGGTGCTGCCCTTCTGGATTGCCAGAGTGGTCTTGTTGCTGGCGTCAACCTTGCCAGGCTTGACCTGCAGGTACAGGTGGTTGTCGAAGGCGTTAACGGCCTTGGCGTCGATGACCAGACCCGAGTAACCAAGAGCGCTGTGGCCGTTGGTGACCCAGTCGGAGTTGGTCCAGATGCCGGTAACTACAGCACCGGCGTCGGTGAGGTCTGCACCTGGGTCGGCCGGAGCGGCAGGAGCAGATGCACTGGCCGAGGCGCTTGGCGCCGGGGTTGCAGCACCGGAAGCTGCAGGAGCAGGGGTTGCTGCCCCGGCAGCGGCCGCAAGAGCGGTTCCGTTGGCCTGGAAAGTCAGGTTCTCAGCGGTTCCACCAGGCGACTGAATGGTGACGGTGTCAATGCAGTAGTTGACGCGAGTTGTGGAACAGACCGGAAAGGTGGTCTTTGGCACAGACAATGCGTCGGCTGCGGAAGCCGGCTGCTTGAAAGCAACAAGGCTTGCGGCAATTAGAACAGTTGCAAATAGTGCGCTACGAATGCGCATACATCCCCCTATGTATTGGCGTCTCTTCAGTCTACGCCTCTGCACCCACATTTAGGCAAGCCAAAAGGCGGACCCCCTAAGGGATCCGCCTTCTGTGAGCGTTCGGCCGGCGCCAAGGCGCCAACCGCGACCGCGGGAGCTAACTACTAGTTAGCAACCTGCAGGTCAACGCTGAAGATGTCCTCGGTGCCGTCGGCAGCGGTTACGGTGAAGGTCAGGATGTTGTCGCCAGCAACCAGGTCCTTGTCGCCGTCAACTGCAACGGTAGCGAATGCGCTTACTGGGCTGTTGTCGGTGGTAACCGAGGTGGTGCCCTTGGCCAGAACTACAACGTCACCGTCGTGTACTGGAGCGCCGTTTACCTCGAAGTGGCTGTCGGTGTTGTCGTCAGCAGCAACAACCTCAAGGCCGTCCTGTGCGTTGCCAGCAGCTACGCGAACAGTCAGGTCCGAAGCGTTAGCAGCTACGTACTTGTTTACGTAAGCAACCAGTGCCTTCGACTTAGCAGTGGTCTTTGCGAAACCGGTAACCAGAACAGCCTGGAAGCCGTTGGTGGTAGCGGTCTTTACAGCGGCAGCAACGGCCTTCTTCTGTGCAGCCGAAACGGTTACCTTGGAAGCTGCGTTAGCAGGGGCAGCAACCGAACCAGCAAACAGGGCAGCGGCGATAGCAACCGAAGCGATGATCTTCTTGGTCATTTTATTTCTTTCCTTTTTTAGTAAAGGGGTTTGTTCCTAGTAGCGGTTGCTAGTTGGAAGTGTTTGGAAGCTTTGGCTGAGGCAGGCCCACGGAAACCACATCAAGCGATGCGGCACGCAGCTGCTCAGGCAAACCTATGTAGTTGGTCAGGTTTCCCTGGCTGTCCTGGCGCAGCAGGTACAGGGCAACCGCGTGAGCAACCTTGGTTGCCTTGGCAGTTCCGCCCGCGCCACACAGGCTCAGGTTTACCGGGTAAACCGCACCGTAAGGTGTTGGTGCAACGTCCGAACCCTCTGGTGCAATCGGCTTGGCAGCAAAGTTCATGCTGACCGATACACCCGAAGCGGCGGTCTTGATTGCAAGCTGAGTGCCAGCCGTACCAATACCCGACATATCCGGTACTGCTTGCTCCTGGGTCTTGGCATCCAGCAGAATGCTGGCGGCCAATGGTGGAACCATGGCGTTCACCGAGTAAGCAGTGAACACCGAGTTTGTGATCAGGCCAACCGAGCCCTCTGGGAAGTCCCCGAGGTCGGTGGTGCTGAATCCGGCCTTTGGCTGCAGCTTGCTGGAGTCAAAGTTCTTGCCGGTCAAGTTGTGGTACCAAGCGCCGAAGGCCTTGACGGCCAGGGCGTCGGTGGTTGGAAGCAGAGTAATTGGCTCGTTCGCTACCTCAACGCCACCGTTGTCCGCGGTGATCTTGGCGTCGCTCCAGTTAGTGATGGAGCCGTCCAGGATTCCCGCAGCGGTTGCTGGGCTGAGGACCAAACCACCGGCGTTACCCAGGGTTGCTGCCACAACGGCTGCATCCAAGGCGTATGGAACGGTGGTCTCTGGCTTGCACTCGGTGGCCGAAACCTTGGCCGAGTCAATCCAGATGTCGGCACCGGAACCGGCGGCAGGAGCAACCGGGGTGAGTGCCATTTGCGAGCAGGCGCCGGTCATGGCGCCCTGGATCGAGGTTAGTGCGTCGGTCATTGCCTCGCCCGCAGCCACATTTGCGTTGCCGCTAATGCAGGTGTGGGTCTGCTCCAAGAGCGCTGCCTTTACCTCGGGAGGCATTGGCGGAGTACAGGCGGTGAGCGCTAGCGCTGCGATGCCCAGTACTACTGCGAGCTTGGCTGACTTTGCAAACATTTAGATCCTTTACGAGCTACTCGGTGATTTCAATAAATATTGACACCGAGTTTGGGCCCTAGGTTCGGGGGCGAATCGAAGCCGACTCGCCCCCGTTCCCAGAAGGGCTCATTACTTGATGCTTGCTACTACTGCCTTGGCCTTAGCCGAGATAGCGCCGGTCAGCGAAACGTAACCAAGCTTGGTTGCGTTAGCTGGAACACAGCTGTTCAGTACGTAGGTCAGGAAGCCCTTTACAGCGGCACCCTTCTTAGCAGCGGCGGTGTCAACTACAGCGTAGGTGATTAGCGAGGCGTTGTAACCACCAGGAACCTTCTTAGCCCAGTCGATGGTGATGAAGCCGTTGCTCTCAACGGTCTGACCAGCAAGGAACTTAGCTGCAGCAGCGGTGGTTGGCTTTACAAACTGGCCAGCCGAGTTCTTGACCGAAGCGTATGGCAGGCCAGCAGCAACTGCGTCAGCCAGGTCTACGTAACCGATCGAGTTTGCGGTTGCCTTGACGTTTGCAACAACGTTGGCCGAGGTAGCGCCACCGTTACCCGCAGGGGTAGCCATGCCGGTTGCAACGGTCCAGGTCTGGTCAGCCTTCCAACCAGTGGTGTTTGCAGCCAGGTAGCCCGACATGTTGCCGTTGGTGCCCGACTTTGCGTTGCGGTACTCAGGGGTGATTGCAACCGATGGCAGCTTCACGCCTGGGTTCAGCTTCTTGATGGCTGCGTCGTCCCAGGTCTTGATGGTGCCAAGGAAGATCTTGCCGATGGTTGCTGCGTCCAGACGCAGGTTCTTTACGCCGTCTACGTTGTAGATGAACGAGATTGGGCCACCCAGAACTGGAACGTAAGCGGTGCCTGCTGGGAACTTGTCGGTTGCAGCAAATGCGCCGTCCGAACCAGCGAAGTCGAAGGTGCCGTTAGCGAAGTTGGTACGACCAGTACCCGACGACGACGAGGTGTAGGTAACAGCGGCGTCGGTGTAGCTGGCGGCACAAGTGGTGAACATCTTGGCCGAGAACGACGAACCGCCCGAAGCGAGAGTGGTGCTGTCTGCGTGAGCAGGGGCAGCGATCAGAGCCGAAGCAGCAATGGCTGCAGCAGCGAGGATACCTGCGGTCTTGCGCATGTGTGTTTTCTCCTTGTAATGAGCCCGTGATAACGGATAAATCTATGGTCAGTTTGCAAAGTAAACAACGGGTGCCGGAGGCGGTTAGCAACTGGTAAACCGGTGGTTAACTTTTTGTTTGCTTTTCAGGTGGGCTTGGTAAACATTCCTTTAGAAAACCCGGTTAAAAGCGAAACGGGCACCGATTCCTCGATGCCCGTCAGGCTACTAATACGGCCGTGCATAGCAGGCCTAAAGTACGGCCGGGCGAAGAAGGCCCAAGTTATGGCCGGGCGAAGCAGGCCAAAAAGGACTATCCGAAGTGGCCGTTCACGTAGTCGTTGGTGCGTGGGTCGATCGGCTGGTTGAACACCATCTCGGTCTCGCCAAACTCCACAACGCGGCCAGGGTTGCCGTCTTCGGCCAGGAAGAACGCGGTCTGGTCCGAGATTCGCTGTGCCTGCTGCATGTTGTGGGTAACGATGACGATGGTCATGGTTGGCGATAGCTCCATGATGGTCTCTTCAACTCGACGGGTCGAACCTGGGTCAAGTGCCGAACATGGCTCGTCCATGAGCAGAACCTCGGGGTTCATGGCAAGCGAGCGGGCGATGCAAAGACGCTGCTGCTGTCCACCGGAAAGCGAAAGCGCAGGGTCGTTCAGACGATCCTTAACTTCGTTCCAGATCGACGCACGACGCAGCGAGGTCTCGACGAGCTCCTCGGTGTTGTCGGCCTTGCGGCTGCTCAGCTTGAGGCCCGAGAGCACGTTTTCCTTGATGCTCATGGTTGGGAACGGGTTTGGCTTCTGGAACACCATGCCGATAGACAAACGTACGTTGGTTGGGTCCATCGCTGGCTCGTAGATGTCCTTGCCGTCCAGCAGAACCTCGCCCGCAAAGCCGGCCGAAGGGATCAGCTCGTGCATGCGGTTCAGGGTGCGCAGGAAGGTGCTCTTGCCACAGCCGGATGGGCCGATCAGGGCGGTCACCTGGTTGGCAGGGAAGGTGAGGTTTACGTTACGCAGTACGTGACGCTCGCCAAACCAGACGTTTACGTCCTTGGCTTGCAGGTGTGCGGTCTCGCTCATGACTTTTCTTTCTTTCTGCGTTGGCTTTAGGCCTTGCGGGCCTTCTTGCCACGGCTTACAAGACGGGCAGCGGTGAACAAAATGGCAACCAGGATCAGCACAACAAGTGCGGCACCCCATGCGCGCTGCAGCGAGGTGTCATAGTTGTTGCCGATGTACTGGAAGAGGTAGGTAGGCAGCGAAGCCATAGGGTCGCCGATGTTCCACACGGTGTTGTTGGCGTAGTTCACGGTCAGCAGCAGAGGCGCAGTCTCACCGATAACGCGGGCGATACCCAGAATCAGCGCGGTGATCAGACCGCTCTTGGCTGCCGGCATGGTCACCTGCAGGAAGGCGCGGTAAGCCGGCGCACCAAGTGCCAGGGCGCCGTTGCGCAGCTCCTGCGGAACCAGGCGCAGGGCTTCCTCAGCAACACGGGTAACGGTTGGAAGCATCAAAGGAATCAGCGCGATGGAACCAAGCCAGCCGCCGTAGCGAAGGCCCAGGCCCACAATCAGCGCCGAGTAGACGAACAGACCGGAAACCACCGATGGCAGACCACTCATGGCCTGAACCAAGGTGCGTACGGCGTTACGTGGCTTCTCACGGGTCTCGGTCAGATAGACGGCAACCATGATGCCAAGCGGCACGGTGATCAGGGTGGTCAGACCAACGATCATCAGGGTACCCAGGACGGCGTGAGCCACACCACCGTACTGCAGGCTGGTGGTGGCGGTGATGTAGACGTTGTTTTGGGTCAGGTACTGCCAGCTGAGGGCCTTGAAACCGGCCTCAACCACGGACCAAATCACGCTGACCAACAGCACACCAACGAAGGCGCTGAAGAAGATGGTGAAAATCACCAGCAGGGCATCGTCCTGACCCTTGCGGCCATAGATGTTGCGGCCGGCCCAAACCGAGGCAATGATCTGCAGCGGCAGGAAAACCAGAATCAGACCCACCGCTGGGTCAATCTTGAAACCGAAGGTGAGGGCAACCGCAACCAGCATCGGCAGAACCGAGGCCAGGGTCACCTTGAGGCGACGGCTAGGGTTTGGAATGCGCCAAGGCTCGGTGGTTGGGCGTGGCATGCCAGGCAGGTTGCCTGGGTCCATGGATGGACGTAGCTGCTGAGGGCTCATAAGATTCTTCCTACTTCCCTATCGGCGCCAAGGCTGGGCTAGGTTGACGATCCAGGCGGCTACCCAGTTGACAACGAGGGTGATGACGAACAACACCAGACCGGCGGCCATCAGACCACTGATTTCCTGGGTAGTTGCCTCACCAAACTTGGATAGGATGATGGACGCCACGGATCCACCGCGGTTTTCCAGCACCTGACCCCAGTTGATGTCGAAGCTGAGGTTCAAAACAAAGTAGATGGCTACGGTCTCGCCAAGTGCACGACCAAGGCCAAGCAGCACACCACCGACGATACCGCCGGAGCCGGTTGGCAGGATCACCTTGAAGAAACTGGTGCTCTTGCTGCCGCCCAAGGCCAGGGCTGCATTGATGATGTCGCGGTCCATCTGAGAGAAGATTTCACGGGTCACCGAGGTGATGATTGGAACGATCATTACGGCAACAATCCAGCCGGCGATGAAGGGGCTACCCACAAAGTTGCCGGTGCTGTTGCCAAAGATTGGGATGAAGCCAAGACCCTTGTTGAGCAGTTCCGCCCAGTGTGCTGCTACCGGGGTGAAGATGATGAGGCCCCAGAGCCCGATCACGATGGATGGGATGGCAGCCAGCAGGTCAACGATTACGGTGGCGACCTTGGCCACGCGCTTGTTGGCCATGAACTCGATGAAGTAGGCGGTGGCGATGCTCATTGGCACCGCAAAGATTACGCCGATGATTGCGATCAGGATGGAACCCCAAAGCATTGGGCCAATCTGCAGAACCGGTGGGTTGACCGAGCCGTTCCAGACGTTGCCGGTGATGAAGCCGATGCCCTGCTGACCAAAGGTGGCGCCGGATCGAATCAGCAGGAAGACGAGGATGAGCGCAACAAGAACAATGGCGCCGATGGATGCGCCACGGGCCAGGCCGTAGAACACGCGGTCTGCCTTGGAGTGCGGCTTGGTGCTTAGCTTGCGCTTGGCAGGAACCGAACCGGTTTGCCCGCCTGCAGGCGCGTTAATAGGGGCATCACTCATGCTTCTTATTGTTTCGCCGACAGTTGAATGTGCGCTACCCCGAAAGTGAACAGCAGGTGAATTGCGTTTACCTGGTTACGGCCGCAGCAGGTAAGGCGAGATCATCCGGACAAAAGGAAAACCCCCTGGCCGAAGCCAGGGGGTTTCCGGAGTTAGTAAGTAGAACTTACTGGGAGTTACTTGACGGTGATTACGTCAGTTACAACGCCAGCTACAGAAACGGTTACCTTGTGGGTACCCTTCTTGCTTACGTTGAAGCTGAAGCTGTCAGCTGCGTCGTCCGAAGCAACTACCGACTTGATGCGCTTGCCATCACGAGTGATGACAACCTTCTTGCCAGCAGCGTAGCTCCATGCAGCGGTAACGCGGTGACCAGCGACCGACAGCGAAGCATCGCTGTTGCCGAAGGTTACGTTAGCGGTTGCAGAAGCACCGTTCGAGGTAGCGGTTACAACGTTTGCACCAGCAACGTTACCGATCAGCTTGACGGTGGCAACACCGTTAGCGTCAGTGGTAGCGGTTGCAGCCGACAGGTAACCAGCACCGGTCGAGGTGAAAGCGATTACTGCACCCTTGACAGCTGCACCAGCAGCGTCCTTGGCGGTAACGGTAACGCTAACAGCCGAACCAGTCTGAGCCTGAGCAGCGCCAGCAACAGCCGAAACGGTTGCAGCGGTGATCGGGGCAACCTTGACGGTCTTGGTAACAGTGGTGGTGTTTGCAGTGGTGCCATCGGTGCTGTAAACAGCAGTCAGGGTGATGGTGCCGTTGTCAGCCGAGCCAGTCGAAACTGCCAGGGTTGCGATGCCATCGTCACCAGTTGCGGTAACAGCCGAACCAATGTTGCCAACGCCAGTTCCCGAGAACTTGAAGCTGTTAGCTGCAGTCGCGGTAGCGGTGTTGACTGGGTTGCCGTACTTGTCGGTCAGGGTAGCAGTGAACTGCAGGTTCTGGCCAGGTACTACGGAGTCGGCGGCAGTGATAACCAGGGTCTTACCGGTGTTACCAGCGGCTGCAGCGTACTTTGCAGTAACGGTTGCGGTTGCGGCACCAGCGGTGATGGTTACGGTCTGCTTGCCAGTCAGGTTGCTGTAGGCAGTAACTGCGTATGCACCACTTGCGTCGGTGTAAACAGTTGCCGAGTCCAGGGTGTAAACAGCGCGGCCGTCGATGGTGGTCTTGAACTCAAGACCCTTACCAGCTAGGGTCACCTGAACACCAGGGATCAGGGCTGCCGCAGTGCTTGCAGTAACAGCGGTCTTTACGGTACCCGAGAGTACAAGGCCACCGGCTACGGTAGGGGCGGTTGCCGACGAGAAACGGCCGTCAACTGCCTTGTAGTCGTTCAGGTTCAGAGCAGCAGCAGTAGCGTTGCTCCATACCTTAGTGGTGCTGTCCTGGGCGAATGCGTTGTCGGTCAGTGCGATGGTTGCAGCTGCAGGAACTGCAGTTGCATTCACAATGATCGATACGCTTCCAACGCTGTTAGCGCCAGTTGCAACGTTAGTGCCGTCGTAACCACCGGTTACAGACTTCTTCTCAACGGTCAGGTTGTAAACGTTGGTTCCAGCGCCGGTACCGTTGTCGAGGATCGACAAGGTAGCAACACCCGAAGCAAGGTCAGCGAAGGTTCCCGATGCCGAAGTAGCTGCAGTGGTCTGCGAAGAGCTTGCCCATGCTGCACGAACGCCGTAGCCATCTGCGATGGTTGCACCGTACTGGTCAACAACCTTTACAGCAACCGAAGCTGCGGTGCCGTCAACAGTCTGAACCTGGCCAGCGTTTGCGTTGGTCACGAACAGCGAGTAAGCGGCAGCGGTCTCGGTAACTACTAGAGTGCTAGCGGTTACGTTCTGCGATGCGAATACAACGCTTACAGTGTTGTTCACTGCGTAGTTGTGCGATGCGAATGCAACGGTAACAACACCGCTTGCGTCCGAAGTCAGCGAAAGAGCGTCGTAACCAGTCTGGCCAGGAAGCTTAGCTGCGTCAGTGTATGCGGTACCAGCAACGGTTAGCTGCTTGGTGGTGTCTGCGGTGTCCAGAGCTGCAAGAGTAGCGTTGGTCGAAACAGTCGCAGTTACGTTAGCGCCTGCAACTACGTTGCCATCTGCATCCTTAAGGACAGCCTTTACTACGAATGGCTTGTCAGTGCGGACTGCGGTACCTGCAGCGTTAGCGTCAGCTACGAGGCTGGCGGTAACAGTGCTAACTACCTTCTTCGATGCAGTTGCAGTCGCAGCAGTTCCAACAGTCTGACCCTTGTAGGTTGCGCCAACATATACCAATGCACCGTTTGCAAGGTTGGTCGACAGAGCAGCCGAAACGGTTGCAACGGTGCCAGCAGTGTTTGCGGTGGTGGTGTTAGCGGTTACGCCAGTGGTCGAACCGCCAACGCGGATGTCACCGGTGATGTTGGTTACGCCAGCAGCAATAATCTGCTCGTTGTTCAGGCCATCGAACGAAACCTTTGCAGAGATCGCCGAGTCGCCTTCCTTAGGAGCGGTGATTACTGGAGTAGTGGTAACTTCCGAGTACTTCTTGAAGTTGACAGTCTGAGCAGCTGCCCAGGTGTCAGTTGCGGACTCGTAGGTGCCATTGTTGTTAGCGTCGATGAAGGCAACAACCTTAACCGAGGTGCTAGCAGTGTTGTAAGCAGCGTTCTTGACCTTGAGGAGAAGAACGTTAACCGAGGTGGCGCCACGAACGTTTGGGCTTGTGGTCGACACGTCCTGAGTTACGTAACCTACGTTGCTGGTGGTTGCAACATCAGTGATCGATGCAGCAGCAGCAGTAGTGGCGTGTGCGGTGGTGTCCGACGACTGCGATGCAGCCTGAACGGTTGCTACGCCATCGGTAGTGATCTGGTACTTCAGCTGTGCGTACGACGACGGGGTTACGCCCGAAGCGAAGCTGGTGCTCAGCGAGAAGGTGTCAGTCACGAAGGTGTTGTAAGAAGTACCTGCGGTCGGGGCCAGGGTCAGCTCGTTAGCCGCGTACGCTGGGGTACCAGCGACAGCGCCTGCAACGATGCCAGTCAGGGCCGCAACAACGAGTCCCTTACGGAACAGCTTGTTCGACATGTTTGTCTCTTTCTTTTTCTTGGTTTTCTGTCCCTCGATGAGGGGCAGTTACAAGGACACCAGGCCGCCAACCAAGCAGGAGGTCCAATATCCTTGCAATCTTATTAACGCAGACACATAACGTTCGTTACGGTAGGCGAAGACTTTTTTTGAAACTTTTTTTCTAGGGATTCCTAGATCAGTAACTTTTCGTTTAGTAACGCGGAGCGATGGTGAGGCTTGCGCTCTGGACGCCTGCGGCCAGACTGGACGCCTGAAGGCTCAATGTAACAACTGCCCCCCGGAGTTCCGTACCACTCAATACTACATTCTGACCATCGAGTACGTCACTAAGAACGGCGTTGATAACCAAATTGCCGTTGGCATCACGGGCAGTGGAAACATCCTGGCCGTAGGCGGTGTACTGCAGGCCATCAGCAAGGAACTGGAACGTGAGGTTGGTTACGCCGGCGGTGGTGCCGTAGGTGAAGTCAGCGTTTAACAACTGCTTGCCGGTGGTGGTAGCAATGTGGAAGCGGGTGGCACCAATGCTGGCGGCGCTTACGAAGCCGGAAGGGAAGACCTGAACGGTCTGCGGTTGGCCTAAGTTGGCGGCAACCATTAGTGCTGCCTCGTTTACGTAACCACGGGTGTGGCCGCTAATGGCAACCGAAGGGTCGTAGTTGAGTGCGTGCTTTGGCTGGGTTGCGTCAAGGTTGCTGACGTACGCCGCAGTGTTGGCCGGCGCGGAGTGAGTTGAAGTTGTAGCTGCCGTTGGTGCGCTTATGCCGGCACTTGCAGCGGTCGAACCCGAGGTTGGTGCGGCAGGCGCGGCGAAAGTGTTGCCGGACGACGTGCTGTTGGCTGGGGTGTTTGAGACAGGGGCCTCGGCAACCGAAGCCTCCGGTGCGTTGTTGCGGCCGGTGAAGCTGAAGTAGGAGCCAATAGCAAGGATCAAAACGAATGCGGAGATCAAGGCCTTGGCGCCTTGCTTTTGGACCTCGGTGGCAGCCTTGCGGGCTGCGACGGAGAGGATGCTACCCATGCTCATGCCGGCGGTGTCTACATCGCCAATGAGCGCAACCTTGAACGCTGCGCGGGCACGGAACAGCAGCTGGCGGGTGGCGTTTTCGCTGAGGGCAACCTGGGCGGCAACCTCGGCGATTGCCTTCTCCTCATACATGGTGGCGATGAGGACCTCGCGGTGGCGAGGGGTCAGCTTCGAAAGTGCCAAACGCACAACGGCGGCGTCATCGGCGGCCTCGAGGGCGGCGGAGGATTCTGGGACGTCTGCGGCTAGCTCGTAGTCGTCAACGTTGTTGAGCACGGCGCGGCCGCTGGCGCGAATTACGTCCAAGCAGAGCAGGCGGGTCTTCCACTTCAGGAAGCGCAGCACGCCAAGCTCGCTGTCGAGCTCCGGCAGGGTAACCATTAGATATAGGAAGGCGTCCTGGACGACTTCGTCGATCTGGCTCTGGTTTTTGAGCCAACGCTTTGCGTAGCGTTCCAGGTGCGGGCGGAAGCGCATATAGATGTTGCTGAAGTCCTGGCTAGTCCAGGTCTTCAGGGTGGCGCGCTCCGGCTGGATTTCGTCGCGAATCTCCAGGGTTCCGAACTCAGCGTCGCCTTGTTCGTCTAAGAGGGCTTCGAATTCATCCTCAAAGTCAAGCTGGCTGGCGTGGACAACGTCTTCAACGGTAACCGGCTCGTTGCCGTTTACCGCGCGGAGGTTGCGCTTTTTGCCGTTGGCCATGCCACACCTAACTGGTTTGGGACGAATTGAACTTTTGGAGCCCGTGGAACTTGTGGAACTAAAGTTTGGGTCTGGCGTCCGTAGCGTTTGAGGAGCTTGGTTTTCCCCATAATCCAAGTTTGCCAGACATTACTTATATACGGCTAGGTGTGGGGTTTGTTACGGTGCTGCCGGAAATTGGTATTTTGCTGATGAAACCGTGCTTGTAGAACTAATCTCTAGATCTGAGTGAGGAAGCGCAGCATCTCGCTGTGAGTAGTGCGCATGGTGGCCACGGCGACTTGGATGGCGGAGCCCTCGGAGGCATAGAGCTTGTCTATGGCGTTGGTGACAACCTCCGGTTTGTCGTGTGCGCTCAGGGCGGTGCCGCCCATGGCGGCAACCTGGCCAACGCCGCGGCTGTCTTCGGCGATCAGCAGACTGGTTTTGCGCTGGCTGATGCTGAAGATGTGGCTGTGCACGCGGTAGCCCACGTGCAGGTCAATGGTGTTCATGAACGATTCGAACTTGGGGAAGTTGCCGGCAAACTCGATTGGCTTGAAACCGTGGAGCAGACCGCGAAGGACCATCTGGCGGTTCCAACGAGTGTATTCGGCGCTCTTTTTGCTGTGGGTGCTGCGGTAGCCGGCCTGGTAGCTGAGGTAGCGCTGGGCCTTAGGGAAGCGCTTGGCCAGGTAAGCCATGAGATGAGGCACCTGGGCCTGCGGCACGGCCGGCATGCTGAGCACGATGCGCTTCGGGTTTGGGTTGTGCTCGTAGTCTTGGTCGATCTTGGTTTCGTCGTACCAGGCTGGGCAGCCGGTCATGGCTACGTTTTCAACTCCGTTGGCCGCCAACATGCGGACTGTGAGGTGGTCGCGGGCGCTGCTGAAGCGGGTCTTGTCGTGGTGGATGTTTTGGACGAAACCGGTGGCTTCAGGTGCGAAGCGGAAGTCTTCTGGTTCTTGACCCAGTTTGCCTTTCCAGCCCAAGCCGTAGGCGAGGACGGGGACGTTGATACGACTGAGGTCTAGGTTGTAAACCCCCGGGTAGACCTTCTCCTGGTAGGCGGGACCGCCGGTAAGCAGCACGGCGCGGGCGTCATTGAACAGCTCGTAGTGGCTGTCTGTGATTTCGCGGCGGTTGACGTCAATCACCTGGGCGTCCACGTGGTTGGCCAGGAGGTTGCGGGCTCGGTGGCCAATTAGGTAATCGCCGGCGTTAAGAAAGGCTCCGGTGAGGGTGATGACGGTATCCATTGTTTTCAATTTAGTCAGATACCCTGTGAGAAGGGGGTTGCACCCTGAGGCTCGGTGGGATTTTTTATTGCCCGCTGTGCCACTAGTGCATAGAAAGGCAAGCCAGTGGCATCGATGTTGGCGCGAACCAAGTCATGGTTCATGGAAGACGGCAAACTAAAGACTTTTTGGGTGGTGGCGCTGGTTATTGCGGTGGCCTTTGCGGCCCTGCAGCGCGTGACAGGCAACCTGCCAAACATCATGGGCGATGAGCTGGTTTACTCCAGCGCCAGTCTGCACCAGAAGCTGTCCGAGGTGGGGATCCCGGACTACCTGTACTACTGGACGTATTCGTCAGTTGGCGCTTGTGGCATTGGTTTCTATGGTTGCTCGCAGGTGTTGAATGTAGCATTCTCGCTTGGTGCGGGGCTACTGGTGTATTCGATTGGTGTGCGTTACGCGCCGGCTTGGGCCACCGTGATGATTGCGGTGTTCTTTGTGCTTGGCCCACTGAGCGCCTACAACAGCTACTTCATGCCAGAGGCAATGTACTTCTTCTTCTTTGCACTTGTGGTTTGGAATGTGACCCGACCAACCGGGCAGCGGCCAGTGGTTTTCTGGTTGATCAATGGTGGCTTGTTGGGCTTGCTGAGCCTGGTTAAGCCGCACGGTCTGTTGTTGGCACCGGCGATTGTTACCTATGTGCTGATTGTGCAGTTGGTGGCTGGCCGCGGTTGGGTTGTTCGTTGGCTACGTGATTCTGCTGCCTTTGGTGTGGCCGCGTTGGTCGTTAAGTTCTTTGGCGGGCTGATGCTGGCTGGGCCAGCGGGCATGACCTTGTTTGGTTCCTATGCTGCCGGGGGTTCGGTTAGTGGAAATTCTGCAGCGGGTGCAGCTGGTGCAGCGTTCAAGTTTGCGGCCGGCACAGGTGTGAATGTTGTTTCGGCGGGCGCTTCTGGTGCCAGCCACTTTGGCACAGCAGCTTTGGCGCCTGGCGGGTCTTTGGCCGCCGCTGCGGCTGGGTCTGATGCCTTCGGTTTCATCGCCGGAATGACCTGGATTGAGATTGCGGCGGTTGGATTGCTGGCCCTGTTGCCGCTGGCTGCAACCATTGCGGTGGCTATTCGCACGCCTAAGGTTTCATCGGCGACCGTGGGTGATGTTGACGGTGGGCTGGAGTCCGCACACAACGGCACCTGGAAGCTGGCCGTACTGGCGCTAAGCATTCTGGTCTGGATGGCTCCGCTGATTGCAGCTTTTGCTCAGCGACAGGCCGTTGCCGGGGAAGACACCGCAAACCGCATCATGCTGCGCTACATGGAGTTTTTGATTCCACTGTTCTTGATTCCATTGGCCTCGTACGCCAAGGGGTTCAAGGGTGCCGCACTGGGTCGTTGGATTGGTCTGGTCATTGCGCTTGTGCTTGGCATTGCAGGCTACGCGGGGGTTACCGCAACCGATGCAACCGGAGCACCGGCACACAATTTGATGTTTGCGGACAGCGCGTTTTTGAAGCTCTGGGCAGGAACTGCGTCAACTGATGCCTCAGGTGCCCAGGTGCACTGGTTTGGCGTTTTGGTACTCATCCTGGGCATCGTTGGCGGTTTACTCTGGGCTGCACTGCCTAAGCTCGGTGCGCGGGTCTGGGTGGCGTTGGTTCTGCCAATCCTCATGATTATTTCTGCCAACGTCTTGGTTGCAAACCCGGTTTGGCGTTCCACCAACACCATGAGTGCTGACACGGCTGGCATGTTGACTCGCGATCTGGTTCCGGCTCGCGAATACGCAAATTTGATGATTGTTTCGACTACCAGCGGTGGCAAGACTTCGGAATTGGCCAAGTTCTATGTGAATGACCCCTCGGTGCAGGTGGCAACCGTCACAGACGGAAGCGACTATGCGATTCCTGCGGGTTCCGGCATCAAGTGGGTGCTGGTGCTTGGACGTTTGACGCTTACCAATCCCGGTTATGTTGTTGCGCAGGCCAAGGGCTTTGAATTGGTGCGCCTAAATACTGGCGACGTTGCCTTCTTTGGCAACGACACTTCGGTTTCGCCGCTAATCGCTGGAACTACTGGACTGGACAAGAAGACTTCGTTGGGCGTGTGCGCGACTAAGACTCCGGCAACTGTGACATTGAATAAGCCGCTGCCGGCGAATAGCCAGCTAGCTTTGGGAATTTCAGGTTCCGCCGGCTTGCCAAACGAGCAAGTGACGATTGGCTTTGGTGACGCCAGCGGAAGCATCACGTTGAATAGCCCAAACGTGCCGTATGACCTGGTTTTGAACTCGACCAACACCACACCAACCAACACCTTGACGTTCACACTGCCGCAGCAGGCTGGAGCCGGAATGTGTCTGAACTATCTCCAGGTATTGAAGTAGGGGCTTGAAGTAGGGGCTTCTGAACCCGTTTAAATCAAAATCGGGGCCGCATCGCGCTGGTTGAAGGCTTGGTTTCTTCGACCGGCGGGCGTGGCCCCGATTTTTTGATCTTTAGTTGTTTGGCTTCTTCGGGTTGTTGCCAAGGGCTCCACCCGAGGATGCCGGTGGCTCGGTTGAGCCAGGCTTGGGGGTCTTGCCCGGCTTTGGTGCCAGCACCGGGGCAGCCGGTGGGTTTGGCAGGGCCAAAGCGCGGTAAGCGGTGTCTCGCGCGGTTGCAGCCGCGGTGAGGGTTGCGTTCAAAAGGTTGGTGGCGGCCAGCTTGGCGTCCGCGGTGATGACCGGCAGGCTCATGGCCAGCTTGAAGGCATCCTTGGCGGCCTTGACTGCAGTCTGGAAGGCTTTGTCGGCTGCCTTGCGGCCGGCTTGGGCGGCACGGGTGAGGTCATTGAAAGCCTGGCGCGCGGCCTGGAATGCTTGCTGCTTCTGAGTGTTGGTGCTGTTTGGATCTGCCAGAGTTGCCGCAAGTGCTGCGTTGGCGGCGTTTAAGGCTGTCAGGGCATCGGTGAAGCTGGGGTCGGTTGAAGTTGCGTCACCGGCTGCGGCGTGGATGCCTGGGATGCGAGTTGCTGCCTGGGCGCCGGCGGTTGCAATAGGTGCTGCGGCGATTGCAAGGCCTAGCGCGATGGCTAGCGGTTTGCTGAACTTCATGGTTAAAGTTTGGCAGTTGTTCGGTTTGTTTTCTTTGTGAACTGCTTGTGAAAATGTCGTTGTTGGGGTGAATATCTGCCCGGGTTTTTGAAATTGTCGGTGGTGCGTGGTTGGCTATGAGCATGGCAAAGATTCTGGTGGTTGATGACGAAGCGGGCATCCGTGAAATGTTGTCTGATGCCCTGAGTTTGGCCGGGTTTGAGGTTGACGTTGCCGTTGATGGATTTGATGCCGTGCGTGCCGTGCGCGAGGGCGGGCCGGACGGTGTGGACCTCATAATTGCGGACATCAACATGCCGCGCATGGATGGTTACGAGTTGCTGGCGCGATTGCGCGGCCAGGGAAACGACACTCCGGTTTTGATGTTGACCGCACGCCAAGAGCGTGGCGACGTGACCCACGGTTTGAAGCTTGGTGCGGACGATTACGTGACCAAACCGTTTGGTTTGGAAGAACTGATTTTGCGCGTGAATGCGATTTTGCGGCGCTCCGGCAAGTTGGGGGCGGATGGCGAAAGCGTTCGGTTGACGGTGGGTCCGGTATCGCTGGATGAAAGCAGTCACGAGGTGAAGCTGGACGGCGCTGTGGTTGATCTTTCGCCAACCGAGTTCAAGCTGTTGCGCTACCTGATGGGTCAGCCACGCAAGGCGATCCGCAAAGAAGTGCTGTTGGATGCGATCTGGGGATACGGTTTTGCAACTGGCGCCACCGTGGTGGACACCTACATTTCTTACCTGCGCAAGAAGCTGCACACAGATTCTTGGCAGGGCATTAAGACCATTCGTGGCATTGGTTTCACGATTACCGATGATGCTGGGACTGGTGCTGGTGCTGGTAACTCTGGCAACTCCGGTGGGGCCAAATAGGCTCACGGATGCGGCTACAGACTAGGCTCACTCTCACCTCGGCGGCATTGATCACCGGGGTGTCTTTGACCGTGGGTGGGGCCAGCACACTTGGTGCCTATCAGCACGAGGTTTCGGCGGCGCGTGAGGCGCTAATGGCCGACCGCGCACAGATTGCCGGGGCGGTTGGGCAGGAGCTGACCACTGCCCTGCTGCTGAGCAACCAGCAAAACCTGACCGTTGCGCTGATTGATAGCACGAACGCCATGACTGTGGTGCGCGAGGGTGAGATTCCGCTTTCTGTGAAACCCGCGCCGAGTTTGTTGGAGCGGGCTGCGACTTCGCCCGCTAGTCGGGTTTCGGCGGCTGGTGTGCCTTACCTGCTGCAGGCAGTGCATCTTGGGAATAACGAATGGGTGATTCTGCAGGGATCGTTGGCGGATGCGCGGCAGCGCATGAATGCCGGTTGGGGTGCATTGATTGCCTACACCTCGATTGCCGACGTGGTTGCGGTTTTGCTGGTGGCGCTGCTGATTAGGCGCGACTTGAGTGCGCTGCGTCGAATGATTCGGACTGCTCGGTTAGTGGCTGGTGGTACTCGATCGGAGTTTGAGGTTGGACCCGGAACTGAGGTTGGGCAGCTGGGAGCCGCGTTGAAGTCCATGGTGGCTCAGTTGCAGGCGAATGAGGCCGAGATGCAGCGATTTTTGGGTGATGCCAGTCACGAATTGCGCACCCCACTGACTGTGATTCGTGGGTATTTGGAGATGCTGGGGAATCCGGCGCGGGCCGGGGATGCCGAGTTTTCGAGCCGCGCGGTAGCCAAAATGCAGGGCGAGGTTGCCCGCATGCAGCGGTTGATTGAAGACCTGTTGCTGCTTACCGAGTTGGGTTCTGCCGGGCGGGCTTTGGAGACCGGGCCGGTGGATTTGGGCTCGGCTGTAGCGGCCGAGGTTGAGCTGATGCGAGACCTGCAGCCTGGGCGGCCGATTGGACTAGAAGTTACGGGTGGGCCGGTGATAGTGGCTGGCGATCAGCACCTGATTGCACAGCTGCTGGGGAACCTGTTCGGCAACCTGCGCCGGCACACTGGAGCAGCGGTTGCAGTTGAAGTTTCGGTTCGCGTTGATGGGGTATCTGCGGTATTGACCGTGGATGATGCCGGGCCGGGGCTAACCTCGGAGGCTTATGAGCGCGGAGCAGTCTTGTTTGAGCGATTCAATACACACCGCGCTCGCGAAAATGGCGGTAGCGGCCTGGGCATGAGCATCATGGCCGGAGTCGTGGCCCGCCACGGTGGATCGATTGCTCTGGAGCGCAGCCCGCTCGGTGGCTTGCGGACTGTTATCCGCCTGCCCCTCTTGGCTGGCTAGCTGGTTATTAGCCAGCCCTGGGTTTGAATCCAGTTATTGTTTTATGGCCTCAGCCTTCACGTACCGCGATCCACGTTTTTCGCCGACTAAGGCTATTTTTCCTTGTTCAACAAGATGCTTTAGTGGCTTCCTGACTTCCAAAGGAGAAACCTGGCACAACTCTGCAGCCTGCGCTCGGGAAATGGTTTCGAAAGTAGCTAGATACTCAAGAATCATTTGCTCTTGTTGCAGTGGCTCGAAATTCCTAATTCGGACGTAAGCTCCCTGCCCCCCAGCACGTTTGTAGAAGTTTGAACTTAGGAGATAGCGCCTGTTCCTTGCACCACCGGTCGCATTCACTAAACCTTTTTCAATTAGTCTGCCTAACGTGGTTCTGACCATTGATGGTGCCATTCCAGAAGATGCTGAAATATCGGCTTGGGTCACCGTCTTCATTGATTTAGCCAGATTTATGACTCGTAGTTCTGCAAGTGACAACTGACTTTGAGACTGGTCCTCCCATTTTGATAAAAACTGGACAAGTTCGAGGTCGGATGCGTCGAAGGATATTGCCAAAACCACGGATGCACTGGTGCTCCTACTGAAGTCCGGTGCTGACCGGCCTAGTTTGAGTTGCTCAAGATAAATCTCATTGACGCCCTTACCCATTCGTTCAATTAAGCCTGCAACTTTGAGCGCGTTGGCAAGACTGACACTCCTTGGCCTTGACTGGTCAAGGATATTCTCAATAGTCACTCCAGGTGGAAAACTGCCGGGGCTTGAGACGGTGAATTCCGTGTCTGTAAGTGCAACCACGATGGGGCCACTTTGGCTATAGTCTCGGTGCACCAGTGCATTGGCAATTGCCTCACGACGGGTTATTTCCGGAATGTTGGGAATGGAAAATCTCTGAAGCCCTACTGTGACTTCGACTGACTGAACGCGATTGTCAAGCAACTGGGATAGCCGGGCGGCCGTTGAAAGCAGAGGCCCAATGATTCGTTCGTTCGTTGGCTCTTTCCCAGTTCTTGAATCCTGAAAGAGAACCTCAACGTTTGGCAGCCACTTCTTGATTGCCTGCTCGGTTCCAAAAAGCAAAATAGCCCCAAGACTCAGTTGGGCGGTGATGGGAACAAGACCCAGCGCGGTGAGTATGTCTTCGTTGGACAGATTTGCCATGGGTTCATTGGCTCGCTTACATAATGCCCGGAATCTGTCGAATTCCTTTGGATCGAGATCTACATCGGTCGCTCCCATTGCTGGTGACTGGCAATAATCTTGACCACGGGTGATGAACCCCATACTGACTATTTCCGCTGGTGTCATGGGTATGCAGGCCGGATTACCCTTTGCATCCAAGACTCGCCTGATAAACGTCCCCGTTTTCGTACTGATTGGTCCGGGATTAGCCATGTCAACGTCTATGCGAACCACGTTAAGGTCATTCAGACCTTCGATACTCACTCGGGTTGCGATAGCCGGTTCGGTTTTAGATTGAATTAATGCTGCGACCTTGTCAGGATTCCATGCCTGGCCATGATTTCCATCAGTGCCTACGATGGTTCCATCGTCGTCAACACCGATAAAAATTGTTCCCCCGGAGCCGTTAGCCATGCATACTACGGCGTTTACAAGATCCTTATCGCTATCAAATTTTCTTTTAAATTCAACCGTCAGTTGCTCACCACCGGCGATTAGGGTTTGGCTATCCATAAAGCTAATTTATTCATTAATTTGAACGATTTCGCAGAAATGTCCGAAATGTTCATAAGTTATGAATTAGTTCATAATGCTTCGACGGGTTATCGCCATTCCATTTGGCCTAATGCCAATCGGATCTAAACTTCGGCGATTACGGGCAGTTGGCGGCGGCTGTTCGGGCAGCAGTCCGCCCTGCAGAAATCCGCCCAAGGGCCAAGATCGCTCAGCGCCTTTCGTCCGGCGTGGTTTACGTTTTCGATGTCCGAAGCCGAGGACTCTTCCTGGCGCTCCAGGATTAGGTCCGCGATGCCGTCCACAAACTCGGCGGCCACACCACTGGTGCGGACTCGACGGAAGGCCAAGCCCAGCTCCTGGCAGGTTTCCGCGGCTTCGTTGTCTAGGTCCCAAACCACCTCGACGTGGTCACTCACAAACCCGATTGGAACCACGATTACGCCCTTGGCGCCGGCCTTGTGTGCGGCGGTGATGGCGTCGTTGATGTCTGGCTCCAGCCAAGGCATGGTTGGCGAACCCGAGCGGCTCTGGTAAACCAACGACCAGTGCGGCAAGGCGTTCTCTGCACCAAGGTCCGGGCCCAGCTCCGCGCCAACCATTTCCATGACTACGCGGGCCGCGGCAAGGTGTTGCGCGGCATAGGCGCCACCGGCACTTCGGGTTTCATTCCACGGCAGGGTCTCACCAGCAGCCAAGAGCGCCTGTTCGCCGTACTGGTCCGGAGCCGCTTCGGCGAGCGCCTTCATCTCATCGCGACGATCCGCTGGTCCACTGGTTTCACCCATCACATTCGGAATGGAGTGGGTGGCAAACATGATTGCGATGTCGCCGGCAACTAGCGGCTGCCCGTTCATGGCGCTGCCAGGCAGGGCTTCAGGGTCTTCAACGTGGTTGCCGGTATACATCGCTTGGATTGCGTGCGCGAGGTCGGTGGCAACCGGCGCCAGGAAGCCCGGGTGGTCAAAGTAGTGGCGAATCTTGTGGATCTCCAGAGTGCCTTCCAGGCCGGTCTCCTGCAGTGCAACGCCTAAGTTTTCGCGGTATTGGCGGCAGCCGGAATAGCTGGAGTACGCGCTGGTCACAAAGGCCAGAACGCGCTTGTGGCCATCGGCGGCAATCTGCTTGAGGACGTCCGCAAAGTACGGTTCGCTGTTGCGGTTACCCCAGTAGATGGGCAGGTCAATGCCGCGGGTTGGCAGGTGTTCTTTCAGCGCGGCAAGCAGTTCGCGGTTCTGCTGGTTGATTGGGCTAACCCCACCGAGGGCCAGGTAGTGGTGCGAGACCTCTACCAGGCGCTCATAGGGCACACCGCGGCCAGCGGTGACTCGCTCTAGGTATGGCATAACTTCATCGGGGCCTTCAGGGCCGCCAAAGCTGGTGAGGAGGATTGCGTCGTAGGTCATGCGAAGTGTTCTCCAATAGTCTCTAGGTTCAATTTGCGTCCGGTGTAAAACGGTACTTCTTCGCGCACGTGACGGCGGGCACCGGTTGCGCGCAGTTCGCGCATCATGTCCACAATCTCGTGTAGGTCGTTGCTTTCCAGTGCAAGCAACCATTCGTAGTCGCCTAGCGCGAAGCTGGCCACGGTGTTGCTGAGGATGCCCTTGAATGGGCGGCCGGCCATGCCGTGCTCGAAGAGCATCTGCTTGCGCTCCTCATCCGGCAGCAGGTACCACTCGTAGCTGCGCACAAACGGATAGAAGCACAGCCAGTCGCGGGCCTCGGCGCCGGCCATAAAGGCTGGCACGTGGCTCTTGTTGAACTCGGCTGGGCGGTGGATGCCCATCGCGGTGAAGTTGAGTTCGAAGGCGGCACCGAATGCGGTGTGCCTGAAGCGGCGCAGTGCGTCCTGGATGGCCTCGGCGGTAGAGGCGTGGAACCAGAGCATGAGGTCGGCGTCGGCACGCAGTCCCGAGACGTCGTAGGCGCCGCGCAGGGTTACGTCCTCGGTGGCCAGTTGGGCGATTAGGGCCTGGAGGTCCGCGCTGGCTTCGGCGGCCGTGGTTGCGTAGGCGCCGGTCTTCTTGAAAGCGGTGAACGCGGTGTAGCGGATGGTGTCGTTGATGACGCGGGCCGGGACGCGCTCGGCCGGGGTTTCGATGCTGTGCTCAGACATTTAGGCTCCGATTTGCTTCATTTGTTGATCTAGTTTTGCAAGGATTCCTGTGATTCCATTGCCACCGAGGCCCGCACCCACAATTGCAAGGTTTGGGTACTGCTTTTGGGCTTCGGCAAGTTCTTTGAGTAGCTGCACGTGGCCGGTGCGAGCCTGAATGAGACTGCCCGGCCATTCCTGGGTGACAGCGTTTGAGACGTCGATGGCGTCGATTCCATAGAGTGCCGCGGCGTCCTGACGGGCGGTTGCAATCAGTGCTTCGATGGCTTCCGGGGTGTCGGCGGCCGGGGCGTCACCGTCTCGGCCGTAGGACAGGCGGATCAGGTGCTGGTCCTGGCCGAAGTCGTTGTGGATAAAATCCCACTTTGCGCTGCTGTGAGTGCTGGCTTTGGCTGCGATTTTGGGGTCACCTGGGGCGACCAGAACGCCGGAGCCCAGTGGGGCGCGGCCGATGTAGCGGTTTTGAGCCTGCAGGGCGACGACTGTGACGTTCACTGCCCGGGTGCGGGAAAGTGGGCCGGCAAGGGCCGACAGCGAACCGAGGATTTTGCCGGCGACGGTTGGCGGGGTTGCAACGACGACGAGGTCTGCGGAAACAACCGATTGGTTGTGACCGGCGGCCAAGACAACCTGGTAGCCCTCCACTGCTGGCAAAACGCTCTGCACAGGCGCGTTCAACACCACTTCTACACCTAGCTCGGCCAGGTTGGCGGCAAGGACATCGATAAGTCGATTCATTCCCCCACGCAGGCTGGCAACTGCCGAACCCGGCCGGCTGCTGGCAGCAGCCGCGCCTGAACCGCCATTGGCCGGATCGTCTTGGCCGCGCTTGGCGACAATCTGCGCAACGGCGGCCACCAGGGAACCTGCTTCTTTGGCTCGCGCAAACAAGCCCGGAGAGACCACGTCTGCCTCCAAGAATTCCGGGTGGCTGGCGTGCACCCCGGAAACCACCGGGGTCACAAGTACATCGAGGACTGCCCTGCCAAGGCGGGTTTCGACCAGCTCCGCCAGCGTCCCAGGTGCATCCAGCTGCCAAGGTTGAGCGTCCAACTTCGCGGCTTCCGCCACCGCCTCGGCACCAATCGCACCAACAACCAGCGGGTCACCCAGGCTGGCCGGAATACCAAAGACGCCGCGTGGGATCTCGAAAACCTGAAGCTGGCCAGCCGCATCCACTGATCGAATGCGTGCTGACGACTGAGCCGGCCAAACCAGCTCATCGTCCAGGCCAAGGTTGTGGATAAGTTCCAGGGTTTCGGAGCGGGCAATCGCAAAAGCCTCCGCGCCTACGTCAACCAGGTGGTCGCCCAACTGAACTCCGCGGATCAGCCCGCCAAGGCGATCACTCGCCTCAAATACGGTGACCGAGCAACCGGCCAACGCCAATCGACGTGCCGCCGCCAAACCACTAATGCCGCCGCCAATCACAACCGCCCGGCGGCCGGTTAGGGTCGCGGGTGAAGTGGTTAATTGGGAGGCGGCCGCGGGTGGGGTTGGGCGGGGTGTGTCAGAGGTCACTCGGCCGGCACCTCAAACTCGTGCACAAACTCCACCAGGCGGGTAATCACGTCTGGGTCGGTGCTCGGTGGTACTCCGTGGCCAAGGTTCACAACGTGGGCCGGCGCAACCAGTCCGTCCTTCATCACAGCAAGGGCGTGATCCGCTAGGGCATCCCAGCCTAGGTGCAAGTAGTCCGGGTTGATGTTGCCCTGCAACGGCACGTGCGAGACCTTGTGGCCGGCGGCATCGGTGACCGCCAGCATGTCATTTGCCTCATGCAGCGTGGTCTCAAAATCCACGCCCATGACGGTGGCGCCGGTCTCATACATGGCCTTCAGCAGACGCTTGGTGTGCACACCAAAGTGCACGCGGGCAACCGGCAAGTCCTCTAGCGAACTAAACACAGAGCGGCTGTGAGGTGCCGCGTAGGCAAGGTAGTCGTCCAAGCCCAGGCGTCCGGCCCAGCTATCAAACAGCTGCAGCGCACTGGCGCCGGCCTCAACCTGCGCACGAATAAACGTGCTGGTGATACGGCCACAGTAGGCCAGGATGTCGTGGAAGAGCGCCGGGTCGTTCACCATCATGCTGCGACAAGCCGGCAGATCCTTAGACGGCCCGCCCTCAATCAGGTAGCTGGCCAGCGTAAACGGGGCACCGCCAAAACCAATCAGCGGGGTGGTACCGAGTTCCGCCACAGTCAGTTGAACCGCCTTGATGATGGGCTCTAGGGCATCGGGGTGGAGTTCCTGCAGCTGTTCTAGGGCGGCGCGGCTTCGAACCGGATTGCCCATGACTGGCCCAACACCAGGTTTGATGGTCACGTCAACACCAGCCAGCTTGAGCGGCACAACGATGTCGGAGAAGAAAATGGCGGCATCCACCTTGTGACGGCGAACCGGCTGCAGCGTGATTTCCGCGGCCAGTTCCGGCATCAGGCAGGAATCCAGCATGGCAACGTCCTGGCGGACCTCGCGATATTCGGGCAGCGAACGACCCGCTTGGCGCATCAACCAGATTGGAAGCCTGGACTGGCGGTTACCCCGGTATGCCTGAACCAAAAGCGAATCACTGGTGACGCCCGCGGTCAATGGGTGATTTGGGGCTAGAGTCACTCTTCGATTATGGGGAAAACCCAAACTTGGGGACTGACTTAACTGTCAGTAACAAAGGAAACCGCGCTGTCTAGACTTTTACTGTGGTGTTCGTTTTACTTGGTGCAAACTACAACGACATCCCGCTGGAGCAGCTAGAAAGCCTCGAGCGCCACACGAATGAAATCCGTGAGGCCCTGCTTGGGTCGACCTCCGTGACGGGTGGCGGGTCAGCCGCAGCAGCCGCGGGCGAAGCAGCGGCAGTATCCGCGGGCGAAGCAGCGTCTATAGCGGGCGGTATTTTGATTGGCACCTGCAACCGTTTTGAGGTCTACCTAGACACCGATAACTTCCACAGCGCAATCGACGAAACCGTTCGCGTGGTTTCCGATGTTGCCGGTCTGGACGCCGATTACGTTTCCAAGGCTCTTCGCGTTTCTTACGGTTCCTCGGTTGCGCAGCACCTTTACTCTGTAGCTTCGGGCTTGGAGTCCATGGTTGTTGGTGAGGGCGAAATCGCCGGTCAGGTCAAACGTTCGCTGGCCGAGGCGCAGGAGGCTGGGCAGGCCACCTCCGCACTGAACTCCCTTTTCCAGACCGCATCAAACGTTGCCAAGAAGGTGTCCACCGAGACTGGTCTTGGTGCAGCGGGGCGATCAATTGTGGCCACCGGTCTGGAACTGCACGAAGGATTGTATGGTGCGTTGGCCGGCAAGACCGCGGTGATCATTGGCACCGGAGCCTATGCACGTGTGACGGTTGCCGCATTGCAGCGGGCGGGCGTCAGCGAGATTTTGGTCTATTCCGAGTCTGGGCGAGCAGAGGAATTCAGTGCCAATCGCGAGACCGTTCCGGTTGCCCGCGGTGAACTGCGCAACGCCCTTGCCAAGGCCGCGGTTGTGGTTACCGCCAGCGGCAGCCGCAACTACTCGATAAGTTTCCACCTGGCCAAGGACGTGCTGGAGCGTCAGGCCGAACTGGGTTTACCGGTTGGTTTGCACGTTGTGGACGTAGCCCTGGCACAGAGCGTTGCACCACATGCCTACGAGCTGGAAAACGTAAACATTCTGGATATGGAATACATCAAGCGACACTCGCCTCGCGAACATTCCGAATCCGTGTTAGCTGCACGTGAGATTGTGGCCGATGCCGTTGCCGAGTTCGAGGCAGAGCAAGCTGCCCGCAGCGTTGATCCGCTGATTTCGGCTTTGCGGTCGCACGTCAGCACCTGGGTGGATGAAGAGGTTGTGCGCGTTCGCAAGCGTGCCGGCACCGAGACCGCCGCCGAGGTGGAGCGATCGTTAAAGCGCGTCACCAATGCCCTGCTTCACGCGCCAAGCGTGAACGCCAAAGAACTTGCGAAGTCCGGAAATCGGCAAGACTATGTGCAGGCAGTAAAAACCCTGTTCGGAATTGACTTGAGTGCACTGGAGGCCGCAGATGACTGACAAGGTTTCACGCCTGCGCCTAGGCACTCGCGGTTCCCTTCTGGCCCGCACTCAGAGTGGAACCATGGCCGCAGCCGTTGCCGACCTTCTGGGGCTTCCGCTAGAGCAGGCCATCGAGGAAGTCATCATCCGCACCGAGGGCGATGACAGCACCGTTCCGCTGCAAGAATCCAAGACTCCGGGCCTTTTTGTGAACGCGTTGCGTGATGCCCTACTGGAGGGCCGCGTTGACTTCATCGTGCACTCTTTCAAGGACCTGCCCAGTGCCGGTGTTCCGGGCATTGCCATGGCCGCGGTTCCGGTGCGTGAAGACCTGCACGATGTTCTAGTTAGCCGTGATGGCCTTACCCTGGCTCAACTGCCCGAAGGCGCTGTGGTGGGCACCTCGTCGCCTCGCCGTGGAGCGAAGCTGCAGTTTGTGCGCCCCGACATCGTGATTCGCCCGATTCGCGGCAATGTGGACACCCGGATTTCGAAGGTGCGCAGCGGTGAATATGACGCCACCGTTTTGGCGGCCGCCGGCATGAAGCGCATCGGTCGTTTCGATGAGGCCTCCGAGATCCTTGGGCTGGACGTGCTGCTGCCAGCCCCGGCTCAGGGTGCACTAGCCATCGAATGCCGTGCCGATGACGAACGAACCCTTAGCCTGCTGGCCAAACTTAACGAATCTCAGGCTCGTCTGATTACCACTGCCGAGCGCGCTGTTCTGGTTGGGGTTGCCGCCACTTGCAGCACCGCGATTGGTGCAGTGGCTGAATTTGCCGATGGCGAGTTAACCGTCACCGCCGAGCTCTCCGACCCAATCCCGGTGTCTGACGGCACCGGAATCGAATTCGAACGTTTCAGCATCAGCGCACCTATTTCAATTGCCCTGGACGAGCCAGAGGCACTGAGTCAGGCGCACCAACTGGGCATGTACGTTGCCGGTCAGTTGATGACCACCGAGCTGGGCCAGCGCATCGCCTCCCAGATTGCAGAAGAACGTGCATAAACCCGTCTTGCTGATTCGTGCCGAGGGCAACGAGGGCGACGCTGCGGCGATTGAGGCACTTGGCTTCACCACTGAGGCTGACCCTTACCTGAGCATCACTGCGGTACCCGGCCAGGCTGGTTTCGATGCTGCAGCCGCCTTACTGACAGATCTGGATTCCTTGGGCGAAGGCGACTGGCTTATTGCCACCAGCTTGAACGGCCTAAAGTTTTGGGGCATGACCGCCTGGGAATTGACCGTTAGCCAGGGAGCGGGTCGCTCGGCAGTAGCCGAAGGCATGGCCGCTGCGGCAAAGCGCGGTGTGCGATTCGCGGCAATCGGTAAGGTCACCGCTCAGAAGTATTCCCAATTTGGAATAGACGATGTCTTTGTTCCAAGCGCCGCATACGGCGAGGCACTAGCAGCGGAGTTGATTGCCGAAGCTGGGTCCGGCCCACACCGCGCGCTGATCCCGGCCGGCAACCTGGCTATGCAAACCCTTACCGATTTGCTAACCGAAGCGGGCTGGGAAGTGATCAGTCACGTGATCTACGAGACCGCACCGGTAGCCGTGACTCCGCAAAGTGCCGCAGGTGTTGCCGCCGGCGAATATTCGGCCGTGGTGTTGCGCAGCCCATCGGCGGCTCGTGCCCTGTTTGAAATTGCCGGTAACGTAAATGTGCCGGTGGTTTGTGGCGGGCGCACAACCGGAGCCGAGGCCGCGCGCCTGGGCATCTGCACGGTTTGCGTTGCTGTGTCGCCCACCCCAGAAAATCTTGCCCTGACCGTCAAGAACCTGTTGGAAGGAAACTGATGTTCCCAGCCGAACGCCCGCGCCGCCTGCGAGCCAGCGCAGCAATCCGCAACCTGGTTGCGGAAAACCAGGTTGATCCTGCCCAGCTAATTCTTCCAATGTTCGTCAAGGAGGGCCTGGCTCAGCCCCGCGAGATCAAGGGTCTGCCAGGCGTGCTTCAGCACAACCTGGAAAGTCTTCCGGCCGCCATAGATGAGGCGCTTGCAGCTGGTATCGGTGGCGTGATGCTGTTTGGCATCCCGGCGGACCGAGCTGCCCAGGGCTCGCAGGCCTGCGACACCCACGGCATTCTGAACGTTGCAATCAAGCAGGTGCGCCAGCAGGTTGGCGACCGCCTTGTGGTTATCGCTGACCTCTGCCTGGATGAGTTCACCGATCACGGCCACTGCGGCGTGCTTGCCGCCGATGGCTCGGTGGACAACGACGCCACCCTAGAGGTTTATGCGGCCATGGCAGTGAAGTTGGCCGAGGCCGGTGCCCACATGCTCGGTGCCAGCGGAATGATGGATGGCCAGGTGGGCGTAGTTCGTGCCGCGCTAGATGCCGACGGACACCAGGAGGTCAGCATTCTGGCCTACGCCGCCAAGTACGCGAGCGCCTTCTATGGGCCGTTCCGCGATGCAGTAGAGAGCGAGCTCAAGGGCGACCGCAAGACCTACCAGCAGGACCCGCGCAATTTGCGCGAGAGCCTGCGCGAAATCCGCCTGGATGTTGAAGAAGGCGCCGACATCGTGATGGTCAAGCCAGCACTTTCTTACCTGGACATCGTTCGCGAGGCACGTCTGATGGTGGACATTCCAGTTGCGGCATATATCGTCAGCGGCGAGATGGCAATGCTTGAGGCAGCTGCGGCTTCAGGCCTGATTGAGCGCGAACGCAGCATCCTGGAGATGCTACACAGCGTGAAGCGCGCCGGAGCCGACATCATCTGTACCTACTGGGCCGTTGAGGCCGCTGGCCTTCTGAGGAGCAACTAATGACCACCGCTGGCAACCAAAACATCACCGATTCCCTGGCCTGGCACGCTCGCGCTCAGCGCGTGATTCCTGGCGGAGTCTCCAGCCCGGTTCGCGCCTTCAAGGGCGTTGGCGGCAGCCCGCGCTACTTTGTGCGCGGCGAAGGCAGTCAGATCTGGGATGTGGACGGCAACCAATATGTTGATCTGGTTGGCTCCTGGGGTCCGATGATCCTGGGCCACGCCCACCCAGCCGTGGTTGCCGCGGTTCGCGATGCCGCGGCTCGTTCGGCCAGTTTTGGTGCACCGAGCCCCAACGAGGTCCTGCTTGCCGAAGAAATCATTTCCCGCGTACCAGGCGCAGAACGCGTTCGCTTTGTAAGCAGCGGAACCGAGGCCGTCATGACGGCGGTTCGTCTGGCCCGTGCCGCGGCGAGCGCCCGAACCGGACAGCAACGCAACGTGATTGTGAAGTTTGCCGGCTGCTACCACGGCCACTCCGACGCCCTTCTGGTGCAGGCCGGCAGCGGCGTGGTAACTCTTGGTTTGCCGAACTCGCCTGGCGTGACCCCGGGCTCGGTGGCAGACACCGTGGTGCTGGACTACAACGACGCCGCCGGACTTGAGGCGCTCTTTGCCACTCGCGGCCACGAGATTGCGGCCGTAATCACCGAGCCAACACCCGCCAACATGGGCGTAGTACCGCCGTTGGCGATTACCGGTGGCGTTGGAGCGAGTCACGCCGGCGCCGGTCAAACTGCAACCGACTTCAACGGCCTGATTCGCCGCCTCACCACTGCCCACGGTGCCCTGATGATCCTGGACGAGGTCATGACCGGCTTCCGCATCAGCAGCGGCGGTTGGTTCACCAAGTACATTCAGCCGCAGGGCTGGGCACCAGACCTATTCACCTACGGCAAGGTAATCGGTGGCGGTTACCCGGTTGCGGCGGTAGCTGGCACGGCGGCAATCATGGATATGCTGGCGCCTCTCGGTGCGGTTTATCAGGCCGGTACCCTCAGCGGCAACCCGGTTGCAACCGCGGCCGGTCTTGCGACCTTGCAGTTCTGCGATGACAGCCTGTACCTGACTCTGGACGCCCGCGCGCAGCAGGTTGGTCAGGTGATTTCGGAGGCCCTCACCGATGCCGGCGTGCCGTTCACCCTGCAAACCGGTGGCAACCTATTCAGCTTCTTCTTCACCGATTCCGCCGACCTGCCACACAAGGCCGTGACCACCTTCGCCGAGGCGCAGACGCAGAACGTGAAGGCGTTCAACGCGTTCTTCCACGCGATGCTCGAGGGCGGCGTGAGCCTGCCACCGAGCGCGTTTGAGGCCTGGTTTGTGAACGGCGCAATGACCGACGCCGACGTGGACAAGATTGGCTCGGTGGCCAAGGTAGCGGCAGCCGCGGCAGCGCGCGTCTAAATACAGGCAGCTGCGCGCGTCTAACAAACGGCTGTTGCAGCAGCCTCACGAGCCTGCGCAACACACCTGTGTCGTTAACCAAGTTACAAGGTTGGCTTCGGACGCATTTTCGTGTGCGTTCAGCCAGTTTTAACCTTTGGAACTGACCATGGATTCATGGCAGGTGTACCGTACCGATCCTACGTAGCCATCGGAGACTCGCTCTCCGAAGGCTTAGGCGACTTCACCTTTGACACCGAGCGCGAACACAACGGCTGGACCGACCGCCTGGCCGCACTGCTGGCACGCGAGGCCCAAACCCGCGCTGCACAGACCCTCGCACCTAATGGCGCAGCGCCCGACTTCCAGTTTGCCAACCTTGCCCTGCGCGGAAGCAAGATGCGCAACATCATGGGCGCCCAGCTGGAGGCAGCCCTGCGCCTGCAACCAGACCTGGTGACCGTCATGGCCGGCAGCAACGACTTCATGACCAAAGATTTGGATGCCCTAGAGACCATCTTCCGCGATGGCCTGATGCTGCTGCAGGCCGCCGGGTGTGACGTTCTGGTGGCCAACACCATCCGCCCGGCACACCTCAAGTTCTTCAAGCGAGTACTACCGCGCGCTTACCGCATGAGCCAGATGATCGATCGAGTGGCTCGCGAACTTGGCATCGCGGTTATTGATGTGCACGGCATCGAGGACTTTGTGGACCTGGTCTACTGGGCCGAGGACATGGTGCACTTTAGTGGTCACGGTCACGTGCGCATCGCCAACGAAGCCGCCGCGCTTCTCGGCCTGACCCACCGAATTCCTGAAGCCGACCGCCAAGACATGATTGCGCCAAACCGCGGTGTGCTGGCCACGCTGCGCTGGTACAAGGACTACGTGCTGCCGTTTGTTGAGCGCCGCCTACGCGGAACCAGCAGCGGTGACGGACTGACCAGCAAGCACCTGAGTCTGGTACCGTTCAGCAACTTTGAACTGCCGGTGATTGCAGTTGGGCAGGGCGAATTCGCCCAAGCGGCATAACCTTTGGGTTCGGATGGCAAGCCATCCAAACCACTAAGCCGCCTAAACGCGGCTTAAGACTGCTTCTTGGCCCTACGGGTCTTCAGCCAGTGGCGCAGCAGCTCGATTGGGAACGGCAGCGAGCTAAGAACAACAATCACCAGCACGGTCTGTTCTAGGTGGTCGCGTACAAACGGGACCGCGCCAAGGAAGTAGCCGGCACCCATGAACCCGGCAACCCAGGCCACTGCACCCATCACGTTGTAGCGCAGAAAGCGCGGACGTTCCAGGTAGGAAATTCCAGCCAGCATAGGAACTAGCGCGCGCACAATCGGCACGAAGCGTGCCAAAATCACGGCACGCGCCCCATAGCGCTCAAACAGTTCGTGGGTGCGCTTCAGCGTTTTAGGGTTGAAGATCCAGTTGTGGTTGCGCTCAAACAGCGGCGTACCGATCTTGTTGCCCACCTCGAAGCCCACCTGGCTTCCACCTATTGCCGCAGCCAGAACCAGCAGCAGCGCCACCGGGAAAGGCAGCATCGGCGCGGTGGCGGTGGCAAGGGTCAGACCAAGGATGAACAACAGCGAGTCACCGGGCAGGAACGACGTAAAGATAAACGCGGTTTCGAAGAAAATAAATACGGTTACCACTAGAACGGCATAGCCACCGAACGCGTTTACAACCTGCTGGGCGTCAAGCCAATTCAACGAAGCCTCCAGTGAGTTGTGGCCAGCATGGGCCAAGTTTTTAGTGCGGTTTTGGCAGCTAAACCGCCAAGCGAATCAGGCTCTAGACCAACTCGAACATTGCCGAGTTAGCGCGAGCCTTCATCTCTATAGCTCGACTGTAATGCTCCAGCAGCACCGCATTGTTGGCTTCCCACGATTTCTTCAGCACACTCCGACGAGCGTTTTCACCGATGCGGGCACGCAACGTGTGATCACCGAGGAGGTCTGCCACCAACCCGTTGAAGCCCTTGTGCTTGGTTGGGTGGGCCAGGTATCCGGTCTCGCCGTGCTCCACCAGGAACATCGGGCCGCCACTGTTTGGTGCCACCAGTGGCAGACCGGTTGCTTGGGCTTCTTGGATGGTCTGGCCGAAGGTTTCCTCGGTGCCAAAGTGAACGAAGACATCGAGGGCGGCGTAGGCGGCGGCTAGGTCTAGGCCGGTGAGCTTTCCGGTGAAAATCACCGAGTTGTTGCCGCGGTTGGCCGGGTGCATCGCAAACTCGCGCTCCAGTCGCGCGCGCTCCGGACCCTCGCCCACAATCACGTACTTGGTGCCGGTATCGCTGCCACCCTTGCTTGCTGCGGCCAACTCAAACAGCTCGGCGAAGCGTTCAACCTGCTTCTCGGCGGCCAGGCGGCCCACGTAACCCACAATCGGCTCACCGTTGGGTGCCCACTTTTGGCGCAGTGCCTGGGTGGCGTCCTCGGTGCGACGGTTGGGGTGGAAAAGGTCTAGGTCGACGCCACGTCCCCAGACGTCGACGCTATTGATGCCCAGCCCACGCAAGTAGTTTGCGGTCTGCTTGGTGGGGGCCAGGTTTAGGGTTGCCGGCGCGTGGATGGTGGCCACCGCTTTGTCCAGCAGCGGCTTGGCGGCGGCCAGGTTGTAACGCTCCATGTACCCAGACAACTCGGTCTGGTAGATGGCCACCGATGGAATGCCCAGGCGCTCGGCAGCGGCAATCGCCTGCCCACCCAGCATGAACGGCGAGGCCACGTGGACTACGTCCGGTTTGAAATCTGCGATGGCGTTTTGCAGCCACAGGCCGGGCACGGCGACGTTGAACTGCTTCACCGGGAAGCTGGCGGTGCGGATGACCTCGAAACCCAGGTAGCGCGGGCTCGGTGCAGTTGGCGCGATGATCAACGCCTCAATGCCGCGCTGGCGGTAGGTGTCCAAAACACGCAGCACCGAGTTGGTCACGCCGTTCAGCGAAGGCAGGAAAGACTCCGTTACCAGGACCACCCGAATGCTCATGTTGAAAGAGTATGAACTCGGGGTTAAAACCGGTGCTTGGCCGCCTAAATGGCGGGTTAGCGCGATTTGAAGTTTGGGTAAACCGGGCTGCTAAACCGGCCGCTAAACCAGCATGGGGATTAACTGGAGAAGGGGCCGGCTATACCGACCCCTTCACGCTAGCTAAGCAGCTCGCGAACGCGCGGAATCACCTGGGTGCCGTACAGTTCGATGCTGTTCATCAGCAGGCTGTGTGGCATTGGACCGGTAGCGTATTTGAGGTCGAAGCGGGTGGCGCCAACCGAGCGGATTGCGTAGGCAATCTTCTGGGCGACGGTCTCCGGCGAACCCACGTACATGCTGCCGTGGTTCACCTCTTGCAGGTAGTGGCCCTTGTCCATGGCACCCCAGCCGCGCTCGCGACCAAGGCGGCCATACATCTCCGAGTAGTAAGGCCACATCTGTTCGATGGCCTCTTCATCGGTGGCTGCAATGTGCCCGGGCGAGTGAATGCTGACCGGCAACTTGGCCTTGCCCTGCTTCTCCAGGTAGTCAAAGTAGAGCTTGGCGAATGGGGCGAAGCGGGCTGGATCGCCGCCGATGATGGCAAGCGCCATCGGGATGCCGTGGGTTGCTGCGCGCACCACCGATTCCGGGCTGCCGCCAACACCGACGCGAATGCCCATGGTCTTACCGGAGTCCAGGCTGAGCGCCGCGGCTTCCTCAGGGGTCAGTTCGGCTGCACCGTGCTCGGTTTTTGGGTAGACGTGCTGATCTGTAAGTCCGCCACGGGTGGTGCCGGTCCAGGTGGTGGCCTGTTCGCGCCAGAGCTTAACCAGAAGGTCCAGCTTCTCTTCGAATAGGACCTCGTAGTCCTGCAGCGAATAGCCAAACAGCGGGAAGGATTCGATGAACGAGCCACGGCCGGCGGTGATCTCGGCACGGCCATTGCTGAGGGCGTCCAGAGTTGCGAAGCGCTCAAAGACGCGGACTGGGTCGTCACTGGAAAGCACGGTCACGCCCGTGCCCAGGAGGATGTTTTTGGTTACGGTCGCGATGCCGGCAAGCACGGTGTCTGGTGCGGTGATGGCGAAGTCTGGGCGGTGGTGCTCACCTAGGTTGATTGCGTAAATGCCAAGCTGATCCGCCAAAACGGCCTGCTCAACCACATTTCGGATGGTCCGTGCGTTGGATACGAACGGGGCCTCGGTGGCCTGGGTTGGGGCTGCTGGCAGGTGGCTGCGGGTGTTGTCGCCGAAGCTGTCCAGACCGAATTGCAGCTGCTCTACTGGGATGGCGGCCAGGCCGGTGTTGAAGATTGGGTTCGCATTCATGATGAAGTAAAGCCTACCTTTACTAAGGTTATTCCCGCTATCCGCGAGCGAAGCAGCCTAGGGTTGCAGCCGCCGAACGGTCCAGTCCATGTCAGATGCAGGGCGGCTGAACTCGATGCGGTCGTGCAGGCGGTTGCTG
>Ga0228700_1000382_pt1 | contig 41360 bp, 45 predicted proteins | sample McNCre317_Aug_MG_FD_178019 | JGI IMG/M metagenome (GOLD analysis project Ga0228700, IMG submission 178019) | Freshwater microbial communities from McNutts Creek, Athens, Georgia, United States - 3-17_Aug_MG | ecosystem: Environmental > Aquatic > Freshwater > Creek | place: USA: Georgia...
CCAACCGCCAGTAGTGGATTGCTTAGCCACAGAGCTAGCAACACCGTAGTTAACAACGCCATCAATAGTGGCTGTAGATTGTGCAAAAGCGCCAGTAGCGGCGAGTGCTGCGATAGCAACGAGGGTTTTTTTCATTTCAAGGTTCTCCAAGGTTTGAACAGGGGTTCTGAATTTTTCAGAACCAACCTCCGTTTTCGGGAAGTTGGATGTATTGAACCAGACAGCCATGCAAAGGACTATGACAACACCTAAAAATAGAGGTTTTACGTTGCGTTCATGCAACAACCGAAACCCAAACCGCTCGCAAACCCTTGGAAACTGGTGATTCTTCGAAAAACGACAAGTCTGTTGAATGCTTGGATCTTGAGAAACCGGAAGCATTGGGCTTGACGTCTTAAACTTAAGCCATGGATGCCCTACTTATCGCCGCTGACAGCGCTTTGCGCACCGTGTTTGCCCGCCACCATGCCAATCGCCCCACGCCGATGTGGGCCGCAGAGGCACCCACGCCTGCCCCCCTGACAGAAACAGAGAAGACCGAGGCCGCAGCCCTGATGCGAGTGAACCACGTGGGCGAGGTCTGCGCCCAAGCGTTGTACACCGCTCAAGCCCTAGCGACCAAAGACCAAGCTCTGCGCCAGCACCTAACCACAGCCTGCAACGAAGAAACCGACCACTTGGCATGGTGCGAGCAACGTTTGCACGAATTAGGCGGACGCACCAGCCTACTCAACCCGCTTTGGTACGCCGGTGCATTCGGTATTGGCTACGCCGCAGCCAAGCTGGGTGGCGACCGCATAAGCTTGGGGTTTGTGGTGGAGACCGAGCGTCAGGTTGAGGCCCATTTAGAAAGCCACTTGGGCCTGTTGCCCGCGAATGACGGACCCAGCCGCGCCATCGTGGCGCAAATGAAGGTGGACGAGGCGCAACACGCTAAAGAAGCACAACAGGCAGGCGCTGCCGAGCTGCCCGCGCCCTTCAAAGCCATGATGCAAGTGGCCGCCAAGGTGATGACCACCGTGGCGCACCGCATCTAAATCTTTGTTTTAAGACTCAACCAGCTCAAAGCTGGTGGTGATTTCTGCCGTTTTGCCCAACATGATGCTGGCCGAGCAATATTTGTCATGGCTCATGGCAATGGCACGTTCCACCGCGGCGGCAGGCACGCCTTGGCCCGTGACGGTGAAATGCATATTGATTTTGGTGAACACCTTGGGGTCTTCGGTAGCACGCTCGCTGACGATCTTCACGCTGCAGCCCTGCACGTTGTGACGACCGCGCTTCAAGATCAGCACCACGTCATACGCTGTGCAGCCGCCTGTCCCCGCCAGCAACAGCTCCATCGGGCGTGGTGCCAAATTTTGTCCGCCGTTCTCGGGCTTGGCTGCATCAGGTGCACCATCCATGGCCACCACGTGGCCGCTACCAGTTTCTGCAATAAAGCCCATGCCAGAGCGAGTGCCAGAGTTGCCGGTCCAGCTGACGGTGCATTCCATGTTGTTCTCCAAAAAATCAGGCCTTGATTGTCTTCTAAATGTTGCAGCGCAACAAAATTTGCATACAATTTGGGCTTGTCTCCTCCACCCTCAAAAGTGGATTCATGCCCCGAGTTGTAAAACTCGGGGCTTTTTTTTGCCCTTTTGTCTTAAGAGACAATCACCCCATGTCTACCCGCACCTCCAAAGCGCGCGCCTTGCAGCCCGCCGATTACCTGAAAAAAATCTTGACCGCCCGTGTGTACGACGTGGCGACCGAATCTGCGCTGGAGGTGGCCAAAAACCTCAGCCGTCGAATTCACAACACCGTGTTGTTGAAGCGCGAAGACCAACAGCCCGTGCACAGCTTCAAGCTGCGCGGCGCTTACAACAAGATGGCGCACCTCACGCCCGAGCAGCTCAAGAAAGGCGTCATTTGCGCCTCAGCTGGCAACCATGCACAAGGCGTGGCACTGGGTGCCAAGCGCTTGGGCACCAAAGCCATCATCGTCATGCCCACCACAACGCCGAGCGTGAAGATTGAAGCCGTCAAAGCTTTGGGCGGCGAAGTGGTGTTGGCGGGCGACAGCTACTCGGACGCCTACACCCACGCGCTCACACTCGAGAAGAAAAACGGCATGACCTTCGTCCACCCGTTTGACGACCCCGATGTGATTGCTGGCCAAGGCACGATTGCCATGGAAATGTTGCGCCAGTTGCAAGGCCTCAACCTGCACCAACTCGACGCCGTGTTTGTAGCCATTGGCGGCGGCGGCCTGATTGCAGGCGTGGCCAACTACATCAAGGCCGTGCGCCCCGAAATCAAAGTGATTGGCGTGCAAATGGACGACTCGTCGGCCATGATGCAGTCGGTGCAAAAAGGCAAGCGCGTCACACTGCACGACGTGGGCTTGTTCTCTGACGGCACAGCCGTGAAACTGGTGGGCGAAGAGACCTTCCGCGTGTCGAAGAATTTGGTGGACAGCTACATCACCGTCGACACCGACGCGGTGTGCGCCGCCATCAAAGACGTGTTTGTGGACACTCGCAGCATCGTCGAGCCCGCAGGGGCCTTGGCTGTGGCAGCCATCAAGCAATACGTGGCCGAGCACAAGACCAAGGGCGAAACCTACGCCGCCATTTTGTGTGGCGCGAACATGAACTTCGACCGCTTGCGCTTTGTGGCCGAGCGTGCCGAGGTGGGCGAAGAACGCGAAGCCTTGTTTGCCGTGACCATCCCCGAGCAGCCCGGCAGCCTGCGCCGTTTTTGCGAGCTGATTGGCAAGCTCCCCAGCTTTGGCGGCAGCAAAACACCGCGCAATGTGACCGAGTTCAATTACCGCATGAGCGACCAAGCCAAGGCCCATGTGTTTGTGGGTTTGACCACAGGCGTGAAAGGCGAAAGCAGCAAGATGGCTGCGCATTTCACCAAGAGCGGTTTTGAGGCGATTGACCTCACGCACGACGAGTTGGCCAAAGAGCACATCCGCCACATGGTGGGTGGGCATTCGTCATTGGCACACGAAGAACGCATCTTGCGTTTTGAGTTCCCCGAGCGCCCCGGCGCGTTGATGAAGTTCTTGCTGGCCATGCGCCCCGGCTGGAACATCAGCCTCTTCCACTACCGCAACCAAGGTGCGGACTACGGCCGCATCTTGATGGGCTTGCAAGTGCCAAAGACAGACAACAAAGCGTTCACCGCTTTCTTGGATGGTTTGGGCTATCCGTACGTGGAAGAAACGCAAAACCCGGCTTATCGTTTGTTCTTGCAGCGCTGATTATTTTTTAGCAGGCAGTTCCAACACCAAGGTTTGCGGACCGTCTACCGCCGCACCTAAACTCACACGGCGGCCTTGGGCTGACTGCAGCACCAAACCATCCGCCACCACAGCACCCACGCGGTAGGGCTTGGCAGGTTTGCCATCGACGGCAATCAGCGCAGCACCAGCATCAGGCCCACCCGCCATCACCCCTTGCAGCTGAAAGCGGCTGGCTAGGGTGGGAGCAGCAGCCTGCACGGGCGCAGCGCCTAGGCTGCGTGCCGCAGCAGACACATCCACCTCGGGCAAAGCCTGCGCAGCAGCTGTGGCGTTGTTGTTGCTTTCACCAGTAGCCGACCAACGCAGGCCCCATGTGACCGCGCTAAATGCCACAGCCCCCCACACCAACAAGGATGCAGCAGGCAACACCACACGCGAAGACGTGCTGAAAGCGGTGGCAAATGAAGGGCGGTGGCGAAGCATCAGCGGATTATGATTCATCCTTGAACTGAGAACCTTTGAAATGCCTCCCATGCAAGCCCAACAAGCCACCCCAAAAACCAAACGCCAACGTGGCTTCACGTTGATTGAATTGATGGTGGTGCTCGCCATCATCGGCGTGCTCGCCGCACTCGTGGTGCCCAACGTGCTCAACCGTGCCGACGACGCACGCGTGACCGCCGCCAAAACCGATGTGGGCAACCTCATGCAAGCCCTCAAGCTCTACCGCTTGGACAACCAAAACTACCCCACAGCCGAGCAAGGCCTGAACGCCTTGGTGACCAAGCCCACTGTCGGCCCAGCCCCACTCAACTGGAAGCCCTACATCGATAAGTTGCCCAACGACCCATGGGGCCGTTCTTACCAATACATGAACCCCGGCGTGAAGGGCGAAGTGGATGTGCTGTCACTCGGCGCTGACGGTCAGCCCGGCGGCGAAGGCAAAAACGCCGACCTCGGCAGCTGGCAATAAAGCAGCTAGCCAAGCCCGTCATGCAGCGCCAGCACGGCCTCACCCTGTTGGAGCTGTTGGTAGTGCTGACCATCATTGGCTTCGGCCTGGCGGGTGTGAGCTTGTCGCTGCGCGACAGCAGCCAAACCCAACTCGAGCGCGAAGCCCAGCGTTTAGTTGCCGTGCTAGAAGCCGCCCGTGCGCAGTCGCGTACCAGTGGCATGGCTTTGATTTGGCAACCCACAGCTGAGGGCTTTGTCATTCGACCTGCAATTGCACCAAATCAAACGCTGGGCAACACCACAACGTCCTTGGCAATTGGCAGCACAACAAGCCCCATTGCGACACGTACAGAAACATGGCTGGCCACTGGCACACGAGCGGCGGTCAGCACAGCCACACCACCCACGAACAACACCACGCCACCCAACTTGGTGGTACTCGGCCCTGAACCCATCCTCGCGCCTGCTCGCATCACGCTGAGCGTGGCAACCAGCAACAGCGCCAAGCCTGCCCCCACGCTGAGCCTTAGCACAGACGGGCTGCACCCCTTTCAGGTTGTGCCATGAGCTGGCAAGACACCACACACACACCCGCTGTCACGCGCCGCCAAAGCTCACGCGGCTTCACCTTGATTGAGGTGTTGGTGGCACTCGCCATCGTCTCCATCGCGCTGATGAGTGGGCTCAAAGTCAGCGGAGCGCTCACGCGCAACGCGCAGCGCCAAGCCGATGTGCTACTGGCGCAAATTTGCGCTGACAACGCACTCAACCAACTGCGCCTCTCACAGCAACTGCCAGGCGTGGGCGACTCGCGTGTGCCATGCCCACAAGCCGAGCGCAACTTTGAAGTGGCGCTGACCGTGCGCACCACGCCCAACCCCGCATTTCGCCGTGTCGATGCGCAAGTGTTTGACGCAGCCACACCTGTGCTCAACATCACCACCGTGTTGGGACGTTACTGATGCAAAGCGCCAAGCACCAGCGCGGCTTCACGCTCATTGAGCTGCTCATCGCCATCACCCTCATGGCGGTGCTTGCGGGCTTGAGTTGGCGTGGGCTCGACAGCCTCATGCGCAGCCGCGACATCACGCAAGTGCAAGTCGACAAAACCGCCGTGTTGCAAACCGTGCTCGCGCAATGGCAAGCCGACCTCAACGCCGTGCAACCCGTACCCAGCATCACCGATGCAGGCGTGCTGTGGGATGGCCGCACGCTGCGCCTCACCCGACGCGCCACGGCTTGGCGTGCTGACGGTGCAGACGCGGGTCTGTGGGTGGTGGCATGGACACTGCGCGGCAACCAATGGCAGCGCTGGCAATCGGCCCCTGTGCAAACACGCGCGGCTTTGCAGCAAGCGTGGACGAATGCCGAACGCTGGGGTCAAAACCCCAGCAGCGATGACGCAGCATTTGAGACCCCCTTGGTGCCGCTCGACGCGTGGCAGCTCACCTACTTCCGCGGCAACGCTTGGACCAATCCACTCTCCAGCGCAGGCAACACCGACGCGACGAGCGGCACTGCTGCGCTCGCTCCACAAACCAACACCACAGGCCAAGGCACGCTGCCCGACGCCATCCGCCTGCAAATCGACCTGCCCGCCAGCACCGGCATGCGCGGTCGCATCACCCTCGACTGGGTACGCCCTAACTTCAGCAACACCAAGACATGAAGCACAGCGCCCCTCTTCCTCGCCCAGGCAAAAACCAGCACACACGCAGCACAAAGCAGCGCGGCGCAGCGCTGCTGGCTGCCATGCTCACCGTGGCCTTGGTGGCCACGTTTGCAGCGGGCGCGTTGTGGCAGCAATGGAAATCCGTTGAGGTCGAAGGCGCGGAACGCCAACGCACACAAGCACGCTGGCTGCTCACAGGCGCACTGGATTGGGCACGTGTCATCCTGCGCGAAGACGCACGTGCGGGCGATGCCAATTCACCCACCGACCACTTGGCCGAGCCTTGGGCGGTGCCGTTGCAAGAAGCTCGCTTGTCTAGTTTCTTAGCCGCTTTGCCAGACGGCACAGGCAACACCGTCGAAGAAGAAAAACTGGCGCAACAGGTTTTGCTCTCAGGCCAAGTCAACGACCTGCAAGGCCGCCTCAACGTGACCAATTTGCTGCAAGGCGAACAGCTCGATGGCAAAACCGTGCTCGCGTTTGAGCGCTTGTTTGACGCACTGAGCGTCCCACCCGCGCAACTCAGCCTGCTCACGCAAGGACTGCTGGCCGCACAAAAGCAAAACAGCAATTCACCTTTGATGCCCCAACGCGTGGGCCAACTCAGCTGGGTCGGGTTAACACCTCAAGCCTTGCAAACCCTCAGCCCCCACATCACCGTGCTGCCCAATCGCACGACCGTCAACATCAACACCGCCAGCGTGCAAGTGCTGTACGCCAGCGTGCCAGGCCTGAGTCTGTCTGACGCGCAACGCTTGGTACAGCAGCGCGAACGCCAGCACTGGGCCAGCATCGACGCGTTTCAAAAAGCACTGGGCCGCACCGTCAGCTTGAGCGACACACACAGCGTCAACACCCGTTACTTTGAAGTGCTGGGCCGCCTTCGGATGCCACAAACCACACTGCAAGAGCGTTCGTTGGTGCAGCGCGAAGGCCAAGATTTGAAGGTGCTTTGGCGCGAGTCTGGCTCTCTACAATGACAAATCCATGCTGATCATCGCGCTCCCCCACTCTGCCAACGCCAACACTGGCTATGCCCATGTTCACTCAGACGGGCATGCAGTGTTGCGCAGCGCCACGGGGGCTGCTGCCACGTTGTCGGCGCACGCGGGCGAAGTGGTGGCCGTGGTGCCACACAGCCGCTTGGCTTGGCTGCGCATGCAGCTGCCACCTGCCAGCCATGGCCCACGTTTGCAAAGCGTGTTGCATGGCTTGCTGGAAGACCGCTTACTGGACGACCCGCAACAGCTGCACATCGTGCTTGCCCCAGAGGCCCGCACAATCGCCCGCACCGGTGGCGAGGCCTTGGTGGCTGTGTGTGACAAACAATGGCTACGCGACGCCCTCGCCCCTTTGCAAGCCGCAGGCCTGATGGTGCAACGCATCGTCCCTGAGTTATCCCCCAGCGATACCGCTGTGTTGCACGTCATGGGCGAACCTGATCAATCGCAAAGCGTGCTGTGCCACGCGCACGGCGTGACGCTGCTGCCGCCCAACACCGCCCAATGGCGCGCCTTTGCCGAGCTGAGCCAAGACGATTTGCAAATTCAAGCCGAACCCGCCATGGTGGCGCGCGTACAAAGCACCTTGCAACGCCAACCCATGTTGCAAAGCGCGCCCCAGCGCTGGGTCAAGTCCAGCCAATCGGATTGGGATTTGGCACAAGGTGAATGGGCCCAAGGCCGCATACAACGCTTGCAGCGCCAAGCGCTGGCCGCATGGCAGACCGTGCTGCATGCCCCTGCATGGCAACCCGTACGCTGGGGTTTGGTGGCGTTGGTCGCGTTGCAAGTGCTGGGGCTCAATGCACTGGCTTGGCGGGAACGCAGCGCTTTGAACGCGCAACAAGCCTCGCTGCAAAACATCTTGAAAACCACATTCCCATCTGTGACCTTGGTCATCGATGCGCCGCTGCAAATGCAACGCGAGGTGGATGTGTTGCAACAAAAATCAGGCTCTGCATCCAGCACCGACTTTGAGCCCTTACTCGCCGCATTAGCAGGCGTGCTGCCCGCTGGACAAACGCCACAGCAAATTCACTTCGCCAACCATGCGCTGCGCGTGCAAGGCGTGACACTCGACAGCAATGCGGCAGGCATGGCGCACCTCAAAGCCCAAGGCCTCAGCCTGCGCCAAGACGGCAACGACACATGGGTGTTGCAAGCGGAGGGCGTGAAATGAAAGAACTTCGCGCACAAGCACAAGCCCGCTGGCAAGCCTTGAGCCCGCGTGAACAACGTGGCGTCTCTGTGTTGGGTGTCTTGCTAGGCGTGTTGTTGTTTTGGTCCATCGCCATTGCGCCCGCACTCAACACCTTGCGCGGCAGCGACAACCGACGCGCGCAAATCGGCCAACAACACGCCCACATGCTGGCCTTGCAAGCGCAGGCACAAGCTTTGAAAGCGCGCACCCCACTCTCGCGCGACGAAGCGCTGCGTAGTTTGCAAAGCCTCACCCCTGGCGCACAAATGCAACTCAACGTGCAAGGTGACCGCGTGACCGTGCAGCTCAAAGCGGTGCCAGCCTCCACCTTGGCCAACTGGTTGACACAAGCGCGCAGTCAAGCACAGGCCTTGCCTTTGGAGGCGCACTTGACGCGCAACACCACAGACACAGCAAGCACAACACCCTTTAGCAATGCGAATGTCGTGGTGTGGGACGGCCACCTCGTGTTGAGCCTACCCAACCGTGGCGCAATGGCTAACTAAAACCGTAAACAAACCAACGCAAGCTATGCAACGCCATCCAGCCCTCGCACCCAACACCAGCCGACGCTGGGCTTGGACAGGTGCGGGTTTGGGCTTGGCGCTGGCCTTCATCACCCAAGCCCCTGCACACTGGCTGACACACGCGATTGAGCAAGCCAGCGGCGAACGCGTGCTGTTGCCAGACGCACAAGGCACAGTGTGGAACGGCTCCGCGCAATGGGTACTCAACGAAGGGCCGCTCAACATCGGGGCCACGGCCAACATGGCGCGCCCCACCAACACCACGTCATTACCCACGCGCGTGACGTGGCAGCTTGGCCCTCGCCTCGATTGGGTCAACTGGCGCCCCACCCTCAGCGCCACCGTAGCCTCGGCGTGCTGCACACCACAACCCGTGCGTGTGGATGTCTCACCCGTGTGGCGCGGCGTGCGCGTGCAGGTCAGCAACCACACATCCCACTGGCCCGCCAGCTGGCTGGTAGGTTTGGGTGCCCCGTGGAACACCATTCAGCCCGAGGGCCAAATGCAACTGCACACCACGCAGCTGCAATGGTCCCAGCAAGCGGGCTCGGAACAATTACAAGGTCAAGCTGAGTTGCAACTGCAACAGCTGTCCACGCGCTTGTCCACGCTGCGCCCCTTGGGCACTTACCGCGTGCGCGTGCAAGGTGGTGACGCCGTGGCGCTGACACTGGACACACTGGAAGGCAGCTTGCGATTGCAAGGCACAGGCCAACTACACAATGGGCGCATGCGCTTCAATGGCGAGGCAAGTGCCGCGCCTAACGCAGAAGCAGCGCTCTCTAATTTATTGAATATCCTTGGCCAACGCCAAGGTGCCAAGTCGATTTTGAAAATGGGTTAACGCGTATGGCTAAGCAACACACTTATCTCCAACCCTCTGCTTTGGCACTTGCCATTCATCTGAGTCTAGGTTTGAGCCTCGCGCCTGCGTTACTCGGAGTATCACTCACACACGCCGCACCGCCCGCCAAAAAAGCCACAGCACAACAACAGCCCATCACACTCAACTTTGTGAATGCCGAGATTGAGTCTGTGGCACGCACCTTGGCCACGCTCTCTAACCGCAACTTGGTGGTGGACCCACGCGTCAAAGGCACGATCAACCTCAGCACTGAATTGCCAGTCTCGCCCAACGAAGCATGGAGCCAGTTTTTGGCAGCGCTGCGCTTGCAAGGCTTTGCCATGGTCGAGACCAAAGGTCTCTACAAAATCGTGCCCGAGGCCGATGCCAAACTGCAAGGCGGCAATGTGCAAGAAATTCAAAAAGGCAATGGCGGCTCGGGCAGCGGCCAAATCGTCACGCACATCTTCAAGCTCAACTTTGAGCAAGCCAACAATTTGGTGCCCGTGTTGCGCCCGCTCATCAGTCCCAACAACACCATCAACGTCAACCCCGGCAATAACTCCATCATCATCACCGACTACGCCGATAACTTGCAGCGCATGGCCCGCATCATCGCCACGCTGGATGTGTCCAACGCCAGCGATGTGGAAGTGATTCAACTCAAACACGCGATTGCGGTGGACTTGGCGCCCTTGGTATTGCGCTTGATTGAATCAGGCAGCACCGTCCCTGCTGCGCCTGCTACCCCTGGTCAAACCGGTGCTGAATACAAAACCACGCTGCTGGCCGAGCCACGCAGCAACACCCTCATCTTGCGTGCAGCCAACCCTGCACGTGTGGCCTTGGTGAAATCGCTCGTCGCCAAGCTCGACCAACCCAGCGGCACCAATGCCAGCGGCAACATCCATGTGGTGTATTTGAAAAATGCAGATGCCACCAAACTGGCCACCACGTTGCGTGCCGCCATCAGTGGCCAAGCCACAGGTGGTGCAGGCAGTTCATCACTGATGGGCACCGCAACAACCACCCCCACAGCTGCGACACCGACATCTGCCACATCTAGCAGCACCTTGGGCAGCACTGCCGCCACCAGCGGTGCAGCAACAGGCGGCCAAATTCAAGCCGACACCGCAACTAACTCACTCATCATCACCGCACCTGAGCCGCAATACCGCCAACTGCGCGCCGTGATTGACATGCTTGACCAACGTCGCGCGCAAGTGATGGTGGAGAGTTTGATTGCCGAAGTGAACGCCGACAAAGCGGCGCAAATGGGCATTCAGTGGCAAACGGCCACAGGTCAAGCGGGCGGCAACATCGGCATCATCGGCACAAACTTCAACAACCAAATCAGCACCACCATCGGGCAAGGCAACATCATCGGCGCCTCAGGCGGTGCAACGGCACTCAGCACATTGGGTGGTGGACTGAACATTGGTAACGCTCGACAAATCAATGGCACCTATGTGCTGGGCAGCTTAGCCACTTTCTTGCAACAAAACGGCGATGGCAATGTGCTGTCCACGCCCACCTTGCTTACGCTAGACAACGAAGAAGCCAAAATTGTTGTGGGTCAAAACGTGCCGTTTGTCACAGGCCAATACACCAACAACAACACCACCAACGGCTCGGTCAATCCCTTCCAAACCGTCGAACGCAAAGACGTGGGCTTGACCCTCAAAGTCAAGCCACAAATCAGTGAGACAGGTACCGTCAAACTCACCATCTTCCAAGAAGTGTCCAGCGTGGTGCCGAACTCCGTCGGTTCCACCACGGGACTCATCACCAACAAGCGCAGCATTGAATCGAACGTGCTGGTCGACGACGGCTCCATCATCGTGTTGGGTGGTTTGCTGTCTGACGAATACTCAGGCGCAGCCAGCCAAGTGCCGGCGTTGGGCGACATTCCCGTGTTGGGCTGGTTGTTCAAAAGCGAAAGCCGCTCACGCACCAAGAAAAATTTGATGGTGTTCTTGCGTCCCGTGGTCATGCGTGATGCGGCAGCCTCTGATGCACTCAGCAACAACCGCTATCAGCAAATGATGGGCTTGCAACAAAACGCACAACCCGGCTTCAACCCCATCTTGGGTTCGGGCAATTCACCTGTGCTGCCTCCCGCCCCTGTGCCTAAGCCCAAAGAAGAACCCAAAGCATCTGCTGACAGCCAAGCAGACACTCCTCAGTCAGCGGTACCCACTGCAACGCCCGCCCAATAAACATGCGCCGACCGCTGCCCTACGCCTTTGCCCGCGCCCACCAGCTCTTGCTGGAAGACGATGGCCACACGCTCACGCTGTGGCACAGCGACACGCCCGACCTGAGCGCGTGGAGCGAAGTCACGCGCCGCCACGCGGTGCAGTCGTTTGAGTACACCGACAAAGCCACGCTGGCCAAACGCATCAGCGAGGCCTATGCACAAGCCGACAGCAACGCCGCCGCGGTGGTAAGCGAGGTGGAGAGCGATGCCGACCTCACCCGCATGATGCAAGAGCTGCCCGCGGTGGAAGACTTGCTCGAAACCGCAGACGATGCGCCCATCATCCGCATGCTCAACGCGCTGTTGACGCAAGCTGCACGCGATGGCGCGAGCGACATCCACATCGAACCGTATGAGCGCCACAGCAGTGTGCGCTTTCGCGTCGACGGCACGCTGCGCGAAGTGGTGCAACCCAACCGCGCTTTGCATGCTGCATTGATTTCACGCTTGAAGATCATGGCTGAGCTGGACATTGCCGAAAAGCGTTTGCCGCAAGACGGTCGCATTTCGCTACGCCTCGGCCAACGCGCGATTGACGTGCGAGTGTCCACCTTGCCCAGTGCCCATGGCGAACGCGCGGTGCTACGTTTGCTCGACAAGACCGAGAGCAAACTCACGCTGCAAGCGGTGGGCATGGAAGGCGAAACACTGCATCGTTTTGAAGCGCTGGTGCAGCAGCCCCACGGCATCATCTTGGTCACTGGCCCGACGGGCTCGGGGAAAACCACCACGCTGTACGCTGCACTGCAAGGGCTAGACGCCACACGCAACAACATCATGACGGTGGAAGACCCGATTGAATATGAACTGGCTGGCGTGGGTCAAACCCAAGTGAACCCCAAAATTGATTTGGACTTTGCCAAAGCCCTGCGCGCCATCCTGCGTCAAGACCCAGACATCATCATGATTGGTGAGATTCGCGATTACGAGACTGCGCAAATCGCCATTCAAGCCTCGCTCACCGGCCACTTGGTCTTGGCCACGTTGCACACCAACGATGCGGCCAGCGCCATCACCCGCTTGACCGATATGGGCGTGGAGCCCTTCTTGCTCAGCTCATCGCTCTTAGGCGTGTTGGCGCAACGCTTGCTGCGCAAGACGTGTACACACTGCAGTGGCAAGGGCTGCGTCGAATGTGGCCACACCGGCTACCAAGGCCGCACGGGTATTTTTGAATTGCTCACCACCAACGACGACATCCGCGCCCTCATCCACAACCAAGCCAGCGAAGCGCAACTGCGTGACGCAGCCTTGCGCAACGGCATGACGTTGATGCGCGACGACGGCGAACGCTTGGTACGCCACGGTATTTCCACCCGCGAAGAACTGATTCGTGTCACCCGCGACTAACTCTCTGCGACTGAGTCACACCCCCCATGCCCGCCTATTCGTTTGAAGCCCTAGATCCCCAAGGCCAAACGCGCCGTGGCGTGCTAGAGGCTGATACCGCACGCACCGCTCGCAGCCAGTTGCGCGCGCAAGATTGGGTGCCACTCAAGGTGGAGGCCGTGCAACGCACCAGCAGCGGTTTGAACACCGTCATTTGGGAAAGCAAAGTGTTCAGCAGCACAGCGCTGGCTGTGTGGACGCGCCAACTCTCGGGCTTGGTGAACGCTGGCCTGCCACTCGAACGCGCGCTGTCCGCACTCAGCGACGAAGCCGAAACACCGCGTCAACGTGACTTGGTGTCTGCCCTGCGCACCGAGGTGAATGCAGGCGCACCGTTTGCCAAAGCCCTCAGCCAACACCCACGCGAGTTCAGCCCCATCTTTACCGCGGTGATTGGCGCAGGCGAGCAGAGCGGCCACTTAGGCTTGGTACTCGAACGCTTGGCCGACGACTTACAAGAGCAACAAAACTTGCGCGGCAAATTGTTGGCGGCAGGCCTTTACCCCGCCATCGTGTGCGTAGTGGCTTTGGTCATCGTGTTGTTTTTGTTGGCCTATGTGGTGCCGCAAGTGGCGCAGGTGTTTGGTAGCAATCAGCAGCAACTGCCCGCGCTCACCAGCGTCATGCTGGCTTTGAGCAGCTTTGTGCAAAATTTTTGGTTGTGGGGTTTGTTGTTGATGACGGCACTCACGGCAGGTGGCCATGTCGCTTTAAAACAAACCGATGTCCGTTTGCGCTTTGATGCCGCGTGGCTGCAACTCCCGCTCATTGGTCGCTTAGCTCGTGGCTACAACGCTGCACGCTTTGCCAGCACCTTGGCCATGCTGGCCACCGCAGGTGTGCCAATTTTGAAAGCCTTGCAAGCGGCAGCCGACACGCTGAGCAACACCGCGCTCAAGCGCGATGCGCAAGAGGCACTGGTGCTGGTGCGCGAAGGTGCACCGCTGGCGTCGGCCTTGGCACAACACCAACGCTTCCCGCGCTTGCTGGTGATGTTCTCGCGCTTGGGCGAACAAACCGGCACACTGCCCACCATGCTGCAACGCGCGGCTGCGCAGCTCAGCGAAGAAGTGCAACGCCGCGCTTTACAACTGGCAACTATCCTTGAGCCGCTGCTCATCGTGGCGATGGGCGCGATGGTCATGCTCATCGTCTTGGCTGTGATGCTGCCCATCATTCAACTCAATCAGTGGGTGAGGTAATCCATGGGTGTTTCTTTAGACGGTAAGTTGGTCGTCGCCATCTCTTCAAGAGCGCTATTCGACTTTGAAGAAGAAAACCATGTCTTCGAACAAGGCGATGACCGCGCCTACATGAACTTGCAGCTGGACCGTTTGGAAACCCCTGCCAAACCGGGCGTGGCTTTTTCGCTGGTGCAAAAGTTGTTGGCCTTCAACACCTCTGAGGCACAACGTGTGGAGGTGGTGATCCTCTCGCGCAACGACCCCGTCAGCGGCATGCGCGTATTCCGCTCGGCGCAGCACTACGGCCTGCCGATTCAGCGCGGCAGCTTCACACGCGGGCAATCACCTTGGCGCTATTTGCGCCCGCTCAACGCCAACCTGTTTTTGTCCACGCATTTGTCCGATGTGCGCTCGGCCCTCGACGCGGGCGTGCCCGCCGCGCAGGTGTACCCACACTCTGCCCATGCGTCCGAGGCCAACCCACACGAAGTGCGCATCGCCTTTGACGGCGATGCGGTGCTGTTCAGCGACGAAGCCGAGCGCGTATTCCAAGCCCAAGGCTTGGATGCGTTTCAACAGCACGAACAAACCAATGCCGCACAGCCCTTGCCCGCCGGTCCTTTCAAACCTTTGCTGGCAGCCCTGCAAGTGCTGCAACAAGCAGGCACACCACACATGCGCATTCGCACCGCACTGGTCACCGCGCGCAGCGCCCCCGCGCACGAACGCGCCATTCGCACACTGATGAACTGGAACATTGAAGTGGACGAAGCCATGTTCTTAGGCGGGCTTGAAAAAGGTGAGTTCTTGCGCGAATTTGAACCTGACTTTTTCTTTGACGACCAAACCGGCCACATCGAATCTGCCGCCCGCCATGTGCCCGCAGGCCATGTGGCCAGCGGCGTGCGCAACACCGAAGTTTGAAAACACATGAATGCTTTTAAAACCGTCGCCAACAACGTGGCGACGAATTGGCAAAAAAGCCGCTTGCAACTGAGCCGCGTTTGGGCTTTGTCGCTGCCCTATTTCAAGTCCGAAGAAAAATGGCGTGCCCGCTTGCTGTTGGCCGCGTGCGTGGGCTTGAACCTCGGCATGGTCTACATGATGGTCTTGCTCAACGACTGGAACCGCGTGTTCTACGACGCACTGCAAAACCGCAATGCCGAGGTGTTCTGGAAGCAGCTCGGCGTGTTCGCCATGCTGGCGACATGCTTCATCATCGTGGCGGTGTACCGCTTCTACCTCACGCAGCTGCTCGAAGTGCGTTGGCGTGCCTGGATGACGCGCGACTACCTGCAGCGCTGGCTCAAAGGGCATGTGTTCTACCAACTCGAATTACAAAGCAAGAACGGCACAGATAACCCTGACCAACGGATTCAAGAAGACGTGCAGCAATTCACCGCTGACACGGTGGGTTTGTCGCTCGGCTTGCTCGATGCCACGGTCACGTTGCTGAGTTTTGTGGGCATCTTGTGGTCACTCTCGGGTGGCTTTAGTTTTGAGGTGATGGGTGAGACCTACAACCTCCCTGGCTTTATGGTGTGGATGGCTTTGGCCTACGCATTGGCGGGCAGCTTGATTGGCCATTGGATTGGCCGCTCGATGGCGTCACTCAACTTTGCACAACAACGCTTGGAAGCCGACTTTCGTCACCACCTGATGCGTGTGCGCGAATACAGCGAGGCCATTGCGCTGGACCGTGGCAACCGTGTAGAACGCCTGTCGCTGCAAGAACGATTTGCACAAGTGCTGGACAACTTCATGCGCTTGCTGCGCGTGCAAAAGCGCTACACCTGGTTCAATTCGGGCTACGGCCAAGCGGCGGTGGTGTTTCCCATGTTGGTAGCCTCGCCCCGTTATTTCAGTGGCGCGATTCAGCTGGGTGAGTTGATGCAAATCTCTTCAGCGTTTGGCCAAGTGCAAGAGTCACTCAGCTGGTTCATCAGCAACTACAGCCGCTTGGCATCGTGGCAAGCCACCACGCTGCGTTTGACGAGTTTTCAAGACCAGATGCTGGCCATCAAAGTGGACGAAGTCGCAGAAGCAGAAGTGGCACCACTGTCTTTCACAGGCACGGTCACAGGCATCAACGCCTTGCACACCACGCCTCTCACCATCTCACTGCCCAATGGCGAGGTATTGCTGGCTGACACCTCACTCAACGCGGCGGCTGGCGACACCGTGTTGATTCGCGGCCCCTCGGGTTGTGGCAAGTCCACCTTGTTGCGCGTGTTGGCCGGCATTTGGCCGCACGTCACCTCACCCACACATGACCGCCGTGGCGAACCCATCACCTACGGCCCCGTGGTGTTGCCCGAGCGCACCGTGTTCATGCCGCAACGCCCTTACTTCCCCGAAGGCACCTTGCGTCAAGCACTGGCTTATCCAGACAGTGCCGAGCACTACACCGATGAAGCCTTGAAGAACGCCTTGTACGACGCCATGCTGCCCCATTTGGTGGACGCGCTAGACGTAGCAGGCCAATGGACGCAGCAGCTTTCAGGCGGTGAACAACAACGCTTGGCCTTGGCGCGCGTGTTGCTCAAGCGCCCACGCTGGGTATTTGCCGATGAAGCCACCAGCGCACTCGACGAAGCGGCCGAGAAAGCACTGTACGAAAAGTTGTTGACGATGGTGCGTGAAGAAGGTGGTGGCTTGGTGTCCATCGCACACCGCGCCAGCGTGGCCAGTTACCACGACACGGTGTGGCAGTTTGTGGCTGCACCTGAAGGCAGTGCGGCCAAATTCATTCTTAGCGCTGAATAAAACCTAAACGAACCGCAGGCTCAGGCCTTCCAGCGCTCCCACCCCTTGGCGCGCAAATCACACGCAGGGCAGGTGCCACAGCCGTAGCCCCAGTCATGGCGGTGCGTGCGGTCGCCCATGTAGCAGGTGTGGGTGTGCTCGACGATGAGATCCACCAACTGCTCACCGCCATTAGCGTGTGCTTTTTGACCGAGGTCATAGGCCAGCTGCCAAGTCTGCGCTTTGTCAATCCACATCAACGGTGTCTCAACCAACAAGCGTCGGTCCATGCCGAGTGACAGAGCAATTTGCATAGCCTTCATGGTGTCATCGCGGCAATCGGGATAGCCCGAGAAATCGGTTTCACACACACCGGTGACGATGACATCCAAATCACGGCGATACGCCAATGCCGCAGCGAGTGTGAGAAACAAGAGGTTGCGCCCCGGCACAAAGGTGTTGGGCAAGCCAGAGGCTTCCATCTTGAACGCCATGTCGCGCGTGAGCGATGTTTCGCTCACCTGCCCCAACACACCGAGGTCGAGCAAATGGTCTTCGCCCAGCTTGTGGCCCCACTGTGGAAACTGTGCACGCACTTGCGCCAGCACTTGCAGGCGGGCTTCTAGCTCCACCAAATGGCGTTGACGGTAGTCAAATGCCAAGGTCTCTACGCGCTCGTATTGCGCCAGTGCATGGGCCAAACAGGTGGTGGAGTCTTGCCCGCCCGAGAACAAAACCAATGCGTTGCGATGAATGGGGTGACGTGCTTGCATGGGCTTGGGCTCAGTGTGAAGATTCTTGGGGGTGCGAAATTTTGTCAGTCAACGCAATGGCCAACGCGCTGAGCAAGAACGTGATGTGGATGATGGTTTGCCACATCAACACCTTCTCGTCGTAGTTGGCCGCGTTGATGAAGGTCTTGAGCAAATGGATGGACGAAATACCAATGATGGCCATGCCGAGTTTGACCTTCAACACCGAGGCGTTCACATGGCTCAGCCACTCGGGTTGGTCGGGGTGGTCTTCCAAATACATGCGTGAGACAAAGGTTTCGTAGCCCCCCACGATGACCATGATGAGCAAATTTGAAATCATCACCACATCAATGAGGCCCAACACCACCAGCATGGTGATGGACTCGCTCAGGTGCGTGACGGTCATGCCGTTTTTGTAGCCAATGCTGGTGACCAAGGCATCCAGCGCGGCTTGGCTACCAAACGCAGCCTCAATCAAATGCACCAACTCCACCCAGAAATGAAACACATACACCGCCTGCGCCGCGATGAGGCCCAAATACAAGGGCAGTTGCAACCAACGGCTGGCAAAAATAAAACGGGGCAAAGGAGGGATTGGCTTCATACGGAACAATCTGGAGTGAAGGCGTAAATTTTGCCTGAGCCCGCCTAAACTCCAGCCATGTTGATACAAATTTTCTCTTTGATTCTGCACTTCGCCGTGGGCTTGGTGGCAGGCACCTGTTTGCTGCGCATGTACATGCATTTGCAACGCATCAATTTATCGTCGAGTGGCGGCAACCCGCTGGCGCCGTTTGTGTTCAGCATCACCAATTGGATTGTGTTGCCCGTGCGCCGCTTTGTGCCGGCGATTGGCCGCCTAGACACCGCCAGCTTGGTCGCCGCGTATGCGGTGCTGCTGGCCAAGCATTCGTTGCTGTGGATTCTGGCGGGGGCCTCCGCACATTGGCTGGTTTTGCTTACGAGCGCAGGCTTCGAGCTGGTGAGCGTGATTTTGTCGAGCTTGATGTGGATGGTCATTGGCTACGCACTGATGTCATGGTTCAGCGCTGCATCGGATGTGCGCTATTTCTTGGCGCAATTGGTGGAGCCGCTGCTGCGCCCCATTCGCCGTGTGTTGCCACACATGGGTGGTGTCGACTTGTCGCCCATTGCATTGATGCTGTTGATTCAAATCGCTGAAATCGTGCTGCGCAACGTGCAAATGCAATTGGTTTTTTAAAGCTTTTCATCAAGGACAGGCCATGACGCTCAAACAAGTTTGGTGTACGGCAGTTTTGGCTGTCACGACATGGGGCGCGACCGCGCAGACCACGGCCACACCGGCACCACCGCCACCCGTCAACACCATCGCCACACTGGATGTGCCTCGCTACATGGGCACTTGGTATGAGATAGCCAAATTCCCCAACCGCTTTCAAGCCAAGTGCGTTGCCAACACCCGCGCAAGGTATTTGGCACAAACCGATGGCTCGGTGCAAGTGCTCAACAGCTGCATCACGGCCGACGGCAGCACCATCGATGCCTTGGGTTTGGCCAAACAAATCGGCACCGCCACATCGCCCAAACTGCAAGTGCGCTTTGCACCGGTTTGGCTGAGTTGGCTCCCCATGGTGTGGGGCGACTACTGGGTGATTGACCTCGATGCCGACTACCAACTGGCCGTGGTGAGTGACAGCAAACGCGAATACCTGTGGGTCTTATCGCGCACGCCGCAAGTCAATGACAAGGCCTATGGTGCGCTGATGGAACGCCTCAAATCGCAACACTTCGAGGTGGAAAAACTCGAACGCACCACGCAAACTTCAGCAACGCGCTGAAGAACTGCTTGCGTCAGCCTTGGGTTTTTTGACGAATCTCATACACCGTGAGCCACCCCGCAGCAATACCGCTCAAGGTGATCAAACCAATGCCCAGCAGCGACCATTGGTCTGGCACGTGGCTAAAGACCAACCAATCGCCCAACATGGCAAAGGCAATTTGTGCATACATGTAGGGCATCAAGGTCCCTGCGGCAGAGCGTTCAAACGCCAAGATCAGCAAGAAATGGCCAATGCAGCCAGACACGCCCATGAACACCAACTCCAGCAACACCTGCGTGTCGGTCACAGGCACCCAAAACCAATAGAGCGGCACCGAGGCCATCGCAGTCCCAATCCACGTGGTGTAGAACTGGGTGGTCATCGCGTCTTCGGTGCGCGCCATCTTGCTGGTTAGCAATTGAAATGCCGCGTTCACAATCACCAAGGCAAGCGGAATGAGCAACGGCCAACCAAACACCTGCGTGCCGGGCCGCACGATGATGAGCGTGCCGATGAAGCCACCGCACACCAAGATCACGCGCTGAGTAGACACATGCTCGCCCAACATGCGTGCCGCCAGCAGGGTGACCAACAAAGGCACCGTCATCACAATGGCCGTGAATTCACCCACGGGCATGAACTGCAAGCTCGCAAAAGCCAAGCCAGTGACAGAGACCAACAACACACCACGCGTGATTTGTTGACGCGGGTTTTTGGTTTTAAAAACGTCCAAGCCTTTGATCGGGAACACCACGCCTGTGGTGAGCAAGGCTTGGAAAAAATAACGTGCCCACACCGCCATCAGCAGCGGCACTTGCGCGGTCACACGTTTGCTCGTGGTGTCTAGCATGGCAAAGCACATGACTGCCACCAACAACAAACAGATGCCCATCCATGCGGTGTGCTTTTTTTGATGTGGCATCAGCGTTTCGTTTTCGCGTGGCGCAAGTTGTTGCAGCGGTCGTGGCTGATGGCCAAATTGTCTTGGTGGCTGTTGCCGCCTTCGCTCAACGGCTGAATGTGCTCTAGCGTGGCATCGGCATGCGCCACATGCTCCCCGCAGACCCAACACGGCACCACGCCATGCAATTGGCGCGATACCGTTTTGTAGATCTTGTCGCGGGTGAGCTTGAGCCGACTCAAGGTGTTACTTCACCCAAGCGGTCAAGGTTTTGGCGTAAGCATCAAAGTCTTTGATGGGGCGCTTGGCCACACCTGAGGCTTCAGCCGCACGTGCCACCGCAGGCGCGATGCGCTGGATGAGGCGTGTGTCGAATGGCTTAGGAATGATGTTGTCCACACCAAAGGTCAAATCCAAACCGGGATAAGCGGCTTGCACTTCGGCGGTCACTTCGAGCTTGGCCAAGTCGGCGATTTCGCGCACACAGGCAATCTTCATTGCATCGGTGATTTTGGTGGCGCCGCAATCCAACGCACCACGGAAGATGTACGGGAAGCACAACACGTTGTTCACTTGGTTGGGGTAGTCAGAGCGGCCGGTAGCAATGATGCAATCAGGGCGCACAGCTTTAGCCAACTCAGGGCGAATTTCTGGCTCGGGGTTGGCCAAGGCCAAGATGAGCGGCTTGTCAGCCATGGTCTTGACCATGTCTTGCGTCAACACGCCGGGGGCTGAACAGCCCAAGAACACGTCTGCGCCGTTGACTGCATCGGCCAACGTGCGCAGTTCTGTTTTTTGTGCGAAGCGGGCTTTGGATTCGTCGTAGCCGCCGGGGCGGCCTTCATAAATCACGCCTTTGGAATCGCACACAAAAATGTTTTCGGCTTTCACACCCAAGCCCACAAACACGCCCAAGCAAGCCAAGGCCGCAGCACCTGCGCCAGACACGGCCACTTTGATTTGGGTGATGTCTTTGCCAGCCAATTCCAAACCGTTCAACATCGCAGCAGCCGAGATGATGGCGGTGCCATGTTGGTCGTCGTGGAACACAGGAATGCGCATACGTTCGCTGAGTTTTTGCTCGATGTAGAAGCACTCAGGCGCTTTGATGTCCTCGAGGTTGATGCCACCGAAGGTGGGCTCCATGGCGGCGATGATGTCCACCAATTTGTCGGCATCGTGTTCGTCGAGTTCGATGTCGAACACGTCAATGCCAGAGAATTTTTTGAACAGGCAGCCCTTGCCTTCCATCACGGGCTTACCGGCTAAGGCGCCGATGTCGCCCAAGCCCAACACAGCGGTACCGTTGGTGATGACGCCCACCAAGTTGCCACGGCTGGTGTACTCGTAAGAAGTGAGTGGGTCTTTTTCAATTTCCAAACAAGGGTAAGCAACGCCAGGTGAATACGCCAAGCTCAGATCGTGTTGGTTATCCAGCGGATGCGTGGGTTCTACGCGAATCTTGCCCTTGGTGGGCGAGCGGTGGTATTCCAGCGCGGCGGCGCGCAATTCTTGTTCTGCTGGGGTCATGAAAGAGGGCTCCAAATTATTTTAAAAATGGTGGCTATCCTACCCATTCTTAAGACAAGCCCTCAGACGAAAAACCCTGTCTATGGCTGGTTGGACTCCAATACCACCAAGGTATCAATCATTTCATTCATCTGCGCCTCAAGATGGCGTACATGCTGTTCGTCCGCAGAACTCTTGCTATGGAAAAAAGCCGTGTTTGCCGTTTCTAGCTGTGCATACAACGATTTGATAGCGTCTAGGAGCTGCTGTTTTTGTTCACCCATGGTCTTGGTCTCAATGAAAAATTTCACAAATTTTCTAAATAAGCAAAGTTGACGGCAATACGCTGATTGGCGAATCTCTCATTTCATGCGCCCCTTAATTTAGTGCATCCAGCAAATCTTGCGTGTCGCGGATGATGGGCTGCGCCAGTTGCAGCAGCAAATGGCCATCGGCGGCTTGCTGAGCCCAACGGTTAGAAGCCTCCAACACGGGGTGCGCACGCAAATAGTCAGGCACCTCAAAATCGGGCGTCTGCTGTTTGAACGCCATCAACATGCTGAGATAGCCCGAAAAATACAAACTGAACATCAAGGCATTGGCCGCTTCTTGCGTGATGTTGCGGCGTCCCACCAGCTGCAAAAACAAAGCCTTGGCGGTTTCTATCGTGGGTAATTCGTTGGCACTGAGTTGAAACTCTTCATCCAAGGTCTTACACGCCTTGTCCCATTGCACGGAGGTATCTGTCATGCCAGCATTGTGCCTTTGCACTTCTTAGCCCCACAGCGGCAGGTGTATTTGCTTTTCAGTAGATCGGTCATCGGCTCATCACTCACCAAACCATAGTTGAAGGTCAGCTCTTCACCGCGCCACACTTGGCGGCGCGTTTGAATGAAGATGCGCCCATCCACCTCGACCGGCTCGCAGTTCGGACGACACGAGTGATTGATCCAACGCGACGCGTTGCCGCCGTACAAACCATCAATCACCCGCGTATCGTCGATGTGAAAGTAAAACGTGTGCTCAGGGTTGCTAGGGTCATGCGGATGGCGACGCTGCGCCTCGGCCATGGAAATGATTTCACCCACGTACTCGATGACGGTCTCACCTGCGGCCATGTGACACAGGGCGAACACGCCTTTGCCATGCACGCGCGATGAGAGGACCTCGATGCGAGGCTCGCTCGGTGCACGCACAGAGCGAGCGGTCGTCTTTGTCATTCCACTGTGACCGACTTAGCTAGGTTACGCGGCTTGTCCACATCCGTGCCACGCGCGCACGCCGTGTGATAGCTGAGCAACTGCAACGGCACCACATGCAAGATGGGCGAGAGCACACCATAGTGTTCGGGCATGCGAATCACGTTCACGCCTTCGCTGCTTTCAATCTTGGTGTCGCCATCGGCCAGCACATACAGCACGCCGCCACGGGCGCGCACTTCTTGCATGTTGCTCTTGAGCTTCTCTAGCAGCGCATCGTTAGGGGCCACTGTCACCACAGGCATGGCGCTGGTGACCAAGGCCAAGGGGCCGTGCTTTAACTCACCCGCCGCATAGGCCTCGGCGTGGATGTAGGTGATTTCTTTGAGCTTCAACGCGCCTTCCAGCGCGATGGGGTAATGCGTGCCACGGCCCAAGAACAAGGCGTTCTCTTTGCTGGCAAATTCTTGCGACCACGCGATGAGCTGGGGCTCCAGCGCCAGCACTGCTTGCAAGGCTGCAGGCAAATGGCGCATGGCTTTGATGTGCGCCGTTTCTTCTTCATCGCTCAAACGGCCTTTGGTTTGCGCCAAGGCCAAGGTGAGCAAGAACAAACCCGCCAGCTGTGTGGTGAAGGCTTTGGTGGAGGCCACGCCAATCTCTGCGCCCGCGCGGGTGACGTAGGCCAGCTTGCACTCGCGCACCATGGCACTGGTAGACACGTTGCAAATGGTGAGCGTGTTCGTCATGCCCAAGCCTTGCGCGTGGCGCAGTGCGGCCAAGGTGTCAGCCGTTTCGCCCGACTGGCTGATGGTGACCACCAAGGTGTTGGGGTTGGGCACGGATTCGCGGTAGCGGTACTCGCTGGCAATCTCCACTTGGCAAGGCACTTTGGCAATGGCTTCAATCCAATACTTGGCCACGCAACCGCTGTAGTAGCTGGTGCCACACGCGAGGATGAGCACGTTGTCGATGGCTTTGAACACCGAGTACGCGCCGTTGCCAAACAACTCGGGCGTGATGCCTTCGATGCCTTCGAGCGTGTCGGCAATCGCACGGGGTTGTTCGAAGATTTCTTTTTGCATGTAGTGGCGGTAAGGGCCCAACTCGGCTGCGCCGCTGTGCGCTTGCACGGTTTTAACTTCGCGAGTGACGGCCTTGTGGTGGCGATCTTGCACCCAGTACTTGCCAATTTGAATGTCCACCACGTCGCCCTCTTCGAGGTAGACGATTTGGTCGGTCACGCCGGCCAAGGCCATGGCGTCGCTAGCCAAGAAAGTTTCGCTGTGCTCTTTACCCACACCCAAAATGAGCGGCGAGCCCGCGCGTGCGCCAATGACGCGGTGCGGCTCATCTTTGTGGAACACGGCAATGGCGTACGCGCCGTGCAGTTGCACGATGGCGGCTTTGACCGCTTCAAACAAATCGCCGTTGTAGAGACTGTCCACCAAATGGGCAATGACCTCGGTGTCGGTTTGGCTCAAGAACTCGTAGCCCTTGGCTTGCAATGCGGCGCGCAACTCGTCGTGGTTTTCGATGATGCCGTTGTGGACCAAGGCCACACGCCCCGGCTTGTTCGGGGCGTCTTTCCCGTCTTGGCCCGCTTTGTACTCACCCGCGCCAGCACCCGTGCCGTGGCTGAAGTGCGGATGCGCGTTGTGCACCGCAGGTGCACCGTGCGTGGCCCAGCGCGTGTGCGCAATGCCAATGCCACCTTCGATGTGGTCGACCTTGACTTGGTCCATCAGCTCAGACACGCGGGCTGTGCTGCGGGCGCGTTGCAATCCACCTTGCTTGGCGCCCAAACTGGCCGAGTGCACCGCCACACCGCAAGAGTCATAGCCACGGTATTCCAGTCGCTGCAAGCCTTGCACGAGGATGGGAACGATGTTGCGGGTAGAAACGGCGCCGACGATGCCACACATAAAGAGCACTCCTGAATTGGGTTGCCCAGATATTAAGCACATCAAAAGGAAATTTCTTGTTTATTTTTTTACTTATTTGAACGAAAATTCCATCAATTACTCAATTTGGAATTTAATTTCAATTAAATTGATTTTATGAAACAAGAATTTTTAGACGAGACCGATTTAAAGCTACTCGACGCCTTGCAGCACGACGCCACACTCAGCAACGTCGCTTTGGCCGAACGTCTCAAAATTTCGCCACCCACCTGCCTGCGCCGCGTCAAGCGACTGACGGACGAAGGCTGGGTTGAGCGACAAATTGCTGTGCTGAACTCAGACAAATTGGGCGCAGCACTCGGCCACGGCTTGACCTCTTTGGTGGAAGTCACGCTAGACGCACAAGGCACCGAACACCTAGACGCCTTCGAGCAACGCGCCGTGGCAGACGATGCCGTGCAGCAATGTTGGCGCGTCTCGCCCGGGCCAGACTTTGTGCTGGTGGTGCAAGCGGCGGACATGCCCGACTACCTGGCCATCACGCAGCGCCTGCTCACGCAAGATGCGAATGTGCGAAATGTGAAAGCGTTTTTTGCGACCAAGCGAGCCAAGTTCACCAGCACTTGGCCGGTGCTGCGCAAAGCATAAAAAAGGCAGCCTAGGCTGCCTTTGTCGTTTTAAGCCTTGGGCTTTTTCTCTGGCCGTTTGTAATTGGCAATGCTAATTTGCTTGCCACGCGCCACGCTCAGCGCACCGGGCTCGGTGCTCTTGGTGATGGTTGAGCCACCGCCCACTGTGCCACCTGCACCGATGGTGACGGGAGCCACCAACACGCAGTTGCTGCCCACATGCACGTCAGCCTCAATCACCGTGCGGTGCTTGTTGGCGCCATCGTAGTTAGCGGTGATGCTGCCTGCGCCGTAGTTGACGCGCTCGCCCACCGTGGCGTCGCCCAAGTAGGCCAAATGGTTGGCTTTCGCACCCTTGGCCATCGTGGAGTTTTTGACTTCCACAAAATTACCAATGTGCACTTCCGCCGCCAGTTGTGCGCCAGGGCGCAAACGAGCGAAGGGGCCAATCAATGCGCCCTCGCCCACCGTCACACCCAGCTTTTCACCATCGATGTGGGTGAAGGGGTGAATCACCGCACCAGCCTCGATGGCGCAGTTGGCAATGACGCAGTTCGCGCCAATCTTCACGCCTTGGCCCAATGACACATTGCCTTGGAAGATGCAGTTCACATCAATCTCCACGTCTTGCGCGCAGGTCAATGTGCCGCGCACATCAAAGCGCGCGGGGTCGATGATGCGCACGCCATCGGCCATGAAGGCGTGGGCTTGGCGCAGCTGAAACGCACGCTCTAGCTCGGCCAATTGCGTGGGGCTGTTGACGCCCGCCACTTGCGTGGCATCGCTGATTTTGTGGGCCACCACAGGCACGCTATCGGCCTCAGCAAACTTGACCACATCGGTCAAATAAAACTCTTGTTGCGCGTTGTGGTTGTCCAAGCGCGCCAACCAAGGTTTGAGCAATTTCGCGGGCACGGCCATGATGCCGCTGTACACCTCTTTGATGGCGCGTTGTTCATCGTTGGCATCTTTGTGCTCGACGATGGCGTGCACTTGACCGCTAGGGTTGCGCACGATGCGGCCGTAGCCTGTGGGGTCGGTAAAGTCGATGGTGAGGAGCGCGAGTTGTTTGCCATCGCACAAGTCCAGCAAGGCTTGCAGCGTGTCGGCTTGGGTTAGCGGCACGTCGCCCGAGAGAACCACCACCACGCCGTCATCGGCCAGTAAGGGCACTGCTTGTTGCACCGCATGGCCTGTGCCGAGCTGAGGCATTTGACGGGCGAATTGAAGTTTGTCGGCCGCATTGGCACGGGTAAGCGCAGGCTCGACTTGCTCAGCCCCGTGACCAGTGATGACGATGGTGTGGCGCGCCTTCAAGGTGCGTGCGGTGTCAATCACGTGCTGCACCAAAGCCTTACCCGCCAGTCGATGCAAAACCTTAGGCATACTGCTCTTCATTCGGGTGCCCTTGCCGGCAGCCATGATCACCACATCCAAAGCCTTCATGTCATTCATCCTTATCTTGCGCAGAATTATCCGCCATGCGCCCATCTGGGCAGCACTGGCAGCGCTGATGATCCTCGCCGGTTGTAGCACCATCAAAATGGTCTACAACAACAGCGACGACTTGATTTACTGGTGGCTCGATGGCTATGCCGATTTGCAAGACGCGCAAAAGCAGCTCACTCGCGACGCGCTGACCGACCTGCAACGCTGGCACCGCCAGCAGCAACTGCCCGAGTACGTGGCCTTGCTCAAGCGCATGCAAGCCATGGCACCCAACGACATCACCCCCGCACAGGTGTGCGTCGTGACCGAAGACATGAAAGACAGCTTTGTTCGCGTGCTGCGCCACATCGAACCTGCATCTGCGCACCTCTCGCGCCAACTCAGCGCAGACCAACTGCGCAGCGTGCGTAAACGCTTCGACAAAACCAACAAGACTTGGAAAGAAGACTGGCTAGACCCAGACCCCGAAGAGCGTCTGCGTTACCGCACCAAGCAAGCCACCAATCGGCTTGAAGACTTTTATGGCCGCCTAGACAAGCCACAGCGCGAGGTGCTGCATCAGTGGCTCAGCACGTCCATCTTTGACCCCGCATTCAGCTACGCAGAACGCGAACGCCGCCAAGCCGACACCATTCACACTTTGCAGCGCATCGCGCAAGACGGCAGCGCCCCCAACAAACAAGAGCAAGCACAGTCGTTGCTGCGAGGTTTGGTAGACCGCAGTTTCAACTCGCCCAATGAGCGTTACCGCGCCTACAACCGTGAACTGTGGAATGAGAACTGCGCAGGTTTTGCCAAGCTACACAACAGCACCACGCCCGCACAGCGTCAGCGCATGGTGGAAGCGTTGCGCGGCTACGAGCAAGATTTCAAAATTTTGATGGCGCAAAAATAAACGCCATCACAAGCGCAAGGTTTAGCCCATCGGCCAAACCACCCCGTTGTCATTGAGCAGCGCATCCAGCGGCATGTCATGCGACTCGGGCATCAGGTCTGGCAAAAAGCCGTGGGTAAAGCCCAAGCCTGCGGTAAACGGCTTGGGTTGCAAAGTGGCCAAGGTGCGGTCATAAAAACCACCGCCATAGCCTAAGCGGAATCCACCGGGACCATAGCCCACACAGGGCACAAACAACAAGGTGGGCACCACCACTTCGGTGTCTTTGGGTTTGGGAATGCCGTAGGCATCCTCTTCCATCGGGCAGCCGGGGTACCACGCGTGGAAGGTGAGTGTTTTGTGCGCTTTGTCCACCACGGGCAAACCAATGCGACGGCGCTGTGGCTCGTCCAGCAACTCGCCGTCTTCTTTCCAGCGGTGCAGCACGGGCAGCGGGTCAAACTCGCCCTTGATCGGCCAGTAAGCGCCAATCACCGTGTCGGGTCGGTTGAACAACCAAATGCGCATCACGCGTTGCAACATATCGGCCCGTTCCAGCCTATCGGGCAAGTTCAAACGCTCTTCAATGAGCTGCTGGCGCAAGGTTTTTTTGTCCACAGATAATCAAGCCATGAAATTTCGAGTCATTGTGTCACTGTTTGCCAGCGTTTTCTTTGCGCTTGGTACCGTTCAACCCAGCATGGCCGCGCCCTCAGCCAGCAGCGCGCAGACCGACGCCGTCATCTCCGACATGGCCCAAGCCTTCAAACGCGGTGACCGCAAGCGCTTGACCGCACTGCTACCCCAAGCCAAAGGCCACACGCTAGAACCTTGGGCCGCGTATTGGGAACTCAAAGCCCGCTTAGACGAAGCCTCGACACAAGAAGTGCGCGCTTTCTTCAACCGCTACCCCGCCACCTACCAAGAAGACCGCTTGCGCAACGACTGGCTACTCCTCTTAGGCCAACGCCGCGACTGGACCACACTCAGCGACGAACACCAGCACTACCGCATGCGCGATGACCGTGAACTGCGCTGCTACTTTCTCGCCATTGAGTTGCTCGAAAAAGGCCCACAAGCCAGCGCCTCCATTGCCGATGAGGTGCGCAAAAACTGGATGGGCATGAAAGAGGCCGACGATGGCTGCACCTTGGCCGCCGACCGCCTGTACTTCACCAAGCAATTCACCGCGCTCGACATTTGGCGCAAAGCCCGTTTGATGGTGGAACACAACCGCCCACGCACCGCACGCAATGCTGTGCAAATCGTGGCGCCCGATGCAGCCAACGCGGTGCCAGACGCCATCAACAACGCCGAAAAGTTTTTGGCCAAGCACATCGCTGCGCCGCAAAAAGTACGTCAAGAGTTGGTGGTCATGGCCCTCATCAAAGTGGCCACCACCGACCCCGACAAAGCCGACAAGCTGATGCGCAACAAGTGGCAGCCCCACCTCACCACCGAAGAGCGCCATTGGGTGTGGGGCGTGATTGGCCGTCAATCCGCCATGCGCTTGGATGACGACGCGCTCGCCCACTTTACCCGCGTGGCGCACGACAAAGACCTCAACGACGACATGTTGGGCTGGAAAGCTCGCGCAGCCTTACGCGCTGGCAACACCCCCAAATGGCCCGTGGTGGAAAGCGCCATCAGCCACATGAGTGCTGAGGCACGCAAAGACCCCACCTGGGTGTATTGGTACGCACGTGCCTTGCTGGCCCGCAAAAAAGTAACGCCACAAATTCAACAAGAAGCCAATGCCATGCTCGAAGGCATTGCTGGCGTGCGCGGTTTTTATGAACAACTCGCCCTCGATGAACTCGGCCGCAAAGTGACCGCACCCGCGCGTCCACCCGCCCCCACCGCCGAAGAAATGGATGCGGCCCGCCGCAACCCATCGCTGCAACGCGCGCTCTACGCCATTGGCATGGGCTTGCGCTCTGAAGGCGTGCGCGAATGGAACTACGCCACAAACTTGGTGGACGCTCAAGGCAAAGCCGGCATGATGAGCGATCGCGAACTGCTGGCGGCGGCACAACTCGCTTGCGACAACCAAGTGTGGGACCGTTGCATCAACACCAGCGAACGCACACGAACGGCCATCGACTTTGAGCAACGCTTCCCCATGCCGCACAAAGACGCCGTCATTGCGCGCAGCAAAACCATCAACCTCGACCCCGCGTATGTGTATGGTTTGATTCGCCAAGAAAGCCGCTTCGTCACCGATGCACGCTCTCACGTGGGTGCATCGGGCCTCATGCAAGTCATGCCCGCCACGGCCAAGTGGACGGCTCGCAAAATTGGCTTAACCAACTTCACGCCAGACCAAATCAGTGACCGCGACACCAACATCGCCATCGGCACTGGTTACTTGAAACTGGTGCTCGACAGCTTTGAAGGCTCCATGCCCTTGGCCGCAGGCGCGTACAACGCAGGCCCCAGCCGTTCACGCCGCTGGCGTGCGCCCAACGACGGCACCGGCCCCGTGCTGGAAGGCGCCATTTGGGCCGAGAACGTGCCTTTCAATGAGACACGTGACTATGTGAAAAAAGTGTTGTCCAACACCACCAACTACGCCGCACTCATCACAGGTCAGCCGCAGTCGCTCAAAGCAAAACTCGGCATGGTGGGGCCGCGTGATGCCACAGCACCTGCCGAGAATTTAGAGCTGCCATAACCCAAGCTTGTCACTAGCCCATTTCACGTCTATCAACTCGTGACAAGCAATAGCCCTTGAGATGAGTCGGATTAGGGTTAACCCTACAATCCATCCTTACTTCAGTCTGACTAAGACATTTAAGGATTTCATATGACCACATTCGTCAACCTCAGCTACACCACCAATCACCCCGGCGTCGTTCGCTTTGAACGCGCTTACACATCAGCCAAGGCTGTGATCCAACGCCTGCAACAAGAAAGCACCTACGCAGCCGCCTTGTTGATGTTTGGCGCCTTGAGCTTGATCGCCTCCATCTATGACATCGTCGATGCCTCGCCAGAAGGCCAAGAACTGGGCGCTTGGGTCATTTTGTGGACGGCTGTTTTGGTGGGTTTGGTGGGCTTTGGCAAATACTGCAAACGCCAATTCGTGGCTTGGCTCAAAGCCGAGCGCGAAGCCCGCATGTGGGACAGCGCCTTGACCGACTACCGCGTCATGGCGGACATCCGTTGCGCACAAAGCCGCAGCGAGTAATTTCCTCTCACACACGGCGCCATGCGCCACGCTCCCCAAAAAGCACCGCACTGTCGGTGCTTTTTTCATGGGGCAATCTCTTGAAATCGCTCGGGATGACCTAAAATTAGCACTCAATGGATGGGAGTGCTAACAGCACCTCTCCAGTGGCTTAATCGGCGACCAGTTTGTCTGGGCGCTTTGCTTTTAAACCCTTAGTTCTTATTTGGAGATGCAATGAAACTTCGTCCTCTCGGCGACCGCGTGATCGTTAAACGTATCGAAAGCGAAACCAAAACCGCCTCTGGCATCGTGATTCCTGATTCAGCTGCTGAAAAGCCTGATCAAGGTGAAGTTGTGGCCGTGGGCCCAGGCAAGACCAACGACAAAGGCGAGACCAAAGCGTTGACCGTGAAAGTTGGCGACCGCGTGTTGTTCGGCAAGTACAGCGGCCAAACCGTCAAGGTCAATGGCGACGAACTGTTGGTCATGAAAGAAGAAGACCTGTTCGCGGTCGTGGAATAAATTTAAGGAGTTAAAAAATGGCAGCAAAAGACGTAGTTTTCGGCGGCGAAGCCCGCGCACGCATGGTTGAAGGCGTGAACATTTTGGCCAATGCGGTCAAAGTGACTTTGGGCCCCAAGGGTCGCAACGTGGTGCTCGAGCGCTCTTTCGGCGCCCCCACCGTGACCAAGGACGGTGTGTCCGTGGCCAAAGAAATCGAACTCAAAGACAAGCTCATGAACATGGGCGCACAAATGGTGAAAGAAGTTGCTTCTAAGACTTCTGACAACGCTGGCGACGGCACCACCACCGCGACCGTGTTGGCCCAAGCCATCGTGCGCGAAGGCATGAAGTACGTGGTTGCCGGCGGCAACCCCATGGACTTGAAGCGCGGCATCGACAAGGCTGTGGCCGCGTTGATCGAAGAGCTGAAGAAAGTCTCTAAGACCACCACCACTTCCAAAGAAATCGCCCAAGTCGGTTCGATCTCTGCCAACAGCGACTCCAGCATCGGCGACATCATCGCCAACGCGATGGACAAAGTGGGCAAAGAAGGCGTCATCACCGTGGAAGACGGCAAGTCTTTGCAAAACGAACTCGACGTGGTCGAGGGTATGCAATTTGACCGTGGCTACCTGAGCCCCTACTTCATCAACAACCCCGAGAAGCAAGCTGCTTTGTTGGACAACCCCTTTGTGTTGTTGTTCGACAAGAAGATCAGCAACATCCGCGACTTGTTACCCACTTTGGAAGCCGTTGCAAAAGCTGGCCGTCCATTGCTCATCATCGCTGAAGACGTCGACGGCGAAGCCTTGGCAACTTTGGTGGTCAACACCATCCGTGGCATCTTGAAGGTTGTGGCTGTGAAGGCTCCAGGCTTTGGCGATCGTCGCAAGGCCATGTTGGAAGACATCGCCATCTTGACCGGCGGCAAAGTGATCGCCGAAGAAGTGGGCTTGACCCTCGAAAAAGTGACTTTGGCAGACCTCGGTCAAGCCAAGCGCATCGAAGTGGGCAAAGAAAACACCATCATCATCGACGGCGCAGGTGCAGCTGCTGACATCGAAGCTCGCGTCAAGCAAATCCGCGTGCAAATCGAAGAAGCCACATCTGACTACGACCGCGAAAAACTGCAAGAGCGCGTGGCCAAGTTGGCTGGCGGCGTTGCCGTGATCAAGGTGGGCGCTGCCACCGAAGTCGAAATGAAAGAAAAGAAAGCCCGCGTTGAAGACGCCCTGCACGCCACCCGCGCTGCAGTGGAAGAAGGCATCGTGGCTGGCGGCGGCGTGGCTTTGCTGCGTGCACGTCAAGCTGTGGGCGCCTTGAAGGGTGACAACGAAGACCAAAACCACGGCATCGCCTTGGTGTTCAAGGCCATCGAAGCGCCTCTGCGCGAGATCGTTTACAACGCCGGCGGCGAAGCCAGCGTGGTGGTGAACAACGTGTTGGCCGGCAAGGGCAACTACGGCTTCAACGCCTCCAACGACACCTACGGCGACATGATCGAAATGGGTATCTTGGACCCAACCAAAGTGACACGCACTGCTTTGCAAAACGCAGCGTCTGTGGCCTCTTTGATGTTGACCACCGAGTGCATGGTGTCAGAAGCTCCAAAAGAAGAGTCTGCTGGCGGCATGCCCGACATGGGTGGTATGGGCGGCATGGGTGGTATGGGCGGCATGGGCATGTAATACGTGCTCCTTGCCTGAGGCGCCAACCCGGCGTTACAAGGGCTTGCCGTGGCGATGCCACTGTCTACGCCCTTGCGCCTTGGTTTGGCACCTCATGCTGCGTCGAAGTGGCTTTAGTTGCTTTGACAAACCCAATAAAAAAATCCCCGCACTGCGGGGATTTTTTTCGTCTGTGCACAGGGGCTTAGTGCATCAGCGCCTCAAGCTTCACCGCATCCACACAGAAAGCGCGAATGCCTTCTGCCAGCTTCTCGGTGGCCATCGCGTCTTCGTTCAAGGCGTAGCGGAACGAAGCCTCGGTGTGATGCACCTCTGGCAAGTCCAATTGCATGGCCGCCAATGCGCTGAGGGCTTGTGTCAAAGGCTCGGTCGATGCGCCTAATTGCGCCAGCAACTCCGGCGCAATGGTCAACAAATCACAACCTGCCAAGGCGGTGATTTGGCCCACGTTTCTAAAGCTCGCGCCCATCACTTCGGTGGCAATGCCGTGGCGCTTGTAGTGGTTGTATATCGCGCGGACCGACTTCACGCCAGGGTCGTTCGCATTTGCGTTGTCAGTCTCCACCCATGCGCTGCCGGCCGACTTTTTGTACCAGTCGTAAATGCGGCCCACGAAGGGGGAAATCAGTTGTACCTTGGCATCGCCACACGCCACCGCTTGGGCAAATGAGAACAGCAAAGTGAGGTTGGTACGAATGCCTTCGCGCTCTAATTCAGCCGCGGCTTGAATGCCTTCCCATGTGGATGCGATTTTGATGAGTACGCGCTCGCGTTTCACGCCCTGCGCTTCGTACAAGGCCATGATGCGCTTGGCACGTGCCACGGTGGCGGCTGTGTCAAAGCTCAAACGCGCATCCACTTCGGTGGACACGCGGCCAGGAATGGTGGCCAAGATCTCGCAACCAAAGCGCACCAACAAGCGGTCAATCTGCGCATCCATAGGCTCGTTGCCGTACTCGGCTACCACGGCCTTGAGCAAGGGCAGGTACTCGGGCTTTTGCACCGCCTTCAAAATCAGCGATGGATTGGTGGTGGCATCTTGCGGTTGGAACTGAGCGAGTTGCTTGAAGTCGCCGGTGTCGGCCACGACGGTGGTAAATTGCTTGAGTGCGTCGAGTTGGTTCATGGTGTGATTATCCTGTGTCACCAAAAGTCTAGCGGCTTCGCGCTACAGTCTGATTCATGCAATCTTTTACGCCCAAGAAAATTCTCATCCTCGGCGGCAGCGGTTTTGTGGGCCGTCATGTGTGCTCACGCCTGAGCTTGCAACATCACCAAGTCACGGTGCCCACGCGCCGCTTGCCTGCACGCCACATTCAAATGATGCCCGGCGTGACCGTGGTGCAAGCCGATGTACATGACGCTCAACAGCTCCAAAGCTTGGTGCACGGTCATGATGTGGTGATCAACCTCATCGCTGTTCTGCATGGCACGGAAGACGAATTCACCCAAGCCCACGTCACCCTGCCCGCCAACTTGGCGCGCGCGTGTCATGCGGAGAACGTCACTCGCTTGATTCATGTGAGTGCCTTGGGTGCTGATGTACACGGTCCATCGATGTACCAACGCAGCAAAGCGCGTGGCGAATTGGCGCTGCTGTCAGCGGCAGCCAAAGCGCCGCTGGGCTTGACGCTGTTACGCCCCAGTGTGATCTTTGGCAAAGACGATCAGTTCATCAACCTGTTTGCAAACCTGCAAAAAGTATTTCCTGTCATGCCACTGGCTGGTGCGCACACGCGCTTTCAGCCTGTGTGGGTACACGACGTGGCACAAGCCATCGTGCATTGCGTCAACACATCGAGCACCGAAGGCCAAGTGTTTGAGCTGTGCGGCCCCGACATCTTGACGTTGACCGAGCTGGTGCAACTCGCAGGCCGTTGGGTGGGCAAGCAGCGCCCCGTCATCTCTTTGCCCTACGCCATCGGCTGGCTGCAAGCACTACTGATGGAGTGGGCGCCAGGCAAACCGCTGATGAGCCGCGATAACCTCGACTCGATGAAAGTGCACAACGTGGCCGTGGGCCACTTGCCTGGTCTGCGCGCATTGGGTATTTCTGAACCCAAGTCCATCAAACGCTTGTTTGTGGCGGGCAAGTGATGAAGGCTTACCTGGTCGGCGGTGCGGTGCGCGATGCCCTGATGGGCTTTGTCGGTTCTGACCGCGACTGGGTGGTGGTGGGCGGCACGCCCGAGGCTTTGGTGGCGCAGGGCTATCAACCGGTGGGCAAAGACTTTCCGGTGTTCTTACACCCCAACACACACGAGGAATACGCCCTCGCCCGCACCGAACGCAAAACTGCGCGCGGGTACCACGGCTTTGCCATCCACGCGTCGCCCGACGTGACGCTGGAAGAAGACCTGGCCCGACGTGACCTGACCATCAACGCCATCGCCCAAGACGGTGACACCTTGATTGATCCCTACGGTGGTCAACGCGACATCACCGCCAAAGTGCTGCGCCACGTGACCGAGGCCTTCCGCGAAGACCCCGTGCGCATCTTGCGCTTGGCGCGCTTTGCGGCGCGCTTTCCCGACTTCACCGTGGCGCCAGAGACGATGGCGCTCATGCGCGAGATCGTTGCCGAAGGTGAAGTAGATGCCTTGGTAAGCGAACGTGTGTGGCAAGAACTATCCCGCGGCCTCATGGGCGCCAAGCCATCACGCATGCTGCAAGTGCTGCGTGAATGCGGCGCCTTGCAACGCCTGCTACCCGAAGTCGACCAGCTCTACGGCGTGCCCCAACGCGCCGAATACCACCCAGAGATTGACACCGGCATTCACCTAGAAATGGTGCTCGACGCATCGGCCCGCATGAACGCCCCACTCGACGTGCGCTTCGCCTGCCTGTGCCACGACCTCGGCAAAGGCACCACACCTGCTGACGTGCTGCCCCGCCACATCGGCCACGAACAACGCAGCGCAAAACTCACCCGTGCGCTGTGCACCCGTTGGCGTGTGCCTGCGGAATGCAAAGAGCTGGCGGAGCTGGTGGCGCGTGAACACGGCAACATCCATCAGAGCTTGGGTTTTGGCGCAGAGGCCGTGTTGCGTTTGTTGGTGCGTTGCGATGCGCTGCGTCGACCTGAGCGTTTTTTGTTAGCGCTTCACGCCTGTGAATGTGATGCGCGTGGACGCTTGGGCAAAGAAGACGAGGCTTATGCGCAAGGACCTCGCTTGGCGTTGTTGTTGAAAGCGGCGCAATCGATAAATAGCGCGACCATCAGCGCGCAGGCTTTGCAGGATGGGTTAAAGGGGCCGGCTGTGGGGGCGCGTGTCGATACTGCGCGGGTGGCGGCTATTGCGGCTGCGCTTTGAGTGCTCGTAAAAATAACCGAACGCGTCAAACGGAGTTGGGTGTGCCTGCGGCAGCGACATTTAGCCGCTTTAGCGGCGTAGGAGCAGAGCAGGTGCGCCCAACTCCGTTTGACAAAGAAGGGAAGTTCAAAGCACCTTAGAGATACCCGCACACACCAAACTGAGGATGACAGTAGACGCGAGAGGAATAAATATCTCGCGCCCAAAAATCTTGAACCGAATATCCCCAGGCAAGCGCCCAAAGCCCAGCTTTTGCAACCACGGCGTGAGCGCGTTGATGAGCAACAACGCTAAGAAAACAACAATGAGCCAGCGGGTCATACAGCAACTTACAACGCGTATGTGCGGTCACCTTGCGCAAAGCCCATGGGCTCCCACTCGGCCGTGCCAAAGGCCACCACTTTGAACAACTCACCCATTTCATGCTCGGTGATGAGTTTTTGCGCCATGCTCTTTTCATCCATGGGTGCATCTACCAACGGGGGCAACAAGCCGCAGTTGATGAGGAAGTGGGCTTGGCTGGTGTAGCCCAGCACATTCAGACCCGCGTCTTGTGCGGCCAACGCCACGCCTGTGAAGTTCACGTGTGCGGTGATGTCTTTGCGGCCCACGTCCACCAACGGGTCAGTGTCTGACTTGTGCAACTGGTGGCACATCAGCGTGCCCATGCTGCGTTGGGGGTGAAAGTATTCGTTCTCAGGAAAGCCGTAGTCGATGAGGAACGCTGCGCCACCTTTGCCTGTGGCTGCTTCGCCCGCTTTGAAGCGATCCGCTAACGTCGCGACAAAAGCTTCGGCTTGGCTGTGAATTTCGGTCAGGTAGTCGTGCTCGCCAGCAATCTCAACCGGAGGGCGCAAGTCAGTCACGCGGTCTTCCCACTGCAGCGCGTCGGCGTTCCACACCACACCACGCTCATGCCAAACCCCGCTCTTGCGCACCAGCAGTTGCACAGGCATGGCATCGAGCACCTCGTTGCCCACCACCACGCCACTTAATTGATCAGGCAAGGCATCGACCCACTGTACTTTGTGCGCATGGGCTTTGAGCGTCTCTTGTTGGCGCTCGCGCAGGCTGCCGGATAAATCGACGATGGTGTAGCACTTGACGCTGTCACCCAAGCTGTCCAGCAACTGCAAAGCCAAAGCACCAGAGCCTGCACCAAATTCCCACATCTCGTCGGTGCCTGTGACTTGCAAGGCTTCGGCCACTTGGTGGGCCAGTGTCCGGCCAAAGTGTTGGGACATTTCGGGAGCAGTGGCAAAGTCGCTGCCGCTCTCAGGCGTGAGACCGAACTTGCGCAAACTGTTGGCGTAGTAGCCCATGCCGGGGGCGTAGAGGGCGAGCGCCATGAAGCGGTCAAAGCCCAGCCAGCCGCCCGCATTGGCGATGCTGCGCTGAATCAGCGTGTACAAAGCCTGTTGGCCCGGGTCGTTGGATAATTGGGGGGTAGTCATTGGGTGCAGATCGTAACTCGACCCACAACTCTCTTTTCACCGTTCTTTCAACACAAGCACCTCATACCATGCGCTCTTGGGCACTCATCACTGGCGGCAGCGTTCGCTTAGGCCGCGAAATCGGCCTCGCCTTTGCACGTGCGGGCTGGCATGTGGCCTGCCACTACAACCACTCGGAGACCGAGGCCCACGCGCTGTGCGCCGAGCTGCGCGCCTTGGGTGTGGATGCCCTGGCAGTGCAAGGCGACTTGGAAGACGAAGCGAGCTGCCAAAGCATGTTTGACACCACGGTGGCCATCACCGGCACAGCGCTGCACTGCGTGGTGAACAACGCCTCGTTGTTTGTGCCTGACGAGGGCGCCGACTTTGACGAGGCACAGGCCTTGGCGCAAATCAAGGTCAACCTCATGGCGCCTATGCGTTTGGGCAAGTGGATGGCGGCGCTGCATGCCCACGCAGATGTCGCCGAAGAAGCAGCCAACACTGGCAACGCAAACGCTTCGGCAACGCAACGCATCAAGCCCAGCGTCATCCACGTGCTGGACCAAAAGGTGTTCAACCTCAACCCCGATTATTTTTCGTACACGCTGTCCAAGCTCGCGCTCGAGCGCTCAGTCAGCTTACAAGCCCAATCGCTCGCGCCCACCTTGCGTGTGAACGCCGTGGCCCCGGGCTTGATGTATCCGAGCGGTCCGCAAAGTCAAACCAACTTTGAACGAGCGGCACACGTCAACTTGCTGCGCCAGCCTATCCACCCTGCCGACGTGGCGAGCAGCGTGGTGTTTTTGGCGGGCAACGCCAGCATCACGGGCACCACGGTACGCGTGGACAACGGCCAACATTTGATACCACTCGCACGTGATGTGATGTTTGTGGTCGAGGACCTTTTCAAATCATGAACGACCAACTTTTACGCAACTGCCGCCGCTTGTTTTTGCGCGGCCTCACCGTGCAAGCGCACATCGGCATCCACGACTTTGAGTTGCATGCCGCGCAACGCATCGTGATTGATGTGGACTTGTATGTGTCCTTCGCGGGCACCAGCCCCAAAGACGACCGCATTGACGAAGTGGTGGACTACGACTTTGTGCGCGCCGTGGTACACGCCCGCATCGCGCAAGGCCACATCAACCTGCAAGAAACTTTGTGTGACGACATCCTCACGCACCTGCTTGAACACACCGGCGTGATGGCCGCACGCGTGTCCACCCGCAAGCCCGACGTCTACCCCGACTGCGAAGCCGTGGGTGTGGAAGTGTTCCGCGCCAAACCCGGAGTGCTGTGACATGGCGAGCAAAGGTACCCAAATACTCAACCTCACTGGCCTGCGCTTTGATGCCAACCTCGGTATCTTGGAGCACGAAAAGGTGGACCCGCAACCCATTCAAGTGGATGCTGAGCTGAACCTTGGCACGCAACCCCTGCTGCCGCACGACGATGACATTTGCCACGTGCTGGATTACCGCAAGGTGCGCCAAATCATCATCGCCGAATGCACCGCCGAGCATGTGAACTTGCTCGAAACCCTCATTGGCAAACTCGCTCACCGTCTCATGCAACTGCCAGGCGTGCTGGGCGTGCGCGTGAAAATCGCCAAGCTCGAAATTTTTGACGACTGCGAAGTGGCCATTCGCATGGAAACTGGACAGTGGAATTAAACAAATGACGACAACGACCGAAAAAGACCCCAAACAACTCAAGATCGAGCACGAGAACCACAAGCTCGAAAAACGCCTGTGCCGCCAAGTTGGCCAAGCCATCGTGGACTACAACATGATCGAAGAAGGCGACAAAATCATGGTGTGTATGTCAGGCGGCAAAGACAGCTACGCCATGCTCGACATCTTGCTGATGATGCAACAGCGCGCGCCGATTAGCTTTGAATTGATTGCGGTCAACCTCGACCAAAAGCAACCGGGCTTTCCTGCCGATGTCTTGCCCAAATACTTAGAGCAAGTGGGCGTGAAGTTCCGCATCGAAACGCAAGACACGTACTCCATCGTCAAAGAAAAAATTGCCGAAGGTAAAACCATGTGCAGTCTGTGCTCGCGCTTGCGCCGCGGCATTTTGTACCGCGTGGCGGGTGAGTTGGGCTGCAACAAAATCGCGCTCGGTCACCACCGCGACGACATCTTGCAAACCTTCTTCTTGAACATGTTCTACGGCGGCAAGCTCAAAGCCATGCCACCCAAGCTTGTGAGCGACGGCGGCGACCACATGGTGATTCGCCCCCTCGCCTACGTGGCCGAGAAAGACCTTGAGCGCTGGGCCAAAGTGCGCCAGTTCCCCATCATCCCGTGCACGCTGTGTGGCAGCCAAGACGGACTGCAACGCCAAGTGGTGGGTGAGATGCTGCGCGAGTGGGAGAAGAAGCACCCAGGCCGCATCGAGAACATGTTTGCCGCGCTGCAAAACGTGGTGCCGTCGCATTTGATGGATCACACGAAGTTTGATTTCAAATCGCTGGTGACGACGGGTGTGGCGTCAGAAGATGGGGATAAGGCGTTTGACCATGAGGAGTTTCCTATGGCTTCGCTGCCGGGGATGCAGGTGGTGTCGCTTTGAGTCTTTGAGCTGAGCTCGCTTCGGAGAGGGCCTTAGGGCAGGTTCCTCATGCTGGAGTACCAGAAATCGTCACCTGCCCTAAGCCCCTCCCCGAAGTCTGCGTACGACTTTGCTTCGCTCGTCTAGTTAACAGCAACGAGCCCCAAAAGCGTTGCGTGCATGGGGTGTGGCGGCTGACGATTTCTGGTACTCCAGCATGAGGAAGCCGCCATACCCCATGTGCGCAACGCGCGTAGCCGGAGCAAACAAAAAAGCCACCAACACAGGTGGCTTTTTCAACGGAACACAAAAAGGTCAGAGCTTAAAAGCCACCACCTTCTGGTGCTGCTCACCCAAGCCTTCAATACCCAAAGTCATCACGTCACCGCGCTTCAAATACACAGGCGCTGGCTTGCCGTTTTTCTTCACGCCCATGCCCACACCTGGAGGCGTGCCCGTACAAATCACATCACCGGGTTTGAGCGTCACGAATTGGCTGAGGTAGCTCACGATCTTGGCAACGCCAAAAATCATGGTCTTGGTGTTACCCGTTTGCATGCGCACACCGTTGAGGTCGAGCCACATGCTGAGCTTTTGCGGATTAGGCACTTCATCGCGCGTGACCAGCCAAGGGCCGATGGGACCAAAGG
>Ga0228700_1000383_pt1 | contig 41325 bp, 76 predicted proteins | sample McNCre317_Aug_MG_FD_178019 | JGI IMG/M metagenome (GOLD analysis project Ga0228700, IMG submission 178019) | Freshwater microbial communities from McNutts Creek, Athens, Georgia, United States - 3-17_Aug_MG | ecosystem: Environmental > Aquatic > Freshwater > Creek | place: USA: Georgia...
CGACAGCCAGTAGGGACGAGCTCGTTCCTTGTCGATGATCTTCTGAGCCTGTCCCACCGTCATGATATCTTGAAGCCATGAGGAGTCGAGAGGAGCTGATGACTCCTCCCGCTGTTCCTTCTTGCGCTCACGGCGCTCACGACTCTTGAGCTTACGGCGTCGAGCCTTCATGCCCTCATCAGCAACGTCTTTCTTGCGCCGTGCCATATTACTGAACCATCTGCCCTTCCTGCAGTTCGCTGAGGGACTTCACCCATCTCGAGAACAGGGGGCCCTTGCAGTATCCATGATGTCCGCTGAGCATATCAGCCCCTCCCTGTTTCTGCTCCCACAGGGTGGCGAGGACATTGCCGGTGTATCCCCTGACGCCGACCAGACCCGCTTGGATGCCCGGGATGTCAACCGCGCAGACTGTGAACTCTCGGCGATGTCCCTTCTCGCCGACAACCGGCGTAATTTCCACATGGGCCCGGAAGCGGGCAATCGGCAGAGCGGTGTTCATGATCGCCTGGCAGACAGCGACCGCTACCTCGAGATCCTCCCGCGTCTTATGAAACTCTGGCGAGAGGTCTCCCGAGTAATCGGGATCGACAACCCGGTCTCGCATAATCTGAAGGTTTCCTTCAGCGTGAGCAAGAACACGCGATAGTGCTTCAAGAGAATTCATTGATCGTCCTTCCTATTCAAACAGCTCAGCGATGCGCTTTAGGTTATCGCTGTCTTCTTCAACAAAGCTAATCGTCGCAGTCATTTCTGCGATGGTAGCAACAAGCTCGTCGCTGTCGTCTTCAATTGCTTTCAATCGTGACAAGACTTCCATTGTCTTGAGCAAACGCGTATCCTGAAGCTCAGCGTGAGTCAACAGAATAGCGCGTACCTGAGCGGCGTCCTCAGCGTTGATATTAATCATGTGCAGATCGTCCTTGCGTTGTTAATGCGTCATCATACGATCACAACACGCCTTGAACAACTTATGAATACTCTCAAGACATATCCCAGTCCGGACGGAAATCTACGAAGTCCACAAAGCCGGGATGGCGGGGCTTGTCCTTCTCTCCCATCCGCTGCTTCTTGTATCGGACCAGTAAGCCGGTCGGATCCCAGCCTTCAAGGATCATTCGCCAGAGCTGCTCTCGCTGCTCCTTGGTAAACCCGCCCCCGACTCTAACCTCAACGCGGTCCTTGAGGTCGTCGAGTATAAAACCCCCAAGAGAACCTTTCGCTTTCTTTCCCGCTTTAGCGGAAGATCGCTTGAGCTTGCCAGTAAGCTCACGGGTGGCAGCATTACCATTTCTCATCTCCTCGAACCATCCCTTGATCCGCCCCTCGGCGGTATCGAAGGGCTTACACTTCAGCAACCAACCTTGCCGGATCGTTGCCTTGCCTTCCTTGTAGGGGCCGTCTTCATCGCGGAACATGACTCCCTCATATCCTCGACCAAGCGATTCTTCCAAGAACTCCTTGGCATCATCGATGTCCTGGATCAAATAATGGGTTAGAAGCTTGATCTGGGGGTGAGCCAGCTTCTCCACAAGCTTACGAGCTTCGGTGTAGCGATCATACCAGCCCAGCTTGCCGATCAGGTCTGGTCGGTCGAAGACCCATAGTTTGAACCGGGGCTCGCCAGTTCGACTCGTAAGCCCTGAAGAAGTCCTTGACAGAACATTGGCTCCCCGATTACGGCCAACAACTGCCTCCGCGTCGAGCGCATAGCCAGGAGGTAGAATGCCCTTGAGTTGATTGTGGAAGTGCTCATTGGGGAACCTTGAGAACCTGCTAGTCAGTGGGTGGTCGTGAAGTATGCAGCGGAAGCCATCAATCTTGACGGATGCCCACTTCGGAAACTTCACCTGCTCAAGCGACTCAATTGCCTCGCCCTTCATCGGCCGACGGATGGGAAGCTTCATGCTCGCTTCCTCTTAGCAAGCTGTCGCTTCGTCTCTTCTCGATCATTCTCCCGAACAAACCCCTTCTTCAAAACTGGATCCTTGGAGTGATCGACCTTCGAGGTTGGTCGCTTGGTAGCAACACGACGGGGAGGAAGCGCGACAGTGATGGGATCCTCATCCACAGGTAGGTATACCACCTGAGGTCGGTAACCGAGCAGCTCGGGTATCTTGAGGCCCGGGCCCTGGACCTTCGTCATGAAGGCCGATACCTGCTGCGGTGTAATGCCCATGGCGACAGCCCAGGCAGTTGGAGAGGTGTGCTTCCCCTGCTTCACCGCATCCTTGAGTAGCTTCTTTAGTCCTCGCTCGGTGATAGCGGTACGCGGAACTCGATACTTCTTTTCCATGTGTCCCCCCGGTTGGGTGGAGCTACCCGGGGTGTACTCGCGGAACCGAATAACCCCACCCATCTCGTTACAGCGGCGCCGTCCCTTGCCGCGCTGTTACTTCTTCGGCTTCGAGCCGCCCGGCTTGCCGTCGCCGTCATGATCGAAAGGATCAACGGCCCCCTTGGCTTCTTCTTCTTCGAAGTGTTCTTCGAGGGTGGTGATCGGGGGCTCACCCTGCTTCACCTCGAGGATATAGCCTTCCACAATGTGGAAGTCCTGCGAGGTGTTCGGCTCAATCTCGATGTCCGTGTTCTCCGAACCGCTGACGGTACGAAGGCTAACGTGGGCTCCATGAGCACGAGCCTCAACTCGTATGCTGGTTGTCATCCTTTGTCTCCTGCTGCGTTGAATTGCAACAGGTCAAAGTATAACGCAATCGCGTTAACTCGTCAATGACCTAATTTTCCAGGAATACCAAATCCAAAGACTCGACAACGGGCGTCGGATAAACTAGCCAGGGTCGGGGGAAGGGTGCCCGATAATCCACACAGGGTATGTGGGTGTAGAAGGGAGTTCCGTGATAGACGTTCAGTCCAATCTCGCAGGCAGTCCATCGGTGGACTAATCCCATTACCAACTCAACCTTCAATTCGGGGAAGACAACGAAGAAGCGCTGAGAGTCAGGCCGATACTCAACCTTGGGAAGGTGACCCTTGAGGTCTACTCTCTGAACGCCGTCCATTAGCCATTAGCCCGATTAATGTAAGTACCAAAAAGGATGGCGGCGGGTATAGCTACCAGCCAGTAGCCGATAAACCATACCCACCAAGGCATTATTCGACTTCTTCGTCCAGGGGCTCGATGTCGTCGAGCTTCGACTTCTTGAGAATTCGATTGTGATGCTTGGCAAGCATCTTTGCAATCTTCTTCTGCTTCGCGGGCGACCGGCCGAACTCTTCGTCCTCAGCTTCGCCATCGGCGTATTCCTCATACTTCTCATTAATTGCACCCAGCACCAGCTGATACGCCTTGATTGTCGGCGTTGTCTTCCGAGGCTTCGCCGCCGCTTTCGGTTTCTTTGCCATTTTCAGATTTCCTTGATTTCGACCGTAATGGTCTTTGGAGCGTCGCCTTTCTTGAAGGCAGACTTCTTGACGTAGAGAGAGGGGATCGGAGCGTCGTCCTCATCGTTCTTAAAAACGAACGTTCCCTTAGTCTCTCTCTCGAGTTTGAGAGTGGTCTTCATTTGCAGTATCCCTCGTCATTAAGACAGCGTTATTATTGCAGCGAAGGATACTCTTGTCAACTAGGGATGGAGTGTGCGAACACCCTTGTAGAGTGCGGAATCGGAGCGAACGCCAAGGTAGGCAGCGGACCAGAGCCGCGCGCCTCTATAGATGTAAGCGGGAGTACTGACCGTGTCGACCATCGTGCGGTCGAACCATGACATGATGTCCTGCGCCGGGTCGAACCACTGGTTGGGATTGAGGATACCCGCTGAGTCGAAGGTGGCGGCGGTCGACATGGTTTAACTGATCTCAGCGCGGAAACGGGCGACGGTAGTACTAAAAGCCGCCGCTGCGGGATTAGGCAAAGCAGTGGTCAAGCCACTCGTCGAACTGGCATACATGATCGGCGCCGTAGAAAGGTCAGTCGTCGTAGTGGACGCTGGAGGGCCGACCAATGTACCCATTGTTGTTGCCGTCACCATCACTCCGACATAGAACCAACCGGCTGTACCCACCTTGTAAGGAGCGGTCATAGCAAGTTGCTTACGGGTATTGGCGGCCCATGCTGTTGTTGTTTGATTGGCAGACTGGGCCAGTAGCACGGGGTTACTTTGGGGGAAAGCGGAGTAAAGGGCGAAAAATTGGTTGGTGGGGCTAGTAAAAGCGGTTGCACAGGTGATCGCTATATTACTAACAGTTAAACCCGCGGGGAGCCATATTAGCGATAAGTATAAAGTTCCACTAGTGGGAGCGGTGGTTGCAGTACCAGTCAGGTAGCGCGGGCAAGTCTCCGCGAGCGTTCCCGTGGTACCATAATTTATAGGAGAAGGCGCAACCGGCGCATAAGGCGCGCCTTGACTGTCGTGGTGCGTCCACCCGCCCATCTCGTCCAGGACAAGGTTCTCGCCGGGCAGCAGTGTTACACCCATCAGATCGGCGGCATTGGTGCCGTCGAACTGCTGGATGGTCACCTGACAAGACACGGTGGTGCTGTTGTTCGTCACCCCCATCCATCGGACGTTGCGCTGGACCCCCGCCCCTGGTGACGCCACAATGGTCGTCGTGGTCGCGGTCGTAATCAGCAGGTTGGCCGGACGCGACGGAGTCACGACCCCGCCGCTGTAATCCGCATACCACGAGTTGATCGTGATCGAGGCCGCAGCGCCCGTGACGATACGAAGAACGTCCGATGTCGAGGCAAGCATTACCATGGGAAGTGTCCCTCTCTTACGGTTAGGCGAGAACCGTAACGCGATAGGCGTTCGAGGCCGGTGCACTAGCGAAGGTCACAGTCACATTGTTCGTGTCCGTAGCCACAACGTCTGCGAGAACAAGGGAGTCATCCGCCACAGTTCGGACAGTCACGGAGACGTCCTTTGTACCCAGCGAGTGAGTGACAGCAATCGAAGTCGAAGCGCCGTTACCGATGTTCGCTGAGAACTTACGGGCAACCACTGCGGTGTCGATGGCGATGCCCGAGCTGATGACGATACCCGCGCCAGCAACAGCGCTAACCGCGGAGCCAGCAACGCTGATACCCGTGTTACCCGCGGTCGGTGCAGATCCACCGCCCAACTGCGACCAGGTCGTGGCCGTGGTGCCGATGGTGATTGTACCGTCTGTGGTAATCATGTAGGCCTTGTCACCGTTCGTAGTACCCTCGGTGACGGTCACCGCGGTGCCGGGGTTCAGTTCGGTGCCGGTGTCCGCATCAACCGCACGAGTTGGAGCACCCGAAGCGTTGACCGTGTAGATGCCGTTTTCCGAGCCGGTCGACTGGTTCTTGATAAGGATACGATCACCCGTTGCCAGCGTCACGCCGTCGATTGACTGACCATTGGCGTAGGCGGTGGCCAGCGCGCCGTTGGCGGTGGTCGCCGCACGAACTGCATTCTTCCAGCTCAGGCCTCGGGCAACGTTATCCACATACTGCTTGGTTGCGGCATCAGTCGTGGTCGACGGGTCCGCCAGGTTAGTGATCTTCTGGGACTGAAGATCAAGGCCGTTCATTACCTTCATGGTTTAATCCTTCTTATAGGAGCAGAACATAGCCCGTCTGCGGGGAGGCGAATACCACGGAGAAATCGGTGGACGATGCGTGGATATCCGCAATAACCGCATCGCCACCTGTCAAGAAAACCTGAACCATCGGCTCACGGCCCAGGGGGTGACTCGAGGTCCAGGTAGCTCCCGCACCGTTGAAGCTGTACTTGGCCGACCCTGTGCCGGCAGGACCTGGGGGTCCTGGGGGACCCGGGATGCCAACATCCTGGAACTCCGCCGAGGTTGTATAAGACTGGAGGACGAGTGCCGCCACTTCGGTGTCGAAGTGCGCGACCGCCGGGAACGGCTGATCTATGATAGTGACCGATGTCACGAACCCAAGTCCACTTCCACATAGATGGGGTCAGGCGAGTAGCCCGGATTGGAAGCGAAGGTCAAGGCAAGGGAGACGTGGTACTGGTTGTTGACGTTGAGACCCTTGGTCGACGCCGCGGAGAACTCAAGCTCGCAGACACCGTTCACCGCATCAAGGATGTTGACGGTCGGAGCCACAGCCAGGTTGGTGGAGTAGATAGCGCAGGTTGCGCCGGTCAAGTCAATCGGCGGGCTGCTGGGTGCGGTAGTCTCACGCCAGGTAAACTGTACCTTCTTGAGTCTGCCGATGAAGACTTTAATTCCAGTAGCCATTGCCAGACCCCGTCAGGTGTATGGGACCTAATAATAGCCGGCGATATTAAAGAGAATACCTACACCCCGCTCCCCGGCTATCAGAAGACCTCCATGGTGGCTTCGTGATCGAGCGTCTTGCGGTGCTGGATCCAGCCGGTGAAGTTGCCGTGAAGCTCGGGATGCCGCCATATTACCGGGGTATGGTAATCCGCAAAGTCCGGAGTGGCCTGGTGCTCGGCGGGTGACGCATGAACCGGCCGGCTTACCACCAGCTTCTCGTACCGCTCTATTTCCGCGTTTACGTCAGCATTGCCATCAAAGGGCTTATAGCTCAAACGAGCGCAACGGGCCACCGACATCATCTTCAGGGTCTCAATACCCCATCGCCCATCAGATTCCCGCTCGGTTATATAGGGCAAATGCCACTGGTCGTAACTCAGCGCCGTAGGCGTCGAAAGGCTTATTTTGTGTCGCATCACTCGCGCTAGCTCGTCAAACTCGGGCTGAGCGTACTCAGAAATGCGAAGATCGAAGAAATTTTCCCAGTGCGTTGATGTCACGAGTACGTCGATCCACCCGAACCACTCAAGCGGCCTATTCGCATGTTGCTTGTGCATCCCCTCCGCCTGCCATCGATTGACCACCGCTCGACAGGTCTCCGCAAGGATCTCCCATTCATCGGCCCACTTCTGCTGAAGCTCGGGGGGTGCCACAATGTCGGATTGCATTCCGGGCTTGTTCATCCCGAACGTGGGCACGAACAGCGGCTCGGTCAACAACACCTTACTGGGAACCGCTCGACTACTACGGGCGTTGCGACTAAAGACGCGATGGGTCATCAGCTCAGAGTGGATCGCTCGCCAGTACCGAAGGTGGAAGGTCGTGAGCCTAATACCCGCGGGGCTGATACTATCACAGATTACGTTGGCAAACATTAGCGCTTCCTTGCATATTTCATGAGAAAGGTGAAAGTCTCGAAGTCGTCGAGTGTGCGGCGAGCTTGTCGAGTGACCGACTGAACAATGACCTCCTTCTTTTCGATGCGGTCAGTCAAGCTATGAAGCTCGCGGACCACTTCCTCTCCGTTAAGGGCGAAACGGAAACTCTTCTTCTCCCCGCTCATCGAAAAAACTCCCCATCCGGTCCAATAAGAACATCATCGTGGATGTAGGCGAGCGTCTCAATCTCGGCCCCCCCATGATCTATCCCACAAAGGATCCAAGTTGGAAACTCTTCCTGCGGAGGCCAGTTTCGCTGCTCGTCATCAGTCAACTGGCGAAGGACCAACGACCGATTAAGTAGTGTCTCCAATTTCATTTCTTAAATTCCCTCTTACAGAACGGGCACCGAGGCTCCGAGATAAGGTGATACTCCCCGGGAAGTCCCGGCTTGCCCTCCTCAAAGATGACAGTCTCAATCTCATACCCCTCCGCCCGAAGCTTACAGATACGAACATGGAGAGATTTACGGCTGCTAGCATACGCTCGCCAGTCCGCCGCTACTAGGGGCCCCTTACGCAAACGATCAAGGAGCTGCGATTTATTACTTACCCGCATAACGGATCCTTACAAGGTTTAGCTCCAAAAGCCCTGTAATCAGCCACAAACCTGTCTCGATTGGCTTGAGAAACGAATACATAGACTCGCGTACCTCTTTCAAAGCACATAGACATCCAGTGATCGTAGCGAGAATGGTCCACTTCGCTGCATTTAACCAGCGTACTGACCGAAGCGTAGAAAGGAGTCGGCCATTTCTCAGCGACTTTCTTCCTCCACAGGTTGATCTGGTCTCTATAGCTCATCGCACTAGTACCTTCTCGAAGTTATCACAGACCAAAGAGGTGGCGACCTTCGGAGTCATTGTCTGCGGATCGATAACAGTCACCATAGCCTCATGATACTTGGTGCACTGAGTCTCCCACAAAGGCTCACGAGGTTCAGACAGGACGACGACTACGCCAATTACTCCAAGAAAGACCATCGTCCATCCCCAGAGCCGCTCGCTATTCCACGGTGGCTTCATGATACCACGCTCCACACTGCAAGCAGGAAGCCGCCAACCGCGAAGCACAAGCTCCCCAGCCAAGGCAATCCCCAGAAAGCTCGGTCGATACACTCCTTAGCGCCGACCAGGCAGGCTACAGTCCCCATGAAGAGGGTCAAGAGGTCAGTCATTACCAAGTACCTCCGCTTGTGCTTTCAAATCCTCAGTGATTGTCACGGTCGCCTGAAACGCGAAGCCAGCATTACCAACCTCCACTTTCTCAATGAAGACCTTGTGCCAAACGCCGGGGGCTTTCAGGTCGATAGCGAAATTCTCGACACAGCCTTCCGCAGCCGCAAACGCCAGCAAGTTCTTAATCTGGCCTTCATTGAATATGACCTTGTGTTGGCGCTCATGCTTGGTGTGGCTCTGCGCTTTGGGCAAGGCGACGAGGGGTTCTGTTTTCCACGCGCTCGGTTCAGACATCACGGCTCTCCTTGGCTTTTGCGAGGGCGTCACGCCCGGCGTACCACACACCCTCAGCGGTTATCCGTTCACCCGCCACCAGCGCGTCGGTTTTCAGCGGCACGGATTGAGCAATGAGGCAGACGGCATTTTCCAACGCCTCCACCAGCCCCGCGATTACCGCGTCCTGCTGGGTGATGCGGTCGGCTGCTTCGCGCTTCACCTTCTCGGGCTGGCGTAACACACCGTCCTTGCAGAACTTGCGCTTCCTCAGCCGCTCTACAAGATCACTCGCCATCGGTCTGTTCCTCCATTGCGGATGGCATCCCCTCGGCCATGAAACGAACCATCGCCTCAGCCTGAATGGCATCGAATAGGTTGGTGCCCATGATCTGCCTGCGATACTCGTGACCAGCGATGCCTTTGTTGCCGATCCAGCCATCGAAACTGATCCCACCGTCAGGGTTGAAGTTCTCAGGGATTGGCCAGCCAAGGAAGCGGTTGGCCATGTGCTTGATCTGTTCGTCGGTCATTGCGTTATTCCCTTTTCGATAGTGTGTTCTCGCCGGTCCATGCTGTTGTGAACGATAACCGGTGCGTCCATGGCGGCGTCGAATATCTCAACCGGACGGCACCAGCATTGATCGCTTTCGTCATGGTCGCGAAGGTCGTTCAGCGGGACTACGTGAAGGCTCGCTGCGATCTGTGCGGGGTTACTCGCCATCGGTCTTTTCCTCCATTGCCTTGAGCGCGTCCTCAAACGCGATGAACTCAGCCACGATCTCAAGAACGGTGGGTGAAAACCATTCCCTTTGATGCTCCTGCCATGCCTCAAGTCGATCCCTCACGGCGTCAGGATAGTCATTAAGGGCATCACGCGCCGCTGTCTGTTCAGAAAGGTAGCGGGATACCCGCGCGTCTCTTGCTGCGATCTGTGCGGGGGCGCTCACTTCTCGTCTCCCGGTGCTGCTGCAATCATGGTGCAGAACAGTTCCTTGATGTAGTCGGGCCACAGATAATCCCCCGCCCAGTTTCGCCTTGATCGCGAAGTCTACGCCACGGTTTATCATCCCCGGCGTCGGCTCATCCTTGACGATCCGATAACCCGCGTCGCTGATTGCGGTCAGGGCTGCTTGGGCGGCGTCTGTCCAGCGCTGCCAGTAAACCTCGATAAGTCGGGCAATCTCCTCGGGTTCAAGGTCAGTCCCCGGCGTCGTCCACTCATCATGGCATATCCCCCGCGCGACGGCTTCGATCAGTTCGGTCATGCGAAGTCTCCCTTCCGGCAAAGCTCGGCGTGTCCGGCCCATTCGTGAAGCGCCGCATTCTCAGCACCGCTCCCCTTGTAAACCTTGCCCCGCCATCCGCACGTGCAGACGGGCTTGATGACGAAGCTGACCTTGTGCGTTTTGTCAGTCATTTCGATGCACTCCATATAATCGCCCACAGCGTCAGGCTTAGGGCCAGGTTGATTGTCATGGCTCGGTAGAGGGTCATGCTGCTTCTCCGAACAGATCAACGGGCGGGTTCATCGTCACTCATCCTCCACATAGCGATATAGGTGTACTCGAAGGTGAATACGCCCGGCCCGATCAGGGTGCTCAGCTCACGAGTCAGGTGAAGGCTGATAAGGTCCAGCCCCCGTAGCTCAAGCTCTTTGCCCAGTGTCGGCCAGATCTCTCGGCGTGTACGAGCACGGACTACAATTTCTTCTGCGAACCCCATGACTCAGTTCACCTTGCTAAGCGTGACGATAACGTCCAGCGTGTCAGGATCAAATGCCATAGCGATCATGACATCCTGTGGATTAAAATCCTCCAGGTCAGCACGACTCACAGTAAGTGTCTTGTTAGGCTGAGCATTCACCAGCGCACCAAGTATCAAGGCAAAGTTCTCAGGCATAACGTCCTCCTAGTAGCGACATAATAAATAGTTTGTTTACCCTTGTCAACTACTAGGAGAAGTTAGGCAGACTTTACTGGTACCTTATGAGCGCCTCGAGCAGCCCGTCATCACCCACAGACAGGCAGAGATCTTTCTTCATAGTCCTCTTGTGCTCATTCACCGCTCGCACCGCCTGCTGCAGACTAGTGATAGGAATCGGCGGAGGCGCGGGAACCCGCCTACTCCTCACCCGAGGTGTCTGCGGAGTCTTGGGCATCGTGACATTCAGAGTACCCTCGAACTCCACCCACTCCACTTCAGTAGCCCCGAACGTCTCCATCGGATACGGCACCACCACCTGCAGCGTCCGCACTCCCCGAGCAGTCTCCTTGCTAAATCGATAAGTCCCACGAATGTCCGACTTCACCACCAGCCCGGGAGTAAACGGCTGCACCTCCGTGGTGACGTTCCCGGGAAACAGCCGCTGGATTACAGCAAGCTCGTGGGGACTACTAGCGGACAGGGCATAGCGGACAGCCTTCTTGCTGTGCTGATAACAAGCGAGCTTCATACCTCGTCCTCCGTGATAGTAACTCGGTACTGCTTCCCCATGACCGCCTTAGAAGGCTTAGGACTCTGCACCCAAAAGACCCAGCTGGTGCTGTCATCACCCCGCATCGGACTACTACAGATGTGGAACCTCCCGTCCAGCTCATCAGCGATGTCATAGGCCAAGTTCTTGAGCCTCTTGGAGAGTGAAGAAGTAACGACCTTGGTAACCTTAGCTACAGGAGCCTCAGACTTCATAAGATAGTACCCCTTGCTGGGCCCCTCGTGGCAATGACTAACCCGGTGAGCAATCGTCTGCTCAGCGTCCGGCCACCCATGCTGATGAGACTTCCCACAGTAAGGGCAGGTGGAGATCACCGCCGTGCCATCCCCTACAGTAACCGGCACAATAGGCGGGAGATCGGGAGCGGGGTCGATGCTACAGTACAGGCCGGACTCTAGCCAGCGGATAAAGGCGTGGAACTGGTGCCTCGACCGGCCGTGGATGTCCTCGTGAAGAGTACCGTGAGCATTGGTATCCCAGAAAGCATAGGGATTGATCTGGTGTTCCTTGTCGGGAACAAACTGAGCGGTCGGGATGGAGACTTCGTCAAGGGAGGTGTATATCATCCAGCCGGTTGGTACGGCGACGATGAAGAGAGCGGGAGCGTTGGGTCCACCTAGGAAGTGGAACTGCATCCCTACCTTAATTGAGGTATTAGTAGTCATAGTATTCTCCTGCCGAGCTTGATTGACGGCGAGAGTGATTATAGCGTTAGAGATAGAGGATGTCAACTGCTACTGGAATCACGTAATTACGTGACTCTTCAAACCTAGAAAATATGGGTTGGGCCCTGGTACGTGTGACATGAAAAATTTTTGAAATATTATTACGTCGGTGTTACATGAAATTACGTGAACAATGCAAGGTGATCGTATGTTTACGTTATCACATTGCATCATGCATTATCGTTATTCGCTTTCGACGTTTGCAACAACATCATTTGATTGCGTGTTATTCTTTCGCGCATTACGTTTCGCGTTGCGTTCGCGTTTGATGCGTTTCGTTTCGCGTTCGATGCGTTCGCGCAATTCGTTCGCATATCGCGTATCAATCGTGCATCGATACAAATTGTATTCGTCGTCATTGTGAATGATATGTGATGTATTCATGATGCGTTCAATTGATTTGTTCGCACGAATTTTTGCGCGAATGCGTTTCGCGTCGTCATTAAACGTTTCATTGCGTGATGCATAATCGTCGCAAATTTCGTTAATCAACGTTTTCAAAACGATTGGATATAAACGCGATTTCGTGTTGTTCTTTACGTTGCGTGTCATTGCGTGTTTCGCTTTCGTATTTATCAAATCGCGTAATTGCGTTTTGATGTGTTCAATTTAACGCGATTACGTGAAACAACAAACGAATAAAAACGATTAAACAATATGCGATTAATCACCTTTTATCGTTTGTCGTTTCACGCGATTGCGTGTATTATACGTGTATTGAATCGATGAACGTTTAATCAAACAAACAACGTTCGGGTGTAATGGGAGCGACGGCGTGTGAGATTTTGCGGAAGTTTGGCCGAGCTTTGGGCCACCCGTGGTGCACAGTCGCAGTGGACCCGCCATGGCCGACCCGTACTACACGGACTCTAACAGCGGAACCACCCCGGCTTGGCCGATCTTTTTGCGGAGATCCTCAAAAGCCCCCACGTATTCGCGGAGGCTCAGAGATTTATCGACGGAAGATCTTAATGGCCTTCCCAATGCTGTCGGACAAGCTCCACAGGGTTACCGCCCATACGAGGATCCAGAGGGTATCGCACATTGCGCGGGCAAGGTCTGCTGACATCATAGACCTCCTTACCCGTAAACGGCGATGCTGATTACCTGGGTAAGGTAATCTACATTATCGGCCGTGAGCTCCTCGCATCCGCGTTGGGCGAGGATGTCTCCGAGGGTGGCTTCGGCGTTTTGAAGATCGGCTTCCGTATATTGATTGGTCATGTCGGACCTCCTCAATTCACGGGAAACGCATAGCATGGCTATCTGGAGGGCCTCAGCGACGGACAGGTTTGATCGGATGGACTGGGGCAGATCAGCTGTCGTGCAATTCACGGGTTGGCCATTTTCGTCGATCATCGTAGGTCTCCTTCATCGTTTGCGTTATTGCATTCGATAAACAACACATACGACCTAGGCGATCCAGCATCAACTACCCAATGCCAGGGCTGGCCCAACTCGTGGCGGATCCACCATAGTCCAACCCTCAGAAGTCTTTCTTTCCACAGGTCGTCTTCCTACACTACCTTGTCTTCTGGCGGATCTTCCGTCTACCCGTCTACACGGATAGGCCACCCAACCGACCTCTCCAAAGAGAGGCCGCACCCGGCAGCCCCTCAGTGTCAGGCCTTCTGTATTCCGGCGAGGTAGTCGGTGAGGTTGTCACAGGGGCCTCGAAGAAAATGTTAACGTCGTCCCCGTTCGAGGCCCAACGGACAAGCACGAGATCCTCGCGGGTTAGGGTTTCGGGGAGTTCATCCCGCATGTCATTGCAGAGTTCACCCCAAACAAATCGGACAGCCTCGTCAACAGCATTGGGTGAGAGTTTGTCATAGTCCCCGTAGAGATCCTCAACGGTGAGAAAATCAAAGGCGCCGTTCATACGATAGAGTGTCATGGTCAGAGCTCCTCAATGATTATTCGGAGAGATCGGAGATGTCGCATTCGGCATGCAATTCAAAATTCCCATCATACAACACGGCGATGTAGCGGCCCTCGATTTCAGGGTGGGCGTAAATATCGAGCAGAGCATGCGGAGAGGCGAGGATCGAACGGAGGTACGTATCGATGCGGATTATGTTTTCATCATGGGTCACGGTAGGTCTCATTGTATTTATGTGATCGCGTGATTGCGTCACGTGATTACGTTACGAGATAAAGACCTCCTTGACAATCATTTTATGCTGCCGCATCCTCACAGCAGAGCCACCATATTCATTGTACTATTCGCGTACTATCGCGGACATAGATTTTTCTTTGTCACGCACTTACATGTATGCTTATCCTCACGGCAGACCCGCCGTTCTCAACCCCACCCGCACGGACTCTAACACTCTCCACTCCATCACGCACTTACATGTACACGCACTTGCGTGAGACCTTCAGAGCGCGGCTCTAAGGTGGTCCGGCTGCCCCAATATCACCCAATCCCACCTATATTCCCAATACCCATATCACGTAATTACGTTAAGGGTCGCGCACATGCGCCCGCGCGGGGGTACAACAACCATCAATTAATACATATTTTTATTCATTTTTTCTTTAACATTGACAGACACTCAAAAATACTGTACGTTTAACCAATATTAAAGGCCAAAACGTTATTTTTATTCATTTTTCGAGAGTTCGTGTGTAATAGCATCACGTAATCACGTTAACAAGAAGGACTACTTATGAACAAGGAAGATCAGACCCATTTTCAGACCCTTTGGGAGGTCTTTTACGATCTAAACCGCCGGAAACTTACCGCATGTGCCCGGAAGCTGGGAATATCCACGCAGACGTTTGACGCCTGGTATAAACGCCCTCCCAAGTCTCACTGGTGGATGTTTATTCTCCGCCTTTGCATACAGCGCGAGCTCCAGGGACAACTTCCACAGAGGTCATATACCAAGCGCGCAGAGCTACACAGGTGGGCCCGGGAGCAATTAAAAGGGATGCCCACGCCCACACAGTTAGCGCAGTTCGGAGACGAGGATCCCGTCAAGGAGTGGGGCGGTGCGGCGAAGTTCCTGGCTCATACCCTGAGGGACGGGCCGGTGTACTATGATGATTTGAGGAAGCCGGCGAACTGCGGCGGTTACTCTCCCCAGGCGCTGCGCATAGCGGCCAGGGTCATCGGAGTAACAATGGAGCAGGTTGGCTATGGGGCTGACAAGAGATCGCTCTGGTCTTGGGAATTGTAAGGCGGTCGTCATATATCGTCCCAGGGCATGATCGCGTAACACATTGCATCATATATCGCACAACATAAACGATCATGCCCTGGTGACCTTATTTACGACCTCTGGACGATACGCGCACAATGCGTATATCATCATTATCGATAGGAATGCCTCGGAGGCGTCGGTTCTCGTAATGCAGTTCCTGCAGAGCGGCGATGAGTTGGTCCTTGGTCAAGTCCCGGACATCCACACCCTTGTAGGTGAGCGCCGAGACGAACAGGGGGTCTATGATATGAGCCAGACACTCATTCCAGGACTTATCATACCACTCGGACGAGGAGTCGAGGTGGTCGAGAGATATTTGGTGGTACTTGCCGTACCAATTCAAGGCGTCGGCGCCTCTCAGCACCACGTAGCTGCTGCCCGCGTAAAGTATGAAAGAGTCGTCGTCCTGCCTCACGCGATACCGGTCGGTGACTTCAAGGTCTATCACTGAGCTTCTCCTTATACTCGCCGCAGATGTCGGCGTCACTTACCTGTGGGAGCGTCTGTTCATACTGAGGACCATCCCAGCACCTCGTCATTGCGCTCATGCGCTTCGCGCAGGTCGGCGGGTATCGGCGACACTGGCCGTAAGCAGGGTTGATAAGCCCGGCTTTGAAGTGTAGGCAGGTGGAGCAATTCATTCTATCTCTCCTATAATAATGAGACCTTCCAGAGCTACTGGCTCGAATACCCGTACCCGGTCGTCGCGGCACAGGAAGAGTACCTCGGCATCGTCGTCCTCGTAGATTTCCTCGAGGGCAAGGATTAGTTCACGTTTGGTCATCGAGCCACTCCTCCCGGTTCTCCACGGAGAACAATTCCCGCACGACCCGACCTGTGGCATGCTTGAACTGATTAACTTGGCCGCCTTTGCCGTCGAGGCGTCGGCGAGCCTTTAGCTTTGCAGTCATGCTGCCCACGGCCTTGGGCGTAGTGCCGAGGCGAGCGGCTATGGCCTTATTTGACATTCCCGCTCGTTTCATTCCCACCGCGAGAGTCTTCATCTCTTCGGTCCAGCGAGTCATAGCGCCTCCGTCGCGTAAGAGTGAGGCCCATACTTGGCGTTGAGGGCGGAGGTGAAGCGTTGGCTGTCGTTGCGTGTGCGGAAGGCAGCTTCCACAGAGCCGATTGGTCGGGCGCTGATGTTGCGGTTCACGACGGTAACGTAGAAGAAGCCCATTTTCTTGAGCTCCTTGACGCGGTCAGGGTGTAGCAGGATCATAGGGTTCGATCTCCCAGTCAAGCTCGTCATCGACAGTAAGGAAGTTGTAGTCGCGGGGCGTCATCGCGAGGATCAGGTTGACTTCATATTCCTCGGCGTCTTCACGGTATTCACCTAGCACCTCCCCGGCGATCACGATCACGGGCTGGCGCAGGTCAATGGACAGGTTGAGCTCGTCGAGTCGCTCGACAAACATGTTGGCCGCGTCATTGACGGTTGGCATAGAGCCGTCATCGGAGAAGCACTCGACAACGCAGACCACGGTGGTGAGGTACAGCTGGTAATTGATACCGCCGGTGTTGTAGCAAGTCAGCATCATGGCTTGACCTCCTTGGTGAGGATCTCGATGTCATCGATCAAGAAAGGCTCGGCGCGTGAGAGCTTGTCCTGGTAGGACTTGCGAGCGTCATCGAGGTGCTCGTGATAACGTCCCCAGAAGAATTCGGTGGGAGTCGTCGAGCCGTAAGCGCGGTTGAAGTGATGAGCGACATACTGGCCGGAGTCATGCTGCCGGAGGATAACACCCCCCGGTTGGGTGCAGTGATCGCCGCGGGTATATGCGATAGCAAGGGTCTTCATGGTCAATCTCCATTTCGCGTAATTGCGTGTTGTTGACGCCAGCACAATACGAAACGCGGATGCCGGCGTCAACTGCCTTATGCTACCATACCCTTAATCGGTAGCTTCATCGATTAGGTCCGCTATGGCCTCAAGCTTATGGACAGCAGATCTCAAAGACTCTAGCTGCTGGGGTGAGACGGAGTCGCTAACACCGGGTAGCTCCATCATTCGGCTGATACCCTCATTAAGGTCGATAGCTCGGTTCATAAGCTTAGAGAACTTCTCGACGCGAGCCCGTGCAGCCCTTTCCTCCTTCCACAGCCTGATTATCCAGGAGTAGGCATTGAGGCAGACTCGGTCCCACACCTCGGCATCGGTTTCTTCGTTGAGGATCGTGATCCGTTCGAGGAGCTCGTCGGGGACGTTGGCAGGATGATAGCGGACAATCTCCCAGCGGGTCTTATCTCCCGACCCCGCCTGTTCTCCCGCAACCACATGGACCTCATCAATGCTGAGGTGCAGGAAGTAGCTGAGGTGGTCCTCGCTACAAGCAATAGTCTTGATATGCACAGTGCTTCTCCTTATCCAAATACCCAGATGTTCATCTGGCGGGTGGCGTAAAGGCCGTCTTCTTGGCCAAGGGCGTCGGCGTCGGGACCCATGATCCCGCGCTGTGCGCGGATGCCCGCGATCATTGCACGGGCGAGGCGGAGGTCGTGATAATCCCACGGATGAGATATACGATCTTCTGTGTGAGCGTCTAGTGAGGAGAGGAACTCATGAGCAATGCGTAAGGCAGAGGCTGAACAGATCCTCTCGCCTGTGGAGAGCGTGTCATTGCCGAGGAGGTAGGTCCAATCCTCATAGAAGGCGTCGTACCCAAGCTCATCGAGGGTGTGAGGCGTGGGAGCGGCTGGCGCAGGCATCAGCGGGATGGTGATCCTCGCCCCGCTGGCGGCGTCGAAGACGTAGTAGTCATCGTCGGGCCCGATCTCCATATAATAATTGTCACGGGTAAAGCCCGGGTCATCAACGGAGACGCGGATTACCTCATCGTTGGTGTAGACCTGGATGGAGGCGTTGGGGTAGAAGCGCTTGAACTCGGCGCGGAGGTATCCTTCTCGGGTCATCGTATCAACTCCATCGCGTAATTGCGATAGGTCATTTATACGACTAAGGCATCCCGATTGATACTGTCTTTTTCTGCCGTATACTCAATCACCACACAGTCGTGATTTACGTGAACGGATAAGACAGTCTGACTTTTCAGCTCGCGGCGCAGGAGAGGAAGCGCGTGACCCAGCCCCAGCTGAAGCGGTATGTAGAGGAACTTCATGTTAATACCCTGGCTACGTGGATAATGAAGGCCGGTCCCCCTACCCATAGAACGAGGTTGGCTACCATGGCAAGTATCACATGGGTCGGTCGTCGGTTGACGAGTGCCCATGCCAGCCAGTAGGCGCAAGGCCCCATGCACATGGCACATAGGAGGACCGTATTCTTCATGACGGCAGTTCAGTGTCAATGAGCTTCTCAATCCACTCCTTGTGGTGAGGATAGAGATCAGCGAATCCTCGAAGACCATAGCCGGTGATCGTCTTCTCCCATGACCGAGCCTCTTGACAGAACATGACCTCATGGTCATCACATTCCATAAGGCGGCCGGCGAGAGAGCAGACTTCGGACTCGGCGCTGTCGCTCCATTTCCAGCGAGTCTCGAGCACCTCATCCACGGAGACGTTCAGTCCCAGGTGTCCGTAGTTAGAGATAGCCATCGCAGCAGCGAGGCGGGCGATCTTTCGTGGGTCATCAGCCATTGAGCATCTCCTCGAGGGCGGCGATCATGCCGTCGTAGTCACGAGCCTTGAACTTCTTGCCCGTGAGCTCTTCGGCCTTACGCTTCATATTGGTCGGCGTGTATGCCCGGTTAGCCTTCATCCCCGTATTCTTGTAGAGCTTGATGGCGCTCTTCAGGGTGACGGCAACAAAACGATTGACCTCGGCGGATCCTACGTAGGTGGCGTTCATCTCAGTAGCTCCTGCCCTGAGGATCAACATCGCCATTGCGGCGGCGTTGTTCGCGTTGTTCGCCTTCACGACGGCGAGACAGCTCGGTGCGAGGTGACTCCCCGCAAATTGAGCGCCAAAGCTTGGAATTAGTATTCATTCGTTTTCTCCTTTGATGCGTCATTGCATCGCTCATCAATTTACGATCAAGGCAATCCACTGTAAACTGCCTTATCCTTTTCTCAGTCTCATGAACCGCCGACGCTTCCCGTGGCGGTCGGTGAAGTAGGCGTGAACAACCACCGCCTCATCATTCCCGTCCAATTCATATCGAAAGGACAATTCGCCGCAGACAGGTCTATCACTATGAAGTGACTTTCGATTGGCGATTTGCTGTACCCGCCCGCGCAGTTCGTCATAGGTATTCACCTCGAACGTTTTTGGCACGTTCACCATGTGGCTTGTTTCAACATTCCAAATCATCAGTAGTCTCCTTGGTCGCGTGTCATTACGCGACACAACGTTATTGCATGATGGCAATCTGCCATCAACTACCCATTACCAGCTTTTTGATGTCTGGTACTTCTTTCGGATCAAACGCCCAGCCGTACTCGGGTTTAGTGCGTCCCGACACTCGCAACGCCTGCCGTGCGATCATGCCAGACACCCCCCAGGTCGTTGCCAGCTCGCTGATCCGGACATATCCTGATGGTACTGACGCTTTTGATACGCGCTCGGGCTTTGGCGCCTTGGGCGGCGGCGCTGATGGGCCCTCATTATTGGTGGGCTCGTGCGTTTTGATACGAAGCGTCTCCCAAGACCCATACTTGAATTGCAGGATCCATCGCTGGTACTGCTTGTCAAGCTCATGGTCCGTCGGCCCGTGATCGATAATCTCAGCCATACGGCTACACTTCACGGTGAAACTGCCATGCTCGAGGATATTCTCGACCGGGTAGATGTCGTGGCCAGCGAAGCATTGCAGCCAGGCGCGAGCGACCGTTGCGTCCTTCAAGGTTACCACGTGGATGCGGGGGAACTCATCGCCCGGGCGTAAACCGCGGGCGTAGAGTACAAAGCTCTCAGAAGGCTTGGCCATGTATCAACCCTCCACCTTGTGGAACAGGCCGTCGTCCTTGAGCTGGTAACGTTGCCCGCGTCCTGTCCCATATTGAACACCTTCGGAGGATGAGCAGTCCGGACAAACGTTAGCCCAAATGTTGCGGCGAAAAGGCAAAGCGGCATCCGAGAACTCGTCGGTGATGATTGAGTGGCAGAGGTTGCACTCGCTCGGCGGGTTATAGTAAGTGGTCATTGTCAGTTCTCCATCGCGTCATTGCGATCTGTTAACAATACATCAATGGACGACGGAATCAACCGCCTGTTTCTTTTTTATGCTTCTGGATTTCCTGAGCGAGGGGCTCGGCGGCAAGGGCTATGCCTTCCGCCCGTGCCCATAAAGCTTGAGCGAGGGCATCATTGCACCCAGCCTCAATGAATACCCTAAGAAGTCGAAGCCTCACCTCGTGGGCGATAGCCTCGCCCCGGTTGGTGAACATCTTGCCATCCTCTTCACTGACGAATGCTTTAACTTCCTTCATTTTACTTGCCCCCTAGTAGGTTCTGTCGAAGTGGAACTGTATTGCCGAATGCCCGGCCCGCGGTGTATCCCGAACTGTCTGTAATCCGGGCGGTTGTCTTCCGAGCAGCCTTCAATTTGCCGCCCGTAAGCTGGGTCAAGTAATCCCGGTTACCCTGCTCCTCCTGATCCGTTAAGACAACCAGCGCATTGCTCTGGCCCCTGCTAAGGTTAGGAAGTGCGGTAGCGGGTGCTGCCATCTCGAGGCAACGGCGATAGACTGACTGTGCAGCCCCGGTCATGAACGACCGACCGCCGCTGGCATATCGAGCCTCGGACTGGATGGCGCGCAGCGTCATCACGGCGATAGCATGACAGACAGCCACGTTGCTCTCCTCGCCGACCAGCGTCACCTGATCGATCCGACCCTGCCGGTGATAGAACCACTTGCAGTAGTAGAGCTTCGTGATCCCATGAAGGACCGCGCTCGACCAAGGCCGGATGAGGACCTGCAAGGTTTTATGGGTGCGGACGGTTTCCCGATCCTCGGGCTCAAGCATCGCTCGATCCAAGTTGTGCTTGGCCATAAGCTCATGCGCCTTGGCGTTGAACGCTGCCGCCTCCTCGACTGTACAGGCGGTGTTATCAGCTTTCGCTAGGAGCTTACGGATACGCTCCTTGATGGTGTCATCAACCATTTCAGTTCTCCAGTTGCGTCATTGCAACAGGCATACAATACGATGATGGCATCGAGGATGCAACTCCCCAATGCCATCATTTTCTTAAGAGACTACTCGATGTAGCGCCGCTACATATATTAGTAGAAAGAAGGACGCTGCAGTAAAGTTTACCCGGGGGGAGTAGTTCTCGGATCGGGTTTGGTAGGCCCCAAGGAAGATACACCAGCCGATGTATCCCAGCACCAGCCAGGCGGATAGATCAATTATCACTCTTTGTCACCTTTAAGGATCCCCCGAATAGTCGGGGCGGCGGATTTCGGAAAGGTCCAACGGTCCTGGCCCTTGGTATGAAGGTTCTCAATCCTCGCTTCATGACGGCGCAGCTTGGCGCGAGCAACGCGGGGGTCGATGCCGAGCTCGGCTGCAATCTCTACCACGGTGACCTCGTTGTCATTCTTGACCTTCTCCGGCTTGAGCTTACCCTCGGCCGCGCGCTTGGCCCGCTTCTCCTCGATATGCTTCTTCTGACGTTCAGCTTTGGCCTCCGCCTCAGTATCCTTCTTCGCTTCCTTCCGCGCAGCCTTCTCGGCCTTGCGTTCCCTCTCACGAATATCCTGCACCGCCTTTCGAGAGTGCTTCGCATAGCCGTCGGTGTCGAGGCCACGCGCCAGCCCGGCTTTCGCCTTTGTGGGTTCCTTGGCCTTTGGCGCCTCAGCCTTCGGTTCTTCGGAGGGAGTCAAGTTCTTGGCGATTTCCGGATCATCGGTGATCGGGGTCGCATCGACATTAGCGCCGGGGAGCGTGTCGAGAAATCCTTGGTCGCGGAATCCTTGGATGGCGGACTCGAGCTTGGCGCGTGACGCTTTCCAGGATTTGAGTTCGGGCTTGTTCGCGTTAACACGGAGACGGTTCAGGGTAGCAAGATCAGACATGGACGGTTACCTTTCTCGAGCATCGTTTTTGATGCAATCGAAACGTACCATCATGGCATAGTGGTGTCAATGACTAAAATGCTACCCTGAAGAATGTTTATTCTTCTTCGTCCTTGTCGAGGATCCAGTACTCCTCGCCTTTCTTCTTCTTAATGGTAACGTTCATCTTGGAACCGGCCCGCTTGAGAAGTTTGCTGTCGATACTGCGCTTCTCACCCATGCGAATAAGTTTGCTGAGTTCGACAGCGACCCCGGCTATAGTTGACTCGAGGAATTCCATCGCGTCTTGCATGTGGTCACCCTGAGTACCCTTGGTCCTCGCCTCGTGAGAAGCAGCGAGGATCATGTCAGCGGTAAGCTCAGTGTACTCACCCCAGACGAATTCCGCGTTATTACCCTTCTTGGCATTGATGTTGAACGTTAAGCCCTTCGCCATTGGTGCAAGGTTATTCTTCGCCTGAGCCATAACGCGAGTGTCGGTATCGTCCGGGTGACAGCCAAAGGTGATGACGATACGAGCAGAACCGGTGAAGGACATTGACCCGGACCCCGCGGTGATTGCAGAGCCCCGGCTCTTTGTCAAGTGTCGGATAACAACGACCGCACAGTCGAAGTCTTTCGACAGCTGCACAAACCAGTTCATAGCCTGCGTGGCCTCGGAACCTTTGTGGGTATCCGCCTTACCGATGTATGTATTGAGAGTGTCGAAGCATATAGCCACAGGGCGAATGAGTTCGAGGTGCTCGTAGATCAGTGCTTGGGCGTCGGGATCCTCGATGCTGAAGGCCTGCTCCACAACGATGTAGTTCTTCAGTTTATCGAAGCCGTTGTAGGAGAGTCGGACTTTGGTAACAGAGCCGGCGTTGTTTTCAATGTCGAAGTATACGACGGGCCCGGATGTAAAGGGCATGCTGGGCCGAGGACTGGGGAGTTTCTCGCCACAAGCAATCGAGGCGAAGGCGATCATGGAGGCGAAGGATTTACCGAGGCCGGGATCACCTTCCCATAGAGTGACAGTTTTACGAGCGAGGTAGGGATACCAGATCCAAGCGATGTCCTCGGCCTCAATGTCTGCCAGGGGCTGGAAGTTGAGCATAGGTGCCCGGCGACCAACCTCCTCGTCGGATTCTTCTTGGTCGGATCCTCGTTTGAGTCTGTCTTTACCCCCGGGTGCTGCCCGGAAGTGATGATCTACGATCTTGCTCAGCTCTCGGCGAAGATGCTCATCCTCATTGCGTCGGTCCTTGAACTTATTCCAGGGGCAACGCTTGATGACAGCGAAGGCCTCATCGAGAGACATGCCCGCTTCAACGCAAGCGTTCTCCAGCTTCCAAAGCATCTCACTGCGATCAGCCTTCCCGGTGATCCGCTTAGCGATCAGCTCACGCCTCACCCACTGTGGAAGCTTCTTCTCATACTGAGAGAATACTTCGGCGGGATTAAGATCATTGCCGTCAATCTCGCCCAGTTCATCTTCCGGGGGAAGTAGCTTATTAAGCTTACGTATCGTGTATGTCGGTCCGTCGTCCCATAGTACGCGGACAATGGGCTGAGACGAGTATTTGTAATTGCGAGTTCCCGGGTAGCGAAGCAGCTGTGTCGTATCCCACCCGCTCGGGTCTGCGCCTACGTGGTAAGTAAGGCGTCGGTTCAACGCCTCGGTGACCGGCTTGTTTGTTACCCACAGCCCGACGAAGCGGCCCGGCGACGACTCAATGAGGATTGTCGGCTTTAGGCCGTGAAACTGTTTATCCGAACGGGGGTCAGCTTCATCAAGGTCTGCCCACAGGAGGTTAGGTAGTTCGGCCTCTTCCTTGTTACGGACACGACGATTAAATCCATGAGGACAGAAGTAGATGTCTTTGTCGGCGTTGTCCTTGATGAACTGCCTGATCTTACCGAACTCGTCCGTTCCAAAGAAGTGAGTTCCAAAAGTTCCCGCCCCCGATTTGGTACAGATACAAAAGAAACGCCCCGGCTGATCCCGCCAGATGTCAGTTATTGATATTGTCACTGGCTTCGTCCCTTTCCTTCTTCAACCTCTCTACTTCCGACTTGGGTATAAGAACCATTCGGTCGTTGGGACGCTCGACAATAACCGTACCCCTGTGGATACGTTGATGAAGGGCCATAAAGCTGATGCCAATCTCTTTAGCAGCAGCCCTTACGCCATAATAATCTTGCAAACTCTTCACAAATCACCCCGGTTGACAATGGCGGCGAACTCGGAATATACTGTCAAATCATTTAACGATCAACCCCTATGGAAAAAGGATTTTTTGATGGCCATCATCATCGAGGGAATGGACAATTCCGGGAAGTCTACGCTGGCCGTACGGCTGGCTGATTATATGGGCTTGGTCGTGCGAGAAAGTGAAGGGCCTCCTCGGTCGGACGAAGAGATCAACGCACGGGTGGATGCCTATGAGCAGCTCTCAGGTGTTCTCTTTGTTCGTCATCCCGTTATCTCTAACGCGATCTATGGATCGGTTCGTCCCAAAGGGAATCCGATCACTCCCGGCAGGGAGATGCTGTTCTACGAGCAGCCTCATGTCTTTATATATTGTGACGCGGGCAATCGTGGCCTAGGCGCTCACGTAGAAAAGGCTCACGATACTCCTCAACACCTCGAGGACATTACCAACAATTACAATAAGCTCCTGTATCTTTACAGGCAGTGGGCTGCGGAACACGCTCACTTTATCTACCGCATCGGCGACGATATGGATCAGCTGATTGCGACGATCTATTTCCACCACTGTTACTCAGTAGCTTAAGGAGCTCAGCGATGTTTATTCCAACTCACCGCCACAAGAATGGCGGCCTTTATCAGCGTCTAGGCACCATGGAAGGGAAGCCCGAGGGTCCCGACGTAGGATGGCAGCCGGGAGTTGCCTACCGAAATGAGGCGGAAGAAATGTTCTGGACCCACAGGGAGCGATGGGATGAAGGGTTCGACACAATTGAGGACTCGGATACTCGGGATGAGATAATCTGGGAGGACCATGTTAATGTCTCCGCCTTCCGCTTCTCCCTTGTGGAAGCCACGGACGTTTTCTATATGATTTCCCGTGCGGGGCCCGTTACCGGTCATGCCCTAAGCTCGGAGTTTATCAGCTGGATGAAGCGGCTGTTTTCGGTACAGGCGGAGATGATTTCCGATAACCTGCACATCCGGGACCACGACTTCCCTGATATGATCGGGGATGTTAACGCCTTCCACGCTAAGTTCGGTCAGGAATATACAGGTAAGCCCCGGTTGCTTCCGGATGACCTCCATGACTTCCGCCACAAGTTCCACATGGAGGAGACCCATGAGTACCACGACGAGTACCCTAAGCTGCTGGACGCGGTTGCCCGCCAAGATCGTCGAGACATTGTTAACGCACTGGAAACCCAACTGGACTCTCTGGTTGATGCTGCTTGGGTGATCCTCGGCACTGCAGATGTCCAATTTGGTCGTCGGGCATTCATTGAGGCCTGGCGCCGGGTGGTGAAGGCTAACATGGCCAAGATCCGGAAGGATAATACCACCGACGGAGATGGTAGCGTTGACTCCGGTCGCGCACCGAAGTACGATATTGTCAAGCCCGCTGGTTGGGAAGCTCCCGATCATCGTGATCTTGTCTCGGACAACGCGATCTTCGACGAGCTGTTTGGCTCGGCGGACATGAAGGAGTAAGTGCTTTGAAGGATGAGTGGATCAAGGAAGTCCTTAGACTTTCCCGAATGCCCGCGGACTTCTACTCGGGATGCCGAAAGATTATCCAGGGTAGACAAACGAAGTTCATGGACCTGTGGGATGATGAGGATCCGCTCATCCTCGAGGACTGTGGATACACCAAGTCGAAGATGGCTCACCTTACCCGGGGGTACTTACATGAGGAAAGCCTTGAGGCCGCACACATGCTCTGGAAGCTACGGCGTACTAAGACGTCTTATGGTTCTGCGGGTTTTACAACCTATAATCACTTCCTTAAAAACGATGCCGTTAAGAAATCCAAACGAGCATCTGTTATGGGACCTTGTATTCAGGCAATTACCCTGACGCAGATAAAGGGTGGTAAGAATGGTAAGTATTCCATCGATGCCTTCTATCGTACCACGGAGATACTGAAGAAGTTCCCCGCGGACTTGATTTTTATCCGGGATGTCCTGCTTAAGGATTTTGACTTCTCCGGCATGGAATTCACGGGGATGACTTGTCACTTCGCCAATGTTACTATCCACCCTCAGTACTTTGTGACTGCTATCCCTCACCTCGAGGATCCTATCCGTGAGCTGGAAAAGATCAAGCGTAAGGATAAGTATTTCTATGACTGGATTATCAAATGGACCGCCAGGTACTTATGCGATGAACACTTTAGGGGCATTGAGAAGTTTGCTCAGGCTCTCCGCGTCAAAGTCGATGCCGACAAACGTATCCGCGGAAAGGATCGCCGTCTTCTCGCTGCTTACCTTCGAGAAAACCACCCCGGACACCGGAGTGAATATGAAGCCCCAGAGGAGGACGAAGAATGATCTTCAAGACGTTTGATGAAGCCCAGAAGCAACTGCGCGAGGACATGGTTAACCTCGCTCCACTAGTGCATTCCCGCCGGTGGCAAGGTGCTGAGATTGCGAACAATCCCAACATGGCAACCTATGAGCTGACCCACACTCATTTCGTAGTGGACCTGTCCGGGTTAGAAGAGGACATCGAGGCCTACCAGAGAGACATCCGACCCGACCTTCCCTGGGCGGAGGATCACTTCCTTGAGCGAGTATGTGGATCACCGATCAACCCCGGCACTCACTGGGCGAATTGGGCCCACAATAATAAGGCGGGTGCAGCTCACTTCCTTGATGAGCGCGGCAAGTTCAACCACAACTACATGGAACGGTACTGGCCTAAGTACGCCGGCGCTGTGCAGCAACCCACCGAGCTGAAGGATGACTGGCGCTCGAGGTTCCGGTATATCTCTCAGGAGCGGGGAGTACCCACGGCGCATAGAGGCATCATGTATGAGTACGGCGATCTATCAGATGTTGTCTCGCTCCTCGCGGAGGACCCCTATACTCGTCAGGCCTACTTCCCCGTCTGGTTCCCCGAGGACACCGGCGGCGGATCGAAGAGGACGCCCTGCACCCTCGGCTACCACTTTCTTATGAGGGAAGGTCGGCTGGACATCAACTACCACATTCGGAGCTGCGACTTCTACAAACACTTCCGGAATGACCTCTACCTGACTGTCCGTCTCCTCCTGTGGGTATTGAAGGCTGTTCGTTCCCGCAATCTCGAGTGGAACGACGTAGTACCCGGTTACTTCGTCATGGAGATCGGCTCACTCCATGTATTCAAGATGGACTGGGATAAGATCTGATGCAGATCACCACCGCCTATATGATCGGGGACCGCGTCACTATCGACCGTGATGAGTCCCTGGTCGGTGTTATCACCGCGATCAGCATCCGCGGCGAGGGGTTAAACATCACCTATGAGGTCAGCTACATTCATTGTGGAAGTAGTCATGCTCCGTGGGTCGAGCAATGGAGGATTAACAAATGGCAAGGGTAAGTCGACAGCAGATGTTCATGGGGATTGCAAGGCTCGCTTCACAGCGGGCCACTTGCTTTCGCCTAAACGTCGGAGCCATGGTAGTCCATGACAACAATCCAATCGCCATGGGGTACAATGGACAGCGACCGGGAGAGGATCACTGTCAAGGAAACGAATGCCCCGGCATCATCCCCGGCAACTGTGGTACCTTCCACGCCGAGGTGAACGCGCTGACGAAAGCTTCGACCTTGCTTGCCAGCAGCGCAGGCGTCGGTAAGTGGCCCGCCGAAGTCGATCTGTACTGCACAGATAGCCCCTGCGGGTATTGTACTACCTTCATCCTTGAGAATACCCCGCTGAGGGTTACTCGGATATTCTACGGTACGCCCTATCGAGATACCTCACACCTCGGTCGGTTCTTCGGCATTACCGAGGTTTATCAAATCACCCCGGCAGGTTATATTGTCGATCACTTTACTCGGAAAGTTATCGAGCTACCATGACCAAAGAGATCATGATTATTGGGGAACACCCCGACCTTAACCCCCGCGGTAAGTCCATTCTCTACAATGCGATGGCTTCCGCGGGGTTCGACGAGGATGACTTTCGGATGATAACGGTGCTCGATGAGGCACCCCCGGAAGGCAAGAACATCACCAAGACAATGATTAAGGCGAGCCGGGATAAGCTCCTAAGGCGCGTCGAGAAGAGGGATCCCAAGTATGTTGTGCTCCTTGGTAACACCGCCTGCCAAGCTTTCCTTGATGAGTCCGGTATTAAGAAGCTTCGTGGCAAGCCCTCGGATAAAAACGGACGAGTCGTACTACCCATCCTGCATCCCTATCAAGCCCTACACGATGACAAATGGATCAGTGTCATTGAAGGGGATCTACAACGCCTCAAGGAATGTGTTAAGTTCGGGGGTATTCCTGAGGAACGGTCGCTTGACTATCATATTGTGGATACCCGATCAAAACTCCGACAGATGTTGGAAGACCTACAGGGGACGGTAGCAGTAGACCTTGAAACCACAAGGTTGTATCCTTTTACCACCCTACAAGATGAGCGGATAGAAAAGAAGCAGGTGAATGATGCCCTGCTTAAGGCCCACAAGGCGACCCATAGCTCGAACAACCTGCCCCGGGTGGTAGCAATGCAGTTCGGGTGCCGCAAGCGTCAATGGGTAGTACCCATGGAGACCGCCGGCATCTGGACTCGTGAAGAGCTGGAGGGCATTGTCAAGGCTGTCACCAAGAGGCTGAAGCGTTGTAAGACGGTATTCCACAATGGGAAGTTCGATGCCCTGTGGATGCGCGTTCGGTTCGGCGTAAAGTGGCGAGTAGACTTCGACACAATGCTGGCGCACTACTTGATCGATGAGAACGACCTTCACGGCCTAAAGTACCTCGCTCAGCGATATTTGGGCGTTGCTGACTGGGATGTCGAGGGCGGTGTAAAGACTGCCTGGTCGATGAAGAACGCGAAGTACGCGGCCCACGACGTCTTCTATACTCGTAAGCTGTACTTCATCCTTCGTAAGATGCTCCGTGAAGACTCGGATACCGAGCGTGTCTTTAACCTGGTGATGATGCCCTGCGTTAAGCTGTTCATCGAGGTTGAGTATAACGGGGTATACATCAATCTCGATAAGATGGACGATGCTGAGGTCTACCTCCGTGATGAGCTTAACTTCGCCCTGGTAAACCTTGAGAAGTGGGGCAAGAAGGCGACGAAGGTTGATGCGAAAGGCCCCAATAAAGGCAAGATCAATTGGGGTAGTGCTGATCAGCTGGGCAACCTGCTGTTCAAGGACCTCAAGATTAAGTCGATTGAAAAAACGAAAGGCGGCAAAGACAGTGTTAGCGAATCCGTCCTCCTCCGTATCGATCATCCCATGGTCGGCGACCTTCTCAAGTACCGAGCTGCATCGAAGCAACTCAGCAGCTTCATTGAAGGCTGGCGTCCTTACATTGACACAGACGGGAGACTCCATCCAGTATTCAAATTGCATGGTACTGTTACCGGCCGCCTGTCTTGCGAGCATCCCAATCTCCAACAAGTCCCCCGAGATCCTCGCATCAGAACTCTTATCACAGCTCCTCCGGGATGGACGCTTCTTGAGATGGATCTCAGCCAGATTGAGCTTCGCATTGCCGCCGAGCTTGCAAATGAGTATAACCTCCTCAGCGTATTCAACTCAGGGGGTGATCCTCACTGGCAAACTGCAATTCGAGAGATAGAACGAGGCGCAGGATACAAGAAAGAGATTATCGAGACCGTCAAGCTTCACCACAAGCACGAGGGCAAAGAATACGAAAAGATGTCCTACAGCCAGGCGGTTGAGTACATACTCGCGATAGGCGGCGATGTCGCGGCCGACATGATGAGTATGTGGAAGGAAGTCCGTAAGAAGGCGAAGGCTATTAACTTCGGGTACCTTTATGGTATGTGGTGGAAGAAGTTCAAGATTTACGCCCGGGATAACTATGGAGTCGATGTTACCGACGAGGAAGCACAGGCGAGCCGTGAGGCATTCTTCGAGCTTTACTCGGGGTTTCCCAAGTGGCATGAGAAGCAACGCCGGTTTGCACAGGTGAATGGCTACGTTAGGTCACCCTCCGGTCGCAAGCGTCGCCTCCCCGCGGCAACAGTTGGCCGGGACACCCCGGAGCGTCGAGAAGCTCAGCGGCAGGCAATTAACAGCCCGGTGCAGTCCTTCGCTAATGAGCTTAACCTCATGGCAGCCCTACAGATGAGAAAGGAGTTCAGCTGGAATTGGTTCCGACCCTGCGGTACGGTCCACGACGCTACCCTTATGTGGGTACGGGATGACAAGCTCCAGTATGTCTGGGATCGGGGATTAGAAATTATGAGCGGACCCGAGTTGTTGACAGACTTCGAGATTAAGCTATCAGTACCCATTTGTGCTGATGCTAAGGCGGGCCCTTGGGGCGCGGGTAAGGACCTTCAGAAGTGGCTATCCCTTAAAGGGGAACCATCATGCTAGGGGAGACTGAGGAGCAACGGAGACGGCGACTTAGGAATAATAATGAGGCCTTTAAGCAAAGAAAGCTTGCGGGAGACGGCCGCGACTGGCTGTGGTATAAAACGAAGAAGAGGGCCAAGCGGCAAGGAGTGCTCTTCACTTTAAGAAGGGAGGATGTACCTCCCATACCCTTAAGGTGTCCTGTATTTGGCTTTAAGATGTCCTTTGAGGGTTCTCATGCAGACAAGGAAAACACGCCAACCTTGGACCGTATTAACAATGAGAAGGGGTATGTTCGAGGAAACGTGGCGGTGGTGAGCTGGAAAGCAAATAGGATAAAGCAGCAACTATCTATTCCAGAGCTGATTGACTTAGCAAACTATTATAGTCAATATAAGAAACAATCCTAGGAGGAATAGCTATGGCCGGTAAGCAAACAAAAACCGTCGTAAAGAAGGCCCCGAAGCACGACCACAGTCACGTGGTTACCAAGGACGGGCAGATAAATGTCAGTCAATCGAAAGTGAAAACCTGGCGCCGTTGCCGTCGTGCTTATCACAACAAGTTCGTTCTCGGTCTTCAAAAGAAGCTGAGGAAGCGTCCTTTCATGTTTGGGGGTATTGTCCACGAGATTTGTGAAGCGGACCTCGAACGTGAGGATTGGCAGGAAGTACTCGAGAAGATCGAGCTGGACAACAAGAAGCTGTTCAAGCGTGAGATAGAAATGTACGGGGAGATTATCTCCGACATCCGGTTCATCATGACGGACTACTTCGACTACTGGGACGGTCACCCGAACGCCTTCAAGCCGATCAAGCACAACGGCCGACGTTCTGAGCATGAGTTCCGCATTGAGCTCGAGGACGGCCTCTGGTTCACCGGCAAGATCGATACCGTCGGTCGAGCAAAGGGTATGCGCTGGGTCGTCGAGCACAAGACGTTCAGTCGTATGCCCTCGGAGGATGATCGCTGGAAGTCCGTTCAGGCAGCGGTGTACTTCCGTGCTCTAGAGGAGATTGGGTTCGATACTATCGATGGCGTCCTGTGGGATTATATCAGCAGTAAGCCCCCGAGTGTCCCCGGTGAGTTGACTTCCACAGGGAAACTATCGCAAAAGAAGATCGACTCGGTACCCTCGAAGGTTGCTTGGTGGCTGAAGGAAAACGGTTACAAGCGAAAGGACTACGCGAAGCTGATCGAGGACACCGAGGCTAATCGCTCTAACCGGTTCATTCGTCTCTTCAGCCCCGTGAAGCCTCAAGTAGTCCAGATGATCTGGGATGACTTCTGCGATACCGCTCGAGAGATCGCTGACCAGCACGGTAAGAAGAAGGACATGAACATCGAGCGGCATTGCTCCTGGTGCGATTACCGAGAGCTCTGTAAGGCCGAAATGACCGGCGCCGATGTTGACTGGCTAATCAATCGTGATTTCCAGATTGAGGATGTCTCTCATAAGCGTGAGGATATTGATGAGGAGTGAGAGTTGACTTTGGTTTTCTCCAGTGACATAACAGCACTTCAATCGAAAGCGAGACTCACATGGCATCGACTGTTCGCAAGGCGGATCGGGATACTGCCCCCGGTGCAAAGCCCGTAAGTCAAAAGAAGTACTTTGGCAGTACTGCAATCTACGGCCGAGCGGGCAGCGGTAAAACAACGCTCTCCGCCACCTGGCCGAAGCCGATCCTGTACTTGAACGTCCGGGACAACGGTACGGACTCTATCTCCGACGAGGACGATATTGACGTAGTGGATATTGACACCAGCGACGAACTCAAGGAGTTGCTGCTCTGGTGTCATGAACGGGCTAGCAGGGATCGACTGAAGTACAAGACGCTGGTAATCGACACTATGTCTCAGCTTCAGGGGATTCTGGTCGAGGAAATGGGTGAGAAGAAGAAGCTGGGTAAAGGCAAACGCGCCGGCGACTTCGGTACCCTCCACAAGCAGGACTGGGGTGCAATCGCCGGTGATCTCAAGGCGGTCATCATGGATGCTCGCAACCTGCCCCTTGAAAGCGTGTTCCTGTGCCAGGAGCGCATATTCAATGCCGGTGATGAGGAGGACGACGGCCTTGACCAGCTTGAACCCGAGGTGGGCCCGAAGCTCATGCCCTCGGTAAAGAATGACCTCAACGCGTCGGTGTCTACCATCGGCAACACATTTATCCGCCTGAGGACGACGAAGACCAAAACCGATAAGGGTACGGTAAAGAAGGAAATCCAAAAGGTGTATTGCTTGCGTGTCGGACCAAATGCGGTCTACACTACCAAGGTCAGGAAGCCCAAGGGGATCGAGGCTCCCGATTTCATTGAAGATCCCACATTCCGGAAAATCAAAGCTATCATGAAAGGTACCGACTAATGGCTCGGAAAAAGAAAGCGTCCAATTCGACTGTCCGCGTGAACTTCAAGGGCATCGAGACGCGCAAGACCCCGCCCGAGGGCGATTACGTCCTCCGCGTTCTCGAGGTTGCCTCGGAGAAGTCTCAGTCCGGCAACGACCAGCTGATCTTCACCCTAGAGATTGACCGCGGCGAATACAAGGGCACCAAGCTCTGGTTCTACTGCCCGCTCCAGGAAAACAGCCTGTGGAAGCTTCATGCTTTCCTGACCGCGCTGGGCGTCGATGCTCCCGAGGACGAGATGGACATCGACCTGTCGGAACTCGTTGACCTCGAAGTCGTCGGCGTTCTGACCCACGAAACCTACCAGGGCAAGAAGCGGGCGAAGATGACCGACTTCGATTCCATCGAGAACTACGCCGGCGAGGACGACGAAGACGAAAAGCCCAAGAAGGGCAAGAAGTCGAAGAAGGCGGCCGACGAAGACGAGGATGAAGACGAGGATGAGAAGCCCGCGAAGAAGTCAAAGGGCAAGAAGTCCAAGTCGGACGAGGACGAGGATGAGGACGAGAAGCCGGCCAAGAAGGCAAAGGGCAAGAAGAAGCCCGCCAAGCTCGACCGAAGCGATGTCGAGGACATGGACGAAGATGAGCTCCAGGAGCTGATCGACGAGCACGACCTCGACGTGGACCTCGACGACTACAAGAAGCTGCCGAAGAAGGTGGCTGCTGTCCTCGAAGCTCTCGAGGAGGAAGACCTCCTGGAAGACGACGACTAATCCTCTGACGAGGTAAACCGGGGGAGGGCGGCGTCTTTAATTAGGCGTCGCCCTTTCGGTAGGAGCTTACTATGTCTATCATCAATCCTGATATAAACGGCCTCGCGCCTCCTTGCCCCATCTGTGGTCGGATACAGACTGCAGTCTATAAGGACCTCTACGCCTTCGGGGAGCAGTGTCCCACTCGGGTATTCGTTAGGTATAAGTGTCTCCGCGATCACAGCCGGAGCCGGCCCTTTCCCGCCCCCGATGAGTATTACCACGATGGCCAAGAAAGCTGAGAGTCGCCTCCAGTCCCGGATCCACAAGGGGCTGAGAGCCGAGTGTGGCGGCAAGTGGTGGAAAGTGCATGGTTCAATGTTTCAGGAGGCGGGGATGCCCGACCTCGATGGAGTTGTAGATGGGATCTCTTTCAAGTTCGAAGTCAAGGTCCCGCTTGAGGGGAAGCCCAGTGACATCCAAATTGAGACAATGTACGAGTGGCGAAAGGTTGGATCTGTCGCCTGCATCGTGGAGTCTCCTGCTCAAGCGATCACCCTGGTTAAAGCAGCTACGTCCACACCAGGTTTCCGGCTTAAAGGCCGTCCTCTCTACCGATGGATTTGCCGCACTCTTCGAGCAGCGTACGGGGAAGACATGGGTTACGGGCGCGGTACTCGAGGCCGAAAAGCACCGAAGTCTAGACGTACTCCTCATTGGGCCGTTGACCAACTTGGACTCAACATGGCTAAAGTTTTTCACCGAGAAGTTGCCGTACTACACGGTGTTCCATAGTCTGGACGACTACCTCGATCACCGCAAGAAGGTTGCCCCACTGTCAATCCCGAATGACCACTGCGCTCTATTGATGAATTACGAAGCAGTCACGCCTTTGCTCAAACGGCTAAGAAAGGTGCGCTGGGACCGGATCGTGTACGATGAAGCGCAGCGACTGAAGAACAGAACCTCACGGAGCTCTAAGGACGCCGGCCTGCTCGCCAAGAGCGCCAAGCGTCGACTCGCGCTGACCGGCACCCCGATGGACCTTGATCCCAAGGATCTCTGGGGCATCATGCGCTTTGTGGAACCCGACGCCCTAGGGACAGTGTGGAAGGAGTTTGAGGATGAGTTTCTCGTTAAGCCGAAGATTGACCTGAAGAAGGCCAAGGGTATGTTGCAACGCCAGCGGATGATGAAGGCCTTCCTCGTTGCTAAGCGTAAGGCGCCCATGCGTGAGGACATGACCGAGGAGTTTGCTTGTCGGATCGGTCCCTACGTCAAGCGCATCACCAAGGAGGACGCCGGCATAGAACGCGCCAGGGTGAAGGTGGTGAAATTCGACCTGGATCCACAGGAGGAGAAGGCGTATCGTAAACTCGAGAAGACCATGGTGTTCAAGCAGAAGGGATTGAAGGTCAAGGCTCCCCTGAAGGTTACTCAGATTGTCAAGCTCCAGCAATTGACTGGCGGACATATCAAGGATGAGGACGGCGAGGTACACCGGACTGGTACGTCGAAGCGCCGCTTGCTAAGGAGATTGATCCTCAAGCACGTACACGGCGAGCCTTTCGTAGTGTTCTGTAAGTTTGTGTGGGAAGTCCACATGATCGAGCGACTTATAAAGCGCCTCGGCTTTGCTCGCGTCGGGAAGCTATGGGGGAAGGTCAAGGACATCAAGACCGACAAGCGAAGAACCAATCTGCTACTATCATTTCAACGCGGTGAGCTTGATGCGCTGGTGTGCCAGCAAAAAACGGGAGGCGTGGGCGTGGACTTATACCGGGCCCGGAAGTTCTTCGTATACTCAATGGGTCATAGCTTTATCGATTACGATCAGATGCTTAGCCGCGGGGACTTCCTTGACGCGGAAGAACAAGCAGAATTTTTTATTCTCGCTGTCCGATGGTCTATTGACACTGACATAGTAGTCTGTCATAAGAAGAAAAGATCGATCAGCAAACAGTTCTATGGTCGATTGAAACAACGCTGATAGAGGACGAATATCATGGCAAAGGAAAAGAAGATCGAGAAGAAGGCAGCCAAGGTCGAGAAGAAGGCCGAGGCCGAAACCTTCAAGTATGGCGTCAGCGACCTGGCCGACAAGCTGGGTATCGAAGCTGCCACCGTCCGCGTTCGCCTGCGGAATGCCAACGTTGCCAAGGCTGGCAAGTCGTATGGCTGGAACACGAAGGCGGAACTCGAAGAAGTGATCGCAGAGATCCAGGCTGAAAAGCCCGTCAAGAAGTCGAAGGAAGACAAGGCGCCGAAGAAGGCCGCCAAGGCTGACAAGAAGGCTGGCAAGGATAAGCCCGCCAAGAAGGCCAAGAAGGTTGCGGACGACGAAGACGAGGATTGATCCTCTCGCAATCGACCAGGGAGCCCTCGTTGCCATCGTGCATCGGGGGCTTTTTGGCGGCATGAATGGGAGTCCTTAGGTCGTGATCGTCCTAGCGAGCGTATCATGACGCAATTGCCGCGAAACACGCGCCTAAAACGCTGCTAGCGCTGAGCTTAGGATGCCATTACTCATCAATTCGCAGCGTTCACTAATTACTATGGATACCCGTTGACCAATACGTTGCAAGGAAGTATCATGGCACTTGCAAACGGAAGGGTAGGCCAACCATGAATGACTTCTTACAACAGAACCTGGAGGAGGAGAATGAGCTGCTACGCCAGCAACTCGAAACCTTGACGGGCTCACCCAAGGAACTGGGCGTACTGATGGCCCGGGGCTATGGCATGACATATCGACTTGCCACTATGCTATACATCCTGGTCAAGCGAGCACCCGCGGTGGTATCGAGCTCAGCTTTTCACTCAGTTATCTACGGCAGTCGTGCTGATGGTGGCCCGGACCCCAAGATATTCAATATCCACATAGCGAGGTTACGCGGTGTCCTTCGACGGGCCGGCCTCATGGGGAAGATCGACACGATCTGGAACGCGGGCTATCGCGCAAGCCCTGAGCTGGTCAAAGAGATCCGTGACCTGTATAGCGAACACATACCTACGGAGGAATGACCATGCCCGCCTGGCTTACCATGAAGATATTCTGGAAGATAGCTCCCTACCTCGGGGGCGCATTAGCATTACTGGCCGCTGTGTGGTACCTCGATCATCGGGGATACTCACGAGCAATGGAAGAAGCAAAAGCTCGGGAGACCGAACGAAAGCTCCAAGCCGCGGAGTTCGATAGGATCCTTGGCGAGAAGGTTCAAGTCCTACAGGGATCCATGCAAGAATCCATCAACGACTCCGACATGAGGTTACTCAGTCAGATGGGAGAGATGGAAACGGTGAACCGAACGATCATCAAGCCCACACTAATCAAGGAGATCCAGAGTGAAACGCGCTTTTCCGATCCTGATGCTGGCATTACTGACGGGATGCTTCGAGAGCTCAACCGAGCGCGTGGCTTCAGCCAACAGCGTCCCTGTCCCGCCAGCTCTCACGCCGTCGCTTGCTTCACCCTGCCCGCCCCTGAACCAGCTCCCGGATCAATTGGTCGGGACGTTAGTCCTTGAGGACTCCGATGCTGCTCAGAGGTATTCGGCGTGTCAGAATAAGCATGCCGAGGTTGCCGGCCTGTATGAACTGTGGCGGCAGAGAGTTATCGAGTTCAAGGCATCGATAACAAAGTAAGGAAATAGGCCCCGAGCCGGAGGGACGATACAGCCCGGGGCCTACCCTTGTTCAGGTCATAAGACCCGACTCAAGCTTCACTTCCGGGGGGCGATGCCCCGATGTCGCTGGCACTGACGGCAACGGGTAGCCCTGTCACTTCACCTCCCGGCCAGCGAACCGCATCGATGTCCGTCAATTTGAACGGCACAATGCTTACTTTGTTTCTCTGATTGCCGCCGAGGCCGTAGATGATGGTGCCCGAGGAGTCGCGAGCAACAGCAAAGAACACGTGGCCCCCGCCTACACGAGACTTAACACAGATCGCTCCAAAGGGTATGCTGGTCTTATTGCAGGGAGTCCCATAGAGGGCATACTCCTTTGCGCGGAACCAGTTCTTCGGCGGGGTGATGCCGGCGATCTGAAGGCAATGTGCCACAAAGGTGCCGCACCAGGGAGTCTCGTCCTCGGACCACCAAGCCTTAAGACTAAGCAGCCAATTGAGAATCTTCTTGTTGTGCTGCTTTCCTGGGATCTCCGTGGTTCCGAGGTTGGAGAAAGCTTCGGTAATCCACTTGGGGATTTCAGTTGGCCACCTAACCATTGGCGTCATCCTTTGATATGCCGCCCTGCTTGACAAGGCGAACGATGATCGGCAAGCCCCCGACGACTGCGAGGACGAGCGGCGAGAGGAGTGCCCGGGTCTCCTCCGGCAAGGAAGCGACCAGCGCCTGCAGCGTTGCGGGATCGTTCCACACCGCGGTGACGATGATGCCCCAGAGCACCGCCAGCCAAGAGGACCACATCTTGTGCCACTGACGGAAGTCTGAAATCATCTTATTCTTAAGTCTGTCTAACATTCAACTTCTCCTTACCAAAGTATACAGATAGAACCTTCTTCATCCGAGGGCGGTATAGGATCTAGCCATGCGGATACCTCCAGCTTTGAAACACCAAACTCATTGGGGGTTACGTCGAGCCAGGCTGACAGCTCTAGCTTAGCAACGGATAGTCCTAAAGGGGCATCCAACCAAGCATTGGCTTCAAGCTTAGCAACTGATAGACCGGTGGGAACGTCTAACCAAGCATGGGCTTCAAGTTTGGATACCTCTAGGGTATTAGTAGCGCCTACCTGTACTCGTATTTCTATTTGCCATTGTACCCAGGCGGCGTTAGCACCCGTAACTGAGATAGCACCCGAGGTGGATCCCGAGGTGGCTAGCGGTTTATTCCCGAGGGAGCCTCTACCGGCGTCAGTAGCGGAGCCCTCGCTAACATCGCTTGTCCACCCCGAGGGAGTGGTTAAGGCAGCATTAGCGGCAGCAACATCCACATAGACTGCTAGGCTGTCGTTCCGGGTGGAAGTGATCGACGCCGTACTATGGGTAGCCGTCAATCCGGAGTTACTGGCGGTAGCACCGAGGGAGACATCGAGTTGTCGAGCAAAAGCTTCTTGGTAGTAAATAACCTTAGCGGAACAGGCGGCAGCCCCCGTCCAGGTAAAGACCGGAGCGGCAGCGGACCCCGCGGCTATCCAGAGAGACGCGGTAAAAGAAGCTCCCGAGTTTACTTGACTTACAAGAGTCCAGCCGGACGTTGCGGTAGAGTGAGTGGCGTTATTCTTGGAAGTGACGTAGGCAATCATTACACCAACGGCGTTGGCGTTAGTTGGCTTAGCGGGCGATAGCGTGGCCGCGCTAGCTGACTGCGTTCTTGCAGCCCCCTGATTAAATATAGCCCCCATTACACGGCTTCTATGTAGGTTTCAGCGGCGTTGAACCCCGACTGAGTGAAGGTAGTAGCAGTTGCGGGATCGGTCTCAGTGAGGTAAATCCTCGGCTCATAGCCTGAGGTATAGCCTCGACCCGTGGATGAGAAGTTCGTACCGCCCGACCGAATACCGAGTTTACCATCAGTAATAGTACCGGTGGCTCGTCCCCTCGCCCCGATTACCATCCCCGCGATGTATAGGCCGGAAGGAACAGTGATAGCGGCGTGAGTCTGGCCCATCTTATTACCCGAGGTAGCCACGGTCTCGGACGTACTTTCGTCGAGAACCGTCTCATTGATGTCGGTGTAGGAGCCGGTGCCGCCCGTGTTGGCGGCGCTGTTGCCATTTAGGGCGGCCGCCATCAGATGACTGTCTCGGAGATCGTAGTCAGCTATCATAACCTGGGAGATCACGTTGGTATTGCTTCCCCCGATCTGCACATCAGTTATCGTGGTCTGGGCACCCGTGATGCCACTGCCGCTGGCCACGGACGTACCATTGAAGAAGAGCTCCCAGGAGCTGTTGAGGACGATCTTCAACGTGATGCTGTATCGGGTGCTGGTAGACCACCCATTATAGGCGGTCCCCACCGAGACAAAGGAACTGCCATTCCAGTACGTAAGACCAATTCCAGTCCCGGCGGTATGCGTCAGGCGGTAAGCCGCTGTGGTGCCATTCCTTAGGGTGAGGAATGGCACAGCGTTAGGGAGTGAGGCCAGATACATATCCGCACGGAGCCAAATCGTTCCTGTTGCTGAGAAGGTCGGCGTCTGGATGTAGTCGGTGCTATTGGGGAGGTTGATGCCCGAAGATACAAACGCACTATCAAATCGACCAGCGGTGGTGACTTCCGCGATGGTGGGGGTGGTCCTAGAGAACGCCGCCAGCGAGTTTCCTGCAAAATACTTAGCCATTATCGTGTCCCTTTGATAGAGCCGGTGATATTACCCAGGATCCCATTGATGTTCGAGGGTGCGATGATGTAGACGGGCTGTCCCAGCGGTATTGAGGTGGCAGCTGCCTTGATGAATGTTGCTGTCAAAGCGGAGGCAGCGAACCTCATTGTCCCGATGGAGGTTCCCAGTGGTGACTGGATATCAAAGTCCGTCTGTGCAGTCGGCGCCACCGCGGTGTTAGTGTCGCTGTCCACAATGGCGCCCTGGGAGTCGGTGAGGTTTATGGGTATAGTCCAGGCTATCGGGGTATCGAATACGGCCAGGTATTTGCTAACCACTGGCTTCTTGATGTAAGCAAACCCAAAAGGCTGGGTGACTGACGCGACGGTGGGAGTAAGGTTGATGCCCGCGGTATTGCTGCTTGATCCTCGAGCATTTATTGAGGTAATAAAGTAAGTATAGGCTTGACCGCCTATCACCGCGGAGTCGGTGTACTCAAGGGCGGGAGCAGCTACCGTGCCGATGGATACCGCGGAGGAGAAGGACTGAGAGGCCCCCGTTGCCCGCCAAATCTGATACCCCGTCACGTTATCATTTGAAGGGTTAGCAGACCACGTTAGCTTAGCGAATACTGAACCGACCGACCCGGACAGCCCAGAAGGTACAGCGGGAATACCTCCCGTGCCGGTCCCCGACCCCGCTCCCGTCGGTACATAGGTGTACGCGGTAACTGTGGAAATATCCTCCACCGCACCTCCAAAAATGTTATAGCCCTGGAATTTGAGGTGGAGAGTTACCCCCACATAAGCGGGAGGCAGATTATACTTGAAGACAGCATCATCCAAACGAACAAAGTCAGCCCCCGTCGAGTGAGACGAAGCTGTTGAGCCATACTGAGCTCTCCACAGATGAATAAGGTCATAGTGATCGGCGGAAGTAAGTGTTACGTCCTCATAGGAGAGGAACTCGCCTCCCACATAGCTGACAGTTACACCCGCGCTGGCATCGGAAGAGCTTGAGGCATCCTCGAGTACTCCGTGGCTCATCGCAAGATTAACTGAGAGGGTGTGGGCGTTGTCGGGGTTAGACCCCCCGTAAGAAGCCAGCGTTGAAGTCAACTTACCCTGTCGAGCGGAAGATGTAATCTCGCCTATTTGGTTATAGGTAACGTTATCCGTGCTGATCCACACGAAGCAGCCGCCCCAGTCGGGATTGTACGTTGTACCATTGCCCCCGGATACTGCTGCCCATACCTGTGGAGTCGAGCCCGCAAGGGAGGAGGGCGGCTCAAAGATAATGGGTGGGTTGATAGCACCACCCGATACCGCGGTGTTCACGGGGTGATTAGTTATTGGTTGGGAAGTG
>Ga0228700_1000391_pt1 | contig 40930 bp, 39 predicted proteins | sample McNCre317_Aug_MG_FD_178019 | JGI IMG/M metagenome (GOLD analysis project Ga0228700, IMG submission 178019) | Freshwater microbial communities from McNutts Creek, Athens, Georgia, United States - 3-17_Aug_MG | ecosystem: Environmental > Aquatic > Freshwater > Creek | place: USA: Georgia...
CGGTCCCAGGTAAGCACCCGAGGCGCGAATGCGCGAATGACCAGCCAGTTCGGAGACTGCAAGACGTGCACATCGGTCTACATCATCAGCTTTGAACGCTCCACCTCGCACTGGAGGTGGGTGGCCCGTCAGTGCCTCAAAGTGGGCGATTAAAGCCTCGTGCCGCAGTCCGTGTGCAGTCACCCCCAGCGCACGAAACGTGATGCCAAACTTATCCAGCACGTAGTCAAAACGTCGCATGTTCTGCTTCAGGTCATTGGCCGGGTTTCCCATGTGTGCGTCGACGCTGCCGACCAAGCCCTGTGCAAACTCTACAGCCTGTCGCCTGGCCAGACTGTCCAGAGGGATGAAACGTATCCGGCCGCCCTTTCCCTTGATCTTCACATACCGATCCGCTGACTTTTCTTCAGGAGTGAGTCCCGTGGTTTCAAAGGGGACCACGCTGGCGAAGGGACGGAATAAAATGGATTCCTTGCGCCGCAGGCCCAGGCTCTGGATCAAGCGCAAGGACGCACCGACATATCGGTCGTAGGTGCAAACCTGCTCAATGGTCTGGTCAATGTCCACGTGATTGGCCGACCAACTTTTGTCGCGCTGAGCGTACACATGGCGTTGGTATTCCTCCACGCTCAAGCCGTAATGGGCAGGGCCTTGCACAAACCCATTCTTGCCCATCCACATGCCCAGGCCGCGCAGAAAGCTCAGGTAGGTCTGGATCGTGGCCGGTGCCAGTCGCTCCCTCTGCCAGACCATGACCATGGCCCGAATGTGCTTCTGTCCCAAATTGCGCGGATCAGGAATGGTGTTGAACCCGGCCTTGTCTTTGAGGTCCCGAAAGAAACGCCGCAGAAACTGGGCGCGCTCCTGCCGCGTCTTATGGGAGACGGTTTTCTCCAACGCCGTGTGCAGGGTATTGAAGTGCAACAACAGCACCTCCAGCACCTTCAGTGGGGATGATTTGCCCGGGGGCATGCGCATCAGAACGGCTTCGGCACTTTTGTTCGCATCCGGTTGATGGCGGACGGGTTCATTGGCAATCAAACGGCCAGGACTGAGCGAGCCCCGGTGGCGACGCGTGGATGATGGTATTGACATGGTTTGTCTTTCCTAACGGTTAACCCGCCGCTACCCGAACAGCGGAGGGTGTTGAAAACGTGGAATCGCATGGCAGCGACCACGGGGTGGATTCCGTCACCCGGTGGATCGATGGTCAAAGTTCAAGTACTGCACCTGGCCATCGCAGTGCAGTACTTACCCAAGAGTTGCCAGCCAGTGAAAAGCCACCCGCCAGCTCGGTCTTCCTTAAAAATGAAATGTGCGATCCGGCCCACTCATGGATTTCTGCAATCGTGGGGTTGGTGATGCGGACTGCCCTCAGGGGGCTGGCCAGCGCATCCGTGACAAGGTCAAGCCTTTCACGTACTGATGGATCAGTTCGATAGGTTTGGCGCCATCCATTCGCATGGGTCCACCCCTGACCGAATCTCCAGGGCGGTGTCGAATACATGAGCAAAAGCGAGCGGGGAGCCTAAAGAGGCAAACACAGCCGCGCGGTGCGTAGAACGCGTGCTCAAAGGATGGTGGGAAGAGTGCGGTATCAGGTACCGACTGGTTTTCGCAATGACCGTGGCGCGTTTCAGGGAACGCCCAGCTTCAACGCTGGTAGAGCCACCGTGAGGGTTGCACTTCAAAAAAATACACAAGGTCACCACGCATTGCGGTGAACGTTCCGGTTCAGGACCGGGAAGGAGGCAGGTGACGACTGCGACGCCATTTGCTCCGCGATGGAGCAGGGCATGGATGCCCTCGGGAAACCGTAGTTGACGCCGGCCCAAGCCACGCGTCAATCAGTCGCCCAGTAACGCCCCGATTTTCGAGGGGGTTGCAGGTGGCGAATGTTGGGGCTGGGATTGGTGCTCTGGGTGGCTTTATTTTTCAATCGAAGAAAAACAGCGGTTGCCTGAGGCATTGACAAAAGAATTACTGGCCTCTGGTTTCGAAACCGGTTGTACGCCTGTCGGCTGGCACTGTTTGAACTTCATGTTTTTTTACTCTCGATTGGGGTTGACGGGAACCCTTTGGGTGAGACCGTAGTGACAGACATGCAGTCCGTCGTGCAATTTGCCCCCTTCTGGTGTCACTGCACCAACAGTGCAGTGCATCTGAAGTGACACCGATTGACGACTGATGCCGACATCACCGTCTTTTTGTGGGGATTGCGTGTGGCGCGATCAGCTCGATTTGTCGATGCTGATTGATTTGAAACCGAGTTTTGGAGAGCGTTATGCAAAAGATCGTGAGAGCGGTGGATGTCGGATCGGGCAACACCAAGTTTGTGACCCAAGCGGATGGAGCCGAAATTCGCTGCTCCAGTTTCCCCTCAGTGGCCTATCCGTCCAGTGACGACGCACCATCCTGGCACGCCAGCGAACGCAAGAAAACAGTGTGCATTCCCATTGGTCCGCTGTACTACGAGGTCGGACCAGACATCAATCTTGCGGCCGACACGTTTCGTGCGAAACAGCTGCACGACGAGTACACGGAGACGCCTGAGTACATGGCACTGCTGCGTGGCGCATTGAGCATGATGAAGGTCCAACACATTGATCTATTGGTCGTGGGACTGCCAGTTGCGCTGCTGGCAGTTAAGAAGGCGTCCCTGGAAAAGGCCATGACTGGACGACATGACGTTGGCGGGGGCAAGGTTGTAACAGTCGGAAAAGCCCTGGCAGTGGCCCAGCCGCAGGGAGCATTGGTCCATTTTGCCTCTACTCACCAAAAGATGACTTCGATCGGCAATGAACTGAGTTTGATCATAGACCCGGGCTCCAGGACATTTGATTGGTTGGTGGCGCGTGGTATGCGGCTGGTGCAAAAGCAGAGCTACTCTTTCAATAGAGGCATGTCCGATGTTTTGCGCCTTCTGGCCACAGAAATCACAAAGGAGATCGGTTCACCCTACAGAGACTATGACGCCATCGATTTGGCGCTTCGAACGGGGAAGAACCCGGTGATCTTTCAGCGACCCTATGAAATGAAACGCTTGCTCCCGTTGGCGGAAACAGTAGCGGAGCAGGCGGTGTCCACGATGAAGGAGTGGATCGAAGCGCCTCACAGCCTCCAGAACATCATTTTGGTGGGTGGCGGTGCTTTTCTGTTTCGAAGGGCGGTGAAGGCAGCATTTCCAAAGCACAAGATCCACGAGGTAAAGGAGCCCATGTTTGCGAATGTTCGGGGCTTTCAGCTCGCGGGTCAGAACTACGCGCAGAGTGTGATGGCGGCATCGACACGTGATCACCAGGCCACATCTCAAGGAGACGTCACATGATTGACGCGACTCTTCCATCCATTCGCCTCGTATTTGAACTTACGCATGCCGATAACCCGCGTCTGTACACCGAGTTGATGCGGTTCCAAAAGGGGAGCAAGCGTGTCAATCGTTTGCGCTTGTTGGCTTATGACGGACTATTGGCTCAAGCAGGGGTGTTCACAACCCCAGAGGCGGAGCCACAGTATCCAGAAGTCCTCGAAGAACCGGATCGGGGCAGCGGTGCGCTAACAAATCAGCTGTTTGGTCCTTCGTTGGACGACTGAGATGCATACGGAACCCTGTGGACATTCAACACAAAGCACCCTGTCTGCCACAGCGCTCGCTCAGTTTGGCAAATGTGAGCGCCTGGCCCTATATGAGCATCTGCATGGTAAGTCCCATTCATCTACGAGTGAGGCCGTGAGACATCGAGGGCTGGTTGACCATGAGGCGTATCACCGGCAGGCCTTGGTCGCTGTTGCAGCATCGAACAAAGCACTGATAGGTCGATGGGCAGCCGTCGCGGCAATCTTCCGAAGCATATGGTTATGGTGCAGAGGCAAGAATCGTGGTGCGAAATGAGTATGTCTGCAGTGCTTGTGATGGGCCTCTATTGCATTGGTTTTGTCGCCTTCTCCGCGATTGCGTTTCGATGTCTGCCTGGCCTGAGGGATGTCGTACTTGAGTGGAAAAACAGACCAATTGAGTTGTTCACCGCAAAGCTGCTGTTTTCGGAGACGACATTTCGTACGTCGAAACCTATTGCTTTGGTTGCGCGGGTCGACCGGGTCTATTTAAAACCCTCTGGCATGCTGGTGCTAGTAGAGTTCAAGAGTCGGGTCCAAAAAAAAGCGTATTTCTCGGACGCGATTCAGATGTCCGTGCAAAGGATCGTGCTAGCCGGTCAGACCGGACTTGCGGTTGCAGAACATGGGTACGTTCTTGTTAAGACCCCGCATGGCGGTAACAGCTATTCAGCCCATCGCGTCGAATTGATGTCAGAGCATCAGGTGCTTGCTTTAAATGAGAGACGAACGGCAGTACTTGCGGGAATCACATCGCCTTGGTACTCAAAACGCCAGCCAATGTGCCCCAAATGTGATTACCGAGGGCATTGCAATATGGATGGCTAGCGAAGGAATGGGACAGCGAGGGATGAGGCCATCGCTGTCCCATTGGTGTTTCACGCTACTTCTGTAGCCTGCACAGTTGTGACGTTATCCGCCTGGGGTTCTAAATTTGGCTTCGGGCAAAAGATCGACTCCAGGAATGTGGCCCAGACATTCAGCGCCTTCAGGCGTTCCTTGAAGTAGTCGTACTGGTTGTAGACCCCCTCTACGTCTCGGACCTTGTGATTGAGTGAACGTTCTGCAACAAACCGGTCGACCCCAAGGGCTGCCATGTGTGTACGTGCCGTTCGTCGCATATCGTGAACGGTGAAGTGGTCCATGCCATCAAGGGACAAGCGCTTAAGCGCCACATTCAACGTGTCCGGACTGATGTGTTCAAACCGATTCTTCCGGGGCTTGCCATTTTTCATGTGAATGAGCCTTCGGGCTGGGAACACATGGGTGTGACCGCAAGCAAAAACACGGACTTCCTTGAGCCAAATAACCACAATCGGCGCTAATGGAATTTCAATTTCAAGATTGGTCTTGGTTCGCGACGGCCGGAGCAGCCAAATCCCCTTTTCAAGATCAAATTCTGACCATTGGGCCGAAAGTAGCTCCATTTTTCTTACGCAGAGTGCGAGCAGCAGGAGCGTTGCCAGTTCGTTGATGCGGCCGAAGTTGGGGGTCTCCTGTATGGATTTGGCAACCTCGTCGAGCTCTTCCTTTTTAAGCCAGCGGGTTCGTGATGGTTCAGTGCCGCCAGCATCCGAAATTTCGAAGCCGTAGACTGGATTTGAATCAAGCCACTTGCGTTTAACAGCAAAGTGGAACATTCGAAACATGTACCGCAGCGCGTCGTTCGCGACAGTTGGAGCGCCCCCCTCGACAATCTTGGTGAGCACCTTGTCAATGTGAATTGGTCGTACTTCTTCAACCGGAAGATTTCCAATCACGGGCTTGATGTGAAGGCGAATTACGCGCTCGACGACTTCCGGATGCTTATATTTGCCTTTGATATAGCGCTCATGCCAAATGTCTGCGAGTGCCTCAACTTTGTGCAAATCGATGGCTTTGAGTCGTTCTTGGCGCTTTAAGGCGCTGACATCTTGACCCTGCTGAATCAAGGCCCGATCTTGGCGTGCCAGCTCCCTGGCGTCTTTTAACGAAATGTCCGGGTAGCGCCCAATTACTTTTTCTTTCGAGCGGCCACCAATCCGGAAACGAAGTATCCAGGAGGCCTTTCCTTGCTCCGCGCTCCACTGCGACGCCACAAAAGTCAGTCCATCGCCGACTCCCTTGTCTGTGGCACCGCCCGATAGCCAGGCGCGCAATTGCCGGTCTGTTATCAGTTTTGGAATGTCAGCCATGGCGTGCTCCCGACGGAAATTGCACGCCCAAATGCCGCCAATCGATAGAAAACCACGAAACCGAGACCTCACCACACGGATACCCCCACAACTGCTTGTCGCGGGACCAGCTTCCAGGGGGAGGCCGGAATGTCGGCGATCCAGTCCCCAAGGGCGATGTCCTGGGTGCCTTTTCAGACGGTTTCCCAGCTACCGAGGGTACTAAGAGGAAGGTGTTTCCTCTTGTTTGTGGATTGGCTTTCGTTGTGCACGAAGCCCAATTAAAACGCTTCCTAGCAAATCTCTCAAACCCAGTCATGGTGCGGCCTCCAGCGGAATCTGTGGGGTGAGTTGCCGGGAAATTGAGGGAAATGGCCATCGCTGGCAAAAACCCCACAGAAAACCCCACAGAACACCCCACAACAAGGATGCGCTACGTTGAGACTGCTTGCTACCTCTTGAGACGAATTACCTATAGAAATCAAAGACTTAAGTGGGTGTTTGGGGATGGTAAGACACCCCCTGAAACACTACTCAATGTTTTGCACCTGCTCACGCATTTGCTCGATCAGCACCTTCATGTCCACCGAAATATGGGTGAGCTCCAGTGCCGATGACTTGGAGCCCATGGTGTTGGCCTCGCGGTGCAACTCCTGAATGAGGAAGTCCAGGCGCTTGCCGACTTCGCCGCCCTTTTTCAGCAGCCGCTCGATCTCGTCCAGGTGCGAGTTCAGGCGGGTGATTTCCTCGGCCACATCGATGCGGATGGCAAAGGCCGTGGCTTCATTCAAGGCGCGGTCGCGCGCGGTCTCGGGCAGGCTGGCGCCATCGGTCAGGGTCATGGCCTCCTGCCAGCGGTCCAGAAAACGCTGGCGCTGCTGCGCCACCAGCTGCGGCACCAGCGGTGTGGCCTGGGCCGCCAGGCTGCGCAGCTGTGCCAGGCGATCCTTAAGCATGTCGGCCAGGCGCTCACCCTCGCGCTGGCGCGCTTCCAGCAGGTCTTTGAGCAGCTGGTCGGCCAAGGGCAGCACGGCCTCGCTCCAGTCACAGGTGCCAGACTGCTCGCTGGCGGCAAAGCGCAGCACGTCGGCCACGCTGAGGGTGCCGGCCTGCGGCAGCCAGGACTTGATGCTGTCCTGCGCGCTGTTGAGCCGCTGCAGCAGCCGGGCGCTGGGCTCGGGCACGCCACCGGCATGGCCCGATTCGATGGAGGCGCGCACCTCCACCTTGCCGCGCTTGAGGCTGGCGATGATGCGCTCGCGCAGCACCGGCTCAAACTGGCGCAGGTCTTCGGGCAGGCGAAAGGTCAGATCCAGAAAACGGCTGTTGACGGAGCGGATCTCCAGGCCCAGCTGGGCAGGCGCCTGGTGGCGGCCGTCAAGGCTGGCGGGGGAGCTGGTGGCTGTGCTGTGCTGTGCACTGGCATAGCCAGTCATGCTGTAAACTGGCATTGCGGGTTCTCGGGTCATAGGGACGGGCTGAGAATAACCTGATTTTGAACGGGGCCTGCCAGCCACCACCACCAGCCAGCCAGCCAACTCTATTCATGTCCAAGGTCAAGCCTTCTCCCCTGCCGCCCGACACCGTTGTGGGGGGGTACCGCATCGTGCGCAAGGTTGCTGCCGGTGGCTTCGGTCTGGTGTACCTGGCCGTGGACCCCGAAGGCCAGCAGGTCGCCATCAAGGAATACCTGCCGCCCTCACTGGCCTCGCGCGCACCGGGCGAGCTCATGCCCCAGGTGCAGCCCGAAAAGCTTTCGCTCTACCGCCTGGGTCTCAAGAGCTTTTTTGAAGAAGGCCGGTCGCTGGCGCAGATATCGCACCCCTCGGTGGTGAGCGTGCTCAATTTCTTCCGCGAGAACGAAACCGTCTACATGGTGATGAACTACCTGGAGGGCGCCGCCCTGCAAGACTTCATCGTCACCGCGCGTGAGCTCAAGCAGACCAAGGTGTTCCGAGAAAGCACCATCCGTTCGCTGTTCGACGAGATCCTGCGCGGCCTGCGCATCGTGCACCAGCACAAGATGCTGCACCTGGATATCAAGCCGGCCAACATCTTCATCACCGATGACAACAAGTCGGTGCTGATCGACTTTGGCGCCGCACGCGAGGTCTTGAGCAAAGAGGGCAACTTCATCCGCCCCATGTACACCCCGGGCTTTGCCGCCCCCGAGATGTACCGGCGCGACTCCTCCATGGGCCCCTGGACCGACATCTACGCCATTGGCGCCTGCATGTATGCCTGCATGCAAGGTTACCCGCCCAACGAGGCGCCCCAGCGCCAGGAGAAGGACCGCATTGCCGTGGCCCTTTCGCGCCTGCGCGGGGTCTATTCGGACAACCTGATCGAAGTGGTGGAGTGGTGCATGTCGCTGGACGCGCTCTCCCGGCCGCAGTCGGTGTTTGCCTTGCAAAAAGAGCTCAGCCGCGAAGGCGAGCGCCGCTACACCAAGCTAAGCGTGGCCGAGAAGGTGCGCATGCAGTTCGAGAACATGGTCTCCGAGACCAAGAAGCCGCTCTCGCTGCCGGTCAGCGGGGTCAAGCCCAAATGAAGTTTTCGGTTTTCCAGATCAGCCGCAAAGGGGGTCGCGAGAAAAACGAAGACCGCATGGGTTACTGCTATACCAGCCGTGCCGCCCTGTTTCTGGTGGCCGACGGCATGGGTGGCCATCCCGAAGGCGAGGTGGCGGCGCAGCTGGCCCTGCAGAGCATTACCGCGCTGTTTCAGAAAGAGGCCAAGCCTGAGCTTGCTGACGTGCGCGCCTTCGTCAATGCAGCGGTGATGACGGCCCACCACCAGATCCTGCGCTATGCCTCCGACGCTGGCCTTAGCGACACCCCCCGCACCACCCTGGTGGCGGCCGTGGTGCAGGGCAATGTGGCGCACTGGGTGCACTGTGGCGATTCGCGCCTGTACTTCGTGCGCGATGGCGAACTGCTGGTACGCACGCGCGACCACTCCTACATGGAGCAGCGCGGCGACGTCACCAACATGCCCACCCTGCCCAAGGGCATCAACCGAAACGTGCTCTACACCTGCCTGGGGTCGCCGTCCAAGCCGATCTTCGACATCTCAGGGCCGGTGCCCTTGCAGCAGGGGGATAAGGTGATGCTGTGCTCGGACGGCCTGTGGGGCAGCCTGCCGGATGTGGACATCGTCTACCACCTGGGGCAAAAGCCGGTCTCACAGGCCGCGCCCGAGCTGACCGAGCGGGCCTTGCTCAAGGCCGGTGCCAGCAGTGACAACGTCACCCTGGTGGCCATGGAGTGGGAAACACCCGACAGTTTCGAGCCCACGCGCGGCAGCATCTCCACCGAGAACATGGACAACAGCGTCTTCGCCTCGACGGTGCAGACCGGTGCCGTGGACAGCAGCGAGATCGACATGGATGAGGCTACCATTGAGCGCTCCATTGCCGAGATCAACGAAGCCATACGCCGCACGGCCACCCGCAAATCCTAGGCGCCTGGGCGGGCCACCGCTTTTTTTACCCGAGACCTTTTTATGACAGCTTTCACGCGCTCCAGTGGCCGCGCCGCTGACGCCCTGCGCCCGGTGCGCATCACCCGTGGCTACACCCTGCATGCCGAGGGTTCGGTGCTGATCGAGTTCGGCGCCACCAAGGTGCTGTGCACCGCATCGGTGGAAGAGAAGGTGCCGCCACACAAGCGCGGCAGCGGCGAGGGCTGGGTCACGGCCGAATACGGCATGCTGCCGCGCGCCACCCACAGCCGCAACGACCGCGAGGCCGCGCGCGGCAAGCAAAGCGGGCGCACCCAGGAAATCCAGCGCCTGATCGGCCGCTCGCTGCGTGCCGTGTTTGACCTCAAGCGCCTGGGCGAGCGCACCATTCAGCTGGACTGCGATGTGCTGCAGGCCGACGGCGGCACCCGCACGGCTGCCATCACCGGTGCCTTTGTGGCGGCGCAGGACGCGGTCAACGGCTTGCTGGCGGCCGGCAAGATCAGCCAGAGCCCCATCACCGCCTCGGTGGCGGCGATTTCGGTGGGCCTGGTGCAAGGCACGCCGCTTCTGGACCTGGAATACGTGGAAGACTCAGCCTGCGACACCGACATGAATGTGGTCATGACCGGCGCCGGCCGCTTCGTCGAGGTGCAGGGCACGGCCGAGGGTGCGGCCTTCAGCCGCAGCGAGATGGCGGCGCTCCTGGACCTGGCTGAAAAGGGCATTGTCGAGCTCATGGACCTGCAGCAGCAGGCGCTGGCAGCCTAAGGTCCGGGCAGCACATGCAAATCGTCCTGGCCTCCAACAACAAGGGCAAGCTGGCCGAGCTGCAGGCCCTCTTCGGGCCGCTGGGCTGCACCCTGATCGCCCAGAGCGAACTCGGCGTGCCCGAGGCGCCCGAGCCCTACAAGACCTTTGTGGAAAACGCCCTGGCCAAGGCCCGCAATGCGGCCCAGCACACCGGCCTGGCCGCATTGGCCGATGACGCCGGTCTGTGCGTCGATGCCCTGGGTGGCGAGCCTGGGGTGGATACCGCCTACTACGCCACCCGCTTTGGCTATGCCAAGGGGGATGACAACAATGTGCGGGCCCTCCTGGAACAGATGCGCGGCGTGGAAAACCGCCGGGCCGCGCTGGTCAGCACCCTGGTGGCGGTGCGCAGCCCGCAAGACCCCGAGCCCCTGATTGCCAGCGGCCGGGCCCAGGGCCTGCTGACCCAGGAGCCCATCGGCGACAACGGTTTTGGCTTTGATCCGGTGATGTGGATCCCCGCCTTTGGCCAGACTTTCGCCCAGTTGCCGGTAGAGGTGAAAAACGCCCACAGCCACCGCGGCCGCGCGGCCCAGGCCATGGTGCAGCTGATGCGTGCGCAATGGCTATCCCCCTGATTCCCGCGGACCAGGCCCAGGCGACCGAGCCTGCGCCACAGCACGACATACAGCACTACCTGCGTGCGGGCAGCCTGCAGCTCTCGGCCTTGCCGCCGCTGAGCCTCTACATCCACCTGCCCTGGTGCCTGAAGAAGTGCCCCTACTGCGATTTCAACTCGCATGCCCAGGGGGCGCAGGGCCTGCCCGAAGCGGCCTATGTCGACGCCCTGGTGGCCGACCTGGACGCCTCGCTGCCCCTGGTATGGGGCCGTACGGTGCACAGCATTTTCATGGGCGGTGGCACGCCCAGCCTGTTTTCGCCCGATGCCATTGACCGTCTGCTGGGCGCCATCCGCGCCCGCCTGCGGCTGGAGCCCGATTGCGAAATCACCCTGGAGGCCAACCCGGGCACCTTTGAGACCGACCGCTTCCGCGCCTTCCGCCAGGCGGGCGTGAGCCGGCTCTCGATTGGCGTGCAAAGCTTCAATGACGCGCACCTGCAGGCCCTGGGCCGGGTGCACGATGCGGCCCAGGCCCGCGCCGCCGTGGCCGAGGCTGCCAGCGCCTTCGAACATTTCAACCTGGACATCATGTACGCGCTGCCCGGCCAGAGCCTGGAGCAGGTGGGGCAGGACATTGCGCAGGCGCTGGCGTTTGCGCCACCGCACCTCTCGGTCTACCACCTCACCATCGAGCCCAACACGGTCTTTGCCAAGTACCCGCCCCAGGTGCCGGAAGACGACACGGCCTACGCCATGCTGGACCTGCTCACCGAGCGCACCGAGGCCGCCGGCCTGGAGCGCTACGAGGTCTCGGCCTATGCGCGTGCCGGCCAGCGTTGCTGGCACAACCTCAACTACTGGCAGTTTGGCGACTACCTGGGCCTGGGTGCGGGCGCGCACGGCAAGATCAGCTTTGCGCACCGGGTGATTCGCCAGGTGCGCTTTCGCGATCCGGCGCGCTACATGGCGGCTGCCCTAGGCGGCAATGCGGTGGCCAGTGAAGATGAGGTGGCCCGCGCCGATCTGGCCTTTGAGTACATGCTGGGCGCGCTGCGCCTGCGCCATGGCTTTGGCCTGCGCGACTTTGGTGAGCGCACCGGCCTGCCCATCACCGCCATCCAGGCTGCCCTGCAGCAGGCCGAGGCCCAGGGCCTGATCGAGCGCGACTTTGCCCGCGTGCGCCCGACCGCGCGCGGCTTCGATTTTTTGAGTGACTTGCAGACCCTTTTCCTCAACAATGCCAGCTAGTGTCCGCCGGGTCGGGTGGGGGCGGCCGGGGCCCGCCGGCTAGGGCGGTAACAACGCATCGGAGGGGCAGCTATGTTCTCGGTATACGGCAAGGCCGGGCGTCTGTTCCGAGGCTCCATGGAAGAGCTGCGCCGGGTCATGCCCACCACGGCTTCCGGCCGAACCCGCCGCATTGGCGCCACCGGCATGCACGAGCCCGAGCTGGGAGCCCTGGGCAACCCGCAGGCCGGCGCGGGCCCTGCCAGCACCGCGCATCGCGGTGCCATGGCAGCCTATGCACAGGCTGCGCAAAACGCACCGACCCGCCATCCCTTGAGCCGGGTGCGTGACATCATGAATACCCACGCATTCACCCTGCAGGAAGACGCAACCGTGGCCCAGGCCTGGGACCAGCTGGCCCAGCGCCTGCTGGGCCAGGCACCGGTGGTGGATGGCGCCGGCATGCTGGTGGGCTTGCTGAGCCGCGCCGAGCTGATGCGCCCGGAGCGCCTGCCCGCCTCGGGTGCCCATGCCCTGGTCTGGCAGGCGCTGATGATGCAAAGCGTGGCCGACCTGATGTGGACCCCGGTACCCAGCGTGGAGCCCGACACCGACATACGGCGCCTGGCGCGGGTGCTGCTGGACAGCGGCCTGCCCGGCCTGCCGGTGGTGGATGCCGAAGGGCGGGTAACGGGTTTTGTCTCGCGCACGGACATCTTGCGCGCCGTGGTGGCCGATCCGCCGCTGGACCTCTGGAGCTAAGTGGGCGCCAGCGCTTAGTCGGTGAAGGCGTAGAACGGCCGGCTCAATGCGCCGGTGGCGACATTGGGCACGCTGCCTTCCATCACGGTGTAGACGCTGCGCCCCAGGAAAAAGGGCAGGCCCCAGTCGAAGGTCGTGCTGTCCAGAACGCCGCCCAGGTTGTTGAAGACGAAATTGTTGTTGTTCTGGAACAGACGGTCGGCGTTGGCAATGGAAAAGTTGACCGTGATGTTGCTGCTGCCCGGCGCTATGGTGGCGCTTAGGTTGGTGGTGCTGGCCGGGCAGTAAAAGGCGGTGCTGGTGGTGGTGCAGGTGCCGGCCAGGGCGGCCGGCGTCGGGAAGTCAAAGTACAGCCCGTTGGAGCCGCTGTCGATGAAGCTGGTGCCAAGCGTGTGGCCGTTGAAGACGGTGGTGAAGCGGCCTATCGGGTCGGTTGGCACGATATGGGCTGCGCCCAGCTGGTTGTTGGACTGGGTGTTGACGCCCATGATCAGATAGCCGCTGGCGCTGGTGGCACCCCCTGCCGCCACGGCTGGAAGCTGCAGCACCACGCCGTTGTTGTTCGCCACACCATTGGCGGCCGAGGCCGGCAGCAAGGCAACCGGGTTCTGCACCTGCAGGCTGGGTGCCGGGTTGACGATGGCGCGGCAACCCGTACCGGGGTTGGTGCAGTCGAAATAATTCTGGCCGTCGTAGCTGAATACGCCCACGCCCAGAATGCCATTGGCACTCAGGGTGCTGGAGGTCAACAGGGGTGCGCCACTGCATTTGGCATTGGAGCTCGCATCCGCTGCGGCATTGAGCAGCTGGACAGGCACGTTGGATGCGCGTTCGCCGCCGATCAGCACATCGGCGCGCTTCACACTGCCCCAGGCATTGCTGTTGAGAAAGTTGGCGCATTCAAACACCGCAGAACTGCTGCCTATGGTTTGGGCCGGCAGGCCCAGGCCGCTGGCAAAACTGCCAAACACACGCAGACCGGTAGAGCCGGTATCCACCATCACATCGGGAATGGTTACGCAGCCGGTACCCGGCGAGGCCGCACCCGAGCGGCAGATGGTGACGGTGACATAGGGGATGTTGACGTTGCTGGTGGGTCCGTTGCGCACCTGCACGGCGGCCACATTGCTGTCGGATGGACTCGCCGGGCTGGCAGGCAGGCTTACATGCACCTGCTGCTGGCTGTTGCTGCCCCCGCCACCCCCGCCGCCGCCGCAGGCTGCCAGCACCAGGCACAAGGCCAGGGTGGCCAGGCGCCGCATGGCGGGCAGGGCAGGGACGGCGCGCACTAACGGATGTCCTGCGCGGTCCAGCCGGCGGGTAGCTTGGGCGGAAGAAAGGCGCGGCCGCTGAAGGCCCGCATCATGCCGCCCGACTCCAGCACCAGGGCCGGACTTTGCAGATTGACGCCGCGCCTCTGCTGGCGCTGGGCATCGCCGTACGCGGCAAAGTGCGGGCCTAGCAGGCGTGCCAGCTCGGGCAGCACCGGACCCTGCCAGGACACGGCAAACACATGGCCGCCGGCATCCAGGTACTGCCGCACGTTCAGCCCGTTGGGCAGGGTTTGCAGGACCACGGTGGCACTGCCCTGGATGCTTTGGCTGGTGGCGGCCGACCAGGCCTGCTGGTCGTCCTGCACCGAGGCCAGGTTGCCGTCCAGGCTGGCCAGGGCCGGGCCGGCCAGCAGCGCAGCCAGGAGTGCGCACGCCGAGCGGGCAAGCCAGGGGGCGGGCATAAACGGAAGGGGCATGGCAGGGAGCTGGCGCAAGGTCGGGCTTCGCCCGCAGTTCGGTCGATTTGCAAGGTTACACCAAGCAAATTGCCAGCGCTGTCAAGTTACTGTGTCTTTTGGTAAACGCCGGGCCACGATATGCCGTGCCTGTTGCGCCAGGCGCCTGCTGCTGCCCCTATTTCACCCACTGGTTGAGCTGGATGATGGGCATGAGCACGGCCAGCACGATGAGCATCACCACCAATCCCATGGCCACGATCAGCAGCGGCTCCAGGACGGTTGCCAGGTGCAGGGAGCGGCGCTGTACCTCGGTGCTGAGCTGCTTGGCGGCGCGCTCCAGCATGGAGGGCAGCTGGCCGGTCTGCTCGCCCAGGCGGGCAAACATGGCCAGCAGGCCGGGAAAGCGCTGCTTCTGCGCCAGGGCCGCGGCCAGGGGTGCGCCCTCGCGCACCAGCACCAGCGCGTCCAGCGCATCGCGCCGCAGGGCCTGGTTGCTCAGGGTTTGCGCCGCCGCCTGCAGGGCCTGCAATATGGGCACCCCTGCGGCCGTCAGCATGGACAGGGTGCCGGCAAAACGGGCGGCGTTGTAGCCGCGTGCCAGACGGCCCAGCACCGGCAGCTGCAGAAAAGCCGCGTCCCACTGCTCCCGAAAGGCCTGGCCCTTGCGCAATTGCCACACCAAGGCGGCAGCGGCCATCAGCAGCACCAGCACCAGCCAGCCATAGCCGCGCAGGAAGTCGCTGATGGCCATCATGGCCACGGTCAGAAAGGGCAGGGCATGCTTGCTGCTGGCAAACACATGGGCCACCTGCGGCACCACATAGCCCACCAGGAACAGCACGATGAAAACCGCCACCAGCGAAACAATGGCCGGGTAGAGCGCTGCAGCCAGCAGCTTGGAGCGCAGCTGCTGGCGCTCCTCCAGGTCTTGCGCCAGCCGCTGCAGCACCACGGCCAGATGGCCGCCCTGCTCACCGGCACCCACCACGGCCACATAGATGTCGGCAAATTCCAGGGGGTGCTCTTCCAGGGCCTTGGCAAAGCTGGAGCCGCCGTTGACCGAGGCGCGCAGGGCGGCATTCAGGTTGCGCGCGGCCTCAGTCTCGGCCTCGTCGCTTAGCGAACCCAGCGCCTGCTCCAGCGGCAGCCCTGAGGACACCAGCTCGGCCAGCTGGCGTGTCCAGATGGCCAGCTCGTTGCTGCTCAGCACGCGCGAGAACCACAGGCCAGAACCTTCGCCCTGGCCGGGGGCCTGGCCTGCGCCCAGGGCTTGCACCGACAGCGGGATGAAGGCCTGGCTGCGCAGCTGGCTGCGTGCGGACTTGGCGCTGTCGGCCTCCAGCGTGCCTTTGCGGGTCTGGCCCTGGGCGTCCAGGGCGGTGAAGGAATAGGCGGGCATGGCGCTGACCTTATCACGACTGAACTCGCCGACAATGCCGCATGCCTGTGATGCCACCTGTTTCTGCCACCCCCCGACTGCCCGCCCTGGACCAGCTGCGGGGCCTGGCCCTGGTATGGATGACCGGCTTTCACCTCAGCTACGACCTGCAGTACTTTGGCTACTTCCAGGCCAACTTTTACGGCGATCCCTTCTGGACCCTGCAGCGCAGCGCCATCGTCAGCCTGTTCCTGCTGTGCGCCGGACTGGGGCAGGCGCTGGCCTTGCAGCAAGGGCAGGACTGGCCCCGCTTCTGGCGGCGCTGGCGGCAGATTGCCGCTTGTGCCCTGCTGGTCAGCGCAGGCTCCTGGTATCTGTTTGCCCAGGCCTACATTTATTTCGGCATCCTGCATGGCATTGCGCTGCTGTTGCTGGTGGTGCGCTGGCTGGGCGGGCGCTGGCGCCGTGGCAGCATGGCCTGGCTGCTGCTGGCGGCTCTCGCCCTGCTGCTGCCCATGCTGGCACGCCTGGCCCATGCCCGGTGGCCGCAGGCGCTGGACTTTCTCAACCAGCGGGCCTGGAACTGGCTGGGGCTGATCAGCCACAAGCCCATCACCGAAGACTATGCACCCCTGCTCCCCTGGCTGGCGCCGGTGTGCCTGGGCATGGCCTTGGGCGGCTACCTGCAGCGCCATCCGCTCGCCGTATGGCAAGGGGCCGCATGGCGCCTGCAGGCCTCGGCCCTGGGCGCCATGCTGCGCCCGTTGCAGCGCGGCCTGGCGGTGCTGGGGCGCTGGAGCCTTGCCTACTACATGCTGCACCAGCCCATTCTGTTTGGCGCCCTGGCCGGGCTGGCCTGGCTGCGCGGCGTGTGATCAGTCCCGCGTGACCCGCAGCAGTTCTGCGGGCGAGGTGATGCCGCTGGCCACCAGGCGCAGACCGTCGTCGCGCATCAGCACCATGCCGGCCTCGATGGCGGCCTTGCGCAGGTCGGCATCCGATGCGCGGCTGTGGATCAGGGCGCGCTGGCGCTCGTCGGTGACCATCAGCTCGAAGATGCCGGTACGGCCCTGGTAGCCGCTTTGCAGACAGGCCGTGCAGCCCTCGCCAAAGCACTGGGTACAGACCTTGCGCACCAGGCGCTGGGCCAGCACGCCCAGCAGGCTGGAGCTCAGCAGAAAGGGCTCCACGCCCATGTCGATCAGGCGGGTGACGGCGCTGGGTGCGTCGTTGGTGTGCAGGGTGGCCAGCACCAGGTGGCCGGTGAGCGAGGCCTGGATGGCGATGTGGGCGGTCTCGAAATCGCGGATCTCGCCGATCATGATCACATCCGGGTCCTGGCGCAGGATGGCGCGCAGGGCCTTGGCAAAGCTAAGGTCGATCTTGGCGTTGACCTGGGTCTGGCCGACCCCGGCCAGCTCGTACTCGATGGGGTCTTCCACCGTCATGATGTTGCTGCGGCTGGCATCCAGCCGGGAAAGCGCCGCATAGAGCGTGGTGGTCTTGCCCGAGCCGGTGGGGCCGGTCACCAGGATGATGCCGTGGGGCTGGGCAATCAGGCCCTCCATGCGCTGCAGGATGTCGCCCTGCATGCCCACACCTTCCAGGCTGAGGGCGCCATGGCTCTTGTCGAGCAGGCGCAGCACGGCGCGCTCGCCGTGGGCGCTGGGCAGGGTGGAGACCCGCACATCCATGGCCCGCGTGCCGATGCGCAGCGAGATGCGGCCGTCTTGCGGCAGGCGTCGCTCGGCGATGTCGAGCTGGGCCATGATCTTGAGGCGGCTGATCAGCGCAGCGTGCAGGGCGCGGTTGGGTTGCACCACCTCGCGCAGGCTGCCGTCCACCCGGAAGCGCACGCTACTGTGGCGCTCATAGGGCTCGATGTGGATGTCGCTGGCGCCGTCGCGGGCGGCCTGCGTCAAGAGGGCATTGAGCATGCGGATGATGGGTGCGTCGCCCGCGCTCTCCAGCAGGTCTTCCACCGCCGGCAGCTCCTGCATCATGCGCGACAGGTCGGCGTCGCTCTGCACCTCGCTCACCACCGAGGCGGCGCTGGATTCGCCCTGCGCGTAGGCCGCGCTGATGCGCTGCTGCAGGGCCGCCTGGTCGAGCAGCTCGATGTGGTGGGCGTTGTGCCGGCGCAGGGTCTCGGCCACGCCGCCGGCCGGCGTCTTGGCATGCAGCCAGAGCGTGAGGCTGTCGCCTTCCTGCTCCAGCAGCAGCTGCTGGTTGCGGGCAAAGGCGTAGGGCAGCGGGTAGCGGGGGGCCATGGCGCTGCGTCTACTTGGGCAGCGGCGCCACCGGCTTGGGCTTGATGGGCGGGGCGGTGGGCAGGACGGCGGCGTCGTTGATGGGAATCACCGTGCTGGGCAGGGGCTTGGCGTCTTGCTGCACGCCGCGCATCTGCTCGTAGCGGCTGGTGGACAGCACATCGCTGGCGTTGGCGTCACGGATCACCACCGGGCGCAGGAACACCATGAGGTTGGTCTTGCTGCGGCTGCGCGACTCGCTGCGGAACAGGGCGCCCAGGATGGGGATATCGGCCAGGCCCGGCACCCGGTCGTTGTTGCCGGAGTAGGTGTCCTGCAAGAGGCCGCCCAGCACCACGATGGAGCCGTCTTCCACCAGCACGCTGGATTCGATGGAGCGCTTGTTGGTGATCAAGCCGGTGCTGGAATTGACGCTGGAGGCCTGCACGCTGGAGACCTCCTGGAAGATGGTGAGCTTGACCGTGCCGTTTTCGCTGATCTGCGGCTTGACCTTGAGCGTCAGGCCCACGTCCTTGCGCTCAATGGTCTGGAAGGGGTTGACCGTGCCGGTGCCGGTGGTGGTGGCATTGGTGTACTGGCCGGTGACAAAGGGCACGTTCTGGCCGATGACGATCTTGGCCTCTTCGTTGTCCAGGGTCAGCAGATTGGGGGTGGACAGGATGTTGCCGTCGCCGTTCTGCTCCAGGAAGCGGGCCAGAAAGCCCAGCGTGTAGACGCCGTTGTTGAGGTTGGCCGCACCCACGTTCAGGCCCGCAGCCGGTGCCACCGTGCCGGCCGCCGCCCCGGCGGCCAGGGCGATGATGTTCTTGCCACCGCTGCCAAAGTTGGTGCCCAAAAGGCCGATGGTGGAGTCACCGGCCTTGCCGATGGGCCCCTGCCACTGGATGCCGAACTCGGCCGCGCGGTCGGCGTTGACCTCGGCGATCAGGCTCTCGACAAACACCTGGGCGCGCCGGGCATCGAGCTGGTCGATCACTGCGCGCAGCTGGCGGTATTGGGGATCAGGTGCGGTGATGATGAGGGAGTTGGTGGCCACATCGGCCTGGATTTGGCCACCGGCCGTGCCCCCTGCGGCCGTGCTGGTGTTGCTGGCCGCAGCGGCACTGCCGCCGGTGCGCACCTCGCCGCTGAGCACACCGCGCAGGGTGGCAGCCAGCTTGGTGGCGTCGGCATTCTTGAGCATCACCACATGGATATTGCCGGTGCCGCCGTCGCCCTGCACCGTGGGCTGGTCCAACCGGGCCACCAGCGATTTCACCAGCGAAATGCGGGCGCCATTGGCGGCACGCACGATCAGCGCGTTGCTGCGCGGCTCGGCAATGATGGTGGTCTTGAAGCCGCTGTCGGGCTGGGCGGTGGCCGGTGCTGCACTGCTGCCACCGCTTTCCACCAGGCGCGTGATGAGCGGCGCCAGGTCGCCGGCGATGGCGTATTTGAGCTGGATGACCTCCAGGTCGCTGCCGTTGGCCACGTCGCTGGCGGCAATGATGCGGGCAATGCGTTGCAGGTTGTCGGCGTAGTCGGTGATCACCAGCGAGTTGTTGCCGGGGTTGACGTTGATGACGTTGTTGGGGCTGATGAGCGGGCGCAGCACCGGCAGCAGGTTGTTGGCGCTCTCAAAATTGAGCTTGAAGATCTGCGTCAGGATCTGGTTGCCCTGGGCGCCGCCCCGGGTCACGCCATCGGCACTGACCGCGCCGCTTTGCAGCTTGGCGTCGGCCTCGGGCACCACCTTGTCCAGGCCTCCGGACTCGACCACGGTATAGCCCTGCAGGCGCAGGGCCGCCAGGAACTGGTTGTAGGCCCGCGCCGGCGACATGGGCTGGTCGCTGCTAAGGTTGATCGTGCCTTTCACCCGCGGGTCGACCACCACCTGTCGCCCGGTCATGCTGGACATGGCACGCGCCACGGCCTCGATGTCGGCATTCACAAAATTCAGCGTCACCGGCACGCCGCGGGCTGGCGTGGCCGCCGGCTGCGCCTGCGCCAGCAAGCCGAAAGCCACCGCCAAGGACAGGACCAGGGCAGTGGCGCGCAGCGGCTTGCGCAGCGAAAGAAGGGGCGTAAGGAATTGCATGCAGTTAGCCCAGTGTAATGACAGAACGCGCGCCGTCGCGCCGCCCCATGATATTGAGGAGGTTGGAGAGCTCTGCCTCGTGCTCAGTATCGGCCCGCGCCTCGCCCTCAAAACGCAGATGAGCGGCACTCCATTGGCCTACTCCCTGCAATTGCAGGCTGCCCTGCACGGTGCGCAGCGTAACGGTTGCGGGCTCGCCGCCTTCAAGCACCAGCTGGTAGCTGCCCAGGGGGCGCAGGGTGGACAGGCGCGAGCTGAGGGCCGGCAGGTCCAGGCGCAGGCTGCCCTCCAGCTGCACCCTGTCCAGTGCCGATGCCAGGCGCAGGCCGGCGGTGCTGAATACCAGGGGCCCCTGCAGCTGCACCGTGTTCCAGGGCGTGCCCAGGCCCGCCAGCATGGCCGCAGGCCAGGTGGATTCACCAGCAGCCAGTGCCAGCTGCCAGCGGCCCAGGCCGGGCCTGAAGGTGATCTGTTGCGGCTGCGGCGTGCAGCAGCCCGCTGACAGGCTGAGGTGCACCGTGCCCCAGCCCAGCGAAAGGTCCCACTGCAGGCGTCCGGGCAGGCGGGTGGCATCGCTGCTGCCCTGGCCACCGCGCAGCCCGAGTTCTGCCGAGCCATGCCACAGCGTGCCCTGGCTGTCTTGCAGCACGATGCGCCCGCCACTGGCCGCCAGCACGGCACGCTGCACCCACACCGCGGGTGCAAACAGCAGGGCCGCACCCAGGGTACCCAGGGCCAGCCCGGCGCCCGCCCAGGCCCAGCTGGGCTGCCTGCTTCGCCCCGGTGCGGCGCGCCGCTGCACCCGCTTGGCGGGTGTGCTGGCTTGCAGGGGGGAAAAAAGTGAGCGGCTGGCCATGGCGTGCGGAGGGATCAGGGCGCGCCCGGCTTGGCCGACGGCAATACAAAAACCAGGCTGCCGCTCCAGCGGGGCGGGTTGGCATTGGCGTCGCGCTGCAGATGCACTTCGGTCGGGCTGGACAGGCTGCCCGCCGGTGGCGCCAACAGGGGCGCCAGCTCGCTGGCGCTGAGCTGCTTGAGCTTGAGCGTGGCCTGCGCACCCAAGACCTCCAGGCTGGCGGACTTGCCCAGGCCGTTGATGACATCGCGCAGGGCCACCAGGCCTTCCTGCGGGCTGACGGCGGGCAGCGCCTGCAGGGCCTGGGCCCGTGCGCGCAGGGCCAGCATGCGTTCGCTGGCAGCAGCCAGCTCGGCATGGGTGGCGGGTGCGGCCCGCAGGGTGCGCAGGGCCGGGGCCAGGGCCAGGCTCCAGAGCAGGGCCGCGGCAATGGCCAGCGCGGCCAGGCGCAGACCGCCCTGCTCACGCCGCCCCAGGGCGGCCCAGCGGGCTTGCAAGGCCTTCTGCCAGGCCGGGGTGCCGGTGCTCATGGGCGGCCCTCCTTGGTGCTGACCAGCAGCTGGCTGTCTTGCAGCCGTGCGTTCAGGCCAGCGGCCTGCAAGGCAACCAGCAGGGGGGCGGTCTGGCTGGTATCGGTGGCAGCGCTGCCAGCCAGCTCCAGACGGAGCTGGCGGCCCTGCATGTCGATGCCGGCCAGCTGCAGCCCGTCGGGTGCCAGTGGCGCAATCACCGCCAGGGCGCGGGCCAGGGCCGAGTCGCCGGTCTGGCCACGGCTTTGTGCCAGGTCATCGACCGCACGCTGCATTTGCACCGGGGCATCCAGCACCAGCCCTACCTGCGGAAAGCTCTGCTGCAGCACGCTGTTGATGCTGGCGCGCTGGGCCGCCAGCTGGCTGCGTTGGCGCCAGGCCATGGCATTAATCGCCAGCACCTGCACTACCAGCAGGGCCAGCAGGCCCAGGCGCAGCGGACGCCAGGCGGCCCCGTTCAGCAGGCCATTCCAGCCCGCGGCCAGGCGCTTGTGCAGGCGGCTGCGCCCGCTGGCACGGAGTTCGAGTTGTGCCAGGTTCCAGGGCGATTGCGCGGCAGCCAGCAGGTGCTGAGCCCGCGTCTGCAGGCGCACCTCGGGGCCCAGGCTGCTTTGCGCCAGGGCCATGGTGGTGGGTTCGGACAGGACTTCGAGCGCAGGCTGGGCCTGGGCCAGCGCCAGGCTGGCCGGACCCAGGGGCAGCAGGCTCACACCCTGGTCGGTGCACAGCAGCATCTGGGCCGGCTGCAGTGCGCCGCTGATGTAGGCCAGGGCGCTGCCGCTGGCGCTGGGGGTGCATTCGGCCACCACACGGGTGACCAGGTGGCCGGCGGCTTCCAGCGTCTGCAGGCTGCCATGCAGCCAGGCGCGGTCGCAGGCAGCCACCCAGGCTGGCTCGGTCTCGCTGCTGGCCGCCTCGTTGCCACCGGCATCGGCGGGGAATACGGCAAAGTGCAGCTGCTCGGGGTCGTCCAGCAACTGCTCTTCCAGCACACCCGCCAGGATGCCACGCGCCCGGGCGGGCTCGACCCCGGGGGTCAGCAGGGTGCGCAGCACGCGCTGCGGCAGGGCGATGCGGTGCCAGGACAGCAGCCGCGCCGGCACTACGGCCACCACTTCGGTGCTGCCTGCAGGCAGCAGTGCCGCCACCGCCTTGCCTTGCTGCGGGGCCTGCTGTTCGCCGCTTGCACGCACGTAGCCATACTCGGGCGCGGCATCGCCAGAGGGCAGGGCAAGGGTGACGATCAGGCTGGACATAGGGTTGGCAGGGGGTTCATTGTAGGGAAGGCAGTGTGGTTATGGCCAAAGCCTCGCGCTGACGGGCCAGCACCTTGACCGTGGCGCCGTTGCGTTCCACCAACGAAACCTCCTGCACCGCATGGCCCTGCAGGCGCAAACGGCCTCGTACCGCAAAGAAATGGCTGCCCACGCTGAAGTCCTGCTGATCGGCCAGCGCGGCGGTGTTGCCACCCAATCCAGCAGCCTGCAAGGCCTGTGTCACGCTGGTGAAGTGGCCCGTGGCGCGCTGCACCACCAGCTGGCGCGCCTGCCCCATGTCGGTGTCGGGCAGCGCGGCCTGCAGCACCTGGGCGCTGGCGGTGTTGAGGTTGACTGGCGTGGGCAGCGGCAGCAGGGTGGCATAGGGCAGCAGGGCCTGCACCGTGCTGTGCGGCAGGCCCAGCCATTCCAGCTGCTCCATGCGGGTAGGCCGCAGCGGTGCGTTGGCCAGTGCCTGCGAGCTGAGGCTGCGGTTGGCATCGGCCTCGGTGGCCTGGCTGGTCATCAGCTTGTCCACCAGCAACAGGAGCTGGCTGCGGGGCAGGCGCAGCTGGTTGAACAGGCGCTCAAAGGCCTGCACCGCACGTGGGTTGGGCTTGCCCTCCAGCACCAGGTTGCGCACATTGAGCAGGGCCTGCTGGTCGCTGATCTGGCCCGAGAGAAAGGCCTCCATGGATTCATCGGCCTGGCCCGCATCGGCCGCCAGAAAGCTGGACAGGCGCGCCTCCTGCAGCGGCAGGGCCCAGGGCTCGGAGAGGTGGTCGATCTCACCGTTGCGGGCGTCTTCCTGCAGGATGAGGCGGGCCCAGTCGAGCGCACCGTTGAGCACCCACTGCATTTGCGTGCGGCTGCGCTCGGCGGCCTCAATTTCCACGCTGCGCCACTGCTGCCACAAGGCGGCCGAGGCAAAGGTGGCCACCAGGGTCACGGTGAGCATGGCGGTGAGCAGGGCCGCACCCGTCTTCTGCGCGGGCCATGCGGACAGCCGCTGCCGGGTGCGCCGCGTCATGATTTTTCTCCGACGGCAGTAGGGCGTATCCAGTCGCGGGTGAGGGTGCCGGCCAGCGCCTGGTCGGGCGGCAGGTTCAGCACCAGGCGTACGCCATCGGGGGTGGTGGTGGCAGCCTCGCTGCTGGAGCCAGGGTTGCTCCAGGCGCCGCCCCGGTTGTAGTAGAGCTGCCAGTCCAACAGGGGGGTGATGGGCACCTGGCGCGCACGGCTGGCGGCCGTGGGGCTTTGCGACCACAGGGCGGCCTGCTGCCAGGCCAGTTGCAGGGCGGCCTGTGTCTGCACCGGGGGCGATTGCCAGCGCAGCCAGACCTTGCGGCCCTGGTCTTCGCCCAGGGTCCAGCCGACCACGCACAGGCCGGATTCGGCGCCGCTGCTGCAACCGCGGGTGATGCGCAGCAGCAGGCCATTCCAGTCCAGGGCGCTGGGCAGACTGTTGGCGGCGCGCGGGTTGCTCAGGTCGGTGGCCATGGCGTCCAGGTCGGCGCCCCATTGGGCCAGGCCGCTTTGCAGGGCCTGCACCTCGTCGGCGCGGGCCTGGGTGAGGCGCTGGCTGCGGCCCATGGCCTCCAGGCCGCGCCAGCTCATCAGGCTAAGCAGCGACATGACCACCAGGGCCACCAGCAGTTCTACCAGGGTGAAGCCGCGCCGGCCTGCACCCTGGTGGGGTTTGCCCGGCGCAACGGGGGCGGCAGTGCGCATCATCCGTTGCGCCCCATCACGGTGGTGATGTGGAACAGCACCTCGTCGTCCTTGAAGACCCGGGTGTCCACGCGCAGGAAATTGGGGTTGGGCGTGGGGCGCACCGCGTCCTGCACCTGCAGCGTGAGGCCGGCCTGCTGGCACTCGGTGCCGCTGTCCCCGACGCCGGGGAGCTGGCGCGCCAGGCGCAGCTTGATCAGCTCGTTTTCGGCACACAGCTGGGCCAGCAGCACGTCCGACTGGCGCTGGGCATTGCGCCCCAGCGCCGCCGTGGCCTGGATGCCGGCACCCAGGGCGATGGCCACAATACCCAGGGCCACCAGCACCTCGATCAGGGTGAAGCCGCGCGGGCGTGCTGCTATGCGCCGCTTCATGGCATGGCGGCCTGGCTGGGTGGCACGCTGGCCGAACGGGCTGCGTTGGCATCGGCTTGCAGCGCACGCAGGGCAAAGGGGTGCAGTCCGTCGGTGGCCACCTGCCAGGCCAGGTCCGTGCTTTGCTGGCTGTGGAGGGTGACGCTCTGGGCGGCAATGATGGGCTCGGGCCCCAGCACCAGCACGCTGCCGCTGGCGACCTGGGTGCTGGCGTCCAGCCATTGGCTGGGCAGGGCCTTGGCCGGCAGGCCTTCGAATACAAAACCCCGGGCCTGGCTGCGCCAGACCACGGCCACGCCCAGGGTGCGCGACTGGGCGCGGGCGGATTCGAGCAGGGCGGCCAGGCGCTGGGCCTCGCGCTCCAGCTGGGTCTGGCTGCTGTCACGCAGGGCCAGGGCTACGCCGGCACTGGCAATGGCCACAATGGCCACCACCACCAGCAGTTCCAGCAGGGTAAAGCCGGCCAGCCTGCCTGCAGCGGCTATTCGGTGCGTTGCGCTGCGCCAGGTTTTACTGCCAGCTGCCGATATCCGCATCTTTGCCTTCGCCGCCGGGCTTGCCATCGGCCCCCAGCGACAACACGTCCACCTCGCCTTTGACGCCAGGGTTGATGTACTGGTAGCTGCCGCCCCAGGGGTCGGTGGGCAGCTTGTCCAGATAGGGTTTCCAGTTGCCCGGCACGGGCTCGGCACTGGGCTTGCTGACCAGGGCCTGCAGGCCCTGCGCGCTGCTGGGGTAGCGCTGGTTGTCCAGCTTGTAGAGCTTGAGCGCCTGCATCAGGTTGCCCACATCGGTCTTGGCAGCCGTGACGCGTGCATCGTCGGCGCGGTCCAGCACATTGGGGACGATGAGAGCGGCCAGCACGCCGATGATGACCAGCACCACCATCAGCTCAATCAGGGTGAAACCGCGCGCGGCACGGCGCTTGGTTGCGCAAACAAAATTCATGAGGGGTGCCCAGTACGCAGAAGTGCGGCACATGATAATCGCGAATATGCAAACTGAACCATGGAAACCTTGGCTGCCCCGCCTCGCGGCCTTTGCCGTGGCGCTGCTGCTGGCCGCCAGCGTGGTGTACTGGGCCATGCGTTGGCCGTCGGCAGAAGCCGGCGCTGGCCTGCCCCCACCCCTGGCCCATGAAGACCTGCCCGCCGCCAGCGTGGGGCAGGTGGCGCGTTTGCTGGGCGCGGCCATGGCCGGCCCGCAGGCCGAAGCCCCGGGCGCGCCCGAGGCCGGCAGCCGCTTTCGCCTGACCGGGGTGCTGGGCCTGGGTTCGGGCCAGGGCGTGGCCCTGGTGTCGGTGGATGGCAAGCCGTCCAAGGCCTACCCGGTGGGCAGCAAGCTCGACGAGGGCTGGGTGGTGCAGTCTGTGGGTCCACGCACGGTGGCGCTGGGTGAGCAGGCGGCTGGCGCCAGCCGCCTCAAGCTGGAACTGCCTGTGGGGCAGCCGGCCTTGCCGGGGCAGGCTCCGCCGCCAGCGCCGCAGCTGACGCAGGCAGCCGCCCTGCCGGCTCCAACACCGGCTGCAGCACCCGTTCCCTCCCCGGTGCAGGCGCCCTTGCCAGCCGTGGCACAGCCCCAGCCCCAGTAGCCCGGGTAGCCCCGGCAAACGTTGGGGGCTGCCAGCGGCCCGGGTCTGCTTCATCCTGGCACGCTGTGTGCAATACCATCGCCACATGCCATCCGCCCCTGTTTCCTCCCCCGCCCCGCGCAACGCCAGCCCGGCCTTCAAGTTCGACTGGTTCATGCGCGGCATGCTGCTGGTGGTGGCCCTGGCCTTTGTCTGGCCGCAGCCGGGCGCACAGGGTGGCTTTCTGCAGCCGGAGCTGCTCAACAAGCTGGGCGTTGCGCTGGTGTTCTACCTCAATGGCCTGGGCCTGCCGCTGGCCGCACTGCGCCAGGGCATGGCGCGCTGGCAGGTGCATCTGCTGATCCAGCTCAGCACGTTTTTGGTGTTTCCGCTGCTCGGCCTGGGCCTGCTCTGGCTGACCGGTGGCTGGCTCTCGCCGTCCCTGCGCCTGGGTTTTTTCTACCTGTGTGCCTTGCCCTCCACGGTGTCGTCTTCGGTGGCGTTGACGGCGGCGGCTCGCGGCAATGTGCCGGTGGCCCTTTTCAATGCCACGCTGTCCAGCCTGATTGGCGTGGTGCTGACGCCTGCCTGGATGGCCTGGACCCTGGGCCAGGCGGGCGGCACCTTTGCGGTGGGGTCGGTGGTGCAGAGCCTGCTGCTGTGGGTGGTGCTGCCGCTGCTGGCGGGGCAGGCCAGCCGGCCCCTGCTGCGCCAGTGGGCGGCACGCCACAAGAGCCGCCTGCAGATCGTGGACCGGCTCACCATTCTGATGCTGGTCTACACCTCGTTTTGTGATTCGGTGCAGCAGGGCGTGTGGCACACCTATGGCTGGACGGTGGTGGTGCAGACCGTGCTGCTGGGCAGCCTGTTGTTTGCGCTGCTGCTGGCCTTTACCAGCGCGGCGGCCCGGCGCCTGCAGTTGCCCGAAGGCGACCGCATTGCGGCGGTGCTGTGTGGCTCCAAGAAGACCCTGGCCTCGGGCGTGCCCATGGCGCACCTGATCTTCGGTGCCAACCCGGCGCTGGGTCTGATTCTGATACCCATCATGGTCTACCACCCCCTGCAGCTGGCGATCTGCGGGGTGCTGGCGCAGCGCTGGGCCGCGCGTGCCGGGGCCTAGTCTTCGGCCAGCATTTCGCGCAGCTGGCGCTGGCGCAGGTGGGGCGGCATCTGCAAGGTGCTGCGGTCCCACTGCTCCAGGTCGAGCACGCGGTCCAGGCAGTCTTGCAGCAAGGCATGGGCCTGGGTGGTGCTGTCGGCAATGGCGCCATGCACGACCGCGTCGTTGGCCGTCTGGTTGATGCAGCGCATCTGGTAGCGGTGCAGCTCGCGCAGCTTGCGCAGGGCCTCGGCCAGCTGCGCCGGGCAGGCGCACATGTAGATCATGCCTTCTTCAATGATGGTGCCCAGCTCGGCATCGCTAAAGCGTTCTTCGTACTGCATGGTGGTGGTCCTCGCTGCCCAGGGCTGCAGTATGGGGCACAAATGCCGTGCCCGGCCGAAGACGCAGGCGTTGTTCAAGGCACGCGTTCGGGCCGCTCGGCGTCGCTGCCGGGCGGGTTTTCGGTGAGGTCTTCGATGAGCAGGTGGCCGTAGTGCTGGGCCGAGACCGGCCTGAGCTGCTGCACCATGCGCGTCAAGGTCTGTTGCTGGCTGCTGGCGGGCGCATGCACCACCAGAAAGGCGCAGCCCTGCTCGGCCAGGCGCTGGTGCGCGCGCAGCAGGGTGATCTCATAGCCAAAGATGGCCAGCGGGCTGGCTGCCTGCATTTCGGCATGGGCCAGGGCCTGCATCTCCTGGGCGCTGTAGTGCACCATGGTGTGGGCACCAAAACCCTGGGCCAGCAGCTGCCGCTGCGCCAGGTGCAGCGCCTCTTCACTGCGAAAGGCCAGCACCGTGTGGTGGACCGGCTTGAACACGCCAAAATTCAGCGGTGGGGCGAGCTTGTTCATGGCAGCTCCTGTGCAAGAGGGCCCTCCAGCCTACGCCGTTTCAGCACCTGCGTGCCATGCCACTACTGGCCGCAGGGTTGGGCTGCGGGGCACTAGGGAATGTCAGTAGTACGTGGCGCTGGCGGCGGTCTACCATGCAGGCATATCCAGAGTGCAAAGAGGGGAGCGCCATGTTCGCTGCAAACGCACGCCAGTTGTTGACCACCTGCCTGTGTGCCGGCCTGCTCCTGGCACCCGCGGCCCGGGCCGAGCGGCAACTGGCCATCGACCAGAACTGGAACGCCACCCAGAACAGCACCTGGAACAACCTCTCGCAAGGCTCACGCCTGCTGCCCCTGGCCTGGCTGCTGGCCTTGGAGCAGGCCGACAACCGTGCGGCCTTTCTGGACGCCGGGCACATTGCAAAGTTTCGCTACCTTGACAACCCGGGTGCGCCGGTGAAGGGCCTGCCCCTGGGCTTTGCGGTGGACCGCCAGGATGACAGCCGCCTCTCCGAGCTGACGCAGCTGCGCTGGAAGCGCGGCCAATCCAACACCGAGCCCTGGGTGGGCATGAACTGTGCGGCCTGCCACACCAACGAGATCCGCTTTGGCGGCTACCGCATGCTGATCCGCGGTGCGCCCACCCTGGCCGATTTTTCCAACTTCATCCGCGCACTGAATGCCGCGCTGACGGCGGCCCTGCAAGAGCCGGCCAAGTGGGAGCGCTTTGCCGCCAAGGTGCTGGGCCGCAGCCAGGACAACGCTGAGAACCGCGCCATGCTGCGCGGTGAGCTGGCCAAGCTGATTGCCTGGCAGCAAAAAATCGAAGACGCCAACGCGGCCGACCTGGAATATGGCTTTGGCCGGCTCGACGCCTTTGGCCACATCTTCAACAAGGTGCTGCTGCGCACCGGCGCCCCCGACCAGACCTACAACCCGGCCAACGCGCCGGTGAGTTATCCCTTCCTGTGGAACATCCACCAGCAGGACCGGGTGCAGTGGAACGGCATCGTGGCCAACGGCCCGCTGATCAAGGGCATTGACGTGGGGGCCCTGGGGCGCAACGTGGGCGAGGTGACCGGCGTGTTTGCCGACCTCACGCTCAAGGAGTTCGGCCCTGCGGCCCAGGGCTATCCCACCAGCGCCCTGCTGCAGAACCTGATCACCCTGGAAAGCCAGCTGGCCCGGCTCAAGGCGCCCGCCTGGCCCAGCGTGCTGGGGCCTATCCAGGTGGCGCGCTGGTCCGAGGGCGAGGCCTTGTTCAAGGACAAGTGCCAGGGCTGCCACACGGTGCTGCGTGGCGATGACATCAAGACCCCCATCAAGGTCAGCATGACGCGCCTGGCCGGTGAGCACCCCCTGGGCACCGATCCGCAGATGGCCTGCAACGCCTTCTTCAACCAGGGCCAGACAGGGGTGCTGGGCCCCTGGGGCTTCTTCAAGCAGGGCACTTCCAAGAAGTTCTTTCTGGTGCCCCGCAGCGAGCGCTACGGCGAGCGGGCCAGTGTGGCCGACCTGCTGACCACCACGGTGCTGGGCTCCATCTGGAACCGCCGCAAGCAGCTGCTGGGCGATGTGGAGGCCCTGGTCAACACCAACCCGCTGTTTGAAGGTGCGGGCGGCCAGGGCCTAAGGAGCAGCCTGCGCGCCTTGTCGGGTCAGCCGGCGGAACCGACGCCGGCCAATGCCCAGCTGCAGAACTGCCTGCAGGTGGAGCACGACCTGCTGGCCTACAAGGGCCGGCCGCTGAATGGCATCTGGGCCACGCCGCCCTATCTGCACAACGGCTCGGTGCCCAGCCTGTACGAGCTGCTGTTGCCACCCGAGCAGCGGCCTGTGACGTTCCGGGTGGGCACGCGCGCGTTTGACCCGCAGCGCGTGGGCTTTGTGACCGAGGCCAGCGATGCGGCCTTGCAAAGTGCTGAGGTGGCCCTGGAGAACAGCTTTGTGTTCAACACGCGCGATGCTTCAGGCCAAGCCCTGGCCGGCAACTCCAACCTGGGGCACGACTATGGCAACGCCCACTTCACCGAAGCGCAGCGCTGGGCGCTGGTGGAGTACATGAAGGCGGTGGGCGGCAAAAGGGTGGGGGACCGGGTGCTGCCTTGAGCGGGAGGCCTAGCCTGGCAAGCCGGCGCGGTAAAAGCCGGCCCCATACGCTTGCAGGACCTGGGGCTCGCGGTAGGGGTGCACCAGCATGAACTGGGCAACCGAGAAGTCGGGCTTGAGCTCCAGCACGCGCTGCGCATGTTCGGCAGCCGCCTCGGGCTGGCCCAGTTCGGCATGGCATGCGGCCAGGTAGGCATGGTGCCAGTAGTGCAGGGTCTCCAGCCGCTCCAGTGCCTCGATGGCGGCCTGGTGCTGGCCGCCGGTGTGCAGGCAGCGCGGGCCTCGACGGTGGCATCCACCCGGCCCTTGACGGTGGTGGCAATGGAGCGGGTGAGTTCGTCCTGCAACTCAAAGAGATCCAGCAGCTCGCGGTCATAGCGCTCGGCCCAGACCTGCATGCCCTGGATGCTGTCAACCAGCTGGGCCGTGACCCGGATGCGCTGGCCCAGCCTGCGCACCGAGCCTTCCAGCAGGTAGCGCACGCCGAGCTTGCGGCCGACTTCACGGCTGTCTGCCTCCGCATCCTTGAAGGCAAAGGAGGAGTTGCGGGCGATGACGAACAGCTCCCGGAATTTGCCCAGCTCGGTGATGATGTCTTCGGTGATGCCGTCTGAGAAAAAGCCCTGTTCCGGGTCGGCCGACATATTGGTGAAAGGCAGCACGGCGATGGACGGACGCTCGGGCAGGGCCGGGCCGCCGGTCTCCTGCATCAGGTTGGCAGGCACCGCGGGCTGCGTAGAGGGTTGGCTGGGTGTGGGTGTGGGGGTGGCCACCCGTGCACTGGCCTGGCTGCGCTGCTGTCGGACCTGGGCCAACACCTCCAGGGTGGCTTTTTCCGGCGGAGCAGCCAGCTGCTCGGCCAGGGTGCGGCGGCACTGCTCGAACAGGGCCAGGGCGGCATCGTGGCGCCCCTGCTGCATGTACAGGCCCATGAGGCGGCGGTGCATGCCTTCTTGCAGCGGGTCCAGCGCCAGGGCCCGGGCACTGCAGGTGATGGCGTCCTCAACCCGGGCCGCACGCTCCAGGCCGGTTGCCAGCAGCTCATAGAGCTGCAGCACCCGGGTGCGCACGCTTTCACGCTCGGCCAACAGCCACTGGTCAAAGCCGCTCTCGTTGAGCGCCAGGCCCTCCAGCAGGTCACCGGCAAACAGGCCGGCCAGGGATCCCAGCTGCTCCAGGCTAAGGCTTGGCGATGCAGCTTCCAGCGCCAGGGCATCGACCCAGACGCCGTCGGTGGCCAGGGCCACGCTGTCATTGGAGGCCAGCAACAGCGGCTCGGCGGCATCGCCCAGCTCTTTGCGCAGGGCCGACAAGGTCTGGCGCAGGCTGGCGCGGGCTTGTTCCTCGCCGCGGCTGCTCCAGAGCAGCCCCAGCAGGGTCTGGCGTGGAACCGGGCTGCCCCGGCGCAAGGCCAGGTAGGCCAAAAAGGGCGCGTGACTTGCGCGCTGCCAGCGTCAGTTCCTGCGGCCCGACCAGGGCCCGCATGGGGCCCAGCAGCCGCAACTGCAGCAGCGTGCCCTGGGGTATTTCCAGCCGTGAATGTTGAAGTTGCATGGATTTCACGTTGCGATGCACAGCGCCTTGACGCCCCCACCCTATCGTTCATTCACCCAGCAAACACCAGAAGCGCCGACAAGTCAGTGTAGTGCAGGCGGCGCCAACGGTGGGGACCCCAGGCACGGCAGCAATGCCGATGGATTCATCAACGCAATTTCGAGGAGATCACCATGTACCACAGCAACCTGACCCAGCAATCGTCACTGGCCAGCATCGACCAGGCCGGTATCCATCTTGGTTTGGCCCCCCAGCGCTACGCCCTGGCACGCCAGCAGCACCTGCAGCAGCGCCTGGCCTGGGCCGAACAAGAGCGCCACAACACCGTGGCCGCCACCTGGCTGGGTATGCGTCAGTGGGTTGGCACGGTGTTGCTGGCTTCTGTGCAGGCTGTTGCAAACAAGCTGCATGCCCGCAGCAACGCTGCAGATGCCAGTCCGCTATTTGTCTCCCAGTAGCCGCGAATCCGGTCTTGCTTCCAGCAATTCAACGGGAAGCAATTTCAGGGTCATTGCCAGTGCGACCAAGACAGTCAAGGACGGATTTCCTAGACCGTTTTCGATTCGGGACAAGTACGAGCATGCGATGCCACACCTTTCGCTGAGTTCCACTTGTGACAGCGCGATGGAGGTGCGGCGGGTACGAATTCTTTCCCCCAGCTTCTTTTTGAAGCCAGCAATGTTTGCTGAAGTGGGGGCCATTCACCAGCCTATCAGTAGCCCTGTATACGCGCTGCCGGCAGTGGTATCGCTGCGCCAGTGGCCGGGGCTGTGCGGATCCAGTGCGCGGGCACGCAAGGCACCTGCTCGCTGCCACCAAGACGAAGCGCGCAGTCGGCACGTTTGGCGATGAAATCTGTGTGCGCTGTTGCGAGAGACGCCCTGTTGCACACCGGTGGTGTGATGCCATCGTCCCTGCTTGCGATACCTGCCTAGCGGTTAACCCGAGGGATATTCCCCATCACCTCTGTCTCCGCTTGCACGGCGCTAACATCCGCCAGGCCGCGCAGGACCTTAGGCCGAGCTCGCTGCAGCGGCGCAGGACGCCTTGGTTTGGCTGAAGGACGCGGTGGACGGGCTGAGGCACGCCAGCGGCACCGCAGTCAACCTGGCGGCATCAGGCGCCAATCCAGTCGCGTTGCGGCAAGCCCTGTAACGCTTGCGCCCCTTGCTGCAAACCGGAGACATGGATGCCTTGGCGGTATTTGCCCAAGAGGCTGACACTTTGCGCGCCATGCAGGAAGATCAATTCGACCCGCTGGAGGCGGCTGTACAGGATCTGGACTTTGATGCAGCGTTGGCGGCCTGCGATCGGGCGCTTGAGATGACACCCCAGGGCTTGCCGTGACAAAGCACCCCACGCGTCTGCAACAGGCATCACTCGGGTGGCAACCATTTCCGGCTAAGCCGTGACCGCATGCATTGGCCCGAATGGTTGGCCGATTCATAGCAAGACTGCGGCAATATCAAGGCTGCAGGCCAAAGTGGCAAGGTGGACTTCGGTAAGCAGCACACTGTCGCTTTGGAGGGCAAAGTTGCCCGCAGGCTTGCGGAAGTCACACGCTTAGTACCCCACGCGAAAGATCTGGCCGGTATCGCCGCCATCCACACTGCGCACATAGGCCATGCCTACCCGCGCCGAGCTGACCGGCTCAAAGCCGGGGAAGTAGGTGGCGTAGGCCTGTGCGGACTCTTCCAGCACGGTGGGGCTCACCAGGTTGATGCGAAGCCGGCGTGGCAAGTCCATGGCGGCACCGCGCACAAAACCCTCCAGCGCCATGTTGACCGCCGAGGCATTGGTTCCGGTGCGAATGGGTTGGTGCGCGGTGATGCCACTGGTGAGCGTGAACGAGCCGCCGTCTTTCACCCAAGGCTGGCCGATCAACACCACATTGACCTGCCCCATGAGCTTGTCGCGCAGACCGTGCTGGAAGTGCTCTGGCGTCATCTGCTCGAAGGGGCCAAAGTGCACACCACCAAAGGCCGCCACCACGCCATCAACGGGGCCCAGCGCCTCAAACAGTGTCTGCACGCTGCGCGCGTCGGTGGCGTCCACGCGGTGCGTGCCCCGGCTGGCACCCACGTCAATGATCTCGTGGCTCTTGCCGAGTGCGGCAACAGCGGCCCGGCCTATGGTTCCAGGGGCTCCAATGACGACGATTTTTCCCATCTTGCGTTCTCCAATGCTTGATTTGGCGGGGCCCGGCGCAGGCCTGGCAGATAGCAACTTTTCTTCCGTTGCTGCCACCCTGGGCCGGATCAGACAGTGCCAATTTTCTGACGGGTGCGTCAAAAAAGCGCGCGTTAAATAATCCCGGTAGACTGTAGAAAATCTATTGAATAAGCCATGCCACCCTCGCGCCGCAACCTGCCCCCGCTGAATGCGTTGCGGGCCTTTGAAGTGTCGGGCCGCAGGCTCAGCTTTCGTGCTGCGGCCGAGGAGCTGGGTGTCACCCAGGGCGCGGTGGCGCAGCAGGTCCGTGCCCTGGAGGCGCACCTGGACGTGGCGCTTTTCTATCGCCTTTCGCGCGGCCTCTCGCTCACCCCCTGGGGCACCTCGTACCTGGTGGAAGTCAGCCGTGCCTTTGACACGCTGGCCCAGGCCACAGGGCAGTTGCAACGCCGGGCCGAGGTGGTGACCATCAGCGTGACCCCCACGGTTGCGGCCAAGCTCCTGATTCCGCGCCTGGGCGAACTGCGCGAGGCCTTGCCTGGGGTGGAGTTGCGCACCGTGGCCACTGAAACCCTGTCGGACTTTGACCGGGACCAGGTGGACCTCGCGGTGCGCCTGTCGCGTGCACCCTTGCGCGCGGACCTGGAAGGGCAGGTGCTGTTTCGCCAGGAACTGGTGGCCGTGGCCAGCCCGCATCGGGTGGCTGGCATGAAGCTGCCGCTGAATGCCGCGCAATTGCAAAAGCTCCCCTTGCTCCATGACGCGCTGGACCAGTGGCCTGCTTTTCTGGGGGTGGGCGCGGGGCTTGCCGGGCCGGCTTTCAACCAGACCACGCTGGCGCTGGATGCCGCCTTGGCAGGGCAGGGCGTTGCCCTGGCCTGCCGGGCCTTTGTGGTGGCGGATGTGCGGGCCGGGCGCCTGGTGCAGCTGTCAGAAAAAGTGCTGCGGGTAGAGCCCGACTACATGCTGGTGCGCAAGCGTTCAGAGTCCCACCGGGCGGCCGTGCGGGCCGTGTGGGAGTGGTGCATCCAGAGGCTGCCGCCGCCTTGACGTGGTCCGCCCGGGCGGCAGGCGCTATTCGGAATACACCAGGGGTACACGCTTCACATTGCAGAGCAGTTCGTAGGCAATCGTGCCCGCGCAGTGGGCCACTTCATTGACGGTGACCTGGGCGCCCCAAAGCTCCACCGCGCTGCCGATGCCTGCCTGTGGTAGGTCGGTGAGATCGATGGTCAACATGTCCATGGAAACCCGGCCAATCAAGTGGGTGGGTGCACCGTCCACGGCAACCGGGGTGCCAGCCGGCGCATGGCGGGGGTAGCCGTCGGCATAGCCCATGGCCACCAATCCCACCCGCGTGGTGCGTGGGGCCACAAAATGCGCGCCGTAGCCCAGCGGCTGGCCTACCTGCAGGGTGCGCGTGGCAAACACCTGGCTGTGCAGTGCCATGACCGGACGCAGGGGCGCTGCACCGGGTGCGGGCAAGGGGTCTGCACCATAGAGCACGATGCCGGGTCTGCCCCAGTCGCGCCGCGCTTCGGGCCAGGCCAGCAGGCCGGCTGAATTGCACAGGCTGCGTGGGCCAGCCAGGCCGACCGTGGCGCTGTCAAAGGTGGCAATTTGCAGGGCGGTGGCATGGCTTGCGGGTTCGTCTGCACGGGCAAAGTGGCTCATCAACACGATGTCCGACACCTTGCCGCTGGCCTGCAGGGTGGCATAGGCCGTGGCCACATCGGCGGGGGCAAAACCAGCCCGCCCCATGCCAGAGTCGACCTTGAGCCACACCTGCAGCGGTACGGTGACCGGAGCTTGCGCCAGCATGCGGAGCTGCTCGGCATGGTGCACCACCACCCACACATCCAGTGCCTGGGCACTGAGCCACTCCTCTGCGTCAAACAGCCCTTCGAGCACCAGGAGGGGGCCGCCCATGCCGGCTGCGCGCAGTTCTCTTGCCTCGTCCAGGAAGGCCACGGCAAATCCGTCAGCCAGGGGCTGCAGGGCCTGGGCACAGCGCACCGTACCGTGCCCATAGGCATTGGCCTTGAGCACGGCCAGTGCCTGCCCGCCATGCATTTGCCGGGCTAAGCGGTAGTTGTGGCGCAGTGCCTCCAGGTCCACCAGGGCCCGGCCGGGGCGGCTCATGCCGAAGCGCCCGACTGGGCCAGGGTATGGGCTGGGTTGGTACCCATGACGCCGCCACCGAGAACAATCATTTTCATCGTCGAATGCCTGCTTGTTGATGAAAGCAGGAACTATAAAAAGACTATTCAGCAAAAAAACCTTAAATATTGATCTATCGACGTTAAATTTGCTGTTTTGACGGTAAGAAGTGCGCCCCGATAGTGAACGGGCCCACTGGGGCGCCAGGAGTCAACAGGGAATTCCGAGCGTCAAATGGCTGCAATGCACGATGTCATGCTTGATCCAGCGGAAAAACCGTAGCAAGCGGGGGCCTGGGTTGCGCAAGTTCTGCATGTGTCAGGCCGCAATAAAAGAGCGGTCAACGCAATGGATGGCCTCACCGGGAAGGAGCCCGGTTGAGGTCCAAACCAGCGGTGTATGTCGGCGACGGAGCATTTTTCTAACACGGCCCCGGAACGTACCCCCAAAACCCCCGAAACCCACCAGCATAGTTCGGCTGCTCCCTATCCGCTGAATTGACGCTGGGCTCGATTTGCGAGAGTCCAATGAGCGAGACCTGGTTGGCCATCATGTAGATGCCAGTAGTCTTCTCGATGATGTGATTGGTCAGCTTTGTTGGATTGGAGTTCTTGGCAAACCAACGATGGAATGGGGAGGGAAGAATCTCAGCATCTGAGTCCACGCTTGCTACGAGACCCTTGAAAGCACTCTGATTAGCGGCTTCAACACCATCGTAATTTCGAAGGTTGAGCAGCGTGTCGAAAACGATTCGGCTTCCGAGACTATGGGTCACAAAGATGTATTGCTCAGAGATTACACCAGAGCAGGTGAGTAGAGAAGTGGCTCCGCAAATTTGAACAGGTGAGATAAAGACAGACTCCGGGTATTTGGCCTGGCCGACAATGGCCAGGCGGAAGGAGTTTGTGATGAACAAGAAGTCATCTGGACGGCGTTCGCGCCGTTCGCATATTCCAGCATTCAAAGCCAAGGTTGCCTTGGCGGCGCTACGCGAGGACAAGACCATGGCCACCTACGAGAGGCAGGTGAGGAATCGTTTCACGATGACTGCGGCTGATGAAGACGCTTATGGAAAGGAAGTGACAAAACGGTGGCGGAGTCAGTTCGCTGAGGCTATAGGCTATTTGGTTGCCGGTTTAGCAATTTTCGCTGCGTCTGTTTGGTCAATTGGTTGGATTGTGCGTGGTTTCCTTGGCATTCCCCGTGGCATGGACAGACGCCCAGATTTGTGAACCAGGCTTGGCGACAGAACTGGAACGTGCCCCCGGTCAGTGACCTACCGCTAGCTATGAGCAATCACCACCCCTCGGCCCCCTAAGTGGAGGACCCTAAACTAGTAGTGCAAAGTCGCGTGACTGCTGTCGTGTACTGCGCGTTCAAAAAAGGATGACACGCAAACCCGTCTTATCCAAGCGCAATATTTTAGGCGGGTTCTTTGGCGGGTAGCTTGTTTGATGGCCTTGAAATCCGCATGAAATAAGGGGTTCTGGCGGAAGCTGTGAGATTCGAACTCACGGATGTCGCAAAACATCGCCGGTTTTCAAGACCGGTGCCTTAAACCGCTCGGCCAAGCTTCCTGTGGCCGCCATTCTAACCGGCGCGCCGGGGCGCTTACACCGCTTCAGGTGCCATTCAGGTGCCATTGCCCCGAGGCGCTTCAGGCCGCCTTGAGCATGCCGCGTTCCTCGATGAAGCGCACCACCGTGTCCAGGCCGCTCTGGGTCTTGAGGTTGGTCATGGCGAAGGGCTTGAGGCCCTTGGGGGTGGTGCGCATGCGTACGGTGTCGGCCTCCATCACTTCCAGGTTGGCGCCCACATGGGGGGCGAGGTCGGTCTTGTTGATGATGAACAGGTCGCTCTTGGTGATGCCGGGGCCGCCCTTGCGCGGAATTTTTTCACCGGCGGCGACGTCGATCACGTAGATGGTGAGATCGGACAACTCGGGGCTGAAGGTGGCGGCCAGGTTGTCGCCGCCGCTTTCCACGAACACGATGTCGGCGTCCGGAAAATCCACCAGCATGCGGTCTATGGCCTCCAGGTTGATGGAGCAGTCTTCGCGGATGGCGGTGTGCGGGCAGCCGCCCGTCTCCACGCCCATGATGCGCTCAGGTGGCAGCGCGCCACTCACGGTGAGCAGCCGCTGGTCTTCCTTGGTGTAGATGTCATTGGTGATGGCCACCAGGTCGTACTGGGTGCGCATGGTCTTGCACAGCATTTCCAGCAGGGTGGTCTTGCCCGAGCCCACCGGGCCGCCAATGCCCACGCGCAGGGGCGGCAAGGTCTTGGTGCGTTTGGGGATGTGGTGCAGGGCGGAGGACATGGGGTGTTTTCCTAGGATCGAAACAGTCGGGAGTACTGGACTTCATGCTGGCTGGAGAGGATGGCCAGCATGGGCGAGAAGGCCTGGCGCGTGTCATCGTCCAGGCTTTGCGCGTGGGCCACGGCGGCGGGGATTTCGGCAGTCAGGGCCGAGAGGATGCGCTGGCCGGCGCTCTGCCCCAGCGGCACCGCCTTGATGGCGGCCTGCGCCATGTTCTCGGCCCAGCCGAAGGCGTAGGCCAGCAGGCAGTCGCGCACCGGCGCCCCGGTGCTGCCGGCCGCCAGGGCAAAGGCCAGCGGGTAGCTGGGGTCCATGGCGGCAAGGGCGGCAATGTCGCCTGCGCTGGCCGTGGTGTGGTTGCGCAGCCACTCCAGGAGGCTGCGGCCCATCTGCTCGGTCTGCGCGCGCAGCTCGCTGCTCTCGCGACTCTGCAGCACCCAGGCGTTGAGCCGGGCCACGCGCGCCAGGTCTTGGGTGCGCCAGGCCGCTATGCCCTGGGCCAGCACCGCCAGTTCGGAGCGCGCCAGGCTCATGTGCAGTTGTTCCACCAGCCAGACCTGGGCCTGGGCTTCGTTGCCCACGCGCCCGGACTCCACCGCAGCTTCCAGCACCTCGGAGTAGGAAAAGCCACCGATCGGCAAGGCCGGTGAGGCCAGCCACATCAGCTGCATCAGGGCGCTGTCCTGCATGGCGCGTGTCAATGGGAATGACCGTGGTGGTCATGGTCATGGTCATGTGCATGCGAATGGCCATGTGCATGTGCATGGCCATGCCCGCCATCACCGTAGGCGCCACTCTCGGGCTCGAACGCGGCCTGCACCTCGGTCACGATCAGGTGCATGGCGCGCAGCATGTCGGCCAGCACATGGTCGGGCTCGATCTGCAGATAGTCCGGTGTGAGCTCGATGGGCACATGGCGGTTGCCCAGGTGGTAGGCGGCACGCACCAGGTCAAACGGGCTGCCGTGCTGCGTGCAGGGCGTGATGCGCAGCACCTGCTGGGGTGCGGCCTGGACCCGCACCAGCGAGCCGTCTTCGGCCAGCAGTACATCGCCGCCGCGCAGCACCGTGCCCCGGGGCAGAAACACGCCGATGGAGCGGCCGCTGGAGTCGGTGGCCTCAAAGCGGCTTTTCTGGCGCACGTCCCAGTCGAGCTCGATGCGGGCGGCGCGCTTCAACAGGGGTGCGGCCAGGCCCTGGCCTTGGGCAATGCGTTTGGAGGCGTGGATCATGGTGCACACAGCGTATCGCACGGGGCGGCAGCTGCCGCCCGGCGCTAGAACAAAAAGTAGCGCTGCGCCAAGGGCAGGCTGGTGGCGGGCTCGCAGCTGAGCAACTGGCCATCGGCGCGCACCGAGTAGGTCTGCGCATCGATCTCCATGGTGGGCAGGTAGCTGTTGTGCACCATGTGCTGCTTGCGCACGGCGCGGATGTCTTTCACCGCACTCACCGTCTTGGCCAGGCCATAGCGCTGCTGCACACCGGCATTCAGCGCGGCCTGCGAGACAAAGGTGAGTGAGCCCTTGTGCAGTGCGCCGCCAAAGGCGCCGAACATGGGGCGGTAGTGCACCGGCTGGGGCGTGGGGATGGAGGCATTGGGGTCGCCCATGGCGGCAAAGGCAATGAAGCCGCCCTTGAGGATGAGGGCCGGCTTCACACCAAAGAAGGCCGGCTTGTAGACCACCAGGTCGGCAAACTTGCCGACCTCGATGCTGCCCACCTCGTGGCTGATGCCGTGGGCGATGGCCGGGTTGATGGTGTACTTGGCCACATAGCGCTTGACGCGGAAGTTGTCGTTGCGCGCGGAGTCCTCGCCCAGCGAGCCGCGCTGCGCCTTCATCTTGTGCGCCGTCTGCCAGGTGCGGATGATGACTTCGCCCACCCGGCCCATGGCCTGGCTGTCGCTGCTCATCATGCTGATGGCGCCCAGGTCGTGCAGGATGTCTTCGGCTGCAATCGTCTCCTTGCGGATGCGGCTCTCGGCAAAGGCCAGGTCTTCGGCAATGCCGGCGTCCAGGTGGTGGCAGACCATCAGCATGTCCACATGCTCGTCCAGCGTGTTCTGGGTGTAGGGCATGGTGGGGTTGGTGGAACTGGGCAGAAAGTTGGCCTGGCCCACCACCTTCAGGATGTCGGGCGCGTGGCCGCCACCCGCACCTTCGGTGTGGAAGGCACACAGGCCACGACCCTTGGTTGCAGCAATGGTGTTCTCCACGAAGCCGGATTCGTTGAGCGTGTCGGAGTGGATGGCCACTTGCACATCGGCTTCTTCGGCCACGTCCAGGCAGTTGCTGATGGCCGAGGGTGTGGTGCCC
>Ga0228700_1000392_pt1 | contig 40894 bp, 53 predicted proteins | sample McNCre317_Aug_MG_FD_178019 | JGI IMG/M metagenome (GOLD analysis project Ga0228700, IMG submission 178019) | Freshwater microbial communities from McNutts Creek, Athens, Georgia, United States - 3-17_Aug_MG | ecosystem: Environmental > Aquatic > Freshwater > Creek | place: USA: Georgia...
AGCAAGCCATCGTGTGCGGCCTTCATGCACGCGCCCAACAGGCTGCGGCGGTCAGCGCTCAACAGCTCTGGGTTCATCTGCACCGCTGTCAGTGTGGTGCGAATGAATTTCTCGACTGGGATTTGTGGCGGCAATGCAGAGGCGAACTCTGGTTGCATCTTCACAAGCGTGCCGCGCATCGCTTCCATAGGGGTCAATTCTGTACTCATGCTGTTGCTCCTTCAATCAAATCAGTTTGCTCTGCGATTGTTGATGATACCTCAACAGTGGCTCCGTGTTTGCTCATAAGCATTGCCACATCGACAGCCTTTGCAACTTCGATGGTGTACTGTTTGCCAGCGATGTGGCGCAGGGCTTGCGCTTGGCTGGATGCTTGGACTAGGTACACGTTGTTGTTGCCTGTCACTTTGTAGATGCGTTGTTCTGCTGCCATTTTCATTTCTCCTTTTTTGCTGTGAAGCGGAAGTTGCGGAAACCCTTGCGAGCGCCGTAGTAAGTGCCGACCATGTCGGCGGTGATCTGCGTACCCAAACTGTCTTTTGTTGTACCGCAGGAAATCGTGCCAAGCGAGCTGACCACTTTGCTGGCGCTGCCGATGGCCATGAGAATCTCAGCCTTGGTGGCTTCGCGAATGTCGGTCTGCTCTTTGATGGCTTGGCCAAGGTAGTGGTAGCGCTCGATGAGCATGTCCAGCTCTGGTGTTGACTCGGCCACCAAGCCATCGATGGAGTCGCCGCGCAACTGCTTGATGATGAACTCAGCGTCAGCCGAATAGTCTGGGTTTGGCGCAGCGTTGGCCTCAATCATTGCCCAGAACGCTTTGATCTTGGCGCGAATGTCTGCGCCAATTTTGTGGTCACGGCTACGCAGCACAATCTTCAGGGTGTTGCCACCAACCAGCAGACACAGAGCCGTCCACTCATAGCCTGTCAGCTCCATCTGGTGCTGGATTTGCAGCTCGATGTGTTCGGGCGCTTCAATGTTGCCAGCGCCGTCATCGAGCCAGTTGCGTGCGTACTGCAATCCGTCCACGTTCTTGACTTCCAAGATGCCTTTGCCTTTGACGCTGTCGAGAATCTCGAAGTCAAAGCTCGACCCCATACGCAGGTCTGGGTCACGCATGTACACCTTGAGCGGCGCAATGCTCCAACCCATCTCTTCGGCCGCGCCGTGGGCGATTGCAGCCTCAAGACGGTTGCCCCACTTCATGCGCTCGTTGGCCTCAAATTTGACCGACACGCCATCACGCTTTTCGTGGAACAGCTCGAACTCTGTCTTGTATGGTGACAGGCCGTACAGAGCTGGTATCTCTGTGCTGGTAATGTCTTTCTTGCGCTCACCCAGCCATTGGGCCTCGCTGGTGATTTGGATAATCTCTACTGTCATTGCTCTCTCCTTGGTTAAATTGAAAAACGCAGCTTGTCTTTTCCAGACTCGCCTTGCTCATCGTCATCGGCGTACAAGCTCAACTCAAGCTGCTCGCCAGACTCGGTGGTAATGGTGATGGTGCGGGTCGCACGGTCGCTGTGATTTAAGACGCTACCGAACTCAACCGACTTCACCTTCATGATGTCTAAACTCATTCCCATTTGCTTCTCCTTGTGGTTGTATGTGCTAATTCTAGCATGGATTGTTGATGATGCGTCAACTCTTTTTGTTGGGGCAGTTGGGGCATTTGCGTGACTGGCAGACCCCCAACTCTTCGCATGTGCGCTTAACCACGGCTGTGGCCCCACGATGGCATGACCCAGTCGTTCATCTTGTTGACGAGGTCTGAGTGCAGCTCCTTCTTTTGAATGTTCCCTCGCAGGTAAGCATCCCAGTCGGCCATCATCTGCTGCCAGTGGACATGCAGATATTTGTGGGCGCGAGCCTGTGACTCGAGCTTGAAGCTCTCAGGTGCGTACTGGTTGATGCGCTCCTGAATCCACTCAGTGATGCCTTGCTGTTGCTTGGCCAACGCAGCCTGTGCGGCCGACTTGAGTGGGCTGTCCTTGAGGCTGTCCAACCAGCATGACAGTGTGGCCCACTGCATGAAGCCGTCTTGAGTGACGCGACCTTGGATGCCATCGAATGTGAAAGTTGCTGTTGTCATGGTGTTCTCCTTAACCGATGTGAACGATTTGCAATTTGCCCACTGCTTGAGCGGCTTGAATCAGGTTGGCGTTTCCTTTGTTGGTAATTTTTGCAATCACCGCAACATTATTTTTTGGTCGGCAATCAATCGCAGAGCATTTCACTTCACGCATGTAGCGAAAGTCGCAACCTTGGCAACCGCTGGTTGGTGCTGGAATCATTTTGTAGTCTGGGATTTGCATTTGAAACTCCTGTTTGTTTTGCCGATGTGTTGATTCTAGATCATCATTTGCTGTATTTTTACGTTCCCTTAAAAATAAATTTGTAGATTAAACCTTTGTTTTCAAAATCAGTTGTGAATGCGCGTTGATTTTGTGTCATCATCGAGGAATGACCACTCAAAACCTCACACCAGTCGACTTGGTGATTCACTCGTTTGGCGGCGTGCGAAAGCTCGCTCGCGCAATAGACCGCGACCCTGCGGCCATCTCACGCTGGCGCAAGTCAGGCACTGTGCCAACACCTGTGCAACGCAAGCTGCTTGAGCTGGCATGGGCGCGTGGCATCAACATCAGCGCACACGACTTGATCTTTGGCCGCGAGGCATGATTCAGCACACGCTGCCTTGGCCACCAACGGTCAACACATACTGGCGCAACATCAAAGGGCGCACCATCATCAGCGAGCGTGGCCGCTTGTACCGTCTTGCGGTGCAGCAGCAGCTAACTGGTGCGGAGCCAATGATGGGGCGCTTGGCCATCAAGATTGCAGCCTACCCGCCTGACAGGCGAAGGCGTGACCTTGACAACATCCTGAAGGCTTTGCTCGATTCGTTGACGTTTGCTCATGCAATCGAAGATGACTCGCAGTTTGACTTCATCTCAATCGCACGGCGCGATGTCGTCAAAGACGGCGCGGTGCAAATCACAATCACTCAACTGGAGCAACTATGAACCTCGGCGTTTTAACTGGCAACCTTGGGCGCGACCCTGAGATGCGCCACCACAATGGCGATGCCATCCTGAACTTTGCAATCGGCGTGCAGACTGGCACACGCGACAAGCCAAACACGATGTGGGTTGACTGCACGATGTGGGGCAAGCGTGCCGAAGCTGTGCAGCCTTACTTGGCCAAGGGCATGCGCGTCACCGTGCAAGGCCCACTCAGCATGGAAGAATACAAAGCCAAAGACGGCACGCCTCGCACCAAGCTCAAGCTCAAGGTGGACAACCTCGACCTGCCACCAAAGAACGACAGCAGCGCAGTGCCAGCACCACGTCAGGCAGCGCCAGCACAATCACAGGCTCCTGCTTCAACGCCAGCAAAAGGCGGCTTTGAAGACATGGACGATGACATCCCCTTCTAGGACTTAAACATGGAACACTTTCGCAACATTCGCGGCTGGGCAGAAGCTCGCAACCTAGTCAACGGCAGCACGCCTGAGAAGCAATTCGTCAAGCTGGTGGAGGAGGTCGGCGAGCTGGCCGCTGGCATCGCACGAAAGAACCGTGGCGCAATCATGGACGGCATCGGTGACGCATTCGTGGTGCTGACCATCTTGGCCGCGCAGTACGGTGTCACTGCTGAAGAGTGCATCGATGCAGCGTGGGATGAAATCAAAGATCGCAAGGGTCGCATGATTGACGGCGTGTTTGTCAAAGAGGCAGACCTGCCACCACAGCAGTAAGTTAAGGGGGAAAGCTGGGGCAATCCTGCCCAGCACATTTGGCGATGGAGCAACAAGGCGAGTACCCCACCATTTGGAGAGCAACATGGCATTAGGAACCGAAGCAAGAGTCTGTGAAGACATCACACGCCGACAAGCATTTGGCCTGAACAAGTACGGCATGCAGGTGGCCAACAACCCATTGGAGCTGCGTGCATGGCTACAGCACCAGTACGAAGAGCTGCTCGATGCAGCCATCTACTGCCGCCGCGCCATCGAGGAAATTGACCGCAAAGCAGACGATCACAAATAGTTTGCAGACGCTCTTTGTAGTGTGTTACACTCACTGCACATTCACACTACAAGGAGAGTCAAATGGATGAAAAACGAATGCAAGCTGCACGCTTGGGTGAGCGCCGATACAAAGGCAATCCATGCAAGAAGTGCGGCGAGCGGCTTCGCTACACCGTGAACGGCAACTGTGTTGCATGCTCACAGGAACATGCGACAAAGTACCGCAAGCGCATCTCTGATCTCATCAAAGTCGGTGGCGACTGATGTTCTACTTCTCGTTTCACATCACTGACTACCGAGCTGCCACCGCGCATCTCAGCAACGAAGAGGACTTGGCCTACCGCCGCCTCATCGAGATGTACTACGACACCGAGCAACCTATCCCAGCCGATACCCAGTGGGTTTCCAAACGGTTACGAGTGGGTTCCGAAGTGATCGACACAGTGTTGGCTGACATGTTTGAGCTGACCGAAGAGGGGTGGAGACACGCCCGATGCGACAAGGAAATAGCCCACTATCACCAGCTCGCAGAGCGCAATCGTGCCAATGGCAAGCGTGGTGGAAGGCCGAAAACACAGGGAGAAAACCCAGTCGGTTCCCAGTCGCAACCCACTGGAAAGCCAACCAAGAACCATAGAACCATAGAACCATTAAACCAAGAACCATTGGTGAAGGCCAAGCGTGCAACACGCATGACCGAGGACTTTGAGCTGCCAGTTGAATGGGTTAACTGGGTTGCAGACAACAGGCCAGAGGTAAACGCACGTCAAACCTTTGAGCAGTTCAAGGACTACTGGATTGCAAAAGCTGGCTCAGATGCAGCCAAGCTGGATTGGTTCAGCACATGGAGAAACTGGGTTCGCCGTGACACCGCACGCAAGCCAGCCTACCAACCAGTCAACAAACAAGCAGCACTCGAAGAGCGAAACCGCGCAGCCGTGGCTGAGTTCTTGAGCCAACCAGAGGAGCCGTTCGTATGACACCAGCAGACAAACCACGCTTGGCCCAAGTGGTCACCGATGTCATGGCCTACTACCGCCAAGACGCAACAGCTTTCACGCTGGGCATTTGGTGGGAAGCCTTCAAAGGGTTTGAGCTTGAGCAGGTGAGCCATGCACTCACACGCCACGCAACCGACCCAGAGCGCGGCCAATTCCCCCCAAAGGTGGCAGACATAGTCCGATTGCTTCAAGGCACGCCCACAGACCGCGCACAGCTTGCATGGGGCAAATGCCTCGATGCCATGCAGCGCATCGGTGCGTACAGCGACATCGTGTTCGATGACCCAGCAATCCACGCTGTGGTCGAAGACCTTGGTGGCTGGTCAAAGATTTGCCGCAGCACCTACGAGGAGTTGAGTTATCTGCAACACCGCTTCTGCGAGGCCCACAAAGCCTACACACGGCAAGAGCGATTCGAGTACCCGCGCATGCTGTCTGGCGACAGGTCATCTGATGACATGTACCGCATGAAGGGATTGAAGCCACCAGCGCCAGCAGTCGTTGGTGACAAAGAAGTGGCACGGCTGGTTTACAAGGGTGGCAAGACTGGCGGCAAGACCGTGATGTCACTCGCTGATTTTTCAACCAAACAACTGGAGAGAGCAAAATGAAAACAACCTACGTCATTGCAATCGTCTTGGCCATGCTTGGCATCGCTGGCACGATTGACTACGAAGAGCAACTGCGAGAAGAGCAGCACTACTGCGAGATGGTCAAGGCTGGCAACTGGCCAGCGTACAAACCAGAGGTGGACTGCAAGGAGGCTGCAAAATGAACGGCCAAGCAATCGGACACTTTCGCGCAGAACAAGCCGCACAAAATGCTGGCCTTACATGGCAGATGATTGCCTACGGCAACTTTGTTGAGTTTGCTGAGACTCATGACTGCTTCACCACCGAGCAAGTGCGTGCAGCATTCAAAGACATGCCAGCACCACCTGACTCACGCGCATGGGGTGCAATCGCACTCAAGGCACGCCGCAGTGGTGTTGTCGATTCCATCGGATGGGTTCGCGCAGAAAGCGCAAGTGTTCACGGCATGGTGGTCACACAATGGAAGTCAAAAATTTTTAGAGGAGCGCAAGCATGAGTAAAGAAGCAATGAAACAGGCGCTTGAGGCGTTGGAGTCATATCACAGCTACATGGAACCGCTGACAACGGTTTTTGGTGGCCCAAGAGTGCCAGCAGAGCAAAGTGCAACCAGTAAGGTTGAGAGAGCCGTTTCATTTCTACGCCAAGCCATCGCAGAGGCAGATAAGCAAGAGCAGGGTGAGCCTGTGGCGTGGGCGTGTTGGCTTGATTCTCAAAACCCAGAAACGGACAAACCTGTTGTTGTTCAATATGAACCATTGGCCTATTCAAAACGCAGACCACTTATTTACACCACACTACAACATCCAAAGCAAGAGCAAGAGCAAGAGCCTGTAGCGTGGGCTGGATACAACCTCGACGATATGTGCGAAGCATTTGACCGAGTAATTGAGGAACATTACGGCAGAAAGACCCCATTTCACGACCCTGTAAACAGGGACGCAATGCTTGCACTTCGTATTTTGCGTGGGTTTGTACCGTACATGAAACGCTACACCACACCACAACAACGCAAGCCGCTGACGGATGCAGATTGGATATGGGCTTGGCTTATGGACTGGTGCAAGCAAAACAAAACAAGCCCTGCAAATCACGATAGTTTGTTCAAAATGGTGTCAGACGCCAGAGCAATCGAAGCCGCCCACGGCATTAAGGAGTAAGACATGACCGCAAAGAATCAACTATCACAAAAGCTGCGCGACTTTATGCGCCAAGACTCACACGGCATGACCATCGCAGGTTTGGCTGAGTCAGTAAAGGCATCGCCCGACAGCGTTCGCAGGTCACTCAAGTTGATGCCTGACACCTACATTGCAGAGTGGGTTTTGAATGTTGGCAATGGTCGCTTCACATCGGTTTGGAAAATCATCACGCCACCTGCTGATGCGCCAGAGCCTGATGAAAATCACCCGCGCTTCAAACCGTGCAACCCAAACTGGATGACAGACCTGCGCCGTCAACCTCGCAAAGTTTTGCAGCGAGCAATCACGCCGCCAAAGAAAAAGATCGACACAAGCACGCCAGTCGAGCGTAAGCAGCATCACCCAAACTACACGCCACAGAAAACCGTTTGGGTTCCAGTTAAACCTTGGCCAAAAGGAGAGCGGCCATGACTGATATGAGAAAAGTTTGGTTTGATGGCGAAAATTTTTTAAGTGAAACCGTGCCAACAGAAGACATTTACATTGAAGAGTGGAACGGTTTAACAGACAAGCACAAAGTCCTACTTATCAGGAATGCACCGAACTGGACAACGCTGCAACTAATCGAAGAGGTTGAAACTATGTTGAAAGGATTGAACAAATGAAAAACGCACCAGAAAAAATTTACCTGCAAGTCTGTGAAGAGAATGAATGCGATGCTGATTTTTATGACCACGAAGGCGTGACATGGTGTCATGAAAAAATTCACGACAGCGACATTGAGTACAACAGAGCAGATATTGCTCAGACAAATCGTGAGCCGTTAAACCATCATGAGTTTGGTTTTTGGTGGTTTGAAATTGGGTCTGGGCTTCATCCATTAGAAGGTGAAGACCAAGAGCAACACGCATACAGAATTGCTTCTGCTGCATGGGCTGCTGCACACGCAGTGAAGGAGTGAAAAATGATTGTGTACATTGACGTTGGTCTGTTCATGATTTGGGCAGGGCTTTTTTTGTTTGCCGTTGCGGCATGGTTCTGGGAGTAAGAGATGAAGTTTGTAAAAGTATTCGAGGTGAAGCGATTTACACAAGTGGCGATGATTCGAGCGCAAGATGAAGCTGGCGCACCGTGCATTAAGTTTTTCTTTCAGCCTGATGGATATGGCGTTTGCAACTTCAGCATTGGCTGGGAAACAGACGGCAACGCAGACAACAAAGCAGACCGCGCATTCGCTGAGTTGACTCTTGGCGAGATCATCAAGATCATCGATGGCTGGCTAACACACACTCAGGCTGCAAGCCAGAAAGCACATTGATGCGATGCGCCGATTGTTCAAAAGAAGAGTCGGTCACGCTTATCAGTGGCCGAAAAGTTTGCAGCTACTGTCCCGCATGGCGCGAAGAATGCGAAGCAAGGCATCTGCTCGCATTGCCATTGCACAAGCGGAGAGAGCAGTTGTTCGCAAGATTGAAGCCGCGAGGCGAAGCCAGTGTGGCCAAGCTCAAAGAGGTGATGCGTGAGATTCACGCAAGAAACCGAAAGTGACGCAACCCGCATCCTTGACCTGACCCGCGAGGGTTGGGCCATTGATCGGGCCTCAGTCGACTGGGCATTGCAGCAGACAGGTGACCTGCGTTGCAGCCACATCAACACTGTGGCAGAATGTCGCGAGCATATCAACCACGATGGAGAACAGCATGGCCAATTCAAAAAGCAAGAAACCACCAAAGCCACCGAAGTATTGAGGTGACACATGCCCTACTCAGCCAAAGCACACAGGCTCTTTGAAGCCGCAGCTCACAACCCAAAGGTGGCCAAGGCTCACCACATGAGCCAGTCAGAAGCCAAGAAGCTGGCGAGCGAGGGCGTGAAGAAAACACCTTGGCACAAAATGTTCAAAAAGAAAAAATGAGCGAGGCCAAGAAGTTTGTCGCAATCAACGAAGATGGGCGGCGCATCGGTTCTTCCCATCACAACTCGACCATCTCCGATGAGACAGTCGACCTGATTCGAGAGATGCACGAAGATAGGCACATGGGCTACCGCAAGATTGCCCAAGAGTTGAACATTTGCCGACACTTTGTGGCCAAGGTTTGCCGATACGAGCGCCGCGCTCAAACCCCAGCAGGATGGAAAAAAGTCAATGACAAAAAAAATGGGCCGACCACCTGAAGCCGTACCACAAGACAAAGCTCAAGCCATTTGCGAGTGGATTGCTTTGGGTAATACCTTGCGCCAATGGTGCAGGGACAACGACATTCACTACTCCACCGTGTACCTTTGGATGGAGAAAGACAAGGACTTTGCTCAACGCTTCGCGCACGCACGCGATGTTGGCCACGATGCCATTGCAGATGAGTGCCTTGAAATCATCGACACTGAGCCTGAGATTGCCAAGACTTGGTCGCAGTTTGGCGGCAGCAAACACCGCGACAGCGCCCACGTTGGCTGGCTCAAGAACCGCGCAGAGATGCGTCTGAAGCTCTTGGCCAAGTGGAACCCTAAGAAGTACGGCGACAAGACCACGACAGAGGTCACAGGCGCTGATGGCGGCGCAATCATGATCGATGACACCGAGCGTGCAGCCAAGCTCCAGTCCATTCTGGCCGCTGCCGCAGCACGCAAAAATGGCACAGGTGTTTGACCCAACGCTGCTGCAATACCTCACACCAGAGGAGCTTGCGGAGCTTGACTCACTGCTGACCAGCGACAAGACCATCTGGCGACCATTGGAAGGGCCGCAGACGATGGCCTATGAGTCCGAGGCTGACATCATTGGCTACGGTGGTGCTGCGGGTGGTGGCAAGACCGACTTGGCCTGTGGAAAGAGCCTGACGCGCCACCGCAAGATCGGCATCTTTCGCCAGAACGGCACTGAGCTGACTGGTGTGATTGACCGATTCACAGACCTGCTCAAAACCCGCAACGGCTACAACGGCCAGCAAAACATCTGGCGCACCTCACGCGCTGATGGCGTGCGAATCCAGATCGAGTTTGGCTCGTTCCCAAACCTCGGTGACGAAAAGAAGTACCAAGGTCGGCCGCACGACCTGCTGGTGTTTGACGAAGCTGCCAACATGCGCGAGGAGCAAGTGCGCTTCTTGCTGGGCTGGCTGCGTACAACCGTGCCAAACCAGCCATGCCAAGCGCTGATGACGTTCAACCCACCGACCACAGCCGAAGGGCGCTGGATTATCAAATACTTTGGGCCGTGGCTCGACAAGAAGCACCCCAACCCCGCCAAGGCTGGCGAGCTGCGCTGGTTTGCCACGGTGGCTGGCAAAGACTTTGAGGTGGCCGATGGCCGCGAGTTCGTCATCGTCAAGGGTGAGAACATCTACGACTTTGACCGCGACAAGTTCGAGAAGGCTGAGATCATCAAGCCCATGTCGCGCACCTTCATCCCTTCGCGAATCAGCGACAACCCTTACTTGCTTGGGACTGGCTACATGGCAACACTGCAATCACTACCAGAGCCACTGCGCTCACAGATGCTCAACGGCGACTTCTCAGCGGGTATGGAGGACGACCCTTGGCAAGTCATACCCACAGCATGGGTCGAGGCTGCACAAGCTCGCTGGAAGCGTCCTGACAAGCTCAAGCCAATGGACTCAGTCGGCGTGGACGTGGCGCGCGGCGGCAAGGACAAGACCATCATCGCTCGCCGCCATGACATGTGGTTCGATGAGTGCCTGACCTACGCTGGCACGGCCACACCTGACGGCCCAACCGTGGCTGGCTTGGTGGTGGCAGCAGCGCGTGACCGCGCACCGATTCACATTGACGTGATTGGCGTTGGCTCAAGCCCATACGACTTCTTGAACGAGATGGGCCAGCAGGTGCTGGGCGTGAACGTGGCCGAGAGCGCACTGGGCCTCGACAAGTCTGGCCGTCTGCGCTTCAAGAACCAGCGCTCTGAGTTGTGGTGGCGCATGCGTGAGGCGCTTGACCCAGCCAACAACACTGGCATTGCCTTGCCACCGCAGCCTGAGATTCTTGGTGACTTATGTGCGCCAACGTGGAAGCTCGTAGGCAGCACCATCCAAGTGGCCAGCCGCGAGGAAATCTTGGACAAGATCGGCCGCTCACCAGACTATGGCTCTGCGCTGTGCTTGGCGCTGATGGACACGCCCAAGCGCTCACTGGTTGCCTCGATGAACAAGAGCCACGCCGAAGAAAACTACGACCCCTATGAACGAAAGGCATACAACCCCTATGAATAATTTCAAACTGATTGGCCAAGGCTTTGATGTGCAGCCGCTGGTTGACGCGATTGATCGCAACCCTGAGTTGTGGGACAAGGTGACCATTCGACAGTCATACGAAGGCTCTGCACATGCTGACACACAGTGCATCTACATCCGTGGGCCTCGCGCTTTCACACCTGAGATGTACTTCAATGACTTGGGCAGTTTGGACTGCGGCGATGAGATCATGGCGCTTGACCCAGAGCTTGGTGCGTTACTTCGGCCGATCATCAATGAAACGCTCAAGGTCGAGCAGCTTGGCCGCATCCTCATTGTGAAGCTCAAGGCTGGCGGCAAACTCACGCCACACATTGATGAGGGCGCGTATGCCGACCACTTCAGCCGATTCCATTTGTGCCTGACTGGAGGCGATGGCAATGCCTTGGTGGCTGGTGATGAATCCGCAACATTTCAGCCAAGCGAGCTTTGGTGGTTTGACCATAAGACAACGCACTGGGCCATCAATGAGTCAGGCAAAGACCGCATTCACATCATCATCGATGCAGTCAGTCCATTGTTCGACACTCCAACGGTGACCGTATCGCAACACCAAACCGATAACGTGGCCAAAAATAGTGGGGTGTCGAAAGTCGAAATCCGCGAGTCCACTGTCGATGAAATGCTGGCGCACGCTGGTCAACTCTTTGAGGAGCATTGGGACGAGATCGCTTTGAATAAGCGGGTCATGGTTCTCAAGCCTGATGAAGAGCGATACCGCAGGATGGAGCAGCAAGGCGCTGCTTTGATCTTGGCTGCTTTTGCTGGTGAACAGATGGTTGGGTACTCCGTCAATTTCGTGATGAAGCACCTCCACTATGCTGATTTGTGTGTTTGCTCGAACGACCTGTTGTTTGTCGCAAAAGAAAAGCGCACAGGTCGATTGGGGTTGCAGCTCATCAAGGCCACCGAGAAGTTCGCAAAAGAGCGCGGTGCTAAGTTGATGCTGTGGCATGCAAAGGAACAAACTGCTCTCGCCACAATCATCCCGAAAATGGGGTATGGAGTGCAGGACATCATTTTCAGCAAGGAGATTTGATATGGGCGTTACAGCAGCAGTCGCGGCAGTTACAGCAACGGCGTACACGATTTACAACGGCGAGCGTTCGGCAGACAAACAGGACGAAGCGTTGCAGCAGCAACGTCAAGCTCAAACAGAGGCAAAGACAGCAGCTCAACAGCAGCAACAAACGTCTGAGCAAAACATCAACAAGGCACGCCAAAAGGCTCCCGATGTGTCTGGCATTCAACAAGCTGCCGAACAAGGCTCGCAAGGCGGCTCGGCTGGCACAATGCTCACAGGCCCACAGGGCGTGAAAAAAGAAGACCTCTCTCTCGGTAAGTCAACATTGTTGGGCGGTTAAACCATGAGCCAATTCACCAGCGATGCAGGTTCGCATCCCCAAGCGCCAGAGCGCGATAAGCTGTTCACCCGATGGGGTCAGCTAAAGGCCGAGCGTGCATCTTGGTGGGCGCACTGGCAAGAGATCACTACCTACTTGCTGCCGCGCAACGGCCGCTACTTTCGCCAAGACCGTGACAAGGGCTGGCGCAGACACAACAACATCTATGACAACACTGGCACACGCGCACTGCGTGTTCTAGGCGCTGGCATGATGGCAGGTGCAACGTCACCAGCTCGCCCTTGGTTTCGCCTTGGCACTGCTGACCCAGACTTGAACAACTACATGCCAGTCAAGCTGTGGCTTGATGACGTGCAAAAACGCATGGGCATGGTATTCCAGCGCTCCAACACATACCGCGCACTGCACGGCATCTACGAAGAGCTGGGTGGCTTTGGCACTGCGGCATCGATCATCTTGCCAGACTACCAAAACATCATCCATCACTACCCAGTGACAACAGGTGAGTTCTGCGTGGCGCAAGACTATCAAGGCAAGATTTGCACGTTGTACCGCGAGTTTGAAAAGACCGTGGGCGAGATCGTCAAAGAGTTCGGCTACAAGCAATGCTCCAAGACCGTACAAAACCTGTATGACCGTGGCAGCTTGGATGCTTGGATTCCAATCATTCACGCCATCGAGCCACGCGCTGATCGCGACATCAACAAGAGGGACGCGCTCAACATGCCTTGGGCTTCGTACTACTTCGAGATTGGCGGCGAGAAAGACAAGTACCTGCGCGAGTCTGGCTTCCGCGAGTTCCCTGCTGTCGTGCCTCGTTGGGCTACGGCTGGCGGCGACATCTACGGCAACAGCCCAGCGATGGAAGCGCTTGGCGACATCAAGCAGTTGCAACATGAGCAGCTCCGCAAAGCTCAAGCGATTGACTACCAGACCATGCCACCGTTGCAGGTTCCAACCTCGATGAAGAACCGTGACGTTGAGCGATTGCCCAACGGCATCACATTCGTTGACGCAAACAGCCCAAGCGGCGGCATCAAGTCCATGTTCGAGGTCAACCTGAACCTTGACCATTTGCTCATGGACATCCAAGACTGTCGCGAGCGCGTGCGTGGCGCTTTCTACGCCGACCTGTTCTTGATGCTGGCCAACGCCACCGACACTCGCATGACTGCGACAGAGGTTGCCGAGCGCCACGAAGAGAAGCTCTTGATGCTTGGCCCAGTGCTTGAGCGTCTGCACAACGAGCTGCTCGACCCGCTGATCGAAACCACGTTCACACGCATGCTTGAAGCTGGCGTGCTGCCTCCACCACCTGAAGAGATGCAGGGCATGGAGCTGAATGTTGAGTTTGTGTCGATGCTTGCTCAAGCCCAGCGTGCGATTGGCACAAACGGCGTTGACCGATTCGTTGGCAACCTCGGCGCTGTGGCTCAGTACAAGCCTGACGTGCTTGACAAGTTCAATGCTGACGAGTGGGTTGATGCCTACTCTGACATGCTCGGCGTTGACCCCAAGCTCATCGTGGCAAACGACCAAGTGGCCATCGTGCGCGATGCTCGCAACAAGGCGCAAGCCGCACAAGCACAGGCAGAAAACATGCGTACTCAGTCAGAGGTCGCACGCAATCTTGCTGGCGCAACCACAACTGAGCCAAGCGCGTTGACAAACGTGATGGACATGTTCTCTGGCTACAACACACCCTAAAGGAAATCATCATGGCGAAAAGCACATTGCTGTATGGCAGCAACGACAAGTACGGCAACAGCGCCGATGCGACAGCATTCATCGAGAAGCTGCTTGTGGCCGTGGACACGCTGCACAAGGTTCACCTGATGACCACAGGCGCTGGCAGCTTTGCCGCGCATGAGGCTTTGGGTGACACATACAGCGCGTTGGAAGATGGCCTCGATGGCTTGGCCGAAAGCTGGATGGGCTGCACCAAGCAAGCTGTCGAGTTCAAGGGTGTTGACGTGAGCAGCTACTCTGCTGAAGCTCGCAAGATTTACGACTACATCGAAGCCAACCGCGCATTGATGGGTGGTGAGTCACACATCCAAAACTTGATCGATGACATCCTCGACAAGCTCGCACGCAACCTGTTCAAACTTGACCGCCTCGCATAAGGAAACACCATGTCACTCGTAAACATGAAAATGTCGCAAGAAGAGCGCGGCGAATACAACGGCGACAAGATCGCAGAACCAAGCTACCCATACGGCTTGAGCATCGACCTCGATGACGGCTCGATGGAAAAGCTGGGCATCACCGCATTGCCCAAGGTTGGCACTGAAATGATGATTACCGCCAAAGTGGTGGTGAAGTCTGTCAGCTCAAACCAGTACGAAGGCAGCGATGCTGAGTCTCGCATGTGCTTGCAAATCACCGACATGGAAATTGGCGGCGAGAGCAAAAAGCAAGACAAGGCCAAGTCGCTTTACGGTGACGACAGCGAAGGCACTCGCATCGACAACATCTCCAACGCTCTGTACGGCGGCAACTGATGCGCTTACCAGTCCACTACCCCTCGATGACCGAAAACGGCAAGGTCGAGTCGTGGGCTTTAAATGTGGCCAGAGGCTTGGTGAAAAATCACACCAGCCTCAACATTGCTGGGTATCAGTCTGCCGTTGGTTCAACCTTCATCCCAATCTGGGAAAACAACACGGCATACGTCTACCCATCAAACGGTACGATGCTGCTGTGGAGTTCTAGCGCGTCAGACACCAACGTCTTGATTCAAATCAATGGACTTGATGCTGACTACAACATGCTTAGTGAAGACCTGCTGCTGACAAACGGCACAACTGGTGTCACAACAGTCAATGAGTACAAGCGCATCAATGGCATCACTGTCATCGATGGCGTGAACCCTGTTGGCGCAATCAGCCTTGGTAACAGCGGCAAGACTGAGGTCTATGCAAAGATTGCCGTTGGCGCTGGCACAAGTGCGATGACGGTCTACACCGTACCTGCTGGCCACACGTTCTACTTGGCCAAGGTCAATGCCTACACCAGCCAAGGCAACAACCAGATCACAAACTACAGGTCTTACACCATCAATGCGTCTGGCATCATTCGCGCTGTTTTGCAGGTTCCATTCACTGGCTCTTACATCTCAGACAAGACAGTCCAGCGCGGCTACGGCGAGAAGACTGATTGCCAATGGCAATGCAGCTCAAGCGCCACATCGCAGGTCGGCATTCAGATTGAGGGCATCCTCATCAAGAACGATACCCCTTGATGGTGACCGTAATACAAAGCACTGTGGATAGATTGACAACATGAGTAACAGCTACGACCCAACTGATGTGCAAGCGCAAGAGCGCAAAGTCTCCGAAAAAGAGATTCGCGAGCGCAACGCAGCCAAGAACGAAGAAGCTGACCTCAAGTGGCTCATGGGCAGTCGGAGGGGTCGCCGAATCATCGGTCGACTTCTGGAGCAATCAGGCGTGTACAGGCTATCGTTCAACACCAACTCGATGCAAATGGCATTCGCAGAAGGTAACAGGAACTTTGGCAACCGCATGTTAGCGATGCTTCACGCTCACTGCCCAGAGCTTTACATGCAACTACTCAAGGAGCAATCCAATGGAATCGCTGATGACGGACACAGCCGCAACGACCACTGAAGGTACGGCCTCATCGCAAGACGCTGCCAGCACTACGCCGCAAGGTGGAGAGCAGACAGCGAACCAGCAGCAAGCCAATGCTGACCAGAACCAGACTAGCACTCAGGACAGTGCAAAGGATGGGGCTGCTGATGGCAACACGGAAGGCAAACCTCAAGGTGCGCCTGAAAAATACGAGTTCAAAGCCCCCGAAGGCAAAGAGTTCGATTCCGAAACGCTGAACGCATTTTCGGAGGTTGCCAAAGAAGCCAATCTGTCGCAGGAAGCCGCGCAGAAACTGCTCGACAAGATGGGGCCAACATTGGCTCAACGTCAAATGGAGCAGTTTGAGAGTATCAAGAATGACTGGGCGCAATCAGCGCAAACAGACAAAGAGTTCGGAGGCGAAAAGCTGAACGAAAACTTGGCTGTTGCAAAGAAAGCTCTGGACTCTTTTGGCACTCCCGAACTACGCACGCTGCTTAATGAGTCTGGCTTGGGAAATAACCCCGAAGTGATTCGGTTTATGTACCGAGCTGGCAAGGCAATCAGTGAAGACAAGTTTGTTGGTTCAACGACTGGTGCAAACCCTCGCGGTGCGCCCAAATCGTTTAACGATCAAGCCTCGGCACTCTATTCAAATCAGCAATCTTAAAAGGAAATCAAAATGGCAACTCTTGCTACTACCTCCCTGACCTTGGCCGATTGGGCCAAACGTACCGACCCCGATGGTCGCATTCCAATCGTTGCAGAATTGCTCTCGCAATCGAACGAAATTCTCGAAGACTGCGTGTTCAAAGAAGGCAACTTGCCTACTGGTGATCGCGTTGTGATTCGCACTGGCTTGCCCACCGTCTACTGGCGTGCATTGAACCAAGGTATCCCAAACAGCAAATCGACCACTGCTCAAGTGGACGAGGCTTGCGGCATCTTGGAAGCTCGCTCTGAAGTCGACAAAGACTTGGCAATGTTGAACGGCAACACCGCTCAATTCCGTTTGTCTGAAGACACAGCTTTCTTGGAAGCTATGAACCAGACTCAAGCCACGACTTTGTTCTACGGCAACCCAGCAACTGACCCCAAGCAATTCTTGGGTTTGGCCGCTCGCTACTCTAGCCTGTCTGCTTCTAACGCTCAAAACATCTTGAGCGCTGGTGGTTCTGGCTCTGACAACACATCCATCTACTTGGTGGTGTGGGGTGACAACACTGTGTACTGCCCTTTCCCTAAAGGTTCTAAGGCTGGTTTGATTCACGAAGACCTCGGCGAGCAAACCGTGTACAACAGCGATAGCACTCGCTTGCAAGCCTACGCTACTCGCTACCAATGGAAGAACGGTCTTGTTGTGAAAGACTGGCGCTATGTGGTTCGCATCGCCAACATCGATGTGAGCGACTTGGTTGGCCAGACTGGCACTCAAGCCTCTACCGCTGCAACCGCTGTCATCAAATTGATGGCTCGCGCTTTGTATCGCATTCCAAACATGGCAATGGGCCGCGCAGCTTTCTACATGAACCGTACCGTTCACTCTGGTTTGACTGTTGCAGCTATGGACAAGAGCCAGTACGTTTTGAAGATCAATGAGGGCTTGTCTCAGTTCGGCACACCATATAGCTGGTTGTCGTTCTTGGGCGTTCCTCTGCGCCGTGTTGACGCGATCTTGAACACTGAATCTGTTGTCAGCTAAAACTCAGGAGGGGGCTAACGCCTCCTCCATTCAAACCCTGAAAGGAAATTCAAATGATTACCGATAAACTCCTCCGTGTCTCCGAAGCACAAGCCATCACTGGTGACGCAGCCTCTACCAACACCATCGACCTGTTGACTGCACAGGACATCGGTGAAGGCAAGCCTTTGTACGCCGTGTTCACTGTGACTGAAGCATTCAACAACTTGACAAGCATCTTGTTTGAAGTCATCAGCTCTGCCAACGCAGACTTGTCTTCTCCCACAATCTTGTCTATGCAGAGCCAGCTTTTGGCTGCTTTGACTGTTGGCGCTCAGTTCGTTGTTGTGGTTCCTCCTCAAGTTGCCTCTTTGGGCAAGCGTTACTTGGGTGCGTACTATGATGTGACTGGTACAAACCCATCGACTGGCAAGGTGACTTGCGACTTCGTTGAGACTATCCAAGACGGCAAGAAGTTCTACGCTTCTGGCTTCACTGTTGCTTAAATTTAAGGAGACTGCATCATGGCTAAATGTCGCGTGTTAGCAAAGTCCTTCATCAACAACGCCATCCGTGAGGAAGGCGACATCGTTGAGTACGAAGGCAAACTGGGTACTAACCTAGAATTGGTCGAAGAGGAAGATGCCCCCGCCAAACCCACTAAGAAGTGGAAAAAAGGCGAAGCGGCTGAACCGACTGAAACTGCTGACGCAGAATAAGCTCGGTGTAGTTCTTCTTTTTTGAAGGCATCGGGGGTGGCTGTGGGAAACCGTAGTCACCCCTTTTTCTTAGGAGCCTGACATGGCCAGCGAAATCGATATTTGTAACCTAGCCCTTGGACACCTTGGCGATACAGCCACAGTGTCGAGTATCAAGCCGCCTGAAGGCTCGGCACAATCACAGCACTGCGCTCGGTTCTATCCGATTGCGCGTGACACACTTTTTGAGATGCACGCATGGGGCTTTGCCACCAAGCGCGTGTCGCTCGCTGCATTGACCAGCGCATGGCCTGAGTGGGACTACTGCTATGCATTGCCGTCTGATGTGGCCAACTTGCTGGCTGTCATCCCACCTGACGCGAATGACGACTACTCATCGCACTTTGTGCCAACAGACACACCATTCACATCGGCCAACTTCGCGCCTGTGGTGGCTGCTGGCCGCTATGTGCCACAAGACTTTTCGTCTGAGATTCTGGAAGACGGCACTGAGGTCATCTACACAGACCAGCAAGACGCTGTGCTGCGCTACACGGCCATCATCACAGACCCAACCAAGTTCTCGCCACTGTTCACCATGACGCTGTCTTGGCACTTGGCATCGATGCTGGCTGGCCCAATCATCAAGGGCGATGCTGGCGCTGCTGAAGCCAAGCGATGCACAGCCATGATGCAGGGCTACTTGGCTCGCGCAACATCGTCTGATGCCAACCAACGCAAAGCCAACCCGCAGCAGATCGTTGGCTGGATGGCTGGGAGATAAGCATGGCCACATTACCTGTCCTCGATTTGGCTGCGGCCGCATTCACTCAAATCGTCCACAAGCCAAACACAAAGAACGAGTTTGACCCAGAAGGTCAAGACTACGACTACGAGGCTGCAATGGCCGCTGGCATGGGGCCAACAGGCACAGGTGAAAACCTTGGCCACTGGGGTTCTGTGCGCGAAGCCACTGACGCTGAAAAGCACAAGCATGGTTTGCCTGACGAAAGCTACTTGATGCTCAAAGGCAAAGCCCATGAGTCATGGGACAAAGCTGTGGCTGGCGAAGAAGAGCGCGGCTTCACGGTCAAGAAGTTCGGTGACCGCTACTACTCAATCCCAAATGAACAAGGAGCCGATTGATGGCTAACTTCCGCACGCTTCAAAAATCATTTGCTGGCGGCGAGATGTCGCCAGAGATGTTTGGCCGCATCGATGACAACAAGTTCCAATCTGGAGCTGCGCGTCTTCGCAACTTCATTAGCAAACCTCAAGGCCCAGCCGAGAACCGCGCTGGATTTGCTTTTGTGCGCGAGGTCAAGGACTCCACCAAGAAGGTGCGCCTCATTCCATTCACGTTCAACACAACACAGACGATGGTGATTGAGCTGAACGCTGGGTACATTCGCTTCCACACAGATGGCGCGACACTGCTGTCTGGCGGCTCACCATACGAGATCACAAACCCATACGCCGAAGCTGACCTGTTCGACATCCACTATGTGCAGTCGGCTGACGTGCTGACTCTGGTTCATCCAAACTATGCGCCACGCGAATTGAAGCGCCTTGGCCCAACCAACTGGACGCTGACATCGATCAGCTTTGCTGCACCGCTGGCTGCTCCAACTGGCGTGACAGCGACAAAGTACGTCCCAGCTTCTGCATCTGTCAACACCGACACCTACCAAGACGTGAAGTACGTTGTGACCGCACTCACCGATGACCTGTTTGGCCAGTCGGTTGCATCGTCTGTGGCCACCGTGTCGACCAACATCTATGTGACTGGCGCGTACAACACCATCTCTTGGACTGCCGTGTCAGGCGCTGCACGCTACTACGTCTACAAGTTGCAAGGCGGCATCTACGGCTACATCGGCAACACCACTGGCACGTCAATCGTGGACGACAACATCGCCCCAGACCTTGGCGTGACACCTCCGTTGTACAGCTCAGACCTGCAAAGCTCTGGCAACTACCCAAGTGCGGTGTCTTACTTCGAGCAGCGCCGCTGCTTTGCTGGCACGACAAACGACCCACAAACGATTTGGATGACCAAGTCAGGCACTGAGTCCAACTTCAGCTATGGATTGCCTGTGCGCGATGATGACCGCATCAAATTCAAGGTGGCTGCGCGTGAGGCCAACACCATTCGCCACATCGTGCCGCTGACCCAGCTCTTGCTGCTCACTGGCTCTGCTGAATGGCGCGTGTCATCTGTCAACTCTGACGCGATCACCCCGACATCTATCTCCGTGCGCCCACAGTCCTACGTTGGCGCATCGAATGTGCAGCCTGTCATCATCAACAACTCGCTGGTGTACTGCGCTGCGCGTGGTGGCCACATCCGTGAACTTGGCTACTCTTGGCAGTCAAGCGGCTTCGTGACTGGTGACCTGTCGTTGCGTGCGGCTCACCTGTTCGACAACTACGACATCACCGACATGGCGTACTCAAAGGCTCCGCAGCCTCTGATTTGGTTTGTGTCGTCCTCTGGCAACCTTATTGGCCTGACCTATGTGCCAGACCAGCAGATCGGCGCGTGGCACTGGCATGACACCGATGGAGTGTTTGAGTCCTGCGCCGTGGTGGCCGAGGGTAAAGAGGACGTGCTGTACGTTGTGGTCAAGCGCGTCATCAACGGCAGCACCAAGCGCTACGTTGAGCGCATGAACTCTCGCCAATTTGCCAGCATCGAAGACGCATTCTTTGTTGACTCTGGCGCAACATACGATGGCACAAACACCACGGCCGTCACAATGACCGTGACTGGCGGCACAACTTGGGGGCCAAGCGAAAGCCTGACCATCACCGCATCAAGCGCCAAGTTTGCCTACCCTGCCACAACCGATGTGGACGATGCCATCGTCATGACGGCGGCTGACGGCCAGAAGTACCGCCTCAGAATCACCAGCACGTCCAGCACCACGGTTGCACACGCTAGGGTAGACCGTACCCTACCCGCAGACCTGCGAAGCTCTGCAAAGACCGCTTGGTCGTTTGCACGCAACTCGATCAGCGGCCTGACTTGGCTCGAAGGTAAAACCGTCAGCATCTTGGCCGATGGCGCAGTGCATCCACAGCAGGTCGTCACCAGTGGCGCGATCAGCTTGGAGCGTGCCGCATCAAAGGTTCAAGTTGGTTTGCCATACGACTCAGACCTGCAAACCCTGCCTGTCGCATTGCAGGTCGATGCTGGCTTTGGCCAAGGTCGATTCAAAAACGTCAACAAGGCGTGGCTGCGCGTGTTCCAATCGTCAGGCATTTTCATTGGCCCAGACGAAGGGAACCTCACCGAAGCCAAGCAGCGCACCACCGAGAACTATGGCGAGCCACCTGCGCTCAAGACCCAAGAACTCATGGTCATGCTCACGCCATCATGGGCCGACAGCGGCCAAGTCTACGTTCGACAGCAAGACCCATTGCCACTGACTGTGGTCGGCTTGACCATCGAAGTGGCCTTGGGTGCTTGATGGTGACCGTATAAATCAACCAAAAAGATAACCTGAACGCACTGGAGAATAGGTATGGCGGGAACCTCAACACCTTCGTGGGCAAACTGGACAAGCAGCCCAGAAACATACGGCGCTTCAACGCCGAAAGCTGCAAACACTGCCGAAATGTTTCAAACGGTTGGCCCCATCTTGGCTATTGCTGGGATGGCCACCAGTGCCATTGGCGCGTACTACGCAGCCAAGACACAGCAATACCAGCTTGAATCTCAGGCTTTGACAAACGACTTCCAAAAGTCAATGTCAGAGCTGAATGCCAAGAATGCTGAGTTCACCGCGCAAACCATCTTGGAGTCTGGCCAGCGCCAGATCGGAGCCGTCACAATGCGTGCTGGGAATGTCAAAGGTGCGGCTCGCGCATCGATGGCAGCTCGCGGCATTCAGGCTGGCGTAGGCTCCGCTGCTGACGTTATCGCAACAACCGACCTCATGAAAGAGGTTGACGTGAACACGATCAATGCTCGCTCGGTTCAAGCAGCCGAAGCCCAGCGCATGGCCGCTGTCAATTCGCAGAACCAAGCCATGATGGCTGGCGTGTCTGCCGACAACGCTCGCATGGGCGCGTCAACGATCAACCCATTCATGGCTTCGACTGGCTCGTTGCTTGGCAGCGCAAGCACAGTTGCTTCTGCCTACTACCAAGACAAGCGCATGGCCGCATACGAAAACTGGCTGGCCAAACAGCAATAAAGGGAAACACATGCCAACCGTACCAATGCTTGACACACCATCTCAGTCGCTCGATGCGGCTCAGATGCCAAACTTCACGGCCGCTGGCGTGGAGCCAATGAAGAACTTTGCGCCAGAGCAGATGAGCAAAATGGGCGCTGGCATGACCACCGCTGGCACGACCCTCATGAAGATTGGGCAAAGCATCCAAAACGACTTAGATGATGCCAACACTAAGGCGATGGTCACATCATTCAGCGCAAACGCTCAAGCCATCTTGATGGACAAGGACGCTGGCTACCTGACCACAGCGCAAGGCAAGAGCGCCAAAGATCGCTACGCAGCCACGCAAGAGGCGATGCTCAAAGCTCGCAAAGATGCCGAGGCTGGCCTTGAAAACGAATTTCAGCGCAAGATGTTTGCTCAGTCTGTGGACAAGCAGATGCTGCAATTCAAAGGCCAGATGGACTTGCACGCCGTCAAAGAGGTGCGCCAATACGAGAAGAAAGAGTCTGAGGCTTTCGTCAACAACCAAGCCGACTTGGCCATCAAGTCGTATGGCGTGCGCGATCAAAAAGATCAGACTGGCCGTGTGAACAACCTGTACACATCGAGCGTGGCCACAGGCTTGCAGACCATCGTGGACGACTTTGCCAAGGACGGCATCGCCGAAGACTCTGAGCAGGTCAAGCAAGCCAAGCAAAAGTTCACCAGCTATGTTGCAACTGGCGCAGCCACAGACATGATGCTGAACAACAAGTTCATTGAAGCACGCAAGTTTGTAGATGGCGCGTACAAGAGCGGCGACCTCGATAGCAAGACAGCGCAGACCCTGTACAAGCAGATCGATGCTGGCTACAACAAAGAAGTGGCCACAGGTGCTGGCGACAAAATCTTCACATCGCGTGGCCCGACAGGCACTGACTTTGACAGCATCTCTGGCTGGACTATGTCGAAGGATGTCGAGGGCGGCTATGTGGCCAACGATGCTGGCAAAGGCCCGACCAACTACGGCATCAACGGCGCTGCTTACTTTGGCGTGAAAGCCGAAGAGCTGACTGACACGCAAAAGAATTTCATCGCCAACCTGACACCAGAGAAGGCCAAGGAAATCTACCGCAAGCGCTACTGGGATGCCATCGATGCCGACAAGCTCGACCCGCGCATGCGTGCTGTTGCGTTTGATGCGGCCGTGAACCAAGGCCCAGAGACTGCCAAGCGATTGCTGGCAGAGGCTGGCAACGACCCAGAGAAGATGATCGAGCTGCGCCGCGCAGAGTACAAGAAGCTCATCAAGAGCAACCCAGAGAAGTTCGCTCAATACGAGAAGAGCTGGATGGGCCGCCTCGACAAGCTGGAGGCCAGCATCACTGGCACGCGCTCATTGTCAAGCATGCTGACCGAGGCCGACCAGATCGCAGACCCAGAGGTTCGCGACATGACGCGCCAGCGCATCAAAAACAAGTGGAGCGAAGACGAAGCGGTCAAGCGTGCAGACTATGCAGAGAAGCTGGGCAGCGCGTATGACATCGCATTCGCAAAGCTGGGTGGCTGGCGCGACATCCCTGCGCCTATGTGGGCCGACATCAAGCCAGAAGACCGCGCTCGCATGATGAACCCACCAAAGGCTGACGACCCAAGCACATTGTTTGAGCTTGAGATGAACCCAGAGCTGTGGACGAAAGAGTCCATGATGGAACGCCGTGGGCTGTTGACTGAGTCGACATTCCGCAAGTTCTATGAGCTTGGCAACGCGCCCGATTACAAAGAGAAGGTGCGCTCTGTGACGATTGACAACAAGCGTTTTTCTACCGTGATGGCTGATGCTGGCCTAAAAGACATCATGGACAGGAAAGACAAAACTGAAGTCAATCGAATCATTGGGACAATGCAAGACATCATCAGCGCAGAGCAGGTCATCAAGAAGCGACCACTCACGATGGAAGAGAAAGACTCGATCATGAAGTCTGTCGTGAAGCCTGTGAAGATTCGCGCATTGCGCGACTGGACTCCATCTTTCCTTGGGTTAGATCAAACCACAGACGAAGTCCCATACTACAAAGTCAAAGATACTCGCAACGTCATCATCCCAGACAAAGTGCGAAATCAAATCATTGCCGACTTCACGCGCAATGGTGTCAAGTACGATGAGAAGACAATCTTCAACGCCTACATGAAAATGGAAGACCAAAAATGAGCGCTTATGACGACTACATCTCGCAACTGAAAAAAGAGCAAGACCGCAGCACAGCACTTGCTACTTCTTTGGGTGACGCTGTTGACACAAACCCAAACGACTTTGCCGAGATGAAGCGCCTGTCGCGTGCGGCAGACATGAGCATCGAAGCAGTCCCAGAGTTCAAGTCTGAGGCGAAGACAGCAAAGCTGTTACAAGACGTTGGCGGCGCTGACAAGTTTTGGAAAGAAGCGCCACGCACTTCCAACTTCTTGGTCAATCCAGACAACTCGAAAATCTCGCATGACCAGATGCAGAACATGGGCCAATTTGAGCGCACGTTCCGCATGTTCGGTGGAAGCATGGAAGAAGGCGCTGGCATGAGTGTGAGCGGCGTTGGCCGCATGCTTGAGATTGCACAGCGCAATACCATCGAAGGCTTTGCCAACATGTTTTTGCCAGAGCCACAGAAAGGCCCAACTGGCATCCAGCCATCAAAGCCAACTGCTGATTCGCTCATCGGCCCAATGCTTGGCGAAGACTGGGTGACAGTCGGTAAAAAACTCAAAGATCAAGCCAAAGATGAAATCATGGTTCCAGCGAGCCAGCAAACATTCATCGACAAAGTAACTGGCGGTGTTGGCCAAGTTGCTGGCCAAGCCATCACTCACATTTTGACTGGCGGTTTTGTAAGCGGCCTCAACTTGTGGGCGCAAGGCGTTGACACGGTCTACGATAAGGTTGAAAAAGACAAAGCAGCCCAAGGGTACAAAGACATTGCCGCGCTCGGTGGCGGTGCTGTTACAGCTTTGACAGAGCGCTGGGCATTGGACAAGATGCTTGGCCCATTGGCTGTGCCAGTAAAAAATCAAGTTGCTGCCGTGCTTGCTCGTATTGGTGTTGCAACAGCATCTGAGGGTGGCCAAGAATTTACGGAGAACATTCTTCATGACACATTACGCAAGGCGCTCACTAACCGCGATGCCGAAATTGATTTTGGACAAGCAGGTGAAGAGGGTACTGTCGGTGCTGCTGTTGGTGGCACTGTCCGTTCTATCGTTGAAGCAGCCCTTCACATTAAACGCCGCACGTCAAGAGCAGAAGAAGTTGAGCGCAAAACGCAAGTCCTCGAAACATTAAACAACTTGGCTGCGGCCAATGAGGTTCGCTCGCGTGACGCTGAAACATTTGAGAGCTGGATTGACCAAGTGTCAGAAGACAGCCCAGTGCAAAACGTCTACTTGAGCAGCGATGTGCTGCGCCAATCTGGCTTGGCTGAGAGCTTGGTGAAAGCTGCGCCAGCGTTTGAGGATGCCATCAAAGAATCGTTGTCCACTGGCCGCGAGCTGGAGATTCCTGTCGCTGACTACATGAAGGTCATTGCACCAACAGAACTCAGCTCTCAGATCATTGACGACCTCCGCATCGAGGGCGAAACAATGACTCGCCGCGAAGCTCGCGAGTACATCGAGGTCGAGTCTAAAAAGCTCGAAGCTCAAATTGAAGAGCGCGTCAAAGCCGCACAGCAAGACGAAGGCTTCATCAAATCCAGCAAAGAAGTGCAGCAGGTCATGTTTGACCAGATCAAAGCGACTGGCATCTATCCTGCCAACGTGGCTCGCGATCAATCGTTCTTCCAAGCCAAGGTGTATGAGAACCTCGCCGCTCGCTTGGGCATGACGCCAATGGAAGCGTACAACGCATTCCCGAACGTCATCGCCAAAGACGAAGGTGGCATGATGGTCGAAGGCGACCAGATGTTCAACCAGCGCGGCGAGATTCAGCCTGAGTCGACAGCATTCAAGGAGTTCTTCAAGGACACCAAGATTGTTGACAAAGAAGGCAAGCCGCTGAAGATGTACCACGGCACAGCCCAGAACATTCACCAGTTCCGCGCAAAGCAAGCTGGCGCAATCTTCACCACACCAGACCCTGAGTTCGCCGATGACTACACGGAGATGAGCAAGGACTGGATGGTCGACCACTACGATGAGATTCTGAGCCGCCAAGAAGTCGAGGCGGCAATGAATGTTGCGGCACAACGCATTCGCGAAGAGTTTGCAAACGACCCAGACAAGGCTGAAATCCTTGAGCATGAGATGCGTGTTGGCGACAGGTTGACAAACATCAAGGCACGCAGCATCTTCAACAAGGCGATTGCCGAGCAGATGCCATCTGGCCCGAACATCATGCCTGTGTACGTCAATGCGACCAATCCGTTTGACTACCAAAACCCAGAGCATGTGGCCGCTGTTGTGGCCGAGATGAACAAGCAGACCGACACTTGGGGCCGTCCTCGCGGTGATGCCGCCAAGAACTTCTTGGCATCTGGCAACTGGGAAGAGATCGAGAAGACTCGCACGCAAGATGCAATCAAGGCGCTTGGCTTTGATGGCTTCTATGTGAAAGAGGGTAAGCACAAAAACCTTGCCGTCTACAACTCGAACCAAGTCAAGTCGGTGTTCAACCAGAACCCAACTGAGTCGCCAGAAATTCTTAACCAAAGAGGTAAAGGAAAAGTCGCGACTGAGGATGCGTTTGACGAAGACGCTTTGAAGTTGGAAGACGAGATCGCTGACGCTGGCGGTGAAGTCAAGGATGTGATGCAAGTCGATCAGTTGCTCGACAGCAAAGACATCCCGATCATCACGATGCAAGACCTCGTTGGCATGAACATCTTCCCAACGATTGCTGACCGCACTGCCGCTGCTGCGCTGTACACAGGCATCGACTCATCGCAAATCAACTTGGCCATCCCATTGCTCGGCGGCCCATTCTTTCCGCTTCGCCTCACCAACGCTCTGTCCAACATCGTGTGGGCAAACCGTGGCAAGGGAGTGACATCTCAGAAGGCTGCAAAGCTGAAAGAGGGCGCGAACTACATGATGGTGTTGATGGGTGATGCAGACATGCACCAGTCCAACAGCACAGTGGCTGCTGCTTTCATCTCCACGCTTGAGGCATGGAATCGTGATGGCCGCATCACCAAGAAAAACGTCAAGGCACTTGGCGAGCTGGTGAAAGAGACTGGCGCAAAAGCCGTGGCTCTGTCAAAAGAAAAGCTGGCCGTGGCTGAAGCAGAGCTGGCCGCAGCCAAGACAGACAAGGAAATTGAGAAGGCAAGAAAAGCAGTCGCCAAAGACAAGAAGGCGATTGCCACCAACCAGTACATCGAGAACTTTGTTGGCTTTGAAGACTCGGCCGCGCTGCACCAGTACATGGACGGCATCTCGTTTGACGCTCGCAAGCGCGTGCTTGAAGTGATGGCCAGCAAGCAAGCTCTTGATCTTGGCGCACCTCCAATGGCACGCATCTTGGAGGCGACACGCGAGCCAAGTCTGGCTGGCCATCGCTGGGGTGACGGTGTCATCTTGCTTGAGGTCGACCAAGAGTCGCCACAGGTTGACCTTGGCACTGAAGGCACAACGCCTCACCCAGACTTCCCTGTTGGCATCCGTGGCCGTGTGGTTGGCAAGATGAACGCGCCAATCAACTACGAGCTGCTGTGGCAAGACTGGATGGCAGAAAACTCAGACAAGGCATCACCACGCCGCGCATTTGAGTTGAGCAAGCCCATCGTCAGCGTCACTCAAGAGCTGGTCGACAGCATCGGGCCAATCGTTCAAAAGAACATCAGCTCGGCAAAGCAAGCACGCCTCGCGGCTGACTTTGCTGCCAACAACTGGAAGACATCGGACGATGCCAAGAAGGACGGCGGCGTATCTCCGCAAGAGTTCTTGGATGCAATCGACAACTCGCCAGCCAAGAATGTGCTGGGCAAGTACACCCTGTCTGAGCTGAAAAAGGGCATCAAAGACAAGACCATGAAGGTCTTCCAGCTAGGCGATGGCCAAGCGTTTTTCTTGCTCAAGACTGAGGGTGAGCGCGTCATCTTGGACACTTGGGTGGCCAATGAGCAGGGCGCAAACGGCATCATTGAGCCAGCCATCATGCTCAAGGCAATCAGCGAAGGCGCAACCGAGGTGAGCAGCTACGCCGTCAAGAGCGCCGAGTTCCCACAAGGCTTCTTGCCCACGCTGTACAGCGCCTTTGGCTTCACAGAAAACGGCAAAACACAGCCACTTTCTAAGCTGAAACTTACAAGCAAACAACTCGCTGACACGGTAAAATACTGGGCAGAGAGCAACACAGGTTTTGATGCAGCCAACGGCATGCCAGAACTTGTCACTATGGAGTGGAAACATGGAAAAGAACAACGAGAAGGCATCATCGAGCGCTATCTCCAAAGCGGCTTTGCAAGCCTTTACTCAGGAGGAGTTGACGCAAATGCCGAAGCAGCTTCGTCTGAGTTTGATGACGATAATCAGCAGCAGGTTGAACAGGCACGACTTGCCAACTCCATCGAAAGAGGAATTGCTGGGTATCAAGAAAATGCTGCTCAACCACTTGACGCAGCCGCAACTCAACGAGTTGTCCAATCGATTGCCAGCCTAACTGACAATGAACTCAAGAATCTTGGCCTGACTTCAGAAGACAGAGCTTCGGTTCAAAAGGTCATTGGCCAGATGTCTGGCGTGCTTAACCAACGCGCCACACCGCAAAGCCTCGCAGAGAAATCTCGCACAGAATCATCGGCAAAGACTGGTTTGCTCAACCAGACAAACCGTGGCGGCTTTGCACCAAGCACATTGACCACCATCCTCACCAAAGAGGCTGACTACTCCACGCTGCACCATGAGACTGTCCACTTCGTTGTGGAGGCGTACACACGCATCGCGCAGCAAGAGAACGCGCCAGCTCAGATCGTTGCCGACTTGGAGGCGCTCATCAAGTTTGGTGGCGTTGACAGCATCGAGCAATGGAATACCATGAGCTTGGAGGAGCGCCGTCCAGCGCAAGAGGCCATCGCATACGCCTCAGAGATTTACTTCTTTGAGGGCAAGGCTCCAAGCGTTGAGCTTGAGTCTGTGTTTGACCGTCTGGCTCAGTGGATGCGCGACATCTACACATCAATCGTGGACGAGTTGAACGCCATGTACAAGCAAGAGTTTGGCAAGGATTTGCCGATCTTGAATGACGAAGTGCGCTCGGTGTTTGACCGCATGCTGGCCAGCGATAAGCAAATCCAGCAAGCGCAGGAAATCCGCGACATGGTTCCAATGTTCCAGACTCAAGAAGAGTCAGGCATGGATGACGCGCAATGGCAAGCCTACAAGGCGATGGCCGATGAGGCAGACCAAGCTGGCGTGATGGATTTGACAAAGGCATCGTTGCGCCAAATCAAGTGGCTCGACAACGCACGCAGCAAGCTGCTCAAAGAGATGCAGAAGAAGACCGCAGCCCAGCGCAAGATCGTGCGCGAGCAGGTCGAGGAAGAGGTCAACAACGACCCTGTCTACATGGCAATCAACTTTCTCAAGCGCGGCGAGACAAAAGATGCTGACGGCAACCCTATCAAGGTGACGCAGGGCCACAAGCTCTCGTTGGCCGAAGTCAAAGCCCTCTACCCAGAGAGCGACACTAGCCTTGCCGCAGCACCCGACTTCACCACGCTTGGCTATGGCAAATACGGCATGCTTGGTGAGCAGGGCATCTCGCCTGACTTGGTAGCTGGCATGTTCGGCTTCCAGTCTGGTGACGCTCTGGTGCGCTCGCTGGTCGATGCCAAGCCAATCAAAGAAGAGATCGAGGCTCGCACTGACCAACGCATGCTTGAAGAGCATGGCGAAATGTTTGACCCCAAGAGCGTTGACGCTGAAATCGAAAAGGCTCTGCACAACGAGGCACGCGCTCGTTTTGTGGCCGTAGAGTTGCGCTTCTTGGCCAAAGCCACGGCTCCTGTGCGCCTGATGCTGCAAGCCGCCAAGAAAGCAGCAAAGCAGATCATCACCAACAAGAAGGTCGGCGACATCAACCCTCGCGAATACTCCATCGCCGAAGGCCGCGCCGCAAAGCAAACAACTGCCGCCATGAAAAAGGGCGACAGCTTGGCCGCGCAAAAAGCAAAGCAGCAACAACTACTCAACAACCAGTTGGCCGCGCAAGCCATCGAGGCCAAGGCCGAGATCGACAAAGCCATCGATGGGTTCCGCAAGCTGTTCCGCTCTGACGAGAAGATCGCCAAGGGTCGCAACATGGACTTGGTCAACGCCGCTCGCGCCATCCTTGGCTACTACGGCATCGGCCCCAAGGGCAAGTCACCGCTCGACTTTATCGACACGCTGCGCTCATACAACCCAGACTTCTACGCCGACATCGAGCCGTTGATTCTGGAGGCTGCAAGCGGTTCCAAGCCATACACAGAGATGACCCTCGATGAGTTCCGCAGCTTGAACGATGCGATCAACTCGTTGTGGTTCCAATCAAAGCGCGACAACGAAGCGATGATTGAGGGCCGCATGGTTTCCATCGAGCAAATTCGCGGAGAGTTGGTTGGCCGTCTTGAAGAGATTGGCATCCCAGAAGTGGTGGCGGGTGAGCAAGCGCCGTTCACCAAAAAAGAAAAGTTCATGAAGCGCCTGTTGAACATCAAGGCGATTGGTCGCCGTGTTGAATACTGGGCAGACTCGATGGACGGCTCCGCAGGTGGCAAGGCATTCACGCAATACATCTGGCGACCAGTGCGCCATGCGTTGGACAACTACCGTATTGACCGCAACAAGTACGTCAGCCAGTACGTTGACATGGTTGCAAAGCTCACGCTTGGCAAAGGCAAGATCGATGCAAGCGAAGAGATCGGCTACACGTTTGGCGATGAAAACGGCGGCAGCGGCAAAGCTGAATTGCTGGGCGCGATGCTGCACATGGGCAACGAATCCAACTTTAAGAAGCTGCTGGTCGGCCGTGGCTGGGGTTCAATCAACCAGAACGGCGTGCTGGACGCATCACGTTGGAATGCTCTCATCAACCGCATGATCGCTGAAGGCCATCTCACCAAGGCTGACTTCGACTTCTTGCAGTCGGTGTGGGACTTGAACGAGGAAATCAAGCCTCTAGCCCAGAAGGCTCACCACGACATGTTTGGCTACTACTTCAAAGAAGTTGAGGCCACACCGCTGGTTACTCCGTTTGGCACTTACCGTGGTGGCTACGTCCCAGCGAAGACCGACCCAGACATGGTGCGTGACGCGCAAAAGAATGCCAAGATGGAGGCGCTGGAAAGCGACTTCCGTCAGTCCATGCCAAGCACTGGCCTTGGCTTCACCAAAGGCCGTGTCGAATACAACAAGCCGCTGTCGCTTGACCTGCGCGTGATGACCAAGCACATAGATGACGTGATTCGTTTTGCTCATGTGCAACCAGCCATCAAGGACGTGCTGAAGATCATTCGCAGCCGCGACTTTGCAGACAACCTGTCTCGCATCGACTCAGAGGTTGTGGAGGGTATGTTGCTGCCGTGGCTCAACCGCGCAGCTCGCCAGATCACCAGCGAGGTTGGCCTGAACTCATCCATCGACAACTTCTGGCGCACCGTGCGTCAGCGCACTGGCGTGGCCATCATGTTCGGCAACTTGAGCAACGCGCTGCAACAGTTCACTGGCCACTTCTTGACTGGCGTGAAGGTTGACAAGAGCAACATGAAAGCTGCGTTGGCCATGTACATGAAGAGTCCAAACTCTGTGACTCAGGGCGTTGTTGAGGCTTCCAAGTTCATGGAAGATCGCTTGAAGAATCAAATCTTTGACATTCAAGACAACCTCAACCAGTTGCTGCTGAACCCCACAAAGTTTGAAAAAGTGCAAGCATGGACAAACCAGCACGGCTACTTCTTGCAGACTGCATTTCAAAACCAAGTGGACATCGTTGCATGGGTTGGCGCGTACAACCAAGCGCTTGAGCAGCTCGGCTCTGGATATGACAATGCAGAGGCTCACGCCGAAGCAGTCCATCGCGCTGACGCTGTGGTGCGTATGACGCAGTCAAGCCTGACCGCAGAAGACAAATCTGCCTTCGAGGTTGGCACGCCGTTCATGGCCACACTGCTTCAGTTCTCTGGCTACTTCAACATGATCGCCAACTTGAACGCCACGGAGTTCACAAAGATTTTCCGTGATTTAGGTTGGCGCGGCCACAAGGGCATGCTGTTCCAGAAGTACCTGCTTGGCTTTGCCTTGCCGATGATCGTGGCCGATGCCATCGTTCGCACGCTTGGCGGTGGCTGGGATGACGAAGACGATGACGGCTACCTTGACGAGTTCATGGAGTGGTTCTTTGGCTCTCAGATCAAGGGCGCTGTGGCTATGGTTCCAGTGCTTGGCCCAGCCGTGTGGTCGCTCACCAACGTGGCCAACGACAAACCATACGATGACAAAATGTCATCAAGCCCAGCCGTGTCTACGCTCGAAGGTTCGACATTTGGCGTGGCCAAGGCAGCAATCAACCTTGTTGACAAAGACAAGGAAGTCACAGGAAAGAACGTAAGGGACGTTCTGACTGCAATCAGCTTGGCCACTGGCGTGCCAGTCGCAGTGCTTGGCCGACCAGTTGGCTACGCTGTTGACGTGAACCGTGGCAAAGTAAATCCAACCAGCAAAGCTGACTACGCTCGCGGCCTAATCACAGGCAAGGCAAGCGAAGAGTCAGTGAAGAAGTAAGGTGACCGTAACTATGCAGCCAATGTTTAGCCTATTCAAAATCCAGCAGGAGCCACGTCCATGACGATCAGTTCAACAAACCGCAGGGCTGGCCCATATTCGGGCAACAGCTCTCAGACGGCCTTTCCGTTTTCGTTCAAAGTCTTTGAAGCAGCCGACATGCTTGTCGTCAAGGTGGAGGTTGCGACCAACATCGAAACGACTTTGACGTTGACCACAGACTACACAGTCGCATTGAATGCCGACCAGAACTCAAACGCTGGCGGCACGATCAATCTGGTCACGGCTCTGCCTACTGGCTACAACATGGTCATCAGCTCCAAGGTTGCGTACCTTCAAGAGACTGACCTGACCAACCAAGGCGGCTTCTATCCAGAGGTCATCACTGACGCACTTGACCGCCTGACGATTGAAGCTCAACAGCTCAAAGAAGGTCTTGATCGCGCAGCTCAGTTGCCGATCACAAGCTCTGCCGATGCTGCCGCCTTGGTGGCAGACATCGAGCGCATCGCATCGAGCGCAGACAACCTTGACACAGTTGCAACCAACATCACTTCGGTGAACACGGTTGCTGGAAGCATTTCCAATGTCAACTCAGTCGCGGCAAACATCAGCAATGTGAACGCTGTTGCTGCCAACGAGACAAACATCAACGCCGTCAAGAATAATGCGACAAACATTAACGCTGTCAACGCAAACAAAACAAATATTGACACTGTGGCTGGCAACAACACGAATGTGACGACTGTTGCTGGTATCAGTGCAAACGTCACAACTGTGGCTGGCATCTCTTCTAACGTCACAAGCGTAGCTGGCAACGCAACCAACATCAATGCCGTGGCTGGAAATTCCACGAACATCAATGCTGTGAATGCAAACAAAACCAACATTGATGCTGTTGCTGGAAACGCCACAAACATCAACACGGTTGCATCAAATAACACAAACATCAATACAACAGTGGCCAACATGGCCGCGATTATTGATGCGCCTACGCAAGCCGCAAACGCAGCCAACTCTGCCGCAGCGGCCGCAGCTTCTGCCGCCTCTGGGATGTACTCAGCAGTGCAAGATAAGAGCGCCAACTACACAGTTGTGGCCGCTGATGCTGGTGACCTGATTCGTGTGACTACAACCAGTGGCGCTATAACAATCACGCTGCCTTTGATTGGTAGCACAGGCATCACTGACGGCTTCAAAATTGCGGTTGTCAAATGGACATCTGACGCAAACCCAGTCAACATTGCACGCTCTGGCAGTAACACCATCAACGGCGCAACGAGCGCTCAGATTGGCTCGCAGTACAGTCAGATCATCTTTGTTGCCGATGCTGAGACAAGCACATGGTTTGCATCACAGTCTGGCCTTGGAGCCACAAACGTCAACGTGGATGTATTTAGCGGCAACGCCAGCACAACAGCTTTCACGCTGTCGTCAGACCCAAGCTCAAAGAACAACACCTATGTTTCAATCAGCGGTGTCTATCAAGCCAAGTCGACTTACTCTGTGTCTGGCACAACGCTGACATTTAGCACTGCGCCACCAACTGGCACAAGCAACATTGAAGTGGTGTACGGCACACCTTTGGCTATCGGCACGCCAAGCGATGGCACTGTCACAACTGCTAAGTTGGTTGACGCTAACGTGACCTACGCAAAGATTCAGAACGTCACCGCAGGCAAGGTGCTTGGCCGCGACACCTCTGGCGCTGGCACGGTGCAGGAGTTGCCGATTTCCGTTGATAGCAGCGGCAACGTCACCATCCCTGCCACCTTCCAAACTTATGCTGCTTCCGCAGGAATAAACGCAACAAAGTTCGGCGCAGGTCGTGCAGGGGATTGGGTTTATCTGGATGGCAAGGCAAGTCCGTCAGCATCTGATGGATACACCATATTTGGTATGCGTGCATATTCATCACTTGTGTCTTCTGATGTGCTGGTCGGAGCCACTGAATTTTTCAAAGAAGGTTCATCTACAGACAATAAAGCCACTTATGTCGTGAATTTGCACAACGGTACATCTGTTGTTCAGCAATTAAGAGTGGCATCAAACGGTGATTTGCGTTTCAACAGCGGCTACGGCTCTGCTGCCACTGCCTACGGTTGCCGAGCTTGGGTGAACTTCAACGGCACTGGCACTGTGGCGATTCGTGCAAGTGGAAACGTATCGAGCCTGACTGACAACGGTGTTGGGCTGTATGTTGTCAACCTAACAAGCGCACTGCCAGATACAAACGGAGTAGTAATGAATGGCGGTTGCTTTTCAAACGCTCAGTCAACAACAGAAAACTCGGCCTTGCTTACAAACATTAGCACAACGTCTGCCATTCAAATTTCTGCGTATAACACCGCAACTGGCGGTAGACACGATGCAACCTATGTAATGGTCGGCGCAGTACGTTAATAAGGAGCAACCATGCCACAACGCATCATCTACCAAACAAACGAAGGCGGTGTCGCCATCCTCATCCCAAGCGGCGAGCTGCCCATCGAGGAAGTCGCACGCAAGGACGTACCCGCTGGCGCACGCTACGCCATCGTCAACACTGACACTGTGCCGACAGACCGCACCTTCCGCAGCGCGTGGGAAGTCGAACACGGCGACCTGAATGACGGCATTGGCATCGGTCAGCAAGCGTGGTTCATCGAGCAGTACGAAGCTGAGATTGCAACAATCAACGCAGAGCAAATGCCAGCGCGTTTGCCTGACAATCAGCAGACAGTCGAAGAGTATGCCGATGTCGTGGCTCAGTGGGAAGCAAGCAAAGCCGCACGCATTGCCCAGCTCAACACTCAAATCGCAACACAGCAAGCGGAGATGCAAGCATGATTACCATCAACATCGACAAGGCCAAAGCCATCGCGCATGACGTGCGCCGTGCTGCACGCGCCGAAGAGTTTAAGCCTCTTGATGAAGTCATCATGAAGCAAATCCCAAACACTGACGTTGCTGCTGTTGAGGTGGAGCGTCAAGCCATTCGCGACAAGTACGCAGCAATGCAAGCAGCCATTGATGCTGCCGTTGCCGTGGATGAAATCAAAGCGGCCATGCCGCAGCAAGGAGCCTAATCATGGCATTGACACAAGTCGAAACAGGCATGATTAAAGATGCCGCAGTCACTCAAGCAAAGATGGCTGCAAACGTGGCTGGTAATGGGCCAGCGTTCAGCGCGTATCCAAGCGTTGGCCTATCTCTTTCGGCTAACACAGCAACAAAAGTGGTTCTTCCAAATGAGCGCTTTGACACAGCAAGCTGCTTTGATGCGACAAACTCTTTGTTCAGGCCGTCAGTTGCTGGCTATTACTGGGTTATGGGATTGATCTCAACGGGGGCTAGTTCATGGGGAACAAACCCGCAGCTTATTGTTATGGTGAGAAAGAATGGTTCAGACATTGCAGTGAATCAGGTTGTTCCCAATCCGCAATGGATAAGTGCAACAGCATCTCAGCTTGTTTACATGAATGGCACAACAGATTATTTGGAGCTTTACGCACAAGCAAGCAGCGCTAATAGTATTGTGCAGTATGGTGGGTTCACCGAATTTTCAGCGTTTTTGGCGAGGGCAGCATAATGACATTATTTGACAAAATTATGGCGCTGTATCCAGAGTTGACACAGCAAGACTTCATGGACACCATTCGTTTGCAAAACGACAGCGATGGGAAAGGCGACTACATCGCCAAGTGGGAACACCCAACATTGCCGCGACCAACTGAGGAACAGTTGAATGGATAACCAAGCCCTATTCAACATTGCAGTTGCCTGTGCTGGTGGCCTTGCGCTGTGGGTGTTGAACTCAATGACGAGACAAATCCAAAAGCAGGATGACAAGATCACTCTGCTTGAGGAGCGACTGTCAACGCTTAAAGATACGCTGCCTCACGACTATGTGCAGAAGCAGGATTACCGCGAAGACATCAAAGAGGTGAAGGAAATTCTTCGCCAGATTTTTGACAAGCTAGACAACAAGCAAGACAAGGCTGCGTGATGTGGGGCCAGAGATTGTCATCGCTCTTCAAGCTATGCGTGGCGCGTGGGCTGGCATTCAGTTCTGTTGTGATTGCCTTCGCGAAGGGTCTGTTGAAATCCAGAAAGTCAAAAAGACTGTCGAGGGCGGAGTCACTGACGCAAAGAAAATCTACGCCGAAGTCACTGGCATCTGGGGTTGGCTCAAGGGTTTATTTGGTGCGGCTCCTAAACATCATGGAGGCTCTGGCTCCAAGCAATCCGAAGCCACCGCAGAAGCCCAGCCTGTGGCGAAAAAGAAAGCCGTTGCCAAAGAAGAATATGTCGACCACATCCCAAGTCAGGATGAGATTGTTCAACAGTTCATTGGCCATGTCGGCGAATGGTTTGACAACTATCACACGCTGAAAACGTACACCGAGAAACGGTATGCGGAAGTTTTTGGAAAGGACGAAATCGACCAGAAAGAAGTTCTAGAGCTGACGCAGTTGCAGGTTGAGGTGGACTCAGCCTACCCAGCGTTGATGAGCTTGATGACCACCAACGCGCCTTGGCAGCTTGGCCCGATATGGTCACAGTTCAAAGAGATGCAGGACAAGGTCAAGGTTGGCCAAGCAGCGCGTCAGATGAAGCAAAAGCGCGAGAAGGCCAAGCGAGAAGCTGAAGCAGCGCAAAGACGCAGCGATCAGATTGACCGCAACATGACTTGGTTTTGGGCGTTGACGCTGGTCTGGTACTTCTGGACGTTGATGGGTGTTGTATGGCTAAACACGACAACAATGCAATAATTTTTTTGTTGTGCTTGGTCATTGGCATATTGTTTGTGTTGATGTTTTTTTTCTTGCTTCGCATGACAACGCTTGACGCATCATTGGTTCGCAACAAGAGAGAAGCCGAAAGGGCTGCTCTTGTTTTGAGAGATGAGCGCGAGAAGTTGGAGAGGCTATTGAAGTCGGTGAAACCAACCGAGAAAGGTGAAGAGTGAGATATGTACTTTTGATGATCGCGTTGGTCGCATCGGTTTTCATTTTTGGTGAAGACCGTTATCGCTACCCATGCCAGAACCCACGAAACTGGGAAAACACAGAATGCAAACCACCAATTTGCACAGTCGAAGGCACATGCCCAGACAAACTACTTCCACCTGAAATGCTCTTAAAGGACGACAAATGACATTCGCTGAAAAATTCAAAAAGATCATGTGCATCATGCTTGGCATTGATGGCCAGCCCTTCATCCCTGAAGAGCGCATGACCGTTGAACAAATCCAAGTGCGCGTGTGGGCTGTTGTGATTTTGACCATCGCGTTTGTGTTTGCGTCCACTGTGTTGATCGCCATCACATCGTTGATCTTCACAATCCAACCAATGCTGCGTATGGCCCCCATCGATGCCATCTTTGCCAAGCAAGTGAACGATGCCATGTTGCTGTCTGGTGGCGTGCTTGGTGGTGTGGCTGGTATGACGTTTGTGAATGCTGGCGTGAACTACGTCTACAAGAAATTGACTGACGAGCAAGAAGCTCCAAAGGCTGAAGACGATGCTGCGTAATCTAGGCATTTTCATTGGCTGCTTGCTGATCGCATTCTTTGCTGGCAAGTACGATGAGCGTCAGGCAATCAAGGCAGAGGTCGAGCGCATTGAGTCATCGATGCGTGACGAGGCTGCTGCCACCACTGCAAAACTTGAAAAGGAAAAACGAGATGCTCAAACCAAAGTTGACCAGCTTCGCGCTGATGTCGCTGCTGGCGCTGTCAGGCTGTCAGTCCGTGCCAGTTGCTCTGCCTCCACTGCCGCAGGAGATTCAGAAGCGCGAGCCGAACTTGACCCAAAGACTGCTGACGACCTTATCGCCATCACCGCAGACGGCGACCAAGCCATCATCGAACTGAACGCCTGTATTGATTTTTACAACAAACTGAGGGAAATTAAATGACTCAACTCACCGCGCACTTCAGCCTCGAAGAGCTGACACACACCGACCACCGCGAGCTGGACAACACGCCAACCACGGCCGAGCATTGCATCATCGATGGCAAGGAAGTCATCGTGAACGCATACGAGAATCTGCCGCGCTTGGCTGCATTCTTGGAGCAGGTCAAGGTTGTGTTGGGTGGCAAAGCAATCTTTGTCAACAGCGGCTTTCGCTCGCACGCTGTGAACACGGCAGTTGGCTCAAAGGACACCAGCGACCATCGCCGTGGCTGCGCTGCTGACATCCGTGTTGACGGCATGACACCAGACCAAGTGACCCGCGCCATCATCGCAAGCGACCTGCCATACCAGCAAGTCATTCGCGAGTTTGACCGCTGGACTCATGTGGCCATCACAACAAACGAGGGCGACACCCCCAAGAAATCGAAGCTCATCATTGACAAGGCTGGCACACGACCCTTTGCCTGATATACTGGCATCGGTTCTTACATGCAGTTGCTCTCTCCATGTAGGTTGTGAAAGCCCCAGCCGTAAAAAGCTGGGGCTTTTCTTTTACCACTTAGGGGCGCAGGTGACCTCGGCCACAATCTCTGTGGTGTACCCATTGATCTTGCGCTTTGCGTAGAGCATGACGGCTCTCAGGCCGTTTGTTTCACACTCGCGCACGGCGACAATGATCTCGTTGCGTGACATGGGCTGCACTTTGTTGTCCAGCACCAGCTCCTGCTCTGTCAGTTTTGGTTGGCTTGAGCAGCCAGCCATCACCAGCGCGGCCATGATGAAAAATAATTTTTTCATGCTCACCCCTTATCGGTCACAAATCGGTTTGACTTCTCGAACGCCTCAACGTCCTCGATGCGGTAGCGCACCTCGGAGTTGCGGCCTTCACCCAGCTTGATGTAGTCGGGGCCGACATTGGCCACACGCCATTTGCGTATGGTGCTGTCGGACACTCCCCAACGCTCGCACAGGTCTTTAGGCTTGAGCAGCTTGGGCATCTTGTGCCTCCTCTGCTGGCAGCACTTCGCCAGTGTCTGCGTCCACGGTTCCCATAGAACGCTTCAGGCGGCTCAAAGGCGCAGCTTGGGCCTCTGGTTCGGGCGTGATGTTTACAGGCGCTCTGCGCTCGATCTGGTCAAATCCTGAAGCATCGTTGTCTGACTCGAATACTTGGTCGACATCGGCGCTGGATGGCAGACGTTTGGCCATGCGGCGAATGACCGTCTTCTTGGCCATCTCATCCCACCAGTCAGCCCAAGGGCCAAACTTGCCAGCGCGGCTGGCTGCACGCACCTTCTCGACATCGGCCACGCTCATGACCTCGCGGTAGATCGCGCCGTCCTTGGTCTTGGCCACAGCGTACACAGCAAGCTGCTGGCCACGGTCTGCGCCCAAGAATGGCTTGTGAACGATGCGCTCATCATCGCCCAGCTCATACTCGAAGAAGTCTTTGTCGTACACCACGTTGGCGCTGATGCTGGCCAGCTCGCCTGAGTTGCGAATCTTTTTCAAGATGCCGCCAACCATTGGCATGTACTGCACCTTCTTGCCGTCCTTGGTGTTGAAGATGACAGGCGCAGCTTCGCGGCCATCAAGCAGCAAGCCATCTTGTGCGGCCTTCATGCACGCGCCCAACAGGCTGCGGCGGTCAGCGCTCAACAGCTCTGGGTTCATCTGCACCGCTGTCAGTGTGGTGCGAATGAATTTCTCGACTGGGATTTGTGGC
>Ga0228700_1000393_pt1 | contig 40767 bp, 48 predicted proteins | sample McNCre317_Aug_MG_FD_178019 | JGI IMG/M metagenome (GOLD analysis project Ga0228700, IMG submission 178019) | Freshwater microbial communities from McNutts Creek, Athens, Georgia, United States - 3-17_Aug_MG | ecosystem: Environmental > Aquatic > Freshwater > Creek | place: USA: Georgia...
CAAGCGTGAGTCGAACCAAAATTTTGTCGATGTATTTGGCAGTGTGGTCGCCGGGACGAATACCGGGAACAAAAGCACCGCTCTTCTTCAGATTATCCGCTGTTTCTCGGCTGTTAAAGACCAAGGCAGTGTAAAAGAAGCAGAAAAACACAATCGCAGCTGCATACAACATCACGTAGACAGGCTGTCCAGGTGCAAGTGCTGCAGAAATATCCTTGAGCCAGCGCATGCTATCACCCGAGCTGAACCAGCTCACCACAGTTGCGGGCAAGAGAATGATGGACGAAGCGAAGATAGGAGGAATCACACCTGCCATGTTCAACTTCAAGGGCAAGTGAGACGATTGACCGCCATACACTTTGTTGCCCACTTGGCGACGCGCATAGTTCACCAAGATTTTGCGTTGGCCGCGCTCAACAAACACCACGAAGTAAGTGACCAAAGCCACAACAATGACGATGATGATGGCAGCCAAGATGCTCATCGCGCCGGTACGCACCAATTCAAGCAAACCACCGATAGAACCGGGCAAGCCTGCTGCGATACCAGCAAAAATCAGAATAGAGATACCGTTACCCAAACCACGCTCAGTGATTTGCTCACCCAACCACATCAGGAACATGGTGCCAGCCGTCAAGCTGACCATGGCTGTCATGCGGAAACCAAAGCCTGGTACGTTGACCAACCCTGCGGAGGCTTCCAGCGCCAAGGCAATGCCCATGGACTGGAACAAAGCCAAGCCCAAAGTGCCGAAGCGGGTGTACTGCGTGATCTTGCGACGACCAGCTTCGCCCTCTTTCTTGAGTTGCTCCAAAGAGGGCAACACATAAGTGAGCAGCTGCATGATGATCGATGCAGAGATGTAAGGCATGATGCCCAACGCGAACACCGTGAAGCGCGACAAAGCGCCACCGGAGAACATGTTGAACAAGCTCAAAATACCGCCCTGCTGCCCCTTGAACAATTGTTGCAATTGGTCTGGGTTGATGCCGGGCACAGGAATGTGGGCGCCCACGCGGTAAACCACCAAGGCGAGCAGCAAGAAGACCAGACGGCGACGGAGGTCGCCGAACTTGTCGGTATTGCCAATCGATGTAGGTTTGGTTGCCACGGAGCGCTATTCCTGTTGAATCGAGCGATTAAGCGACAGAGCCGCCAGCGGCTTCAATCGCAGCTTTAGCGCCGGCAGTAGCGCCGATGCCATTGAGCTTGACAGCTTTGGTCAATTCGCCAGTCTTGACAACCTTGACCACGCGAGCGATAGATGCCACGAGGCCAGCGGCCTTCAATGTCAACATATCCACTTCGGGGGCGCCGAGTTGTTGCAAGTCAGCCAAGGTCACTTCGTCGTTGTACTTCAAAGTGGTGGACTTGAAGCCGCGCTTAGGCAAACGACGTTGCAAAGGCATTTGACCGCCTTCGAAACCAACCTTGTGGTAGCCGCCAGAACGTGACTTTTGACCTTTGTGACCGCGACCCGCAGTCTTACCGAGGCCAGAGCCAATACCGCGACCAACGCGACGCTTGGCGTGCTTAGCGCCAGGTGCGTGGGTGATGTTATTGAGTTCCATGTGTAACCTTTTACAGCACTTTGACCAGATAGCTGATCTTGTTAATCATGCCGCGCACTGCAGGCGTGTCTTGCAACTCGCTCACAGAATTCAGTTTGCGCAAGCCCAAGCCACGAACGGTGGCGCGGTGCGATTCTTTGGTGCCAATTGGGCTACGCACCAATTGGATCTTGACAGTTTGAGGGGTAGTCATCGAATGCTCCGGAATTAGGCGAAGATTTCTTCGATATTCTTGCCACGCTTAGCAGCAACTTCTGCTGGCGTAGTTGAATTGTTCAAAGCATCCAACGTTGCACGAACCATGTTGTATGGATTCGATGTGCCGTGGCTCTTTGCCACGATGTCAGTGATGCCCATCACTTCGAACACAGCGCGCATTGGACCGCCTGCGATAATGCCGGTACCTTTAGGCGCTGGGATCATCATGACGTTTGCAGCACCGTGACGACCGTGCACCGTGTGGTGAATCGTGCCGTTTTTCAAAGTAACTTTAGTCATGTTGCGACGGGCTTCTTCCATCGCTTTTTGGACAGCAGCCGGCACTTCTTTCGACTTGCCTTTGCCCATGCCCACGCGGCCATCGCCATCACCCACCACAGTCAAAGCTGCGAAACCGAGAATACGGCCGCCCTTAACCACTTTGGTGACGCGGTTGACCGCGATCATTTTTTCGCGGAGTCCGTCTTCTGGACCGTCACCCTGCGCTTTAGCTTGAAATTTAGCCATGTGTAATTTCCAATCCGATTAGAACTGCAAGCCAGCTTCGCGGGCTGCGTCGGCCAAAGCCTTGACACGACCGTGGTAAGCAAAACCTGAACGGTCAAACGCCACTTTTTCAACGCCAGCTTTTTTAGATTTCTCAGCAATCAACTTGCCGATCACCTGCGCTGCATTGACGTTGCCGCCTTTGCCAGTTGCGCCGAGTTGCTTGCGCACATCGGCTTCGGCTGTAGAAGCTGTTGCCACCACTTTGGTGCCGCATGCGGAAACCACAGTTGCGTAGATGTGCAAGTTGGTACGGTTGACCATCAAACGCGCAACGCCTTGATTGGCAATGCGAATACGTGTTTGACGCGCACGACGGAGACGCTGCTCTTTTTTGTTCAACATCATGCAGCTCCTTATTTCTTCTTGGTCTCTTTGATCGTGATCTTCTCATCCGAATAACGGATGCCCTTGCCTTTGTAAGGCTCTGGGGGACGAATCGCACGAATCTCAGCGGCCACTTGACCAACGCGTTGACGGTCAGCACCTTTGATGATGATCTCGGTTGGAGCGGGTGTCTCAACCTTGATACCTTCAGGCATGTCTTTGTTGACTGGGTGCGAGAAGCCCACGGCCAAGTTCAATTTAGAACCTTGTGCAGCAGCTTTGTAACCCACACCAACCAAAGTCAGCTTCTTCTCGAAACCCTTGGTCACACCGGTCACCATGTTGTTGACCAATTGACGCAAAGTACCGCTCATGGCGTTGGCTTCGCGAGAGTCATCAACTGGCGTGAAAGTCACTTGACCAGCTTCGTTGACAACCTTCACCAATGCGTGGGTAGCAACCGACAGCGAACCGCCGGAACCCTTGACACTGATTTGGGCGCTATTGATAGACACGTCCACACCTTGGGGAACGGTCACAGGCGTTTTTCCTACTCGGGACATTTCAGTCTTTCCTTTAGGCTGCGGTTAAGCGACGTAGCACAACACTTCGCCACCGACACCGGTTGCGCGTGCTTTACGGTCAGTCATCACACCTTTAGGTGTTGTGACAATTGCCACACCCATGCCATTCATGACTTGGGGGATAGCGCCGCAGCCTTTGTAAACGCGCAAGCCAGGACGACTCACACGCTCAATGCGTTCGATCACTGGACGACCTGCGTAGTACTTGAGAGAAATCTCAAGCTCAGTCTTGCCAGCGTCTTTTTTGATTTGAAAACCGTCGATGTAGCCTTCGTCTTTCAACACTTGCGCGATAGCAATCTTCACTTTGGAAGAAGGCACCATCACAGTGGGCTTAGCCACCATTTGCGCATTGCGGATGCGAGTCAGCAAGTCGGCGATTGGATCACTCATGCTCATATTGAATCTCCTGCCTATTACCAGCTGGCTTTAGTGATGCCGGGAATGTTGCCCTGGAAGGCGAGTTCGCGGATCTTGGCACGGCCAAGGCCGAATTGGCGGAACGTACCACGTGGACGACCAGTGATGGCACAACGGTTACGTTGACGTGTTGGGTTAGCGTTGCGTGGCAACTTTTGCAAACCCAAACGGGCAGCAGCACGCTCCTCGTCGCTACGCTTGGCGTCGTTGGCGATCGCCTTCAACTCTGCGTGCTTAGCAGCGTACTTTGCAACCAAACGGTCACGCTTGAGCTCGCGCTCGATCAATGCTTGTTTAGCCACGTGCCACCTCTGTCTTGAATGGGAAACGGAAACCAGCCAAGAGCGCCTTGCACTCTTCGTCGGTCTTAGCCGTCGTGGTGATGCTGATGTTCAAGCCACGCAAAGCGTCAACCTTGTCGTACTCGATCTCAGGGAAAATGATTTGCTCTTTGACGCCGATGTTGTAGTTGCCACGGCCATCAAATGCGCGACCAGAAATACCACGGAAGTCACGAACGCGAGGCAAAGCCACGGTCACGAAACGATCCAGGAATTCATACATCTGAACGCCACGCAAAGTCACCATGCAACCGATAGGCTGGCCTTCACGGATTTTGAAACCCGCGATCGCCTTTTTAGCCTTGGTCACCACAGGCTTTTGGCCCGCGATTTTGGTCAAGTCATTGACAGCATTGTCCATGACTTTCTTGTCAGCGACAGCTTCGCTCACACCCATGTTCAACGTGATCTTTGTCAAACGTGGAACTTGCATGGGCGAGGTGTAACCGAACTTAGCGGTCAACTCAGGAGCCACTTTTTCACGGTAGTGTTGTTGCAGTCGTGCCATAGTTATGCCGCCTTGATTTCTTCGCCGCTGGACTTAAAGACACGCACTTTGCTGCCGTCTGCCAGGACTTTGATGCCAACACGATCAGCCTTACCAGTGGCGCCATTGAAAATAGCGATGTTGGACTGATGAATTGGCATTGCTTTTTCAACGATGCCACCTTGAGTGCCAGCCATTGGGTTTGGCTTGGTGTGTTTTTTCACCAAGTTAATGCCATCGACCACCAAGTGGCTGTCATCCTTACGCAGCGACACAACGCCACGCTTGCCTTTGTCACGCCCAGTAAGGACGATGACTTGGTCGCCTTTGCGAATCTTGTTCATTGTTAGCCCTTACAGAACTTCAGGAGCCAAAGACACGATCTTCATGAACTTCTCAGTGCGCAACTCGCGCGTCACTGGGCCGAAGATACGGGTGCCAATAGGCTCCAACTTTGCATTGAGCAACACAGCTGCGTTGCCATCGAATTTAACGAGCGAGCCGTCGCCACGGCGAATGCCTTTGGCAGTACGAACCACAACAGCGCTATACACCTCGCCTTTTTTGACGCGGCCGCGCGGAGCAGCTTCTTTAATGCTCACCTTGATGATGTCACCAACGCTTGCATAGCGACGCTTAGAACCGCCGAGCACCTTAATGCACAGAACGGACTTAGCGCCGGTGTTGTCAGCGACATCTAACCGAGATTCAGTTTGGATCATTTCAATATTCCCAACTTGCATCAGCCTTTGCACAACTTGCGTTACACATCGAACCGATCAGTCTTGGGCCCGTCATCCACATCGCGAACCACTCGCAACGCTTCAACTTGGGGCAGATAAACCCCGCTTTTTTAGCGGAGCCGCAGATTATGCCATAACTTTTTAGCCCGCGTCAAACTATTTTTACGAATCTTTTGGGTTTGACCGACAATTCCCGCATGTCTACACCCTCCAACCCCTCTCAAACCCTTGCATTCATTGGCGGCGGCAACATGGCCAGCGCCATCATCGGCGGCCTCATCAAGCAAGGGACGCCCGCCAACCGCATTCTGGTGGTTGAGCCTTTTGAAGAAGCGCGCCAGCGTTTGCAGGCGCAATTTGGTGTGCGCGTCTTAGCCAGCGCCGATGCCTCCCTGAACGAAGCGGGCCTAGTGATTTGGGCCGTGAAGCCTCAGACCTTCAAAGAAGCTGCACAGCAAACCCGCGACTTCTGCACCCAAGCCTTACACCTCAGCGTGGCCGCCGGCATCCGCAGCGACAGCATTGCCAACTGGCTTGGCACCGAGCGCGTCGTTCGCGCCATGCCCAACACCCCTGCGCTCGTGGGCCTGGGTCAAACCGGCTTGTTTGCCCGCGCGGCCGTGACCACCGCAGACAAAAACTGGATCGAACAAGTGATTGCCACCACGGGGGCGCTGCTGTGGGTCAAGGACGAGCCCTTGCTCGACGCCGTCACGGCCATTTCCGGCTCAGGCCCCGCTTATGTGTTCTTCTTCATCGAGGCCATGGTGGAAGCCGGTGTCAAGATGGGCCTCACCGCAGAGCAAGCCACGCAGCTCGCCATTGGCACCTTTGAAGGGGCCTCTCAGCTCGCCAAGACAGCCAGTGAGCCACCATCTGTGCTGCGTGAACGCGTCACCTCCAAAGGCGGTACCACCTATGCTGCCCTCACCTCCATGCAAAGCGCCCACGTGGGTGATTTGTTTCAAACCGCACTGAAAGCCGCGCAACAACGCGCACACGAACTTGGCAACGAATTCGGCGCGTAAGATTTCACCCTAGCTCTGGTGCGACAATATTCCTGTTGATTTTCAAAAACATTGATTCCATGAACAAACTTCTTCTCTCTCTTTTGTCGGCAGCCGCATTGGGCTTGCCATTGACTTCTACAGCGCAAGCGCCTGCCATGCCTGCAGCCCCTGTTGCGCAACCTGAACAAGCCACAGCACCCGCGGCAACCCACACAGACTCTGCAGCGACTGCCAAAAAAGCCAAGAAGACCAAGAAAAAGAAGTTGAAAAAGAAGAAGTCTAAAAAAGCAAAAGCTCACTAAGCCAAACGCTTAAAGCTTCTCAGCAAAAAGCGCTTGCGGCATCTGCCTCAAGCGCTTTTTTTATGGGTGCGCAGCCAAGGCATCAACGTAACGCGTACCCCAATGCAATACCAGCGAACACGGTCGCACCCAACCAATGGTTGAGACGGAACGCTCTAAAGCACCCCTCGCGCGAGCGATCCAAGATGAGCAAAAAGTGCCACACCGCTTGCAGTCCAGCCAAGCACAAGGCCAAAACCCAATGCCAGCTCAAATGCGCCGACTCCAATAAGCCGTACCAGCCGCAGAGATACACCGCATAAAACGCCATGATGGCCGACACATCGTGGCGGCCCAAGGTGATGGCCGAGGTCTTCATGCCAATGCGAAGGTCGTCGTCACGGTCGACCATGGCGTACTCGGTGTCGTAGGCCAATACCCAGAATAAATTGAACAACATCAAGCCCCAAGCTTGCATGGGCACGGCGTCGTTCAGCGTTTGCAGGTTGATGTCTTGCCACGCCAAATTGGCACTCCCCACCGCCACAAACGCCAGTGGAATACCAAAGCTAAACGCCACGCCCAACACCGCTTGCGGCATCGACACATGGCGTTTGGCATAGGGATAAATCAACGTCACCGCCAAGCCCGCAAACGACCACACGATCGTGGCGGGGTTGGTGGTCAACACCAACCCAAAAGCGGCCAGCGCCAGCGCAGCGCCCACCAGCAAGGCCTCGCGTACCGACACCGCACCACGCGTCACAGGGCGTTCGGCGGTGCGCTTGACGTGACGGTCAAAGTCACGGTCCGCCACATCGTTGATGCAGCAGCCTGCACTGCGCATGAGGATGGTGCCCAACACAAACACCGCCAACAAATGCCAGCCGGGCCAACCATCCGCCGCCACCCACAAGGCTGAGAGCGAAGGCCACAACAACAGCAACCAACCTGCGGGGCGGTTCCAGCGAATCAAATCCAAATACAAAGCCAAGCGTTCACGCATCAACATACCTATCAAGACAAACGGGTCACGCCTGGCAAGTCGCAAGCGTAAATGGCATTGCGCAACGCGGCAATCGCCTCGTAGCGCGTGAAACTACGTCGCCACGCCAGCACCACGCGACGCGTGGGTGGCGCACCACCTTTGTCGTCGGTAATCGGCAAGTAGCGCACATACGTTTCTTCACTCTTCTTGCGCTTGGCTTGCGTGTCCAGCGCTTCTTTGGGCACGCTCAAACGCGGCACCAACGTCACCCCCATACCGGCGGCCACCATGTGTTTGATGGTTTCGAGCGAAGACCCTTCAAAGCTCTTTTGAATACCCTCGGCGTTGCTAGAAAAACGCGCGAACTCAGGGCACACCTCCAACACATGGTCACGAAAACAATGCCCATTGCCCAGCAACAACATGGTTTCGTTTTTCAACGCATCGGCACTGACTTGCTTCAGCGTTGACAAGGCGTGATTGCTCGGCACGGCGGCCATGAAGGGTTCGTCATACAAAGGCGCCGTGGCCAAGCCCGTGTCGGGAAAAGGCTCAGCCATGATGGCGCAATCGATCTCACCAGTGCGCAGCATTTCGAGCAGCTTGACGGTGAAGTTCTCTTGCAGCATCAGTGGCATTTGCGGCGTTTTGGCAATTGCTTGGCGCACCAAGCTGGGCAACAAATACGGGCCAATGGTGTAGATCACACCGAGCTTCAAAGGCCCAGCCAAAGGATCTTTGCCGCGCTTGGCAATTTCTTTGATGTTGGCCGCTTGCTCCAGCACGCTTTGCGCTTGGCGAATGATCTCTTCACCCAGCGATGTCACAGCCACTTCGTTGGCGCTGCGCTCAAACAGCTTCACGTCCAACTCTTCTTCTAACTTTTTGATCGACACCGACAGCGTGGGCTGAGACACAAAACACGCATCCGCCGCACGACCAAAGTGCTTTTCGCGGGCCACGGCCACGATGTATTTGAGTTCGGTGAGGGTCATGTGTTTAAGCCTTCAAGAAATCAGATTTTCCACCCAACCAACGGCTCACGTGCCGCTCGGCCAACTCTGGGTACTTGTCCAACATCAGCGGGGCTAATTCTCGGGCCCATTGCAGCAGCTCGCCGTCTTCGGTCAGGTCTGCAAACCGCAACAACGCTGCGCCTGATTGGCGCGCCCCTAAGAACTCGCCGGGGCCACGAATTTCCAAGTCGCGTCTGGCGATTTCAAAACCATCCGAGGTTTCCACCATCGCGCGCAAACGCTCGCGTGCGGTTTCGCTCACGCGCCCGCTCTCGCCTGTGGCGTACATCAGCACACAAGCCGACGCAGCCGCACCGCGCCCGACACGCCCGCGCAATTGGTGCAACTGGCTCAGGCCAAAACGCTCCGCGTGCTCAATCACCATCAACGACGCATTGGGCACATCCACCCCCACCTCAATCACGGTGGTGCTCACCAACACACCCATGACGCCGCTTTCAAACTGCGCCATCACTGCTTTTTTCTCAGCCGGCGGCATGCGCGAATGCAGCAGCCCTACCAACACAGGTTTTGTACCGGGATAGTTGAGCGCGTCCATCAACAGGGCATGCGTCTCGGTGGCGTTGGTTAAATCAAGCGCTTCGCTTTCTTCAATCAGCGGGCACACCCAATACACCTGACGCCCCTCGTCGAGCTGGTGGCGAATGCGCTCAATCAACTCGTCACGACGCGCGTCGGACACCACGCGCGTCACCACAGGCGTGCGCCCCGGCGGCAGTTCATCCAACGTCGACACATCGAGGTCGGCGTAGTAGCTCATGGCCAAGGTGCGCGGAATGGGTGTGGCACTCATCATCAACATGTGCGGCTCTTGCTCAGGGGTACCGTCGTGCGTGAGCATCTTCTCGCGCAGGGCCAAGCGCTGCGCCACGCCAAAGCGGTGCTGCTCATCGATGATGGCCAAGGCCAAATTTTTGAACTGCACTTGCTCTTGAATCACTGCATGTGTGCCCACCACCAGCGCGGCTTCGCCACTGGCAATGAGGCCCAACATTTCGGTGCGTTCTTTTTTCTTTTGGCTGCCCGTGAGCCACGCCACACGCTTGCCCAACGGCGCGAGCAAAGGCTCCAGCCACGTGATGAGTTTGCGAAAGTGCTGCTCAGCCAAAATTTCGGTCGGTGCCATCAGCGCGCATTGCCAGCCGCCATCCATCGCCACCGCAGCAGCCAGCGCAGCCACCACGGTTTTGCCCGAACCCACATCGCCTTGCAGCAGGCGGTGCATGGGTACTTGGCGCATCAAGTCTTGCGCAATCTCTTCGCCCACGCGGCGCTGTGCGCCCGTCAGGCCAAAGGGCAACACGCCTAGCAACTGCTCGTGCAAGCCGTCTTTTTTCAGCCCCAGCGCAGGCGCACGCAGCTCGTCGCGCGCTCGCTTGGATTGCAACTGCGACAACTGCTGCGCCAGCAACTCTTCGGCTTTCAGGCGCTGCCATGCGGGATGTGTGCGATCTTCCAATTGGGCCAGCGACACATCGGGCGTGGGGTGATGCAAAAAGTGCAGCGCCTGCTCAAGCGTCCACGCCTTTGCGCCAGCGCTCATGGCCGAGCGCGGCATGTGCTCGGGCGGAATCGTCTCGACAAACGCGCCATGGCGCGCCGCATGCACCAAGCCGCTGTGCACCGCCTTGCGCAAATACACCTGCGGCAGCCCCGCCGACGTGGGGTACACCGGCGTGAGGGCGTTGGGCAGCTCGCCACCAGCCATGTGAAAACTCGGGTGCATCATGGTGCGCCCCATGAAGCCGCCCTTGACTTCGCCGCGCAAACGCAAACGGTTGCCCACGGCCAAAGCTTTTTGCTGAGAAGGGTAAAAACTGAAGAAACGCAGCGTGCAAGTGTCCGACCCATCGTCCACCACCACCAGTAATTGGCGGCGCGGTTTGTACGCCACGTCACACGACACCACCGTGGCCTCGATTTGTGCCGTGTCGCCCTCTCGCGTGTCGGCCAAGCGCACGATGCGCGTTTCGTCTTCGTAGCGCAGCGGCAAGTGCAACGCCAAGTCGATGTCGCGCTCTAGCCCGAGCTTGCGCAGCGCTCTTTGGGGCGCAGACAGAGGCTTGGTTTCTGGCTTAGCGGTGGGCTTCGCAGGCGACTTGGGGGCGGGCATGGCTCAATTGTGCCTGCCCGCACGGGCCTACTTTTTCACCGGTTCAGCCGCTTGGCGCACACGTTCAAACAGCTCAAACACAGTCAACCCCAGAGCAACAGCAATCACCTCCATCGCATTGAGCGTGGGGTTGGCTTGACCATTCTCAATGCGGCTTAAGTAGGTTTGATAGAACCCGCACTTTTCGCTGAACTCGACCTGCGTTAACCCCTGCGCTTGACGTAGTGCGCGCACACATTGACCGAACGATTGCTGAAGCGAGGGTTTCACGCATGGGAATGTCTCAATTTATGCCTAATTCACATACACACTAATCCATATATTTCGTGTTACACTAAATTCTCAACAAAAGAAAGGTGCTCACCATGAAGAAACTTTTAGCCGTTGCAACATTGAGCCTATTGGCTCTCGTTTCGACCCACGTAAACGCTCAAACGTACATGGAAATCGGCCACACATCAGCCGACTACAACAACACAATCATCTATTCAGGCAACTCCTATAACCTGACAGCATCACCGACAGCCATTCGCGGCATATTCGGCTACGAACTCAACCCCAACTTCAACTTGGAAGGTATGTTGGCTCAAGGGTTGAGCTCCTCGAACATGTCCGTTTCCGGCATCTCAACACCTGTAGAGCTGAAACTTGACACCATGTATGGCATCTACGCGAAGCCTAAAGTTCAGATAGCGCCAGATTGGGAAGCGTTTGCACGCATCGGATACGTCCACATCAAAGGAACGTCGTCTTACAAAAACACCAGTAGCAGCGACAGTGGCAACAGCTTCTCATACGGCGTAGGCATGAGCTACGCCATCAACAAGCAACTGTCCGTCAACTTAGATGCTATGTCGTACTACGACAAAAACTCTGTGACTGCGACAGGCACAACGATTGGTATTGGTTACAAGTTCTAACGCGCTAGCCTTTTCCCAAAAAACAGCCGCCGCGTGCGGCTGTTTTCATTTCCCGTCGATGCATACCAAGCGTGCGAAAATCACGGCTGTTTTTACTTGGAACGGGCCCGTCCGGCCCTCAAGCACATGCCACACACCTACACCCTGAGCGACTTTGATTTCGACCTACCCGAGTCACTGATTGCCCAACACCCCGCCGCTGAACGCAGCGCCTCTCGCTTGCTCGATGGCCGCGGCCTCCCCGCCCAAGACCGCATTTTCAAAGACCTGCCCTCGCTGCTACGCGCGGGCGATTTGCTGGTGTTCAACGACACGCAAGTGGTCAAAGCCCGTTTGTTTGGCGAGAAGACCACGGGCGGCAAAGTAGAGCTGTTGGTCGAGCGCGTGCTGACGAACCACGAAGTCGTGGCTCACATGAAGGTGAGCAAAAAGCCGCCCGTGGGTGGCGTGCTGCACATGGCGGGTGGGCCGGATCACGGCGGCTTCACCGCCACGCTGTTGGGGCGTTGGCCCAATGAAGACGGGCAGCTGTTTCGCTTTCAGTTCAGCGACGAGCCACACACGCTCATGCAGCAACACGGCCACATGCCGCTGCCGCCTTACATCGAACGGCATCAAAACACCGCGGACGCACAACACGAAACCGAAGAAGACAAAGCGGAGGACGAGCGCCGCTACCAAACCGTGTTTGCCAAACACCCAGGTGCCGCCGCTGCGCCCACCGCTGCGTTGCACTTTGACGAAGGCGTGTTGGCCGCCCTGCAAGCGCAAGGCGTGCAAACCGCCAGCGTCACGCTGCATGTGGGCGCGGGCACGTTTCAGCCGGTGAAGACTGAGAACTTGGCCGAGCACCGCATGCACAGCGAGTGGTACAACATCCCGCCCGAAACCCAGCAAGCCATTGCCGACTGCCGCGCACGCGGTGGCCGTGTGGTGGCCGTGGGCACGACCAGCGTGCGCACGCTGGAGAGTTGGGCACAAAGTGGGAACGCACAAGGCGACACACAAATTTTCATCACGCCTGGCTTTGCGTTTCAAGTGGTCGATGTGCTCATCACCAACTTTCATCTACCCAAAAGCACACTGCTGATGTTGGTCAGCGCATTCACGGGCTTCGAGCACATGCACGCGCTGTACCGCCACGCCATTGCTCACCAATACCGCTTCTTCAGTTATGGCGATGCGATGCTGCTGACGCGCACCGCGCCTGAATCTCAAGCCAGCTGAAGAAACACCCGTCCACCTTCGATCTTGACCGGCCAGGTCTTGGCAGGTTCGGTCGCGGGGCCACAAGCCACCGAGCCATCGCGCAGGCTGAACTGGGCCTGGTGAAACGGGCACTCCACGTGGTGACCCTCCACAAAACCGTCGCACAACTTGGCGTTGCCGTGGCTGCACAGGTTGTTGATGGCGAAAACCTCGCCTTCCACGCTGAACAGGGCAATGTCGCGCCCCTCGGGCGCCACAGGAATGCCAGCGCCTTCAAACAAATCGGCCTCGGCGGCCACGTCAATCCATGTACTCATAAAGGGCTCGTGCTCAGATGGGGTAGATGATGGAGTTGGGGATCATTTCGCTGTCGTACACGCACAGGCGTTCGGCGAACTTGAAACCGTCAGGGGTCTGCACGATGGTGTCGATGTAGCGGCCCACATTGAACACCGTGCTTTCCTTGTCGAATTTGGTGCGAAACACCGCGTAGTTGGCTTCGCTGTGAATGCGCCCGTCCTCGACCTTGCGCACCATGGGTGCGCCCACCACATGGCGCTGGTAGTAGGGGTCGTGGTACAGCGTTTCTTGGATGCCATACACGCGGTCCTTGAGCATGCCCTTGCTGGTGAGCAACAGGGTGCACAGCGGAAAACCGCGTTCAAAGTTTTCACGCGGCTGCAGTTTATACACGCACTGCTCGGTGAAGAACTCGGGCCACAGGTCCCACTGGCCGCTGTCCAAGGCGCTGGCGTAATCGGCATACAGCTGTTGGATGCTGAACCAGGTATTCATATCGACCATGTTCAAGCCTCCATCACTTTGCGCCAGTAGGCGTACATGCCCCGGATGAGCGTTTCGGTCACCATGTGATCGGTCTCGCCCACATCGCGCCCGCCCAGCTCCACCAGCATGCGGTGCTCGGGCTTGGTCTCAAACGCCTGCTGAGAGAACTCGATCACCTCGCCATCGTCGGCACTCACAAAACCAGCCGGGCCAAACAGGTTGGACTGGCGCAAGCGGCGCTCGGTCATCTCGGGCGTGTCGTCTTCAAAACCAAAGTGCGTCCACACAAAGTCAAACGCGCCATGCCCGTCGGGCTGGATGTGTCGTGTCGACACGCTGTTGACCTGCTGCTGAAAAATCACGCTGGGGAACAGCGTCATCATCACAGCGGTGGGCATCTTGTCGCCCATCTGCCACCAAGGCTCGGGCACGATGTCCAGAAAGCTCGGGTCGTTGAGCTGCATGCTTTCCTTGAAGCTGCTCACCTGCGTGACCTGCGCTGCCTGGCCGGTGGCCTGGCCCGCACTGCCGCGGGTCGAGACCATGGCGGCGTGGCGATGGTGCGCGTCCATGCGCAGCTCGCTCTTGTTGTCGGCACGCCAGAGGCCAAAGGTGACAAACCAAGTGTGCAGCAACCCGGGGTGATAAGGGTCTTTGATGTTTTCCTGCATCAGCTTCCAGTTACCGGGTATGCGCTGTCGGTTGTAGCCCAGCACCACCAACTTACGGCCGTTGAACAGGCGGTCAAAGTATTGGAGGATGGTCGGGCCCATGTAGTCTTCGAGCGACTCCACAGCGTGGTCAAACGAAGCGAACACCACGCCGCCCCGCGTGGCCACTTTCAGAGGCGTGAGGCCGTGGTCTTTGGGGTCGAAGTCGGCAGGCATGCCGCCGTTGACTTTGCCATCTTGCCGCACACCACGCCGAAACGGCACACCCTGCAGATCGCCTTGGAGGCTATAGCTCCATTGGTGATATGGGCAGACAAACTCTTTCTTATTGCCATGACGTTCGCGGCAAAACTGCATGCCGCGGTGCGCGCAAACGTTCTCGACCACATGGATCTGCCCGTCATTGCCTCGCGTCATGATGACCGAGCGCTCGCCCACCACCGTGCGTTTGAAATCACCCGCGTTGGGGATCTCGGCCTCCAGGCCCACATAGCTCCAGTGGTTTTTGTAGAAAAAGCGCTCCAGCTCCTTCTTGTGCCGATCTTCGTCGGTGTACACGGCAAACGGAACACGGCTGGTGCCGTCCGTTTCCCAGTGAATCGCTTGCTCGCGCATGGTGTCTCCTTTATTTTTGTGGAGAGGATGATGCGCAAACCCTTCAATTTCGTAAATCGAAATTTAAAGATAATCATTATTCAAATTTCAAATACAACTCCCCTCATTTGCCATGGAACTGACCCGCCTTGATCTGAATTTGCTGCTGGTTTTTCATCACCTGCTGCGGGAAAAACGCGTCTCAGCAGTGGCCACCGTTTTGGGAATGAGCCAGCCCGCCGTAAGCAGCGCGTTAGGGCGACTGCGCCTCAGCCTAGGCGATGAACTTTTTTTGCGAACACAACACGGCATGACCCCCACGCCTTACGCGTTGCAATTGGCAGAGCCCGTTGCCACGGCGCTGGATGGGCTGCAGCAAGCACTCCATGTCCGCGCATCGTTTGACCCAGCGGTCAGCAAGCGCTGCTTCACCCTTGCCATGACCGACGTGGGCGAGATGTATTTCCTGCCTGTCCTGATGGATGCCTTGGCGCACACAGCGCCTGGCGTCACCCTCAACGTTGTGGCCGTCACCCACACCAGTTTGAAAGATGACATGGCTTCGGGTCGCACCGATTTGGCCCTCGGCTTGTTGCCGCAGTTGCAAGCCGGATTTTTTCAACAAGTTCTTTTCCGGCAACCCTATGTGTGTCTGATGCGCCAAGGCCATCCACTGGCCAAGGCCGCCTCACTGACGTTGGCCAACTTTGCAACCACGCCTCACGTGCGCGTGATTGCAGCAGGCACAGGACATGGCCGAGTCGATGAAGCACTCGAGCGGCAAGGACTGCAACGCAACATCCGTCTCACCGTGCCCCATTACGTGGCGCTGGGCGATGTGCTGAGCAACGTCGACCTCATCGCCACCGTGCCCGAGCGTTTCGCGCAACGGGTGACTGGCCCTTTTGGATTGACCACACGTCCTCTGCCGCTCACTGTGGAGAGCAGTGCCATCCACCAGTTTTGGCATGCGCGGTTGCACAAAGACACAGGGCATCAATGGCTGCGCGGCTTGGTCGCGCAATGCTTTGGCGATGGCGGGACAAGCTCGCCTGCCATCGCCGTTTGAACAACGCCCCACTTCTACAATCGCCTCCATGCTCAAATTCGAACAGCTCGCCACAGACCCCACCAGCCATGCCCGTCGAGGGAAATTAACGCTCAACCACGGCGTGGTGCAAACCCCCATCTTCATGCCCGTGGGCACCTACGGCACCGTCAAAGGCGTGATGCCACGCAGCCTCGAAGAAATGGGCGCGCAAATCATCTTGGGCAACACCTTCCATTTGTGGATGCGCCCTGGCCTGGACATCATGCAAAGCTTTGGCGGCTTGCACGACTTTGAGCGTTGGAACAAACCCATCCTCACTGACAGCGGTGGTTTTCAGGTGTGGTCGCTTGGCGCGATGCGCAAAATCACCGAAGAGGGTGTGACGTTTGCCTCGCCCGTCAACGGCGACAAACTCTTCATGTCGCCTGAGGTGAGCATGCAGATTCAAACCACGCTCAACAGCGACATCGTCATGCAACTCGACGAGTGCACGCCCTACGAAACCAACGGCCACCTCACCACGGAAGCCGAAGCACGCAAGAGCATGGAAATGAGCCGTCGCTGGGCTGTGCGCAGCAAAGACGAGTTTGCACGCCTTGAAAACCCCAACGCCCTGTTTGGCATCGTGCAAGGCGGCATGTTCACCAACTTGCGCCAAGAGTCGCTCGACGCTCTGGTGGACATGAACTTCCCCGGCTACGCCATTGGCGGTGTGAGCGTGGGCGAGCCCAAAGACCAAATGCTGGAGATCATGGCGCACACGCCGCACCGTTTGCCTGAACACAAACCACGCTACTTGATGGGCGTGGGCACCCCTGAAGATTTGGTGCAAGGCGTGGCCGACGGCGTGGACATGTTTGACTGCGTCATGCCCACACGCAATGCGCGCAACGGCACCATCTTCACCCGCTATGGCGACTTGAAGCTGCGCAACGCCCGCCACAAGTCAGACCACGGCCCACTCGATGCCACCTGCACCTGCTACACCTGCGCAGGCCACACACGCCCCGACGGCACAAGCAGCGGCGGCTTTAGCCGTGCGTACCTGCACCACCTCGACCGTTGCGGCGAAATGCTTGGCCCCATGCTCACCACCGTGCACAACCTGCACTACTACTTGAACCTCATGCGTGAGGTGCGAGAAGCGTTGGACGCAGGCCAATTTGGTGCATTCCGCGCCAAGTTCAAAGAAGACCGCGCACGCGGGGTGTAAACCCTATACCGTGTGGAAACCCACATGACAGCGGAGGTGATGGGGGTGTAAATTTCTAAGGTTCATTCTTAGAGGCTTTACATGTCCAACACCTCCCCCCAAAAACCTATTTACAAATCGCTCTACGCCCAAGTGCTGTTCGCCGTGGTCGTGGGCGTTTTGCTCGGCCACTTTTACCCACAAGTCGGCACCGACATGAAGCCCCTAGGCGATGGCTTCATCAAGCTCATCAAGATGATCATCGCGCCGATCATTTTCTGTACGGTGGTGGTTGGCATCGCAGGTATGGAAGACATGAAGAAGGTCGGCAAGACCGGTGGCTTGGCGCTCTTGTACTTTGAGATCGTCAGCACCATAGCGCTGATCGTCGGCTTGGTCATCGTCAATTTTGTACAGCCCGGCGTGGGCATGAATGTGGACGCATCCACACTCGACACAAAAAGCATCGCCGCCTACACCGCCCCCGGCAAGATGCAAGGCACGGTCGACTTTTTATTGAACGTCATTCCCACCTCGGTGGTCGATGCGTTTGCCAAAGGCGAAATTTTGCAAGTGCTGTTGTTCTCTGTGTTGTTCGGCTTTGCGCTGCACAAGTTTGGTGGCCGCGGCACGATGGTGTTTGACTTCATCGAAAAGCTGTCGCACGTGTTGTTTGACATCGTGGGCATCATCATGAAAGTGGCGCCCATCGGCGCGTTTGGTGCGATGGCGTTCACCATCGGCAAATACGGCGTGGCCTCTTTATTCTCATTGGGCAAGTTGATGGGCACGTTTTATTTGACCTGCTTGATCTTCGTGTTTGTGGTGCTGGGCATCATCAGCAAATTGCATGGCTTCAGCATTTGGAAATTTGTGAAGTACATCAAAGAAGAATTGCTCATCGTGTTGGGCACCTCGTCTTCTGAATCCGTGTTGCCACGCATGATGGAAAAACTCGAAAACTTGGGCGCACGCAAATCGGTGGTGGGCTTGGTCATTCCAACCGGCTACTCATTCAACTTAGACGGCACCTCGATTTACTTGACGATGGCCGCTGTGTTCATCGCGCAAGCCACGGACACCCCGATGGACCTGACCCAACAGCTCACGCTCTTGGCTGTGTTGTTGCTCACCTCCAAAGGCGCAGCGGGCATCACCGGCAGCGGCTTCATCGTGTTGGCCGCAACCTTGTCAGCGGTGGGCGGCGTGCCCGTGGCGGGCTTGGCGCTCATCTTGGGCATTGACCGTTTCATGTCTGAAGCACGCGCACTCACCAACTTGGTGGGCAACGGCGTGGCCACCTTGGTGGTGGCCAAGTGGACCGGCGACTTGGACATGCAGCGCTTGCATGACGGGCTGAACAACCCCAACGCCAACGAAGCCGATGCGCCTGAAGCGATCTTGGACCAGCAAAAAGCCCACATGGCCAACGGCAAACACTGAGCCGCCGTCTGATCAAAAAACCCAGCGCATGCGCTGGGTTTTTTTATGCCTCGGTGGTAAACACCGTCAACACACCGGTGTAGCCATGCAACTCTTGATGTGCAATTTCGCCGCCAGCAAAAAAGCCCACCAACGGCACATCGCCCAAAGCCCGACGGACGATGTGCATCTCGGCACTCTCGCCACCAAAGTGTGGGCCACCGCGCCCTGCGCAACTCACGTAAATCGCGCCAGCCATCCGGCGTGCGGGGTGTGGGTTGATGTTGGTATCCGCGCTCAAATCGCCCGCCAAGTCGGCGGTCATTTCTTCGGGCTCTAAAGCTTCTCGAATCTCGGCGCAAATGCGTGTGAGGTCTGCACGCGCCGCAGCGGCGTTGCGCTGGCAAAACGTGAGGCGCATACCCACCTCTAATGGCTGCGCAACAGCCACCGCGTCACGCGCAGGGTCGAGGCCAATGATGTGGCGCACCATCACCGCCTCGTCAAACTCGCCGGTGCGCTTGACGGCAGCGTCGTGTTCAGCCGACAACCCCACCAACGTGGCGCGCACTTTGGCAATGGCTGCCTGCCCCTCTTTCAAACTGATGTGCAAGTCGCGCTCGAGCACTTCAAGTGCGGGCTCATCGTCGAGCGTCAGCACCACGTGTTTGTCTGCACCCGTGATGGTGTGTGTTTTGGCAATGGGCAAGCAGCCTTGCGTCACGCGCGACACCATGGCCACCTCGGCATCAAAGGCCACGCCACTCAAGCCGCCATGAAACACGCCCGTGGCAGCACCTTGCCCGGCCATGTTGCCGTCGCCGTTGAAAGCGAACTGCACCACCTCGGAACGGCTGGCAGACAAGCCACCAAACACATAGCCGCTGGCGGTGCGTTGTGCCAGTTCGGCAATCAGCTCTGGCACGTCGGGGGTTTGCGCATCGGCATGCAACAAAGCGGTGTGCGGCACAAATGGACTGCCACGCACCGAGCCTGCACGCGCCAAAGGCGCCACGCCGCTGAACACACGGTAATGCTCGGGCGAGATGTCGCACAGCATCACGCTCAACGCGGGCTCATCGAAATACTCCACGTTGTTGGCGGCAATACCCACGCCCACCGTGCCCGCCCAATCGGTCACCTCGGGCAACTCCGCGCTCAGGTGCGACAAGATGTCTTGCGCGTGGGGTGCGTAGTGGTCGGTGATGTAGAGCAAGCCGAGTGGCGGCGCATCGGCGTAGTCGGGCAAGGCCATGTGCGCGCGCAGCTGCGCCAACACCAAGCCTGCGGCCATCTCCCACTTGGGATGGGTGGCATGGCCGTAGGGAAAGAGTTTCATCGTTTGGATTTGGCGGCTGTTTTGCGCGCAACGGTTTTACGCGCAGCAGGTTTGCGGGCTGTGGTTTTACGTGCTGCTGTTTTGGTTGCTGCTTTTTTCGCCGCAGGCTTCGCAGCGTCTGTGGCAGCGTGCGCCTGCGCGCGATGCGCCATGTCGGTCATGGCGTGCTTGGCAATGTGCTGAAACTGATCGGTCAAGGCGCCCCACCAGTGGGAAGGGTCCACCCCCGCTGCGGTTTTTTTGCCGCTCGTTTTACGGGGAGCAGACTTGGCCTTCGATGCTTTGGGTGAAGCCTCTGGCTCGGCAGGTGCTGCGGGTGCAGGCTCAGCAGCTTGCGTGAACGAATACGTCGGCGTTGACGCTGCTGCATCCGGCTTGACCTTGAGCGATTCAGCCAAGTCGCTGAAGCTCATGTTCATGCCCTTCAAGGTGTTCAGCGTCATGCGCTGTACTTCGAGGGCTTGAATGGTGGCGGCAACGGCCTTGGTGTTTTGCTCCAACCAAAACTGCACGGTCTTGAGCTCTTGGATGCGCTTCTCTAACTCTTCGGGGTCTAGCGTAGGAGCCACCCAACCCGGAGCGGCTGAACCACCCGATGCGTTCGCGCCAGGCGTGAGGTTTTTTAAAAAGTCAAAGCCCGGAACGAACTTGGTGAAGTCAAAGCCAGCGGGGTTGGTCATGGGTGTCTCCTGTAGGTATAGCTCGCATTAAACCAAAACCCAGCCCACGCTGGGCTGACGGCGCAACGGCTCAGTGTTGGTGCTCGCCGTGCTTGTGTTCGCTGTGGTTGTGCATGCCGTGGTCATGGCTGGGCATCGCAGGCGGCTGCATGCCCACCAACACTTTCAGCTCCACCTTCGACTTCACGCCTTTGGCATCTTGCAGCGTCAAGGTCATGGGCACGATGGTGTCTTTTGCCAGCGACTGTTTCAAGTCCATCAGCATCACGTGGTAGCCACCGGGCTTGAGTTCCACCGCTTTGCCTGCGGGCAACTCCAAGCCGTTCGACACAGCAGTCATGCGCATCACATCTTTGTCCATCTTCATTTCGTGAATCTCCACCACGCCCGCCACAGGGCTGCTGGCAGCAAGCAGCTTGGCGTTGTCTTTGGCGGTGATCTTCATGAACGCGCCCGTGGCTTTTTGACCTTGCACGGTGGCGCGTGCCCACGCGTCGGTGACCGTCACGTTTTGTGCGTAGGCACTGATGGCGCACACGGTTGTGAATGCGGCGGCGATGAAGTGTTTGGAAAATTTCATAAAAGCTCCTGTGAATTCAGTGACGGTGTTCATGTGTCGGGGCGGGCTGCACATCGAGCAATGCGGCTGGCGACTTCAACCCTTTCGTCGATGTGCCATGGGCAGGCATTTCGGACCAATCATTTTGACCGCTCTCGCACAGTTGCAGCACCTTGACCCACAAAGGGCCCGCACTGTCTGGCACCCGCCCCATGAAAGCGAACTCATCAAATTGGTCATCGGGCAAAGCCGTCTCTTTGTCTTTCGCCATCCAGCGCAACGTCACCACATCCTCCGTGACGGTTTTACCGTGGCTGCTATAGGGCTTCGCGAGTTGGGCTGTGTGCGTTGTCAGTGTCCATCCTATTTTGGGTTGCGGTTTAGCGCCCTGAAAACCAGCAGGAATTTGCACGACGAGGCCGCGCGTTGGTGAACCGTTGCAACCATGCCCCACGCGCAACGTGGCCTTGTAATAACTACCGGCCATCGCGGTGGGTTCAGCCAGCGCGATGTGTGCCACCGCGATGTCCGCAAACATCCACAAACCCAAGCCTGCGGTGATTAAAGAAAAAATACGTTTCATCACTGACAAATCTCCTTCATGCGTTAATCAAATTTGGCTTCAAGCCCCAAGTAAACCGAACGACCATCGCCGGGGTAGTAGCGACGACCATCCCCCGGTGCTGTGGTGTAGTTGGCGGCGATGTTGGTGGTGGCGGCATATTTCTTGTCGGTCAAGTTACGGCCATCTACAAACCACGACCACTTTTTGTCAATCGCTTGGCCTGCTTTGAAACCCAACAGTGCATAAGCGTCGTTGTAAACGGTATTGGCGTTGTCCATCGGCGCTTGGCGCGGCACCCATTCAAACTTAGGCCCGACGTAGGTCTTGGGTTTGCCGTTGACCTCCGCGCCAAAGCGGTACAACACCTCGCCCCGCACGATCAGCGGCGGGAAGCCGGGCAACGTGTTGTTGCCGGTGGTGGGGTTGTTGACAAACCGAAAATCGCTGTAGAGCAGCGCCAAACGCGAGTCCACTTTGCGGTCATACAAATGGCTCAAGCCCAACTCCACACCTTGGTGCAATGACTTTGGAATGTTCGTGGTGGTCGACGTGGTGCATGCATTGTTCGCACACACCGACAAAAACTCGTTGGCCAAACTGGCGTGGTAGTACGTGGCATCCCAACCATATTGGTGTGCGCCAGCACGGCCCTCGCCGCGCGTACCGAACTCAACCGTCACGCCCGATTGCGCTTGGTTGGCCATGGTGGTCGTGCCTGCCAAGCCAAAAATAGGCGCTTCAAAATTGCGACTGATGCTGGCGAACACGTGTTGCGTGGCGCTCAAGTCGTGCGTCACGCCCACACGTGGGCTCCATTGGCTGAAGGTGTAGTCGTAGTTGTTTGAGGCAAGCAGGCCATCGCTCACCTTGCGATTGGCGCGGTCATATTGCAAAGCAGCCGTCCACGTGGTGCGCTCGGATGGTTTGTATTTGTCTTCGATGAAGAAGCTGTCGTTCTTCGATTGTTGGTCGTAATCAGATGTGGCGGGGCCGGTTGCAGCACCTTGGTTGTTGGTGGGTTTAGATGTGCCGCGGGTGGAGCCCACGCTGGGCAAATACGCCATGCTGACTTGATGGGCATCCAACACACGTGTGACCTTCACATGGCCGCCCAGGGTCTTGGCGTTTTGCTCAACGATGCTGTCAATCGGATGCCACAGGTCGTAGTTCATCGCGTAAGCGGCGAACTCATACGCCGTGTCGCCATCACGCACCGTGGTTTTGTTGGCCACGCGTTGGGCATCCACATCGCGGCGGCGGTTGGCATCCACGCGGTAGGCATAGATGCCCGCCACACTGCTAGGCGCCACTGCCGTGCTGACGTTGCTCGCCGCCATAGATGGGTTGCTTTCGAGCTCGGCTTTGGTCAAGTACCCGGGCAGCTGTGTGCGGCTGCGCACGGCGGCCACGTAAAAGCGCGACTCAATGTCTCGGCTCACCCGCACGCCAAAGTTGCTCAAGATTTTTTGACTGTCCATTTGGGCGTGGTCGCGAAACCCATCTTGCCCAGTTTGCGAACCGGCCAGGTAGTAATCCCACACAGGCCGATTGTTTGCATCGATGTTGGCATCGGCTTTGGCAACACCTGCGGTGCTGCCAAACACTTTGCTGTACCCAAAGCTCCCCACTTCGACGCGACCCACGCTGCCAGCGTGGCTGTAGCCCGTGGGCGCGACAAAGTTGATGGCACCGCCCAAGGTGGTTGCGCCATACGTTGTCGCGTTCGGCCCTCGCAACACCTCGACGTAACGCGAGGCATTGGGGTCAACCGTTTGCATATCAAAAAACCCATCGGCGTAGTTGATGGGCACCCCGTCTTGCATGACCTTGGTGCCGAAGCTGTGATACGTGCGACTCAACGCCGAGCCGCGAATCGAGATGCGCGCCTCTTCCGAGCCAAACCGATCTTGGATGAACACCCCCGGGGCCAGCCCCAAGCTATCGCTCCAAGTGGATTGGCGGCCTTCACGCACTTGGTCTAGATCCACCACCGATGCGCCACCTGGAATGGCTTTGGCATTGGCAATCGCGTCCTCCAAAGTCGGCTGCGTCAGCGCGTGGGGTGAACTTGTGATCACCACGGTTTCGAGGGGTTGCGCTTGTAGCGCTTGGGCGCTTGCGCCGCCACTGAGAGCACCCAGCGCAGCGAGCGCGGCCGTGGTGCCGAACGGAATCCATTTGTTTTTCTGCATTTGTTTTCAATCATCTTGAAGGCGCATGCGCCTTCAAGCAGCACACAGCCCAACGTGGATGACGGCCTGAGCCGCACACCCGCTTAAAGATCAAAGAAAAACAGCAGGCGGCCCGCGAGAGGGCAAAGGTGGCGCAGTGGCCGAAGCGATGCGCGCAACCTCGATGGGCTGCACCGCATGCGAGAGCGGTGAGGGCTGCGTCAACGCGGTGTTGAGCGCAGGGAGTGGTGCACTGATGGAAGCGCACAAAGGGCAATCCAGCGTGTGGCTCGATGCCACGCCGTCGTCATCGCCTTGCACCACCAGCTTCATGCTGCCCGTGCTGGAGCAAACCAAGTCCATCGCCTTGGGGCTCACCACGGGCGAGGCAATAGCCACACCCACAGACAACGCAAACCACACCAGCACGAAGCGGGCGAGTTGGAGGGCGTTGCGCAAATGTTGCATGGCAGAAATTCTATCTATTCACGATTGCGCATTCACTTGACGCGCATCAAACACAAAGCGCGCCAGCAGGCGCAAGATGAACTCGTCAATCAAAAGGAGCACCCGATGGACGCACAACACGCCACCGCCTTCAAGCAAAAGCTTGAAAAACAACGCGCCGACTTGTTGGCCCAAATTGCCGAGCAACGCGGCGGCAAAGCCAGCCGCGCCGAAGTGGCAGCCGATCACTTTGCACACCACGAGGACTCGGACGCGCAGGTGAACACCGCGCGCGATTTGGAGTTCGCCATCAACGAACACGAAATGGCCGAACTGGCAGCCATTGACGAAGCCTTAGCGCGTTTGAGTGCTGGCACATACGGCCACTGCATCGACTGCGATGCCTCGATTCCTGAAGCACGCTTAAACGCCGCCCCCGAAGCCGCGCGCTGCATTGGCTGCCAAGAAAAAACTGAACACAACCACCACTAAGAAAGAGAAACACACATGAGCACTTTTCACGCCGTTGTTTGGATGGACCACCAAGAAGCCCACGTGCTGATGTTTGACCGCGAGCACGTTGAGAGCCAGCGCGTCAAGTCACGCACGCACCACAAACACCAAGGCAAGCCCAACGACACCGCGCACTTGTATGCCGACATTGCCAAAGCGTTGGAAGGCACGCACGAGGTGTTGGTGACTGGCCCAGGCAAAGCACGCGACGAGTTCCGTGACTGGTGCAAGCAACACCACGCGCACGTGAACGTGGTGGACAGCGTCGCCAGCGACCACCCCTCCGACGCGCAAGTGGTGGCCATGGCCCGTCAGTACTTCAAGAAGTTCGATGCGATGGCGGCAGACCCTGCACACCTGAAGTGAGTTAAACGCTCAGCGGCGCCAGCTCTTGCTCCATCGCGCCAAACACGCTTTGCCCATCTTTGCCTTTGGCTTCGATGCGCACGGTGTCGGCGAACTTCATGTACTCGGTGGAAGCTTGGCCGTCACGTGCCGTTTCCATGGCGCGTTTCTCGGCGATGCAGCTGTAGCCTTTGGGCCATTCGGTTTGGCCGTTTTTCTCAAAGCCGGTATTGCTGATGGTGCCGCTGCTCACGATGGTGCCCGCACGCAACGCACGGGTTTTGCAGGCGTGTGCCAAGAGCTGGCCAAACCCGTACGTCATGTCTGTGCCTGCATCGCACATGCCGACCTTGCGGCCATTCCAGGCCACTTGCACCGTGAGGTGAACTTGGCCGTCATCCCACGCATCACCCAATTCATCGAGCGTCACGGCCACGGGGCTGAACGCTGCCGCCGCTTGGCTTTGCACGCCCGCCGCGACGTGGCGCAACGTGGTGACGTTGGAGAGCATGACCAAACGCACCTCTTCCAGCGCTGCATCGGGTGTTGCGCCCGCAGGCACATCGCCGGTGATCACGGCGACTTCAGCGGAGAAGTCAACGCCTAAGTTTTCGTTGGCACACACCACCGGTTCGTGTGCGCCTTGCAAGTGGTCGCTGGCCGATTGATGCACCGCCAAATTACCTTCTGCGTCGCCCAACAAGGCTGTGTGGCTGGCATAGGCCACGCCCGTCAAGCGCTGATACGCGCGGGGCAGCGGGGCCATGCACAACGCGGGATCAAACGGAAAGGCGTGGCGCGCTTTGCCGTGGTTGAGGGTTTCATACAAGTCTTGCAGTTGAGGGGCAATGAAGCCCCAATCGTCCAGCGCTTGCTGCATGCGGGTGGCAATGCCCGTCGCATAATGCGCGGTGCCCAAATCACGCGAGACGACCACCAGTTGGCCGTCGCGTGTACCGTCTTTGTATGTGGCTAATTTCATGCCACGATTCTATGAAAGAACGCCACCCCGCCATGCGCGCCACTGCCTTGCCTGCCCAGCTGCCCCATTTGCAACGCAAACACGCACTGCTGTTGGTGGCGGGCGTGGTGCTGTTGCATGTGTGGGTGTTGTCTGGCATGCCACTGTGGTTCTCGCCCGATGCGGGCAAGCCCTTGCGCACGCAAGCGCTCATCACACGACAAATTGAAGTGGCAGCACCGCGTGCACCGCAAGTACCAGAGCCCGTTCAACCGCCCCCCACCAAGCCCAAAGCGACAGCCATCCCCACAGCCGACACCAGTGCAGACCCCAGCGAGAACGCCAAACCGTTGAAATTTGATGACTTCGGGCAAGACCTCGCCGCCTCGATGAGCCTGCCGGTACGCAGCGCCAGCGGGGTGGATTTGCCGCCCTACAAACGCGCGGGCAGCGAAGGTTTGACCGAGGTGTCTGCCTTCAAAGCTCCGGACTCCGCCAAGCTGAAATACCAAGTGCAAGGCCAAGTCAAGGGCTTCAATTACTGGGCTTCTGCCGACCTGAACTGGCAACAAGATGGCAAAGACTACGAAGCGCGTTTAGAAGTGAGCGCATTTCTGTTGGGCTCACGCATGCAGGTGAGCAAAGGCACGCTGGGTGCGGAAGGCATCATGCCCACGCGGTTCAGCGACAAAACCCGCAGCGAGCTGGCCGCGCACTTTCAGCGCGACAAAGGCATCATCAGCTTCAGCGCCAACTCGCCCGATGCCCCCCTACTCAAAGGCGCGCAAGACCGTTTGAGCGTGGTACTGCAACTCAGCAGCCTGTTGGCCGCCGACCCCACGCGCTTCCCGCTGGGCACCATGTTGTCGTTCCAAACCGTGTCGCAACGCGAAGCCGAGGTGTGGCAATTTCTCATCGAAAAAGAAGAATTGCTGCAGCTGCCTTACGGCGACATCCACGCGATCAAGCTCAACCGCAAACCGCGCCGTGAGTTTGACCAAAACATCGAGCTTTGGTTTGCCCCCTCTTTGGGCTATTTACCCGTGCGTTTGCGCATCACCAACGCCAACGGCGATGTGGTGGACCAACTTTTAAGCAAAGTCGAAAAGCCCAACCCTTGAATTTGGGCTTTTGAATCCGATATGCTTAGATGCAATTCGTTTTCCGCCGAAAGATCCCTATGGACATGCTTTACAACTCTGACACGTTCTCGGTCATGCACCTGCAGGTAGATGATGCCGTCATGCCTGTCCGCCCCGACGTGCCAGCCTTGGCCCGCCACGGCTTTGAGATTGTGGACAAGCGCTCCGGCAAAGAGATTTACCTCGAAGGCTCATGGGCCGAGCAGTTCCAAGCCCATTTGCGCGCCTGGCAAGAAAACGCCCCCACCCAAGAAGAGGTGGAAGACACCTTGGCGGGCTACGCCGAGTTGGCTCAAAACCCGGTCGTGGTGCACTGAGCCTGCTCCCCACACGACACCAGGGCGCTTGATGCGCCCTTTTTCATGCCCAGTCCTACCTACAATCAACCGCTATGACTGCATACATCCTTAATTTGTCTTGCCCTGACCGCCAGGGCATCGTGCACGCCGTGTCTGGCTTTTTGCTGGAGCGCAAAGGCAACATCGAAGAAGCCGCGCAATACAACGACCACGACACCGGCTTGTTCTTCATGCGCGTGCAGTTCGCCTGCGACGCTGTGCAACAGGATGAGTTACGCACACAGCTCGCTGCGTTTGCGGCGGGCTTTGACATGAAGTGGTCACTGCACGACACCACGCAACCCATGCGCACCGTGTTGATGGTGAGCAAAGAAGGGCACTGCTTGAACGACTTGCTGTTCCGCTGGAAGAGCGGCCTGCTGCCTGTGGACATTCGCGCCATCGTGAGCAATCACCGCGAGTTCTACCAACTGGCGGCCAGCTACAACGTGCCGTTCCACCACATTCCCGTCACCGCGGCGACCAAGGCGCAAGCCGAAGCCAAAGCGTATGAAGTGATCGAAGCCGAAGGCGCCGAGCTGGTGGTGTTGGCCCGCTACATGCAAATTTTGAGCGACGACTTGTGCAAAAAACTGTCGGGTCGCGCCATCAACATTCACCACAGCTTCTTGCCCAGCTTCAAGGGCGCTAAGCCCTATTACCAAGCGCATGACCGTGGCGTGAAACTGATTGGCGCAACCGCTCACTATGTGACCGCCGACTTGGACGAAGGCCCCATCATTGAGCAAGACGTGGCCCGTGTGGACCACAGCAAAACGGTGGAAGACTTCACCGCCCAAGGCCGCGACACCGAAAGCCAAGTATTGGCCCGCGCCGTGAAGTGGCACAGCGAACACCGCGTGCTCTTGAACGGCCACAAGACGGTCATCTTCAAATAACAACGAATGACCAGCCGCATCCCGCCCATTCAGTGCTTGCTCACGTTTGAGGCGTTGGCGCGTTTGCGCTCGGTCACGCAAGCTGCTGAAGAGCAATGTGTGACCCCCAGCGCGGTGAGCCACCGCGTAAAGCAACTCGAACAGTTGCTGGGCGTGAAGCTGTTTGGCCGTGCCGATTTTTCGCTCACCACCGAAGGCAGTGAATACCTCGCGCACGTGCGCGAAGGCTTGGCCATTTTGGAACGCTTCCCCGGCAAAGACGGCAGTGCGACGCCCGGCAAACGCAAACTGCGCTTGGCCGTGACACCCACCTTTGCCCGCTCCATCCTCATGCCGCGCCTGCGCCAGTTTGCAGACGCGTACCCCGAGATTGACCTCACGCTGCAAGTGAGCATTCCTTTGTTGGACGTGGTGGCTGAAGACGCTGACCTGACCATCCGCTTTGGTACAGGCCGCTACGCCGACGTCGAGCACGTGTGCATCATGAAAGACGACGTAACGCCCTTGGCCTCGCCCGCCTACATCCGCGAACACGGCCCGTTTGACACCCCTGAAGACTTGGCCGATGCCACCCTGTTGCGCAGCCCCTTGGAGCCTTGGCGCACGTGGTTTGCCGCGCACGACCAAGACTGGCCTGAGCCGATTGATGGGTCAAGCTTCAACGACATAGGCTTGATGTGCGACGCCGCCGCGCAGGGCTTGGGTGTGGGTCTGGTGCGCTTGAAACTGGGTGCGCCGTGGCTTGAAAACGGCACGCTGGTGCGCATCTTCCCGCGTCAAGTACCTAGCCCGCATGGGCATTACCTCTGTTGGCGCACGGGGGCGATGGACCGCTGGGAGTGTGCGGCGTTTGCGGATTGGTTGAAGAAGGCTGTTCCTTAATTTCGTTGCGTTGTGTTCTCTCGCTGTGAACGCGAGGGGCCGGTACCGCCACACGGCTTACATCGCTGCGCGACGAATGGCGCCGTATGACGGTACCGGCCCCTCCCATTCACGACACCCGACAAAACGTGACGAAATACCCTTTTGCGCACAACACCTCCGCCTTGCGGGGTGAGCGGTGCAAATTGCGGCGCCATTCGTCGCGAAGCGATGTAAGCCGCGGTTTGTAACGCTCACCCCGTAAGGCAGCGAGTGAAATCTAACGGCGCAAAACCATTTCAAAGCACGCTGTAACTTTCTTCACACGTCAAACGCCAGTTTTGCCGTAAAGTGCAACGCATGAACGCACCTCTCACCTCCGACCAGCAAACCACCTTGGCACGCGCCGAGCGCCAAGCCCAAGTCGTGCAAGCCCTGCTGCAAGTGCTGCCACAGCACGCCCTGCTCTACACCACCGAAGACACAGTGCCTTACGAGTGCGACGGCCTCACCGCCTATCGCGCTCGCCCCATGTGCGTGGCTTTGCCAGAGACGGTGGACCAAGTGCAAGCTGTGCTCAAGACCTGCTACGCACTCGACGTGCCCGTGGTCGCACGCGGTGCAGGCACGGGCCTGTCGGGTGGTGCCATGCCGCACACGATGGGCGTGACGCTGTCGCTGGCCAAGTTCAACCAAATCCTCAACATCGACCCCGTCGCGCGAACGGCTGTGGTGCAGTGCGGTGTGCGCAACCTCGCCATCAGCGAGGCGGTATCGCAATACGGTTTGTATTACGCGCCCGATCCATCGAGTCAAATTGCTTGCACCATCGGTGGCAACGTGGCCGAGAACTCGGGTGGCGTGCATTGTTTGAAATACGGCCTCACCGTGCACAACGTGCTCAAGGTCAAAGGCTTCACCATCGAAGGCGAACCGATTGAGTTTGGCAGCGATGCACTCGACACACCGGGCCTCGACCTGTTGCCAGTCATCGTGGGCAGCGAAGGCATGTTGGCGGTGACCACCGAAGTCACCGTCAAGCTCGTGCCTAAGCCACAACTGGCCCGCTGCATCATGGCCAGTTTTGACGATGTGCGCAAAGCGGGCGATGCGGTAGCGGCTGTGATTGCCGCAGGCATCATCCCCGCAGGCTTAGAGATGATGGACGGCCCCATGACCGCCGCCGTGGAAGACTTTGTGCACGCCGACTACGACCTGAGCGCCGCCGCGATTCTGCTGTGCGAGAGCGACGGCACACCCGAAGAAGTGGAAGAAGAAATTGGCCGCATGAGCGATGTGCTGCGCGGCTGCGGCGCCACCGCGATTGCGGTGAGCCGTGACGAAGCGCAACGCATGAAGTTTTGGAGCGGCCGCAAAAACGCGTTCCCCGCCTCGGGCCGCATCAGCCCCGACTACATGTGCATGGACAGCACCATTCCGCGCAAGCGTTTGGCAGACATCCTGCAAGCCATTCAAGAGATGGAAAAGAAATACCAGTTGCGCTGCTTGAACGTGTTCCATGCGGGCGACGGCAACTTGCACCCACTGATTCTGTTTGATGCCAACGACCCCGACCAAATGCACCGCTGCGAGCAGTTTGGCGCTGACATTTTGGAAACCAGCGTGGCCATGGGCGGCACGGTGACGGGCGAGCACGGCGTGGGCATCGAGAAGGTGAACAGCATGTGCGTGCAGTTCAGCGCCGAAGAAAACGAACAGATGTTTGGCGTCAAACGCGCCTTTGACAGCAAGGGGCTACTCAACCCCGGCAAGGTCATCCCCACCCTGCACCGCTGTGCCGAGTACGGCAAGATGTTGGTGCGTGCGGGGCAGATCAAGCACCCCGACTTGCCGCGGTTTTAATCAACTTATCAGCAGCGTACGCATATCTGCGTCGTATGCTTCAAAACTTCGCCAGCCCAACAAGGCTGTAATGTTGCTGGCGAAGTTAATCATGTTTGATCCGGCCAAATCAAAAGCGGGGTCGTGCAGTCCTTTTGCAGCAAGCAGAGGATTGCCAGCACAGAGGCGTCGAAATATTTCGATATTTGCATCGCTCAGCTTCTCCTCATTGAAATGAGTTGCCTGATTTCGACCTGCATAAATGACCAGCCCGATCGGAACATCATGCACACGTCGACCGATGCAAAAAGGACGAAGTTTTTTGTCGTTCTTCTTAGTTAATAAACCTTCGCAATCAACAGGCACCTTGTCGACTACTGAATAACACTCTATTGCCTTTGCAGCTATTTGCAAAACAGAACCACACAGAGTGGCAAGTGCAAAACTTTCCGCAATAAAGCTTCGTTGAGCCTCCAATGAGGCTTTCAGCTTTTCCGGATTCTCAGAGAGCCATCGGTCATACGCAAACCAAGGGTCCTCATCTTTGCCATACGAATAAGCAATCTCAGGCGCTTGTCGTAGTATTTCAAGATAGTCATCCATTCCGTCAAAAAGCTTCTTAACGGCAGACTCGGTTTTATCTAAATACTCAGCGACTGTTTGCATGATTTGTATAGGTTCGCCCACCAAAAATCGCCGTCCCCACCCGCACCATCGTGCTGCCGGCATGAATGGCAGCTTCTAGGTCGCCCGTCATGCCCATCGACAGGGTGTCGAACTGCGGCAGGTTCAAGGCAGTTTTCACTTCGTCAAACAAGGCCTGCGCTTTGGCGTGCACGGCCACTTGTGCGTCAAAGCCATCTACGGGGTCTGGGATGGTCATGAGACCACGCAAGACCAAGCGGGGGAGCTTGGCCACTTCGGCGGCCAGCGCCAGCACATCAGCTGGCGCAATGCCCGATTTGGTTTCGCCGCCATCGATGTTGACTTGCAGGCACACGTTCAGCGGAGCTAGGTGCGCGGGGCGTTGGTCGTTCAAGCGTTGTGCAATTTTCAAACGGTCCACCGTGTGGGCCCAGTCAAAGTGCTCGGCCACGGGTTTGGTTTTGTTGCTTTGGATGGGACCAATGCAGTGCCAAACCAATGCAGGCTTGATGTCCTGCAAGGCGATGATTTTGTCCACGCCTTCTTGGATGTAGTTTTCGCCAAAATCAGCCTGGCCGCGGGCGGCGACTTGGCGCACATCTTCGGCGCTAAAGGTTTTGGACACGGCCAGCAGTTGCACGCTGTTGGCACTGCGGGCGCTGGCGGCGCAAGCCGCGGCGATGCGAGCTTGTACGGCTTGAAGGTTGTCGCGTAACACTTGATCTGAATTGCTCATGTGGGAGTACTTTACCAAGGGCACAAGCGTTACCTGTGTGACATGTGCGGGGCTGCTCTGCCCCTATGATGCGGCGCAGTTCAACCCTTATTGATACATCTATGTCCAGCATCAACGCAAAAACCTACGAACCCACTGCTTCCGCCCACGTTGCCTTCATCGGCATGGGCGTGATGGGCTACCCCATGGCCGGCCACTTGGCCACCGCAGGCCATGCGGTGACGGTGTACAACCGCTCACCCGCCAAAGCCGAGGCTTGGGTCAAAGAGTTTGCCAACAGCAAAGCCCCAAAAAGCGCACTGACCCCACGCGAAGCTGCCAAAGGCGCGAGCATTGTGCTTTGCTGCGTGGGCAATGACGACGATTTGCGCTCAGTGGTGTTTGGTGCTGACGGCATGTTGGCGGGTATGGAGCCTGGCACTGTTTTGGTAGACCACACAACAGCATCCGCCGACGTGGCACGCGAGATTTACACCGCGGCCAAAAACCTCGGTATTCATTTCATCGACGCCCCCGTGTCCGGCGGCCAAGGCGGCGCACAAAATGGCATGTTGACTGTCATGTGCGGCGGCGATGCGCCTGTGTTTGAACGCGTCAAACCTGTGGCCATGGCCTTCTCACGCGCCTTCACCTTGATGGGCGACCCCGGCGCAGGCCAGCTCACCAAAATGGTCAACCAAATCTGTATCGCAGGCTTGGTGCAGGGCCTGAGCGAAGCCGTTGCCTTTGGTCAAAAAGCGGGCTTGGACATGAACCTCGTGCTCGACGTGATTGGCAAAGGTGCCGCACAAAGCTGGCAACTCGACAACCGTGGCAAGACCATGGTGGCCGACAAATTTGACTTTGGCTTTGCCGTGGATTGGATGCGCAAAGATTTAGGCCTCGTGTTTGACGAAGCCAAGCGCAACGGCGCTGTGTTGCCTGTGACGCAAATGGTCGATCAGTTCTACGGTGACGTACAAAAGATGGGCGGCCACCGCTGGGACACGTCTAGCCTCATCAAGCGTTTGCGTTAAGCCACAACACAACGCCCACAAAAAAGCCCCGAGTGTTCAGGCTCGGGGCTTTTTATTTTGAACAACGGTTATTTGATCGGTGTCACAACTGGTTGGTTCGTGGTTAACGGCACACCTGAACCGGTCATCACCGGTGTTTGTTTGGTGGGCTCGTCTTTACGTTTGGGCTGCATCGCTTGCAACTCCTCCTCAGTGATGTATTCGAACACGCGGACCACACGTTTGACACCGCTAACACCACGCACCACATCCGTCGCGCGCTTGGCTTCGCGTTGGGTGACTCGGCCCATCAAGTAAATCGTGCCACGCTCGGCAACAACTTTGTAGACATTAGCAAAGACGTCTTCGCTGTCCACCATCGATGCTTTAACTTTAGCAACCAGCAAGGTATCACTGGCACGGTCGCTTGCCGTGGAAGCAGGCGCAACAACCAGCTCATTCACCACAGCACGAACGTTTTGCACCTTGCCAATCAACTGTTCAACTTGCGTCCGAGTGAGCTCACCAGAAACTTCACCCGTGATGAGCACTTGACGGTTGTAGCTAGTGATATTGATGTGCTCTTTGCTGCCGAAATTCTCACGCATGGCACTTGCACCACGCTGCTCGATGCCTTCATCTTCAACCTGAATTCCCGTTGTACGCCGATCACTAGCGACCATGGCGCCCCCAATGACGCCCCCAAACATCAAAGGCGCACATGCCGACAGTTGAACGGCAGCCAAAACTGCCAACGTCATTCTCAAAAATGGGTTGCTCATTGTTTATCCCCAGAATCACCTAAAAGCTGCGCATCCACGCCATCGCAAATGCAATGAATAGCCAACAAATGCACTTCTTGAATGCGGGCGGTTCGATCGTGTGGCACACAAATGTGCACATCGGTTTCGCGCAAGGCTTGGCTCATCTTGCCACCGCCTTTGCCGGTCAAAGCCACGACGGTCATGTCACGTTCATGGGCGGCTTGAATCGCCGCCAAGACGTTGGGCGAGCTACCGCTGGTGGTGATCGCCAACAACACATCGCCTGACTGGCCCAAAGCGCGCACTTGCTTGGAAAAAATTTGTTCGTAGCTGTAATCGTTGGCCACGGCCGTGATGATGGAGCTGTCGGTGGTGAGCGCAATCGCGCCCAACTCGGGGCGCTCACGCTCGAAACGCCCCACAAATTCCGCCGCGAAATGCTGGGCATCGGCTGCAGAGCCTCCGTTGCCACAGGCCAGCACCTTGCCACCGCTGGTGACACTGGCCAGCACAGCCGACACAGCCGCCGCAATGGGTTTAGACAAGACTTGGGCGGCCTGGTATTTCAGGTCGGCGGAGTCGATGAAGTGTTGTTCGATACGTTGCTCAAGCATGGCTGAATGATACCTTTTGTGTCTTGCGCGTGCAGGCTGCTCAGGCCGCGTCGAAAGCCGCTTTGAACCAGTGCAATTCGTCGCCCTCCAAGGCGACGACATCAAACCGACATGGGGGCGGCTGCCGCATTTTCAACAGGTAGTGCCGCGCCGCAAACACGATGCGCCGCTGTTTGACAAACGTGACACTGGCGAGAGCCCCGCCGTGCTGCGCATTGCCGCGTTTTCTAACCTCCACAAACACCAAAGTGTCGCGTGCATCTTGCATGATTAAGTCGATTTCGCCGCCGCCCCGTCCGGGCGTCCGATAATTGCGTTGCACGAGCGTCAAGCCTTGGGTTTGTAAATAGTGCAACGCGCGGTCTTCGGCTGCATCTCCTTTTTGCTTGGTGGTTGATTGCAATTGCGCACGCGCTTGCAGTGGGCCATTGGGTTTGTTCACAGCACCTCCTTGATGAGCACCAACTTTGATTCCGCCTTGTCGGCCGCACACGCCGCCGCCGCCACGCAAAACCACCCAGCAGGCACGCTGTATGTGGTGGCCACGCCCATTGGCAATTTGGCCGACATCAGCTTGCGTGCGCTGCATGTGCTGAGTCTTTGCGACACGCTGGCGTGCGAGGACACCCGCCACTCACAAACTTTGCTGCGCGCCTACGGCATCGACAAATCGTCTGCGCACTGGTTGGCCGTGCACCAGCACAACGAAGCCGAAGCCGCTGAAGAAGTGATTCGACGTTTGCAAGCCGGCCAGCGCGTGGCCTATGTGAGCGATGCGGGCACACCTGCGGTGAGCGACCCCGGCGCACGCTTGGCTTGGCAAGTGCAAAGCGCAGGTTTGCGTGTAGTGCCGATGCCCGGCGCCAGCAGCGTGACGGCCTTGCTCAGCGCTTGCGGCACCCCCGCGCCGGACTCGTCGGGCTTTGTGTTTGTGGGCTTCTTGCCGTCCAAGGCCACCGAGCGCAGCCATGCGGTTGAAGTGTTGGCTCAAGAGCCACGCACCCAAGTGTTGCTAGAGGCGCCACACCGCATCGAAGCCCTCGCCACGGCGTTGGGTGTCTTGGGTGCGCGCCCTGTCACCGTGGGGCGCGAGCTGACCAAGCAGTTTGAAGAAATTGCCACCGTCGCCGCACAAGACTTGAGCGCTTGGTTGCAAGGCAACGCACAACGCACGCGTGGTGAATTTGCGTTGGTGGTGCATGCGCAGCCTCAAGCGCGTGCAGCGGGTTCAGACAACGACCGTTTGCTGAAAATCTTGATGCAAGAACTGCCACTCAAAACAGCAGTGAAGGTGGCAGCAGAGATCAGCGGTGAGGCGAAGAACGCCTTGTATGACCGAGCACTGGAGCTTAAGCAAGCAACTTCAAGTTGAGCATGTGGTGCGGCTGGCGGGGATCGAACCCACGACCCTTGGCTTCGGAGGCCAATACTCTATCCACTGAGCTACAGCCGCACTTTGTAAGCTGTTGATTGTAGGGGCCCCGCTATAATTTCCGCAGTTTTAGAGATAGTCCACAGGATTTAAAAATGAGCCACAACAACCACGATCAATCGCACTCAACTTCGCAAGTTTTCTCTTCCACGATGAAGACATTTGTCTTGCCTGTGTTGGTGGCTGTAGGTTTGGTTGCGTTCATCGCAGCGTCATTTCGCCCTCAAGTGGTGACGACCTCAAACCCGAATGAAGCTGTTGAAGCTCGCATTCAAAAGGTAGGCGCTGTTGAGATCAAAGATGCCAACCGCGCTGCACGTTCTGGTGAAGAGGTGTTCAAAGCCCAGTGTTCTACTTGCCACGCCACTGGGGCTGCGGGTTCACCTAAATTTGGTGATGCAGGCGCTTGGGCCCCTCGCATTGCAAAGGGCTTTGACGCGTTGATGACCTCTGCACTCAAAGGCAAGGGCAATATGGGACCCCAAGGTGGCGGCAACTTTGAAGACTACGAAGTGGGCCGCGGTGTTGCATACATGGCGAATGCGGCCGGCGCTAAGTTTGCTGAGCCTAAAAAGCCTGAAGCGAAATAAACGCTCACACATTTAAAAAACCCGGTCATTGACCGGTTTTTTTATGTCTATCCGTTTCGTGCTTGCTGTGGGCTTCGCACATAGCCAAACCGTTTGGGCAACTCGCGTGTTTCCACTTCTTGGGGCACCCACAGACCAGCCTCGATGAACTCTGCAGCTTGCAACATGTCTTGTGTATGCACCAAGCCAAAGCCTTGCTCCGTCTCAAGGTACAAACGTCCATGCTCGTCCATGATGCAGCGTTGCATTCGCGCCTGCGCCCCTGTGTGCGATTGAATCGAACCATCTGGCTGCAAACGCCAAACCCATGGCGTTGCCTCTAGCTCGACATAAACACGCTGTGGGCCGTTTTGAAAATACCAATGCCCCTGTGCATCACTCGCATAGTTGCGACCAATGAAGGCGACGAGCTTTTCGTGCGTGAGCCGCGATCCCTTGCTTTGTACGAAGGGACCTTTTGCTTGGGTTTGGTCATCACGCATGTACCAATCACCCCGCGCATCCAAGCCCAGCCAACCGTAGCAGTCGGGCACATTCGGCCACTTGGCCATCGCTTGCTTAACGAGATCATCCATGTTGTGTCATCCATGCCATCACGGCCCAGGGCATTTCTTGCAAATCGGCAGGAAATGTGCCGGAGGCAAAGCCAACGTGTCCGCCTTGGTCAGGTTGCCAGAGTGTGACATGGTCGCTCACTTGGTCTTGCGTGGGCAAGCAACTGTCGGGAACGAATGGATCGTTGCGTGCATTGAGCACCAAGGCGGGCACTTGGATACGCGACAAACCGGGTTTCGCACTCGCTCTGTCCCAATAGTCATCTGTGCCTCTGAAGCCATGTAGAGGCGCTGTGAAAACATCATCAAACGCGTACAAAGTGTCTGCAGCCATCAACTCTTGCGGATCAAACAAACCCGGATACTGCTGCAGTTTTTGCATGGCACGTGGCTTCATGGTGGCTAAGAACATGCGGGCATACACCGCTTTGTTGAACCCCGTGTCAATGGCGTTGCCGCTGGCCGTCAAGTCGATGGGCGAACAAATGGACGTGACGCCGTTGACGATTTGTGCAGCGGATTGACCCATTTCCCCGGCCCAACGCATGAGCGCGTTCCCGCCAAGAGAAACGCCCGCGGCAAAGATAGGCCCTGCATGTTGCGCATGAAAGCGCCGGAGCATCCAGTCCACCTCTTCGAAATCACCGGAGTGATAGGCCCGTGGTGCCCAATTGATTTCACCGCTGCAACCTCTGAAATGTGGCACGGCCATGTGCCAACCTCGAGACTGAGCCTCTTGCGCAAATGCTTGCGCGTAGTGGCTGTTTGAAGACCCTTCTAGGCCATGGAAGAGCACCAACAAAGGTGCGTCATCTGGCAAATCAACCGTGGCCAAATGCCAATCGACATCGACAAAGTCACCATCGGGGGTCTCCCAACGCTCGCGTGCCCAGCGGGGCTTGGGGCCAACATAACGTCGAGCCAGTTTGGCCGAGTAAATGGTTTGTGCATTGCCCCCGGGTAGCCACCAAGGGGGTTGGTAATCCCAAATCAATGCAGGACCTGTGGTGCAGCGTGGGCTTCTGCGTGTGTGGGTGCAGTGCCTGGACTGGCATGGTGTGCGACCATTCGCCAACCCTGTGCTGTGCGCTGGTACACATTGGTGGCGACCACCGCGGCTTCTTGTGTGCCATCGGTGGTGAGCAAGGCAATGCGTTCAATCACGTTGTGCATGGCACTCGTGAGCGACTCCACTTTGCAAATGTGTTCAGGCCTAGCGGCAATCGTGCCGTTGGCAAACATGGCTTCAAACGCTGCGCGAATACTGGCGCTGCCGATCAGGCGTGGCCCGCCCGGGTGCACGCAGACGATGTCATCTTCGTCTGCCCAGCAGCTCATGAGTTTTTCGATGTCGCCCGTTTGCAAGGCTTCATAAAACTGGGTTTCGATGGCATCAGCTGTACCGCCCACGGTGGCAGCTCGGAGTTTGGCTTTAGGCATGGGTCAATTGTCCACTCATTTTTGACCAATAAAAAAGCCCCGACCGTGAGGCAGGGGCTTTTTTGAACGCTGACGCGCGCAGCAATTACTTGTGGGCGCGGTAGCGGCGCAAGGCCGACAATTCAGCAGCCAAGATGGCCAGCTCTGAACGAGCACGGGCCAAGTCAACTTCTGATTTTGCGTTCTTAACGGCTTCTTCAGCTGCGAGTTTGGCTGCGTTTGCTTTTTCTTCGTCCATGTCTTTGCCGCGCACAGCGGTGTCAGACATGACGGTGACGCAGTCGGGTTGCACTTCAAGAATGCCACCTGCTACGAAAACAAACTCTTCACCACCATCAGCCGTGTGAATGCGCACCGAACCGGGACGGATGCGTGAAATCAGCGGCGTGTGGCGCGGATAAATACCGAGCTCGCCCGCCTCGCCTGGCAAAGCCACAAAAGTGGCTTCGCCGGAGAAGATGGACTCTTCTGCGCTGACGACATCTACGTGGATGGTACTCATAGGATCTCTCAGATCTTCTTAGCTTTTTCGAACGCTTCGTCGATGGTACCGACCATGTAGAAGGCTTGTTCTGGCAAGTGGTCACACTCACCGTTCACAATCATCTTGAAGCCACGAATGGTTTCGGCCAAGGTCACGTACTTACCGGGTGAACCAGTAAACACTTCCGCAACGTGGAAAGGCTGAGACAGGAAACGTTGGATCTTACGAGCGCGGGCCACAGCCAGCTTGTCTTCAGGCGCCAATTCGTCCATACCCAAAATCGCGATGATGTCACGCAATTCTTTGTAGCGTTGCAGCGTACCTTGCACAGCGCGAGCTGTGGAGTAGTGCTCTTCGCCCACAACCAATGGGTCCAACTGACGGCTGGTGGAGTCCAATGGATCCACAGCTGGGTAGATACCGAGCGAGGCGATGTCACGAGACAACACAACGGTGGAGTCCAAGTGAGCAAAGGTGGTCGCTGGAGATGGGTCGGTCAAGTCATCGGCAGGCACGTAAACGGCTTGGATGGAAGTGATCGAACCCACTTTGGTCGAGGTAATACGCTCTTGCAAACGGCCCATTTCTTCAGCCAATGTAGGTTGGTAACCCACAGCAGAAGGCATACGACCCAACAAAGCGGACACTTCAGTACCGGCCAAGGTGTAGCGATAGATGTTGTCCACGAAGAACAACACGTCTTTACCTTCGTCACGGAACGATTCAGCGATGGTCAAACCAGTCAACGCCACGCGCAAACGGTTGCCAGGGGGCTCGTTCATCTGACCGTAAACCATGGCAACTTTGGACTCGCCCAAGTTTTCCAAGTTCACAACGCCAGAGTCGGCCATCTCGTGATAGAAGTCGTTACCTTCACGTGTACGCTCACCCACACCGGCGAACACGGACAAGCCGCTGTGCGCTTTAGCGATGTTGTTGATGAGTTCCATCATGTTCACGGTTTTACCCACACCCGCGCCACCGAACAAGCCGACCTTACCGCCTTTGGCGAAAGGACAGACCAAGTCGATCACCTTGATGCCGGTCTCGAGCAATTCTTGCGAAGGGCTGAGTTCGTCATAGGCGGGAGCCTTGCGGTGGATAGAAGCGGTTTGAGTTTGATCAACAGGACCACGTTCGTCGATGGGCGTACCCAACACGTCCATGATGCGGCCGAGGGTGGCTTTACCCACGGGAACGGTAATCGCCGCGCCAGTGTTCGTCACCATCAAACCACGACGCAGACCGTCGGAAGTGCCCAACGCGATGGTACGGACGATGCCGTCACCGAGCTGTTGCTGAACTTCCAGAGTCAGTGCAGTGCCTTCGAGCTTGAGCG